>Ga0180220_1000564_pt1 | contig 38707 bp, 34 predicted proteins | sample eDN5th37CBELigBY_FD_151335 | JGI IMG/M metagenome (GOLD analysis project Ga0180220, IMG submission 151335) | Enriched backyard soil microbial communities from Emeryville, California, USA - eDNA 5th pass 37_C BE-Lig BY (version 2) (version 2) | ecosystem: Environmental > Terrestrial > Soil >... | reverse complement strand
TGGCGACCTGAGTGGCCACGCCGTCGACCACGCTGCTGCCCAGCGACACTTTCTCGCCCGGCACCAGCACCTCTTTGCCGATCAGGTTCGCCGCCTGCATCGATTGCGACAGATCCATCTGGCCCGAAAGGGCCAGCAGCGTGTTGTTGAGCTGGTTGATGCCGTTCACCGTGGACAGCTGCGCGATCTGCGAAGTGACTTCGGCGTTGTCCATCGGATTGAGGGGATCCTGGTTCTGCAGCTGGGTCACCAGCAGGGTCAGGAACTGCTCCTGGGTGGCCGCGGTCGTCTCGCCGGCCTGCCCCAGCAGCGACGCGCCGCCGGCGCCGGACAAGGGATTGACTGTGCTCATGGCCGGCTCCTTATTGACCGATGGAAAGCGTGCGCATCATCAGGCTCTTGGCCGTATTGATGACTTCGACGTTGGCCTGGTACGAACGGGACGCGGAAATCATGTTGACCGTCTCGGCCACCACGTCGACGTTGGGCATGGCGACGTAGCCGTCCGCGTCGGCCAATGGGTTCCTGGGGTCGTAGCGCAGGCGCGGCGGCGCCTCGCTTTCGACCACGCCGGCAACGCGCACCCCGCCGACCGACTGCGTGTAGGGCTGGCCGGGCGCGGGCTGCATCTTGAAGACGACTTCGCGCGCTTTGTAGGGCTGGCCGTCCGGCCCGGCGACGCTGTCCGCGTTGGCCATATTGCTGGCCGACACGTTCATACGCTGGGATTGCGCCGTCAGGGCCGATCCCGCGATCTCGAATATGCTCATGGAAGACATTGCTTGCCGTCCTTTCCGTTTATTGTTGCAGCGCGGCCATCAGGCCCTTGATGCGCTGCGAAATGATGGTCAGATCGGTCTGGTACTTGACCGTGTTGTCGGCGAACTGCACCCGCTCCACGTCCATCTCGACCGTATTGCCATCCAGGCTGGGCTGCCGCGGCAGGCGGTAGAGCAGTTCGGCCGGGTCGGGCGTAACCGCCTTGGCCGGTATGTGGCGGCTCGAAGTCAAGGACAGCTGGGTATCGGCCAGGCGCATGCTCTCGCCCATGGCGTTCTCCAGCGCCGACCTGAAGTCGAAGTCGCGCGCCTTGTAATTCGGCGTGTCGGCATTGGCGATATTGGACGCCAGCACCTCCTGCCTTTGCTGGCGCAGGTTGATGGCGGTCTGGAAGAACCTCAGGTCCTCGCCGATTCGATCAGTCATCTGCCTCTTCGTCCATGTAAACAAATAGTTGGATGCGCCGTAGACCAGAAGCCGCGCAGCGCCGCGGGGCGCGGCGCCCCACGGCGCAAGCCCTTCTCACATGCCAGCATGTTAAAGGCGGCCCCGGCAAGACAAACTACGAAACAAGGCGCTATTTCTCGGCCAATTCCGCCGATGCCGGCGCAGGCCGCTCTATACAATTCCAGGCATGCTCAAGCATTGTCTTTCCGCCGTGCTCCTGGCCGCTTCGTGCCTGGCGCCGGCCATGGCCCAACCCGCGTCCGCCCTCACCCGCGACGACCTGTCGCGCCAGATCGAGGAATTCCTGCGCGACCAGGCGGCCGCCTATCCCGGCGAGCCGCGGGTCGCCGTCACGCCGCCCCAGATCGACCGCATGCCGGCCTGCGAGCAAAGCGAGATCTTCCTGCCCTCGCAGGGCCGGCTGCGTTCCCGCATGACCGTGGGCATACGATGCCTGGCGCCCAAGCCTTGGGTCAGCTACACCCAGGCGGAACTGGGCGTCGAGGGCAACTACTACGTGGCCAGCCGCAGCCTGGACGCCGGCACGGCCATCGCCCCCGACGACGTTGCCGTCCGCGAGGGGGATCTGCTGCGCCTGGCGCCGGGCACCGTCTATGATGCGGAGCGCCTGTTCGGCAGCATCACCACGCAACGCATAGGAACAGGATCGCCGTTGCGCGAAAGAGCCCTGCGTAGTCCCGACTCGATCGCGCGCGGCCAGGCTGTGCGGCTGGAAGCGCGCGGCGTGGGTTTCGTGGCCAGCAGCGACGGCACCGCCCTGCAAGGGGGAGAGCCGGGCGCCCGGATCCAGGTGCGGGCCGCATCGGGACAGACAGTGAGCGGAACCGTGCTCAACGGCCAGACCGTACTGGTGCTGATGTGACCGACATGCAATATTGCCGCCGCGGCCAAGCGCTTATTCCGCCTAAATTTTTTTCTCGTGGGACCGTTACCCTCTATACTGAAACTGTCAGTGATACAGCCTGACCGGAGCCTTTCTTGAAGATCACGCCCACTCCTCACAATTCGACACTTACCGCTGTTTCCGGCACACGTTCGCCCTCGAGTGCGCAGCCCGGCTCGAACACGGCGGGCAAGAGTACGGTCGAACTCAGTCCGGCGGCACGCCAATTGGCCAGCCTGCAGAACGGCGACAACGATGTCGACCTCGAACGAGTCCAGCAGATCCGCGACGCCATTGCCTCGGGCCAGCTCAAGGTGGACGCCGGCCGCGTCGCCGACTCTCTTCTGGCCAGTGTGCGCGAGCTGCTCAAATAGCCGGGGCTCCTGAACCTTCCCATCATGTCCGCATCGCCTCAAATACTGCAACGCGCCCTGGAAGCCGAACTGGTCCTCGTTCAGCGCTTCATCGACATTCTTAAAGCCGAGGCGCATGCCCTGGAGCAGCCCGACCACGGCGAGGCGCTCAACACATCGACGCAGGACAAGAACGCCTGCATCGAACAATTGCTGGATGCCGGCCGCACACGCGAAAGCGCCTTGCGCGAACTGGGCTTCGGGCCGGACCGGGCCGGGCTTGACGAGGCCGCGGCAACCCACCCCGCCCTGCGCGAATCCTGCGCCAGGCTGTTCGACCTGGGCCGGCGGGCGAGCGAACTCAATGCCGCCAACGGCGCGATGATCAATACCTATCTCAGGCACACGCAGCAAGCGTTGCAGGCCCTGCAGCCCCTGGTCGGCAACCCCGGCCTCTACGACGCCAGCGGCCGGCCGGGCCAGGCCAAAGGCCAGCGCAAGAGCATTACCGCGGGCTAGGGCCTAACGCCAGGCCTGTCGCGCTAAGCTCTCTCCATCAGGTCTTTCACCGCGAACAATCGGATCAGAGACGACGCCGCCGCGGAGGCGCCCGCCTGCGCGCCGGAAGCGCCCGCGAAGGCGGCCAGCGCGGCCGATACCGGCCCGCCCTCCTGCGAGGCATGCCAGGCGGCCATTGCAATGTGTATCGATGCGGCGGCGCGCTCGCCCAGTGTGTCCCGAACCGCCGGCGTCACCGGCAGGGGCCATGCGCCCGGCAGATGCCGCGCCGCCTCCCTGGCCTCGGCCCTCACCACCAGCCAGGCCGCCAGCGCATCCAGGTCGGCCTGCTCCATCGGCACATTGCTCAAGCCATGCAGGGATTTGATCGTCCGCCCGCTGCGCCGGTCGATCAGGCGCACGGCCACCTGGCGCACAGGCAGGGCCGCCGCGCCGCGCCGCGCCAGCTCGACGGACCCGCCGGCCGCCCAGAGCGCCACATGCGCGCGCGGCACGCCCTGCAGCGCGGCCAGATCCAGGCGCGACAAGACTGTATCCAGGCAGCGGTAGTCCAGCGTTTTGGCATGAGCGGCAACCGTCGTAGCACAAGACTGCGCCTCGACGCGCACGCTGCCGGGGCAATGCGCCAGCCACCGGACCGGCTCTGCACAGAGCTCGCGCAACAGCGCCTGTCCCGAAAAATCGAATAGATGGATGGCGGCCGAAGCGCCGGCTTGGCGGCCCACGAACCGGATCCGGTGCCGCAGCCGCTCGGCCTCCGACATGGCCTGCGGCCCCGAGGAGCCGTCGGACGCCTGCCACCCCTCGCCCACCGGCCATTGCTGCCAGGGCGAAGCCAGCGCCCGGCCGCCTTCCCCCAGCAAGAGGGTCGCATGCAGTTTCGCGCGCGCCGCCCCGGGCAAGGAACCGAAGCTGTCGTGCAGCGCCAGCATGCGCTCCTGGCCGAGCAAGGCCAGTTCGCTGCGCGCGGCCGCCCAAGGGCGCCAGGAAGTGCCCGCGTCCGCGACGACTCGCCGCCACAGGCGGTAGGCGCCCGAATACACTTCGCTGGAATCCAGTTCGGCGCAGGCGGCCCGCAAGGAATCCGCATCGAGCGCCGCGGCCTGTGGACCGGCCAGGGCCAGCAGGCCCGGCAAGAAGGCCTGCATCGCCGCCGGCTCGGCACGGCGCCAGGACGACGGCTCCGGCGGCGCCTCCATCAGCGCCGCCAGATCGGCCGCGCTGGGCGAAAACAACGCCGACGCGGGCTGGACCGGCATGAACGCCTGATCGATCCAGGCCTCGGCATCCATGCAGGCCAGGTCCTCGGGCACTTTCTGTCCGGTCGAAGCGTAATGGATCGGCAGTTGATAGCGTATGGCGATGTCCAGCGCCGGGCCCAGCCTGGGGCTCTCATCCAGTTTCGTCACGATGCAGCCCGCCGGCCGCCGGCCTCCGTCGTTGGTGTAGGCGCGCGCCACTTCGTCCAAGGTGTCGCCCTGGCTGGCGGAATTCAACACCAGCAGACGCTCCACCGGCCTGGGAAGGCCGCTCAGCATGGCGGCCTGCTCGCCGACATGGCGATCGCGCTGGCTCACGCCGACGTTGTCGATCAGGATGCGCGCATCCGGATCGGCCGACGCCATCAGACGAGCCAGTTCGGCGCGGTCCTGGGCGACGTGCACCGCCACCCCCATCATGCGGCCATAGGTTCTCAATTGCTCATGGGCCCCGATGCGATAGGTGTCCGTGGTGATCAGCATCAAGCCGCCGGCCCCGAAACGCCGGGCGCAGCGCGCGGCCAGCTTGGCGATGGTGGTCGTCTTGCCCACGCCGGTCGGCCCGACCAGGGCCAGGGCGGCGCCCGGGGCCCATAGCGCGTCCTCGTCGGGCAGGACCGGCAGATGCCCCGTCAGCTCATCGCGGCACCATTGCAGCGCGGCGCGCGACGGCAGGGCCTCGGGCAGGCGCTTGAGCATGGCGCGCAGGAGCGCGGTGCTGAAACCCATGGCCATGAGCTTCTGAAACAGGGACACGGCCTGCGGCGCCTTGCGCAGCTGGGCACCCCACAGCAGCTCATCGAAGCCGTGCTCGAGCAGCCCTTTCATGGAGCCGATGGCCTGCATGACGTCGGCCGGGCTGACGCCCGCCTGCGGCCGGGGCATTGCCGGCCGCGCGGCGGCGGGCTGGGGCGCAGCGGCGGGCCGCCGAGGCGCGGCATCGAGAGGGACGCCGGCCGCGCCGCTGCCGGAGGGTGTGGCAGGCGCCACGCTGGTCTGGTCGGTCGCCAGGATTTCCACCCCGCCGTTGACGCGCCGGCTCGAGACGATGAGGGGGTCGGGCCCCAGCGCCATTCTCACCTGGCGCATGGCTTCACGGTTGGTGGCCCCGAAAAAGCGGCTTACGTTCATGATGCGCTCCCGCCGATGACGGATGTCACGCGCAGAACCCGTTCATCCGGAATCTCCTGATGGGACAGCACGCCCAGCTGCGGCAGATGGTGGCGCAGGAAGCGCGAGAGCGAGGCGCGCAGCGGGCCCGGCACCACCAGCACGGCCGCATCGCCGTTGGCTTCCTGGGCCTGCACGGCGGCCACCGCATCGCTCAGCAGGCTTTCCGCCAGGCCGGGCTCGAGCGCGCCGCTGGTGGCCAGGGCCTGGCCCAGCACCCGCTCCAGCTTGGGATCCAGGCCGATGACCCGCAGCTCGCCCTCGCCCGGAAACCAATGCTGCGTAATGGCGCGGCCCAGCGCCGCACGGGTAACGGCCAGCAGTTCGGTCGCATCCGGGCCCGTGCCGTTGGGATGGGCCGCCGCCAGCCTGGGCGCGTGCTCGGCCAGCGTCTCGATGATGGTGCGCATGTCGCGGATGGGCACGTCTTCGCTCAACAGGCCGCGCAGCAGTTTCTGCAATTGCGACAGAGAGATCGTCTTGGGCACCAGGTCCTCGACCAGTTTGGGCGCTTCCTTGCCGACGTGGTCGAGCAGTTGCTGGACTTCCTGGCGGCCCAGCAGGCTGTCGCCATGGCGATGCATGAGGTGGTTCAAGTGCGTGGCGACCACGGTGCCCGCATCGACCACGGTATAGCCCGCGATCTGCGCCTGCTCGCGCAGCGAGACGTCGATCCAGACGGCGGGCAGGCCGAAGGCCGGATCGGTGGTGGGCGTGCCCGGCAGCTTCATCGCCGCCTCGCCCGGGTCGATGGCCAGCCACTGATCGGGCATGGCCTGGCCGCGGCCCACTTCCACCCCCGAAAGCAGAATGCGGTATTCGTTGGGCTTCAGTTCGAGATTGTCTCGTATGTGCACCACGGGCGGCAGGAAGCCGACGTCTTGTGCATACTTCTTGCGCAGGCTGCGGATGCGGTGCAGCAGTTCGCCGTTCTGCGCATGGTCCACCAGCGAAATCAGGCGATAGCCCACTTCCAGGCCGAGGGGGTCGACCAATGAAACGTCGTCCCAACTCGCCTCGGCCGCGGCCGCTTCGGCGGCTTCCTGATTCTTCATTGGCTCCCGGGCCTTCTCCGCCGCCGCCGCGCGCTGCCGCTTGTGCAGCATCCACCCGGCTCCGGCCAGGGCGGCCGCCAGCGCCAGGAAGGAGAAATGCGGCATGTTGGGAATCAGGCCCATGGCCGCCAGGATGCCGGCCGTGATGAACATGACGGCCGGATTGGCGAACAGCTGGTTGACCATCTGCTGGCCCACGTCCTCGTCCGTCGCCACGCGCGACACCACGACGCCGGCGGCGGTGGAAATGATGAGCGCCGGAATCTGCGCCACCAGGCCGTCGCCGATGGTCAGCAGGGTGTATACCCGTCCGGCGTCGGAAAAGCTCAGGCCGTGCTGGGCCACGCCCACGATCAGGCCGCCGATGACGTTGATGACCATGATCAGCAGGCCCGCCACCGCGTCGCCGCGGACGAATTTGCTGGCGCCGTCCATCGAGCCGTAGAACTCGGCCTCTTGCGACACCTCGCTGCGCCGGCGGCGCGCCTCGTCCTCGCCGATCAGCCCCGCGTTCAGGTCGGCGTCGATGGCCATCTGCTTGCCGGGCATGGCGTCCAGGGTGAAGCGCGCGCCCACCTCGGCGATGCGCCCGGCGCCCTTGGTGATGACGACGAAGTTGATGATGACCAGGATGATGAAGACGATGATGCCGACCGCGAAGTTGCCGCCGACGAGAAAGTGACCGAAGGCTTCGATGACCTGTCCCGCCGCGTCCGGCCCCTTGTGGCCGTTCATCAGCACCACCCGCGTGGAGGCGACGTTCAGCGCCAGCCTCAGCAGGGTCGCGAACAGCAGCACGGCGGGAAACGCCGCGAAATCGAGCGGTTTCTTGGTGAACATCGCCACCAGCAGAATCATCACCGCCAGCGAGATGTTGAAGGTGAAGAGCAGGTCGAGCACGATCGGCGCCAAAGGCAGAATCATCATGGCCATGACCATGAGGATCAGTATCGGCCCGGCCAGCAGCCGCGCGTGCTGCATGCCGTCGTTCTTCAACAGCGAAAGTATCTGGTTCATGAGGCTTGCGGCTCGGCGCCGCGCGTGTTGGCCGGATCCATGTCCGCGGGAACCGGAAGGTCGTCGGGACGGATCGGCGCCGCGCCCCGGCCGGGTTGCCAGGTGCGCAATTGATAGACCCAGGCCAGGACCTGCGCCACCGCGCCATACAGCGCCGCGGGAATCTCCTGGCCGAGTTCGACATGATGATGCAGGGCGCGCGCCAGAGGCGGCGCGCTGAGCATCAGCACTTTATGCGCTTGCGCGATCTCGCGGATGCGGGCGGCGATCAGGCCCGAGCCCTTGGCCACCACGCGCGGCGCGCCCGCCTGCTGCTCGCTGTAGATCAATGCGACGGCGTAGTGCGTGGGATTGGTGACCACCACGTCGGCCTTGGGCACTTCGGACATCATGCGCCGGCGCGCCATGGCGCGCTGCTGCTGGCGGATGCGGCCCTTGACGTGGGGATCGCCCTCGCTTTCCTTGTGTTCCTGCTTGACGTCCTGGCGCGACATGCGCATTTTCTTGTGATGGCTCCACAACTGCCAGGGCGCATCGATGGCCACCACCAGGATCAGCGCCGCCACGATCAGCGCGCAGCACAGCGCCACCAGGCGCATGCCCGCCGTCAGGGCCTCGGTGGGGGTGGCGTGCATCAGAACGATCATGTCGTCGCGGTAATGCCATATGACCATGGCGCCGATGCCGCCGATCACCGCCGCCTTGGCCAGGGTCTTGAACAATTCCACCAGGGTCTGGGACGAGAACATGCGCGCCACGCCCTTGAGCGGATTCAGCCGCTCGAACTTGGGCTCGAGCGCCTTGGCGGTGAAGACCAGTCCGCCCAGGGCCACCGACGACAGCACGGCCACCGTCACCAGGGCGCCGAACAGAGGCAGCAGGCTGGCCAGCGCCTGGAAGGCGGACTCGGCCGCGGCGGCCGTCATCACCCCCGTATCCCGGGCGATGCGCGGATCGAACCACAGGCCCGCCCTGACCACGCCGTTGAGCGACCGGTACAGATAGGCGCCGGTCAGCCACAGCGTGGCCACGCCGCAGGCCAGCAGCATGAAGGTGTTGAGCTCGCGCGAACGCGCCACCTGCCCTTCTTCGCGCGCCTTTTCCAGGCGCCGGGGGGTGGCGGCTTCGGTTTTTTCGAGGTCGCTGTCCTCAGCCATTCAGTATCACGCGCGCAATTTACCCATAATCACCGTGAATTCTAGTGATAGGGGCCGCGCCGCGATCGCTGAAGCAAGGCGGGGAAACCCGCCCAATTCGTTCGACCCGCTTCCGGCCGGCGGCATGCGCCGGCCAATAACATACTTAACGGGCCGCGCGGCGGAACTGCTCGTCGAAACGGTTGTAGTCGACCCCGAGCCGCACCCCGCCCCACCGCCGGCCGCCAATGTCCAGGGGCAGCGACAGGTCCGTCACGATGTCGCCGGTATCCCGCATATGGGTCTGGCACAGCACGCCCCTGGGGTTCTTGACGGCCGCGAGGCTGAACTCGTCGTTGAAAATGCGCTTGTGCCGCACGTGGACCTTGTCGTGCTCGGGATCGCCGGTGGGCGCCTGGCAATAGCGCGAATTGTGGCTGGGGCAATAGCCGTTGTCGTCGAACAGCACCGCATAATAGCCGGCCGGTATCATGGCCAGGACATTGTCCAGCACAGGCTGCAGGCTGGGCTCGATCGCCGAGTCGTACAAGGTGTGATAGCGCGGCGGATTGCTGCCCGCTATCGGCCGGTATTGCCGGTCGAAGATGTCCAGGCCCTGCTCCTGAGCCTGCTGAAGCAGTTTCACGCAGGACGAGCGCAACTGCTGCAGCACCTGGGCCAGCCAGTCGAAAGGCGTGTCACCGGTGCGCAGCGCGGCCAGCTGCTTTTGCAGGCTCTCGGTCTTGTTGCGCACTCCCTGGACCTGGTCGGTCATGGTGACCATGCGGTTCTGCACCTGCGCGCTCAAGGCTGCAATGCGGGCGATGGCCTCGTTCATGTCCCGGTTGGTAACGTCGACCTGGGCGACGGTCTGGGCCATTTCGCCCATGCGGGCGTCCATGCGCTGGAAATCATCGACGAAGCGATCGAAGTCCTTTCTGAAGCCCGACACCACTTGCTCCGAACTGCTCATGTCGGCGTGGATCTCGCTGCTGCGGCCGCGCGTGTCGGATACGAGTTCCAGGATCTGGCCCGCCTGCAGCACGATGTCGCCGGTCGCGGCATTCACCCTTTCGGCCAGTTTCCCCACTTCGGTCGCCACCACCGCGAACCCCTTGCCCGCCTCGCCCGCCCGGGCGGCCTCGACGCCCGCATTGAGCGCCAGCAAGTGGGTCTGCAGGGCAATGTCCTTGATCAGCCGGCTGGTGTCGCCGACCGATTGGGCGCGCTGGCTAAGCTGCGCCACCACCCCGGAGAAGACCTCCATCTGGCCGGCGACCCGGCCGACCCGCTCGTGAAGCTCATTGAGCTGCGACAGCGCCTGGTTGGCCACGGCCAGCTGCGCGGTGCAGGCCTGCGCGACCTCGGCCACGCCCTGTGCCGTTTCGCGCGACAGGGTCTCGATCTGGTTGCCGCTGACGGCCAGCGCCTGCGTGTCGGCGCTTTGTTCGGATACCAGCCTGCGGCAGACCTGCGCCTGGCCATGCAGCCTGGCGGTATTGAGCGCGATGTCGATGGTGGCCTCGCGCATCGAAACCAGGCCCTGCCGCACGGCGCCCAGGAGCCGCCCCAGGGGCCAGCAGACCGGGCTCAATGACCATGCGCGGTCCGCGAAAGTAGCCTTGCCGCGCGCGATGCGGCTCACCAGCCGGTAAACACCCAGAGTGCGTCTTTTGCTTTTGTGCCTCATTCAGTCTCCCCCTTATTGTTCTAGGCCTGCGTGCTCATGCGGCTACCCTTCTAGTGTCAACAGGCCCTATCGGCGTGAGCCCGCTTCAGAAGCCCAGGCTGGCGAGCAGGTCGTCGACCTGGTCCTGGTTGGCCACCACGTCCGGCTTGCCCGCGGGATTGGTCTGCGGGCCGTTCAACAGCGAATTGCCTTCGTCGCGCTTCTCTTTGGGCGCGTTGTCGATCAGCACCTGGACGAGTTCCTGCTCGATGGTGCCGATGACGCCCAGCATGCGGGTGATCACCTGGCCGGTCAGGTCCTGGAAGTCCTGCGCCATGATGATCTCCATCAAGTGGTCGAGCGAGACCTGCGTGTCGGCGGGAATGTCGCGCAGCAGTCCGCGCGTGTCGTCGACGAGGTCGCGCGCCTGGTCCAACTCCACGGGATGGTCGAACCAAGCCTGCCACCGCTCGTCCAGCTCGCGGGCGCGCCGCTGCATGCCCTCCTGGACCGGCTGGACGGCTTCGGCCGCGTTCAGCACGCGGTTGGCGGCCTGTTCGGTCATGCGCGCCACGTAGCCCAGGCGGTCGCGCGCGTCGGGTATGGCTTCGGCCGCCTCCTTGATGGCGTGATCCAGCCCGAGTTCGCGCATGCTGTCACGCAGCATGCGGGTGAGTTGCGCAATCTTGGCAATCAGGTCTTCGGCTTCGGCGCCGCCGCCCTGCGCCACTGCGTTTGCCTGCGTAGTCATAGTCGTCTCCCCGTTTCTCAAGCGTTCAACTTCTCGAAGATCTTGTTCAGCTTTTCTTCGAGGACGGCCGCCGTGAAGGGCTTGACGACGTACCCGCTGGCCCCCGCCTGGGCGGCGGCGATGATGTTCTCTTTCTTGGCCTCGGCGGTCACCATCAGCACCGGAAGCTTCGACAGGTTGGCGTCCGCGCGTATGAGCTTGAGCATGGCCAGCCCGTCCATATTGGGCATGTTCCAGTCCGAGACCACCAGGTCGAAATTGTTGTTGCGCAGCTTTTCAAGCCCCATCACGCCGTCTTCGGCTTCGTCCACGTTCTCGAAGCCCAGGTCCTTGAGCAGGTTCTTGATGATGCGGCGCATGGTCGGAAAGTCGTCGACCACGAGGATTTTTATCGATTTCTGTACCACTTGGATTCTCCAGTTAAACAGTTTGTGCCTGGCTCGCCCGGCGTCCGCGACGGACCCTGGGGCCTGTTGACGCTAGACCCGATGGCCATATGAGCCGGCGCTTCTGAGCAGCCGCTCGCTGATTTCGGACAGGGGCACCGCCTGATCGGCCGCGCCGATGAGCAGGGCTTCGCGGGGCATGCCGAACACCACGCAGCTGGCCTCGTCCTGCGCGAAGGTCTGGGCCCCGGCCTGCTTCATGGCCAGCATGCCTTGCGCGCCGTCCTTGCCCATGCCGGTCAGGATGACGCCCACCGCGTTCTTGCCCGCCACCTGCGCCACCGAATGGAACAGCACATCGACCGAGGGACGATGGCGGTTGACCGGCTCGCTGGGATCCAGCCTGACCACGTAGTTGGCGCCCGACCTTGCCAGCTTCATGTGGGCCACCCCGCCCGGCGCGAGATAGACATGGCCCGGCAGCACGCGCTGGCCGTCCTCGGCCTCGTGGACCTGGACATCGCACAGCGTGTCGAGCCGCTGCACGAAGGAGCGGGTGAAGCCCGCCGGCATGTGCTGGGTGATGAGTATCGCCGGCGCATTGGCGGGCATGGGCTCCAGCACTTGCCGTATGGCTTCGGTGCCGCCGGTCGAGGCGCCGATGACGATCAGTTTCTCGGTCGTCGAGAACAGCGACTTCAAGCGGCGCGGCGGGGCCGCGGCGCCGGTCGCGGCGGGCCTCGGCCTGGGCCGCGACAAGGCCGCGGCGCGGATCTTGTCGGCAATGAGATCGCTATATTCCATCAGGCCGTCGCGCAGCCCCAGCCGGGGCTTGGTGACGAAATCGACGGCGCCCAGTTCGAGCGCGCGCAGGGTGACTTCGGAATTGCGCTCCGTCAGCGACGAGACCATGACCACCGGCATCGGCCTCAAACGCATCAGGCGCTCGAGAAAGTCGAGCCCGTCCATGCGCGGCATTTCCACGTCCAGGGTCAGGACGTCGGGATTGTGCTGCTTGATCAGTTCGCGCGCGACCAGCGGGTCGGGCGCCACCGCGACCACTTCCATGTCTTCGTGACTGTCGATGATCTCGGTCATCAGGCTGCGTACCAGCGCGGAATCATCCACGCACAGAACGCGTATCTTCTTCATGGCCCTCGCCTCCGGTCGATGTGCATGCGGCTGCCCTTTCCTAGGCCAGCGTGTAGACCGTCTGACCGCGCAGGCGGAAGGCCTTGGTCAGATACGTGAAGTTTTCGGAGTGGCCCGCAAAGAGCAGTCCGCCCGGCTTGAGCATGGGCGCAAAACGCTCCAATATGCGCGTCTGCGTCGGCTTGTCGAAGTAAATCATGGTGTTGCGGCAAAAAATGGCGTCGAACTTCTCGGCGGAGGGCCACGAGGGCGCGACCAGGTTCAAGGAATCGAACTGCACGACCTCGTGCAGGACGGGCTTGACGCGCACCAGCCCCGCCTTCGCGGACTTGCCCCGGTAAAAATACTTTTTCAGCAGGTCTTCCGGAACGGGCTTGACGCGTTCCAATGTGTAGATGCCCTTGCGGGCCTTGTCGACGGCCTGGGTGTCGATGTCGGTCGCCCACACGAAAGGCCTGGCCTGCTGGCCCGCGGTGTTCTCGAGCAGGGTTATGGCAATGGAGTAGGCTTCTTCGCCCGTCGACGCCGCGCAGCACCAGACCGAGACGGGCGCCTTGCGGCTGCGCGCGAAGTCGGCCAGCAGGCCGAAGTGATGCTGCTCGCGAAAGAACGCCGTATGGTTGATGGTGAAGGCGTTGACGAAGGCGTCCCATTCGGACGAATGAGGGTCCTGCTGCAGATGCGACAGATACTCGGACGCCCCGGCCAGACCTCTCTTGCGCGCGCGCATGCCCAGCATGCGGGCCGCCAGTTCGCGCTTGTGCTCGCCCAGAATGATGCCCGAGCGGGCATGCAGCAGCCGGCCCGTCCAGGAAAACTCTTCGTCCGAAAGCAGGAACTGCTCGGGGACGAGATGGTGATAGGTGGGCAAGCCCGTCATGGAATCCTTAGCCTTGCGGCGCAAGTAAATGGTGTCCGGGCAAGCCGGGTTCTTCCTCTTCGGAATGAGCAATGCGAGCCGTTTCGAGTTCGTCGGGCAGCGGCACGTCGATGACCTCGGCGCCGCCCACCTTGAATACCGAGACGGCTTCGGTCAGATGGCCCGCCTGATCCTGCAATGAGCCGGCCGCGGCGGCGGCCTCTTCCACCAGGGCGGCGTTCTGCTGCACGACGATGTCCATCTGTGCCACAGCCTGGTTGACCTGTTCGATGCCGTCGAGCTGCTCGTTCGACGCCGAGGCGATCTCGCCCATGATGGTGGTGACGCCTTCGATCGACGCCACCACTTCGCGCATGACGGTCCCCGCCTGCGTCGCCTGCCGGCTTCCCGACTGCACGGTTTCCAGCGAATCTTCGATGAGCGTCTTGATCTCCTTGGCGGCCTGCGCGCTGCGCTGCGCCAGCGAACGCACTTCGCCGGCCACCACGGCGAACCCCCTGCCCTGCTCGCCCGCTCGGGCCGCCTCGACCGAGGCGTTCAGGGCGAGGATGTTGGTCTGGAAGGCGATGCCGTCGATCACGCCGACGATCTCCGCGATCTTGCCCGAGCTGGCGGTGATGTCGTCCATGGTGCCCACCACCTGCGCGACGGCCTGGCCGCCGCGCTGCGCAACCTGGGCCGCTTCCTTGGCCAGGCGGTCCGCCTGCAGGGCATTGTCGGTATTTTGCTTGACGGTGCCCGCCAGCTCTTCCATGCTGGCCGCCGTCTGCTGCAAAGAGGCGGCCTGCTGCTCGGTGCGGCTGCTCAAGTCGGTATTGCCGACGAAGATCTCGCGCGAGCCCAGGTTGATCTCGTCCACGCCCTGGCGCACCGCCGTCACCGTGCGCGTCAAGCTTTCCTGCATGCGGCGCAGGGCTTCGAACAGCACGCCGATTTCGTTGCGCGAACGCACCTCCACGCGCTGGGTCAGTTCTCCGGCCGCGATGCGGTCGAAATGCGCGCCCGCCTGGCGCAAGGGCCGCAGCACGACCCGGCCCAGGAATATGTAGGCCAGCAGGGAGATGACCAGCGAGGCCAGCAGTCCCGCGCCCACCAGTTGCATGACGAGCAGGTATTGCGCGTCTTCTTCGGCCGCGATGCGGTCTATCTCCTGCTGCTGGTACTTGTTGAAGTCGGCCACGGCGCTGTACAGGTCGTCCTGCATGTATTCGCCCGTGCCGTCCTTGAAGGCGTTGTAGCCGTCGACGTCGCCCTTTTCGAGAAAATCGAACAGCGGTTCCACGCCACCGTTCATCAGCGAAGAATAGGCGTTGCTCACACTGGTGTAGACGCGGTGGGTCCGGCCTTCGGACAAGGCGAGAAAACGCTCATAGGCCTCGCGCGAGGCGGCGAACTCCTCCTTCGCGCGCGCCACGAAACGATGCGCCGGCTCGCCGCTGATGATGATCGGGACCGGATAGCCGCCCGCGTCCAACGCTTCGGTCTGCAAGGCCACACGGTGCTGCATCAAGGCCTCGACACCCAGCCCCATGGACACCTGCACCGACTTGAAGCGGTCGATCGATTCGCTCAGCGCAGCACGGATGTTCTGGCTGCGCACCACGTGGTCGAACGTCTGGCTGTTGGCGCGCAGCGAATACAGGCCCAGCGCCGCGCCGACGATCAGCGAAAGCACAAAGAAAACAAGCACCAGCACCAGGCTGGTTCGGACCTTCAGGTTTCTGAACATGGCAATACGAAACATCTGGACTCCTCCTCCAATGCAAGGCTGACTGTTCCCGCCGGCGGCGTTTGAAACGCTCGTTGATTTCTATCGGACGGCAGCGGCGCCGCCCTTCCCCGACGAGAACCGCATAGGGCGGTCCGGGCTCCGGGGCGCCGAAGCGCCCCCGGGGCTTGGCGCCAGGGCCGGGCCCTAGACCAGGGCCGCCTGTTCGACCAGCGCCATCTCGGAGCTCGTCATGAGTTTCTCGATATCGACCAGGATGAGCATGCGTTCGCCCACCGTGCCGATGCCCGTCAGATACTCGGTCGAGAACGCCGTGCCGAACTGCGGCGCGGCGCTGAGCTGCGAAGGCTGCAGCATCAGCACGTCGGACACGCCGTCCACCACCACACCCACCACGCGCGAAGCGAGATTGAGTATGACCACCACGGTCTGGTGGTTGTATTCGACGTTCTCGAGGTTGAACTTGATGCGCATGTCGACGATGGGCACGATGACGCCGCGCAGATTGGTGACGCCCTTGATGAACGAGGGCACGTTGGCGATGCGGGTGACGCTCTGGCTGTCGTAGCCCCTGATCTCCTGCACTTTCAGGATGTCGATGCCGTACTCCTGATTGGCCAGGGTGAACACCAGGAACTCCTTGCCCGTGTCGTCCGCCTGCTCGGAACTTCCGTCCACTTTGTTAAGCATGTTGTCTATCTCCGGTAAAACTGGTGGCCCGTCAGGCCGTCTTGTTGCGCGTCATCCGCAACAGGGCAAATACATCGACGATGAGCGCAACGCTGCCGTCGCCCAGGATGGTTGCGGCCGAGATGCCCGGTATCTTGCGGTAGTTGGCCTCGAGGTTCTTGACGACCACCTGCTGCTGTCCCACCAGGTGGTCGACCAGCAGCGCAAAGCGCGACTCCTCGGCCTGCAGTATCACGGCGATCGAACGCGTGATTTCGGTCTGCGCGCCCCGCACGTCGAACACTTCGTGCAGCGCGATCAGAGGCAGGTATTCGCCTCGCACATGCAGCACCTTGTCGCCCTCGGAAATGCTGTGCAGCTGTTCGGCGGTGGGCTGTATGGACTCGGACACATTGCTCAGCGGCAGGATGAAGATCTCTTCGCCCGCCTGCACCGTCATGCCGTCCAATATGGCCAGCGTCAGCGGCAGGACGATGCGGGTGGTGGTCCCCTTGCCGGCGCGTGAACTGAGCTGGATATGCCCGCCCATGCCTTGTATGTTGCGCCGGACGACGTCCATGCCCACGCCCCGCCCCGATATGTCGGTCACCTTCTCGGCGGTGGAAAAGCCGGGGGCGAAAATGAGCTGCCACAGTTCATCGTCCGGCGTGTTTTCATTGACGGGAAAGCCCTGCTGCATGGCCTTGTTCAGGATCCGCTCGCGGTTCAGGCCGGCCCCGTCGTCGCTGACCTCGATGATGATCTGGCCGCCGCTGTGCTGGGCCGACAGCGTCAGGTGGCCCTCCGGATCCTTGCCCGCGGCGATGCGTTTCTCGGGCGTTTCGATGCCGTGGTCCAGGCTGTTGCGCACCAGATGGGTCAGCGGGTCGATGATGCGTTCGATCAGGCTTTTATCGAGTTCGGTGGCCTGGCCCCGGGTCGTCAGGCGGATCTGCTTGCCCAGCTTCGAGGCGCTTTCCCGCACCACGCGCGGAAAGCGGCTGAAGACGTAGTCCATGGGCATCATGCGGATGGACATCACCGATTCCTGCAGGTCGCGGGCATTGCGTTCGAGCTGCTCGATGCCGTTGAGCAGGCGATCGTGCTCGACCGGGTCGAGCGTGGAAGCGGTCTGCACCAGCATGGCCTGGGTAATGACGAGCTCGCCCACGAGGTTGATGATCTGGTCCACTTTCTCGACGCCCACCCGCAGCGTGCCGCCCTCTTTGGCGGGCTTGCGCGCGGCGTCGCCGGCGGACTTGGCGGGGGCTTCGATCGGTCCGGGCCGGACCGGCGCCTCGGCCGCGGTGGCGGCGGGCTCGGCGGCGGCCATGACGGCTTCAGGAGCGGGCGAGACCGTCTCGGCATGCACCGCCGCTGACAGGGCGGCGCCGGGCACCGGCTCCGGCGCCACGCGGACCTGGTCCGCGTTGACGATGAAGCAGCACACCGCCTCGAGATCGTCGGTGCTGCAGGTGGTGCGCAGCCAGACCGAGAGCGTGCCCGCGCCCTGCTCGTGGTGCAGCACTTCGCCCAGCAGTCCCATTTCCGTCAGCAATGCCTGTGCGTCGTTGGGCTGGATGCGCTCGATATGCACCCGCAGCGGCAAGTCGCCGCTCGCATTCGACCCGACGGCCTCACCGGGCTCCAAGCCGGCGCCCGGTTCGAGGCCGGTCTCGGAGGCAGCCGCCGGCATGGAGGACGCCGCATGCCCGGTCACAGCCGCGGCCGCGGCGGCCGGCGCATCGCCCTTGTGCTCCAGCGCCAGCTCCCGCAATTGCGCGCAGATGCGTTCGTAGGCCTGCTGATCGGGTTCCTGAGAATTCCGGTATGCGGAGACTTGTTCTGTAAGCACGTCCTTGGTTTCCAGGAAGAGGTCTATCATGTCCTTGCGCAAGGCGAGCTCGCCTTGCCTGAGGGCGTCCAGCAGGTTTTCGAGAAGATGGGTGGTATCGGCCAATTGCCCGAAGCAGCCGAATGTGCCCGCGCCGCCCTTGATGGAATGGGCCGCGCGGAATATGGCGTTCAATTGATCCGGATCGGGATGGTCGATGTCGACATTGAGCAGAATTTGCTCCATGTCGGCCAACAGCTCGTCGGCCTCGTCGAAAAATGTCTCGTAGAACTGGCTTAAATCGACACCCGCACTCATGTTCGTTCCTATGACGACGCCAAAAGCCGCGGCGCGGCTTCCCTGTTTCAGCGCTGTTGAGCGGCCTCACCGGCCTCGTCGCCGGGCAGCGGCGAAAGATGCTCGTCCACCGGCGCAGGCTGGAGCGCCTCGTAGAAGCGAGGATCGGAAGAGCCGGCCGCGTTCTGGGCGTCTATACGCTCTTCCGCCACCCGGTTCAGCACAACAATGCTTATACGGCGGTTAACGGCAGCGTTCGGATCGTCTTTAACCAGGCTGACGGTCGACGACAGGCCCAATACCCGCTTTATCTTCCTTTCTTCCATCCCGCCGGCCACCAGTTCCTGGCGCGCCGCGTTGGCCCGGTCCGCGGACAGCTCCCAGTTGCTGTAGAGCCGTTCGCCGGAGGCATACTGCACGGCATCGGTATGGCCCGAGATGGTGATGGAGTTGGGCAGGCGGTTGAACACCGGCCCCAGCTCGCGCAGCACGTCGCGCATATAGGGCTGCACCTGCGCGCGGCCGGTGGCGAACATGGGACGGTTCTGCCGGTCGACGATCTGTATGCGCAGGCCGTCCGGCGTCATGTCCAGCAGCAGCTGCGGCCGGAACTCCTGCAGGACGGGATTGGTGTCGATCAGGGCCTCGAGGTCGGTCTTGAGGTCTTCCAGCCGCTCGGTGTCGCGCCGCAGCTCCGACCCCCGGCTGCTGTCGACCGGAGGCTGGGTGATCGGATGCTTGCTGGGGATGGGGCTGGGCGAAGCGCCCGGTATGACGCTGCTACCCGTATCGATATTGGGCCCGCCCTGGATGGCGGTCATGAGCGGCATGCGGAAATACTCGGCGATGCCCGTCAGGTCGTCGCGCGGAATCAGCGACAGTATCCACATGATCAGGAAAAAGGACATCATCGCCGTCATGTAGTCGGCGTAGGCGATCTTCCAGGCGCCGCCGTGATGGGGCTGCTCGGGCGCGCGCTTGCGCCGGATGACGATGCGGTCCGTGGCGGTAGGCTTCATGGCGCTTGGAACCTATGCGGCCTTCTTGAGCGGCGCCTTGGTCTGCCGGACATGGTCCTCGAGCTCGGCGAACGAAGGACGGATCATGGCATACAGCACCTTGCGTCCGAACTCGACCGCGAGCTGGGGCGGATAGCCGTTCATGCTGGCCAGCAGGGTGACCTTGATGCATTCCAGCACCTTGACCGACGCCACCGTGCGGCGCTCGACCGACTGCGCCAGGGGCGAGACGAAGCCATAGGCCAGCAGAATGCCCAGAAAGGTGCCCACCATGGCCTTGGAAATGAGGTCGGCCAGGATGGCCGGCGGCTGGTCCACCGATGCAAGCGCCTTGATCACGCCCAGCACCGCGGCCACGATGCCGAAGGCCGGCAGCGCGTCGGCCACCGACGCCAGGGCGCGCGCCGGGATATTGCGTTCGGTTTCGTGCGCTTCGATTTCCTGGTCCATCAGGGTTTCGATTTCATAGGGACTCATATTGCCGCTGATCATCAGGCGCAGATAGTCGGTGATGAACTCGAGCAAATGCGGATCGCGGACGATGCGCGGATACTGCGAGAAGATGGGGCTTTTTGCCGGATCTTCGATATCCGACTCGATGGCCATCAAGCCGTCGCGGCGCGCCTTGTTCAGCAGTACGTACAGCAGCGCCATGAGCTCCATGTAGAGCTCTTTGTCGTAGGGCGTGCTTTTGAACACCGAAGGCAGCGCACGCACCAGCAGGCCGACCGACTTGCCGCTGTTGGACGAAATATAGGCGCCCAGCGCGGCGCCGCCGATCAGAATGAATTCGAAGGGCTGGTACAAGGCGCCCATATGCCCGCCCAAGGCCACAAAACTGCCGAATACGGACAGTATGACGATGACGAAGCCCAGAAGAATCAACACGAGCGTATCCTCGATAAATGCATAGTGCCCTATGATCGCCCCGAACGGCTGCGACAAAAGCGTCCGTCAACGGGGTTTTTCGAAGCTAGATCAGCGTTCTGGCCGCCGCGGGCGGCCGCGCCCGCCTCCCGGTCCTGGATCCACAAGCGTTTGCGCGCCGGGAGCCGGCGGCGGTCTGGTCAGACTGCGCGCACCCGGCTGCGGGTCTTGCCCGCGCGCGGGGGCGGCCGGCAGATGGCGCAGACGAAATTCTGCTGCGGATCGTGCGCGTGCGCGACGAAGCCGCCGGTGCAGCGCGTGCAATGAGAGAGCTGGATCATGCCGCTTTCAACGAAGCGGATCAGCATCCAGGCACGGGTGAAACTGAGCACGGGCTCGTCGAGAGCCTCGGCCGGCCGGCCCACCGACGCCTGCTCCAGATAGAGACGGTAGGCCTCGATCAGGGCGCGCGTCTTTTTGGCGGGCGTATAGGTGTCGAGATAGCGATAGACGCCATAGAAGACGCTGGAGTGGATGTTGGGCAGCCAGGTCATGAACCAGTCGACCGAAAAAGGCAGCATGCCCTTCGGGGGAGAACACTCCTTGATCTCGCGGTACAAGCGCGAAAGGCGATCATAGCTGAGCGAGGTTTCGGCCTGCAGCACCTGCAGGCGGGCGCCCAGGCGGATCATGTCGCTGGCCAGCAGGATTTCCTCTGCTTCCCTGCTCACGCTTTTGCCGGCGCTTTTCGCGGCGCCGGGATTTACGCTTTTGACGGTCATGGGGTTTCCCGGCAGCGCCTAGACGGCGGGTTCGATAATGGTTTCGGGGGCGCGCTGGGAAAGGAGAATGGTGGAATGGGCCTGCTGCAGGGCCCCGCCCAGCACGTCCTGGCTGAGCGCGGAAAGCAGGCCATAGTCGTCGAGCCGGAAGCCGCAGATGAGCAGGCCCGAGCTGGCGAGCTTGACGATCTGCGCCGGCGAAAGCTGCATGACGGTGGTGGCGACGTCTTCACAAAAACCAAGACGGAACATCCCTGCCGCGAAATTTTCACGCAAGAGACGCTGGGCAAGCATCAGATAAGTAAGGTTGACTTCTTGGATATCTTTTAATGCCGAGCTGCTCTCGTATGGGGGCAGGTTGTCGCTGCTGGACACGATGTACTCCTTGGAGGGTGCGGAAACAGAAAAAATGTAACTGCTTATACCGAAAATGAAACGGTACGTTTGAATACAAACGTTGTAAATCTAACCCGAAATTATGAAAATGTCGCGTCAGAATCGTATGGTTACTTTATTGAAAATAGCAGTTACTTATGCTCTGAACTGATAAATTTCTGATAAACGGCTTTTTATCAAATGTTTAGGCCAAATTTGCGTTAAAAAGCTGGCGAAATAATACAACTTGCCGAGTTTCTGTATTTTGACAATTATCAATCCGTCACAGTTATGACTGCATGGATTTTGTAAGTAAACGTATAAATAACGTAACTTTGTACGAATTTTAAGGAAGTTTGTGTCAATATAACGTAATTAAGCGTTCATACAATAAAAAATTGATCAGGATTTACCCCTATTTTTATATGTAATTGTATAAAAAGGTATCTTTATTTGGACGCCCTGGAGTGAAACGCGGCCAATTCCGCAATTGACGAGGGCGTCTTGCAAGCCTAATGTTGTATTTTCCACTCACGGCCCGCCATGCGAACAAAGCTATTTTCATTGCTGGCTGCATTGATCGCCTTATTACTGGCAGGGTGCGCCGGTCCGGGGCCTTCCCCCGTAGACGGAATAAGCCGTCACCCCGCCATCTCCGTCGATCCGGCCAAGCGCAGCGAAGTCGCCATGGCGGCACTATCCCTGCTCGACACACCTTACCGCTATGGCGGCCGCTATCCAGAGCAAGGCTTCGACTGCAGCGGCCTGGTGGCGTATGTCATGCGTTCCGCCGCCGATGTGCGGCTGCCCCACAACAGCGCCGAGATCGCACGGCTGGGCCGGCCGGTATCCAGCCGCAAGCTCAATCCCGGTGATCTGGTGTTCTTCAATACCCTGGATCGGCCGTTATCGCATGTCGGCGTCTATATCGGCGAAGGCCGGTTCGTCAACGCGCCGTCCAGTGGCGGCCGGGTGCGTATCGACAGCCTGGCCAATCCCTATTTCGCCCAGCGTTTCGAGGGTGCGCGCACGCTTTTCGCGGAATAGGCCTGCCGGCCACCGCCGCCGGGCCTCCCGTTGCCTTGACGGTCCCGCCCGTACCGGCTTCAAACCATGCCCAGGCCGTAGCGCCGGGCGAGAAGCAGAAAATCGTCCAGCCCCGCATCCACTCCGGTTTCGGATTGCAGGATACGGGCCGCGTCGGGTGCCGCCCGCGCGGCCAGCGCCGCATCGAGGAAAAGGAGCCGCGAACGCCTGGCCAGCACGTCTTCGACCTTGCGGGCGTACTCGTGTCGTGCGGCATGGCGGATCATGGCCGGCGTCAAGCCCGCCGAGCCGAGCACATCGCCTCCTCGCTGCGCTCCATGAGCCGGCCCGGCCCGGGGTCCGGCCGCGGCCGCAAGAACGAAGTCCTGCGTGCGGCAAGGCGGCAATGTGGCCAACAGGCCGGCGCGGGCGCAGGCTTCCAGCGCGTCCTGCGCCATGGCGCGATAAGTCGTCCACTTGCCACCCGCCACGGTGACGAGTCCAGCGGCGCTGATCTCGACGGTATGTTCGCGGCTGATGCTGCGCGTCGCCACGGGGCCGGCGGCGGCGCCCTCGGCCGCCGGATCGACCAGCGGCCGCAGGCCGGCCCAGGCGCTGCGGATGTCACGCCTCGCAGGCTGCACCTGCAGGTAGCGGCCGGCCTCCTGCAGGATGTAGTCGATTTCGGCGTCGTCGGGGCGAGGCTCGCGCGTCAATTCGTCCGTCGCCACGTCGGTAGTGCCCAGCAGCACCTTGCCCAGCCACGGCACGGCAAACAGCACGCGGCCGTCCGCCGTACGCGGCACCAGCAAGGCCCGGTCGGACGGAAAGAAAGACCGATCGACCACCAGATGCGTGCCGCGGCTCGCCCTGATCAGGTCTCGCACGGGCCGGTCCGAAGCATGGGCGTCGAGACGGCGAAGCGCGTCGGACCAGACCCCGGCGGCATTGACGACGCAGGGCGATCGCAGCATGAAGTCCTGCCCCGTTTCAGTGTCTTGCGCCCGTACGCCCGCCATCCTGCCCCGTTCATGGATCAGGCCCGTCACGCGAACATAGTTGAGCACCACCGCGCCCGCCGCCTCGGCCGCGCGTGCCAGCGCCACCGCCAGTCGGGCATCGTCGAACTGGGCGTCCCAATACTCGATGCCTCCGACCAGACCCTTCATGCATACCCCGGGCAGACGCTTTCCGGTCTGCCGGCGGCTCAGCACATGGGTCGCGCCCAGTCCGTCGCGGCCGGCCAGCACGTCGTACAGGCTCAGGCCCGCCGTATAAAAGGGGATCTCCCAAAAGTGGTAGGCGGGCACGACGAAAGGCAGCGGCCGGACCAGTTCGGGCGCGTTGTGCAATAAAGCCGAACGCTCGCGCAAGGATTCGCGCACCAGGCCGATGCGGCCCTGGGCCAGATAGCGGACGCCGCCGTGCACCAGCTTGGTGGCGCGGGACGATGTACCCTTGGCAAAATCATGGGATTCGAGCAAGGCTACCTTCAGCCCTCGCAAGGCGGCGTCCAGGGCCACGCCCAAGCCCGTTGCGCCTCCGCCCGCCACCACCAGGTCGAAGGGCCCGTTGTCCAGACGGCCCAGCATGGATGCCCTGCCCGTCGCCGCGCCGGGCGACGGGCCAAGAGGCGCCGGGGAGTCCGTAGTGGTGGATGCCGTCATTGTGATCCCGCCCTCGCAGATGCCTCCGTTCACAGCTTCCCTAGCGTAACACCCCGAGCCGGGTTACGCTTGAGCCGTCACGACGGCCATCACAACATCGCTACCACACCGCCATGCCATATATCCTCGCTCTGGACCAGGGCACCTCCAGTTCCCGCAGCATCGTGTTCAACGACCAGGGCCGCATCGTGGCCAGCGCCCAGAAAGAGATCCGCCAGATATTTCCGCGCTCGGGCTGGGTCGAGCACGATCCGGCCGAACTCTGGCAGACGCAGCTGGATACCGCGCGCGAGGCCATCGACAAGGCCGGAGTCGGCGCCGCCGGCATCCACGCCCTCGGCATCACCAACCAACGCGAAACCACCGTGCTCTGGCATCGCGACACCGGCGAACCGCTGGGCAATGCCATCGTCTGGCAAGACCGCCGTACCGAACCCCTGTGCGCGCGGCTGCGCGAACAGGGGCTGGAATCGCGCATACTCGACAAGGCGGGATTGCGCATCGATGCCTATTTTTCGGCCACCAAGCTGCAGTGGATGCTGGACGAGACGCCCGACGCACGCCGCCTGGCCCAGGCCGGCAAGCTGGCTTTCGGCACGGTCGACAGTTGGCTGATCTGGCGCCTCACGGGCGGCGGCGTGCATGCCACGGACATCACCAATGCCTCGCGCACCATGCTTTTCAATGTGCGCGAAGGCCGGTGGGACGACGAGCTGCTGCGTCTTCTGGACATTCCGGAAAACCTCTTGCCCGACGTGCTGCCTTCCTGCGGCGAATTCGGCGTCACCGACACGGCCTTGCTGGGCCGGCCGATTCCCATCTGCGGGGTGGCCGGCGACCAGCAGGCCGCCCTGTTCGGCCAGGCCTGCTTTCAGGACGGCATGGCCAAGAACACTTATGGCACCGGCTGCTTCGCCCTCATGCACACCGGGGAACGCTTCCAGGTCTCGCAGAACGGCCTCATCACCACGCCCACCGCGCAGGCCGGCGCGGTGCGCCACTACGCGCTCGAAGGCGGCGTATTCGTCGGCGGCGCCGTGGTGCAATGGCTGCGCGACGGCCTGCACGCCTTCGAGAAGAGCCCGCAGATCGAGGCGCTGGCGCACAGCGTGCCCGATTCGGGCGGCGTGGTGCTGGTCCCCGCCTTCACCGGCCTGGGCGCCCCCTACTGGCAGCCCGACGCCCGCGGCACGGTGACGGGCCTTACGCGCGGCACCACCATGGCTCACATCGCGCGCGCCGCGCTCGAAAGCATTGCATTCCAAAGCACCGCGCTGCTTCAGGCCATGGAGCGCGACGCCGCGGCCGCGGGGTCGGCGCCGCTGTCCGAAGTCAGGGTCGACGGCGGCGCGAGCGCCAACGACCTTCTCATGCAGTTCCAGGCCGACCTGCTGGGCTTGCCCGTGGTGCGCCCCGAAGTCATAGAGACCACGGCGCTGGGCGCAGCCTTTCTGGCCGGCCTGGCCAGCGGCGTGCATTCCGGACTGGATGAATTGAGCCGACTGTGGCGCGCCGAAAAAACCTTCACGCCCCGGCTCGATCGCAAGGAAGCCGCCGAACACATGCAGCGCTGGGAGCACGCCGTGCGCCAAACCTGCCTGCCCAGGGACGCGGTCGATTGAAGCCGTTGCGGAATGCTGCGCACAAACGCCGGCCTTCCCATACAATCACGCTTGTTTCGTCACGGCCTCTCGTTCCATGCAGACCCAGTCTCGTCCAACTCCTCCTCTTCACGTGTCCTGGATGGAAAACGGCGAATCACGCACCGCCTTGTGGCTGGGCGAACATGCGGGCAATCCGCCCCGGCGCATCGTCGTGGTGGACGACACCTTGACCGCCGACGCCGCCTTTCAATTGGCCAATCAGGGCGCCCACATGCTGTGGCGGGGAGACTTCCACAACGCCCGCCAATTGCTCGACGCGCTCGCGCGCCGGGTCGACAAGAAAAAACGCAGCAAGGCCGCCGTGACGCCCCAACAGGCTTTCAACCAGCACCGCCTGGCGCAGTCCCGTCGCGCGCGCCTGCTCGGTTCGCTCTTGCTGCCTCTGGATGAAGGCCAGCGCATCCCGCTGCGCCGCGCGCCCGACGTCCAGGCCGCCTGCGGCGCCGTGCTAGGCCGCATCGACGAAGCGGCCCTGCTGCCGCTGCGCGTGCTGCAAGGCATACTGGGCGCGGCCGAATGGCAGCGCAAGGGAGTCATCATCCCGGCCCTGCAGCAAAGCATCCATGTCCATTACGGCGTCTTCTCGCCCATACGCGGCGAATACATCGACCTGGTGGCCAACGCGCCCCTGCCGGACACCCGGCTGGCCTTCGACATCGGCACGGGCAGCGGCGTGCTGGCGGCCGTGCTGGCGCACCGCGGCGTAGAACGCGTGGTCGCCACCGACGTCGACGAGCGCGCACTCGCCTGCGCCCGCGACAATATCGAGCGGCTCGGGCTGGCCGACCGCGTCGTGCTCGAACATGCCGACCTGTTTCCCGAGGGCCGCTGCGGCCTGATCGTCTGCAACCCGCCCTGGCTGCCCGCGCGTCCCACATCGTCCATAGAAACCGCCATCTACGATCCCGACAATCGCATGCTGGCGGGCTTTCTGGGCGGGCTGGGCCAACATCTGCTGCCCGGCGGCGAAGGCTGGCTGATACTTTCCGACCTGGCCGAACACCTGGGGCTGCGCAGCCGCGACTTCCTGCCCCAGGCCATCGAAGCCGGCGGGCTCAAAGTGCTGGGCAGACTGGACGCGCGTCCCAAGCACCCCAAGGCACTGGACCCTTCCGACCCGCTGCACGAGGCGCGCGGCGCCGAAGTGACCACGCTGTGGCGCCTGGGGCGGCGCGGTCCATAGTGCGCCGCGCTATGCCCGCCGCCGTCCGGCGCCCCGCCCGAGCAAGCGGCGGCGCCCCATGATGCACGTATACTGAGAGCACCCTCTGCAAGCCCACAGCCGCCATGCTAAAGAAAATCTCCCTGATCATTGCCGTATTCCTGATCGTCCTGGTCGCCCTGACCTTCGGCGAAACCATTGTCCATCAGGCCCTGGCATGGTTCAGCTATCTCACCGGCATCGTGTTCCACAATTTCGCCGACCTGTACTACGCCGTCCATGACTACGTGCTGCGGCACAGCGGCAAGATCCTCATCGCGTTGGCGCTGACCGTGCCCATCAGCTACTGGATCATCAAGAACAAGGACAGCGAACTGGGACGGCGCTACAGCCCCCGCAAGATCGCCATCGTGCTGGCCATTTTTCTGGGCTGGCTGGGCGCGCACCGCTTCTACCTGGGCCAGATAGGCTGGGGCATCATTTACCTGATCATTCTGTATGTGTTTGCGCCGCTGGTGGTGGCCCTGGCCCTGATCGACGCGGTGCGCTATCTGTTCATGACGGACGAGGATTTCGTCGTGCCCGCCGCCCGCCGCTAAGCCCGGCGCACGCCCCGCTTTGCGTCCTGAGCCGCGCCAGACACCCGCGCCAAGGCCGGTCCGGCCGGATGAGTGCTTGCAGGCCGGCCGGGCGCCGGGACAATGGTCGCCTGCGATGCGCATTGAATTACAATGGCAAGCACATCATCGTCCCTACACGCCATGGAAAACAAGACCGCCCGCCTGACCGTCCTGATCGACCCGCGCAAGAAAAAAGCATTCGAACAGCTCTGTGCCAGCCAGGATCTGACCCCGTCGCAGGTGGTGCGCCAATTGATACGCGACTACCTGGCCCAGCACGGCGTCAGCTACGGCGCGCGCGGCGCCCTGGACAACCCCAAGCTCAAGCGGCCCGATTCTCGATAAGCCGGCCCACCGCCTGTTCGAACGAAGCGCCCGGATCCCCGTCCTCGATCTTCTCGATCAGGCCCATGCGCTGCAGCTTGCTGCGGACCCGATCGTTGGCCTCGGCCAGCACTACCCTTCCGCCTTTTGCACGCTGGGCGTCCGCCAGATTTTCCAGCGTGCGCAAGCCGGTCGCATCGATGAAGGGCACGCGCCCAAGCCGGATCAGCAATACGGCGGGCGCGCCGCCCGTGTCGGACAGCGCCTGCTCGAAGGTTTCGACCGCGCCATAGAAAAGCGGGCCATCGATCTGATAGATCATGATGTCGTCGGGCAGGCGCGCCAGGCCGCGGTCCCGCAGCAGGCCGGCCAGCTCCTGATCGAGCGAGGGCCCGCCTTGCCGCGACACCGCCACGCTGCCCGCCATGCGCCGCAGGAAATGCAGCATGGCCAGCACCACGCCGATGTTGACCGCCACGACGAGATCGGCGAACACGGTCAGCCCAAAGGTGACCAGCAGGATCACCACGTCGGCGCGCGGCGCGCGCCGCACCATGCGCAGGAAGTGCCTGGCCTCGCTCATGTTCCACGCCACCACGAAAAGAATCGCGGCCAGGGCGGCCAGGGGCACATTGGCCGCATAAGGCGCCAGCGCCAGGATGATGAGCACGAGCGTGACGCAATGCGCCACGCCCGCGATGGGGCTGCTGCCCCCGTTGCGGATGTTGGTCGCGGTGCGCGCAATGGCGCCGGTGGCCGCGATTCCGCCGAACAGCGGCGCAGCCATGTTGGCGATGCCCTGGCCGACCAGTTCCTGGTTGGAGTTGTGCCGGGTGCCGGCCATGCCGTCGGCCACCACCGCCGAAAGCAGGGACTCGATGGCGCCCAGCATGGCGATGGCGAAGGCGGGTCCGATGAGCTCCACGACGCGGTCGAGCGTGACGGGCAGCCATTGCATGCGCGGCAGCTCGCGCGGGATTTCACCGAAAGCGGATCCTATGGTGGCCACGCCCTCGAACTGGAATAAAGCCTGCAGCACAGTGGCCGCCACCAAGGCGACCAGCGGCCCCGGCACACGGCGCATGCCGGGCAGGCGCGACGAATACAGCACCAGCAGCAGCGACAGCACGGCCACGCCCGTCGTGGCCAGGTGCAAGGAAGGCAGGGCCTGCGCCAGCGTCCACAGCTTCTGGTGGAAATGGCCGGCGGGCGACACGGGAAGCCCGAAGAAATCCTTCCACTGCCCCACCCAGATGATGACGCCTATGCCGCTGGTAAAGCCGATGATGACCGGACGCGGGATGAACTTGATGACGCCTCCCAGCCTGGCCAACCCGAACAGAAGCAGTATGACGCCCGCCATGAAGGTGGCGATCTGCAGGCCTTGCACACCATGCTGGGCCACGATGCCGGACAGGATGACGATGAAGGCTCCGGTCGGCCCGGCGATCTGCACGCGGCTGCCGCCCAGCAGCGAAACCACCAGCCCGGCGATGATGGCCGTATAAAGGCCCTGCTCGGGCTTGACGCCCGACGCAATGGCGAAGGCCATGGCGAGCGGCAGGGCGACCACGCCCACGATGACTCCCGCCACGATGTTGGCGTACCAGTGCTTCCAACCCAGCAAGCCCGCGCGCTGCGCTTCCAGAAGAGCAATCATGATGTCCGTTCCATGGGATGTGCCCCTGATTATAATATGGTGCACATGCTCATCGTCGGCCGCCATGGCCGCCCCCGTACGGAACACGGACTCGAAAAAGCCCCCGCGCTGCGCAGACTGCGCCTGCTTGCTGTCCGCCTCGCGGCCTGCATGCCGCTCGGATTCGCCAGGCGCCGAACCTTGGGGCGGCCCGGCGGCAAAAAAGCCCCCACGCTGCGCAGGCTCGCGCCTGCTTGCTGCCCCCCGAGGGGGCGCTTTTTGCCTTGGGGCGGCCCGGCGGCAAAATAACTACAATAACGGTTGCATTCATTTCTTCTGAGATCAACGTGAGAAAAGTCGTACGGGGCAAGCTCCATGGCATCCGCGTCACCGGTGCCGACCTCAACTACCATGGTTCCATCACGCTGGACCCCGACCACTGCGAAGCCGCGGGCATTTTGCCCATGGAGTTCGTCGACATCTGGAACAAGGCCTCGGGCGCCCGCATCAGCACCTACGTCATCTACGGAGAACGCGGCTCGCGCTGCTGCATCCTGAACGGCGCGGCGGCCCGCACCTGCCAGCGCGGCGACGAAGTCATCATCTGCAACTCGGTCTACGTCACCGAGCCCGAAATCGAGCAGATCAAGCCCGTCGTCCTTACCTTTCACGACGACAACCGCATCCACGAGCGCCTGGGCTACGACGTCTCGCGCGACGATCAGGGCCGCCTGGCCTTCAACATCGTCAAGTTCGATTAGCCTTCGCGCCGCCGCCCGCTGCACCGGCCCATGGCCTTCGGCCGGCAAACTGGGTACAATCTGGCGCTGATTCATCCAAGCATTCGCTAGGGGTGCCGCGTTTCACCGCGGCTGAGACAGTCCCTTTGAACCTGTGAGATCATCCTCGCGCAGGAAAGCGACCATGCACGCCGAAGCACCGCGCCCGCGCGCACCCGCTTCGCGCCATGCCTGCCGCTCCTGCCTTTACGGACGGCAACGACATGACAAGCTCCACCTCTTCTACATCGGGCAACCACGCCCTGACTCCCGTTTCGGCACACGAACGCGTATTCGGCTGGCATGAGCACGCCTCGCTGTGGTTCAGCCTGGGCGTCGGCCTGCTGGTCATGCAGGTGGGCGCCTACCTGGTGCCGGCCACCGGCCTGCGCGAAGCCGTATTCGCCATCCTGCTGGGCTCCCTCCTGGGGGCGGCCCTGCTGGCCTGGGTGGCCAAGCTGGGATGCGACAGCGGGCTGTCCAGCGCGGGGCTCATGCACCGCAGCTACGGCAGCCTGTTCGCGCGGCTGCCCGTCTTCCTGAACATCGTGCAGTTGCTCGGCTGGACCACCTTCGAGCTCGTGATCATGCGCGAAGGAACGGCCGCCATCGCGCGTGAGGCCTTCGGCCTGAACCTGGGCGCGCTCGCCGCCGTCGTGTTGCCCACCTTGCTGTGGGGCGGGGTGCTGATCGCCCTGCTGTCGGGCTCGATGATAGGGCTGGTGCGGCGTTTCGTCGCCCGCTTCGGCCTGCCGCTGGTCGTGCTGTCGCTGATCTGGCTGAGCTGGCAGTTCGCGGGCCAGCTCCGCGCGAGCGGCCTGGCCGAACTCTGGCACCGGCCCGGCGACGGGAGCATGAGCCTATTCTCCGCGCTGGACCTGGTCATCGCCATGCCGGTTTCCTGGCTGCCCCTGGTGGCCGACTACGCCCGTCACGGCCGCAGCGGCCGCGGCGCGCTGGGCGGAGTCTGGCTGGGCTATGCCGTGGCCAACATCTGGTGCTACGGCCTGGGCGTGATGATCGTCAGCGCGGTAGAGCCCGAGACCGGCCTGGTCAGCGCCCTGCTGCTGGCGCAGGGCGGCCTGATCGCCCTGGGCCTGATCATGATCGACGAACTGGATAACGCCTATGGCGACATCTATTCGGGATCGGTGTCGGCCCACAGCTTGAAGCCGAAATGGAGCATCAAGCGCTGGGGCGTGGCCCTGGCGGCGCTCAGCATCTGCCTGGCCATGGTGCTGCCCATGCACAGCCTGGAGCCCTTTCTGTTGACTCTCAGTTCGGTATTCGTGCCGCTCTATGGCGTGATCCTGGGCCGCCTGTCGCTGGGCGGCAATGTCGATGCGCCGACGCGCCGCATCGAACCCATTTGCGCCGGGCTATGGCTACTGGGCATCGCCTTCTACCATGGCCTGGCGCAATGGGCGCCTGGCTTCGGCTCTGCCCTGCCCACGCTGGCGCTCACCTTCGTGCTGGCGCTGGCGACCCGCCGCGCCGGCAGCCTGCGGTCTGCGACGGCGGGATAACGCCTGTCGCCGCGGACACCTCGGCGAGCCGCTGCCGCAGGTGCCGGCCGGCGCAGGGCGGCCTCAGCGCAAGGCCCCCACGTCCCCGGGCTGCACATCGCCCTTCTGCCCGCCCCAGCGCGTGCGCAGATGATTGGCCAGCCTGGCGATCTGCTCGTCATCGAGTTCGCCGGCGAATCCCGGCATGGCCTGGCGGTCGCCCTCGGGAAGCGAGCGGGCTTCCAGGCCGTGCAATATGACGTGGACGAGGTTGTGCGCATCGGCATTGCGTAGGGTCGAATTGCCCTTGAGCGCCACGGTGGCGCCCGGCTTGCCCTCGCCGTTCACGGCATGGCAGCCGGCGCATACCGCCAGATAGATCGACCGGCCAGTGGTCAATCCGGCCTGCGGCGCCTCCTGCTGGTCGGCCGGCGCGGGCAAGGCAAGCGGCGGCAGCGGCTCATCGCCCGTCAGATAGGCCACCATGGCCTGATTGTCGTCCTTGCTCAAGTGCCGCGTGCTGAAGTGGAAAGCCTCGTACATATCACCATAGGCCGACCCCAGCGGCGAAATGCCCAGCGCCAGAAAGCGCTGCAGATGTTCCGGCGTCCAGCCGCGCCGTGCCAGTCCCTCCGGCGTGATGTCGGGCGAATTCAGGTCCCCCAGCGTGCCGCCTTCGAACGAAGCGCCCAGATCCAATTGGCCGAAGGCGCCGCGCGGCGTATGGCATTCGGTGCAATGCCCCAAAGCGTTGGTCAGATAGCGCCCCCGCAGCCATTGCTGCGACTCGCCCTTGGAAACGTCGGGCAGTTCGTCCTTCAAGAAAAGCAGATTCCAGCCGCGCATGAGGAAGCGCATATTGAAGGGAAACGGCACTTCCGTCGGTTTGTTGGGCACCGCAATGGGCGGCACGCTGCGCAGATAAGCGTAAAGGGCGTCGCTGTCCTCGCGCGACATGCCCCGGTAGGTGGTGTAGGGCATGGCCGGATAAAGCGGATGCTCGGGCGCCAGGCCGTCGTGCAGGGCACGGTAGAAGTCGGCGGAAGTCCACTGCCCTATGCCGTACTGCTTGTCGGGCGTGATGTTGGTGCCGTAGATGGTGCCGAACGGCGTCTCTATCGGCACGCCCCCCGCATACAGCGGCCCGTCCTGAGCGGTATGGCAGGCCATGCAGTCGCCCGCCTGAGCTAGATATTTGCCCCGATCCAGCATTTGACGGTCGGCTGCATCCGGACCGTCGGCGGCACCGGTTTCGTAGCGCGGGTCCAGCAGGCCGGACAGTACGACGGCAGCCCCGATACCCAGCAGGATGACGACGACCAGCACAATACCCCAGCGTTTGCGTGTCTTAGCTCGCATCGGCGTTCTCCCTGGTCAGGCCCGGCGTGGCGAGAATCAGGTCGCGCACCGCGCTGTGGTATCGAACGTAGCCCGTACAGCGGCAAATATGCTCGTTCAGCGAGTCGGTCACGACCTGCTCGACCCGGCTGCGTTCGATGGGCTCGCGCTGCAGTCGTTCGATCAGCACGGTGGCCGCGTTGACGAAGCCCGGCGTGCAATAACCGCACTGGAAGCTGTAGTGCTCGAGAAAGGCCTGCTGTACCGGAGACATAGGCGGGGCGGCGCCTTCGCCACCGGCTTTGGCGTGTCCCTCGACGGTGCGGATGCTTCGGTTGGCGAAGAAGCCCACTCCGGTAATGCAGCTGCGCACCGTCGCGCTGCTGCCGTCCTCTTTGTCGAGGATGACTGCACAGGCGTGGCATACGCCCTGCCCACAGCCCAGCTTGGTACCGGTCAGATTGGCGTACTCGTGCAGAAAATCGATCATCATCAGGCCTTCGGGCACTTCGACCGGCCCGATCTTCTCGCCGTTGATGGTAAGGCTGATTGGTATCGTGCGCAGGCTCATCCCATGGCCTCCTGTATCTGCTCCGGCGTTACGGGGAGGGTGTAGAAACGCAATCCCGTGGCATGCGCGATTCCGTTCACTATTGCGCCCACGATGGGAATCATGACCACCTCGGCCATGCCTTTGGGCGGGTCCGTGTCGGAAAGTGGCGGGAGCACTTCCGCGGTCTGCGTCCACAACGCCACTTCCTTCGCGCGCGGCAGATGATAGCGATTGAAGTTCCAGGTACCGTTGCCCGGACCGTCCTCATAAAGCGGCAGGTGTTCGTACAGGGCGTGGCCGATGCCCATGGCGATACCGCCCTCGATCTGGCCCGACACCAGTTGCGGCGAAAGCAGGTTGCCGCATTCGATGATCGAATGGTGGTTCAGCAGTTCGATCTCGCCGCTGCCCTGGTCGACCGACACTTCAGCCAGGGTGGCCATGGCGGTGTAATAGGTGACGGCCGCGTTGTTGCGCTGGACCGGCGGGTAAAACACCTTGCTGCGGGGAATCACCTGGTACGACAGCCCGGTGCGCGAGCGGGTCGCGATCAGGGGATCGACGCCGGTGTTGGTGACGTAAGGCAGGCCGGACTGGCCGGGCGGGTTCGGCGAAGTGGGCGTGTCGTCCCCTTCTTCAGTCATGGAGCCGCTGTCCTGCCCCGCATCGCCGTCTTCTGCGCCGTGTCCCGTCATCTGGCGCGTGTTGGGGCTTTGCTCCTGCGCTCCGGCGGCGGCGCCCCTGCCGCCGGCCGCTCCGTTCGCGCTGCCCGTCTTCGTCCCGGCAGCCCCGCCGCCCGACCCTTCCGGCTGTCCATAGGCCAGCGCCAGCGCATCCAAGGGCAGGCGCTCGGCGGCGTCGCCGATGGGAAAGTCGGCCTCGGCCCATTGCCAGCGGTTGAAGGCGTGAACCACCGCGCCCACCACCAGTCCCATCTCGTGCGCCTTGGCGGCGAGCTGGGCCAGCGTCAAGGGCTGCATGCCGGCGGCGGTAAGGCGTCCGGCCTCCCAGCGGGCATCTTCCTGTCGCAGTACGTAAGGCGCGGCCTGCCCCGAGCCGATGCCCTGGCTCCAGATGGCCACCGCGGCCGGCCACAGGCCGTGCCGGAATATCAGGCGACAGGCCTCGCGCGTCGTATGGGTGTAGTAGTAGGCCGAATTGGAAGCGCTGGCCGGAGAGGCGTAGGCGGGCGTCCAGGCCGGATCGGCGGCAAGCCTGTCCTGGTCTTCCTGGCTCATGGTATAGGGATCGCCGCTCGAATAGATAGGCAGATCGGGCCAGTCGGTCAGGGCAAAGCCCACGTCTGTCGCCGGCGAGCCCAGCCACTGCGCACAGGCCAGCGCCTGCGACGTAACGGTGCCGGTGCCGATTTCAGTGCCCGTGTGCCGCAGCATCACCTTGCCTTCCCGCGTGAGCTCGACCTTGGCCAGTGATGATTCCGCCCCGGTGCCGAAGTCTTTCTGCACACAGGCAAAGCCTACGCCATACAGGCGTCCCGGGTGGTTCGCCTCGTAATCCGCTTTGCGCCGCTGCCGCTCCTGCCAGATCGGATGCTGCCTGGCCTTCTCCATGACTTCGTCCGCCCGAAGAGCTCCGGCGGGTATGGCGCCCTGGGTGTTCTTCATGCCGGTCTTGAACACATTGCGCAGGCGGAAGTCGATGGGATCGAAACCCAGCTTGCCCGCGACCTCGTCGACCAGCATCTCGGTGGCGGCCATGGATTGCAGTGTGCCGTAGCCCCGGGCCGAGCCGGCATCGATTGCGCGCGAGGCGTCGGCCCGCGCCGTCAGATCGGATTGCGGAATGTAGTAGACCGATTGCGCGGCCGTGGCGCCCACCATCACGACCGACGGCGAAAAATTGCATCGCCCGCCCCCATTCGCCGTCATGTCGGCCACGAATGAGCGGATCTTGCCGGTCTTGCGGTCGACGCCGATACGGTAGTCGATATGAAAGGCGTGGCGCTTGAGCGAGGTTTGAAATTGCTCGTAGCGGTCGTTGGCGATGCGCACGGGACGGCCTTCGCCGTACAGCGCACAGACCAGGCCGTAATACGGCATGTTGAAGTGGTCTTTCGAACCATAGCCCACGGTGTAGCAGGGATGCAGCACCAGCGTCTGAACGTCGAACGAGGACTTGCCCAGCATGGTCGCGGCCGTGGCCGCCACCTCGCTGGGCGACTGCGTCGGCACCACCATGTGCATCACGCGCGCCTTTTCATCGAACCAGCAGTTGGCGCTGTCCAGCTCCATCGATGCCGTATCGATGGACTGCGTCTGGTAGCTGCGGTCCAGCACCAGCCAGTCTTCGGGCGGGTCGTCCAGGCGGGCCCGTATCTGCTGCGCATGGAACATGCCCTCTTCGCCCAGCTCGCCATGCGCCTTGCCATCGGGCCACACCGGAAGCTGCTTGCGCATCTGGCTTGGAAACACCGGGGCTTCCTTGAGGCTGGAGAACACGTCTTCGTCGAAAGGCGTCTCGCCGCCCACCCTGACGAAGCGGAACGTACCCCAGGGATCGCGCTGCAGCGGCCCGGTGCGTTCGCCATAGTGCAGCACATCCTGCCGGAATTTCAAGGCGTCCTTGGCCAAGCGGAAGCGCGCGAAATCGTGAAAGATCAATATGGCCACCGCATGGCCCAGGTAGGCCGGCGTCTTTCCTTCGGGCAGCAGCATGTCTTCGCCGTAATACTCCGTGAACGCCACGCCGTCCCTTTCGAGATCGGCGGCGGTCACGATACGGTCGGGCGCCAGGTCGGGCTCGAGCCTGGACAGATCGAAGCCCTGGTAGGGCGCGTCGGCCCGGGTCGCTCGCAATATGAGCGCGTGGCTTTGATGCTGAGGCCAGTGCGGAAGATCGCGGGCACGCACGTCCAGCGCGAATATCTTGCCGCCCCGCACCTTGGCCGGCCCGTCGACGCGGAAAGAAGACAGGCCCGTGCGTTCGTCCCAAGGCACGGGCTCCACCAGCTTCTGTTCGAACAAGGCCGCATAGGCGCTGCTGCCGAACGGCGCGATGTAGGCCGTCAAGCCCGCGATGCTGCTGGCTTTGAGGAAACGACGGCGCGACGGATCGAGTTTGGCCATGAAGTCTTCCCGGTATCGATAGAGGGGCTGTGACATGATTTTGCCACCGCCCTCATCAGCAAGGGACAGGCCAGCCGGTACTGACGGCAAGCTTAAATGCCCGTGGCCGGCAAGCCCATTCCGGAAAATGATTTACGCAGCATACATCACAAGCTCATGTGCGAGCGCATGCGCTGATTCAGCTGACCGCAAGAAAGCGCTATACGCATCGGCATGCCGCCGGGATGTAATGCGTGCACACGCGCACTGCAGAAATTACATGCCCATGCTGCGGAGCAGAGGCATGGTTCAGCCGGCAAAGCCGCCGTCGTCCAGAAAGGCCTGCTCTTCGGGCGTCGTCTCGCGCGCCAGGCTGGCATTGCGATGCGGGAAGCGGCCGAAGCGCTTCACGATGTCGAGATGATCGACGCCCCAGGCCAGCGAGTCGGCGGCGTGCTCTCGATACAGCTGCAGCGACAACTCCTGGTCGGCAAGGTCTTCGGAATGCGTGAAAGGCAGGAAGGCGAACAGCCGCAAGGGCGGATCGAGCCGCATGATGAAACCTGCACCGAGCAGTCTTCGGGCATAGAGCCTGGCCAGCGGGTCGGTCGCAAACATGTGCGCCGTGCCGCGAAACGCATTGCGCGGAAACTGGTCCAGCAATATCACCAGTGCAAGCGCCGACTCGGGCTGCGAGCACCAGTCCTCCAGTTCGCGCCGGGCCGCCGAAAAATGCAGTTCCCGAAACCGCCGATTGAATTCCTCGTCGAATGCGGTGTCTTTGGCAAACCACTTGGCCGGCCCGGCCTGCCGCCAGAACTCGATGACGTCCAACGCTTGAGGAAAACGGGTTTCAGAACGGGCTGCATCCATGGCGGGTCTCCTGGTCGAAGTGTATGGAATAGTGCCAGCATAGCAGCGTGGGCCCGCGCTGGTACAGTCTCTTGATCGACGGCCAGAACGCAAAAAAGGCCTGCAAGCGCATGCTTGCAGGCCTTTGGGTTTGCTTCGACGGACAACTAAACGATTGAACTCGGGCTGTCCATTGACCACGGTGCAGGGCGCCGGCCATGACCTAGCCCAGGCGCCGAGGCTTTTCGGCCCCGGCGCCCAGCTCCGTCAGAAGCGGGTGCGCAGGTACAGCTGGCCGCTGTGGTCGGTATTGTCGTTGCCGTACTGGCCACTGTAGCCCAGCCCCATGGCCGTGTTGCGGCCCACGGACATCTCCACGCCCAGGTCCAGCACCGCCGCGTTCTTGGCGATCGGCGCGCCGGCCACGTTGAACGCCGCCCCGCCGCCTTGCACGAACGACACCCGCCGGCCCGGGTCGACATCACCCGAGGCATGGCGCCAGCCCAGCCCGGCAAACACATGCGCCGGGTGCGCGCCCACGTTTAGCGCCGTCTTGCCCCGCAGGCCCAGCGTGAAGGTCGTCACATCGTCCTTCTGGCCCTCGCCCTGCAAGGCGGCCGCCCCGCCCTCTTCGGTAAAGCCCTTGGCCTTCTGGCTCAGCCAGGCCAGGCCCAGGTAGGGCTCGACCACGCTGCGCTGACCCACCGGCACCGCATAGCCCAGCTCGGTAAACAGCTGCGTCGTGTGCGCCCGGTAGTCGGCCTTGAGCGTCTGGCTGCCGCCCACGTTCACCGTGCGCCGCGAGTCGATGTCGTGGTGGCTGTAGGCCGCGCCGGCCAGGAAGTTCAGCGTGCCGTTGCCTTGCTTCCAGCTGTTGCCGCCGTACAGCGCGGCCGTGAAGGTGCTGACGTCCGACTTGGAGTCGCGCTCGTCCACCTTGACGCGCCCGTCGGTGTAGCCCAGGGCCCCGCCCACGCGCCAGCCCGCGCCCACCTCGGTGTCGCCGCCGATGAACAGGCCCGCCGTATTGGTCTTGACCTTGGCCGCGTTGCCGTCGCTGTCCAGCGTGTTCCAGTTGCCCACCACCTGAGCCCACAGCGGGTAGGCCGCCGAGGTCGGCATGGAGCCGGCCACCGCGCCGCCGGCCTGCGCCGTGGGCGCGCCGGGCAGCATGCCCGCGCCCAGGTTGGCGCGCAGGCGCTGGGTCAGCGTGCGCGAGACCAGGCTGCTGGACTGCAGTAGCGCCGCCTGCGTGCTGCCGTGCAGCTCGCCTGACAACTGGTTCAGCGCGTCCTTGCGGGCGTCCGGCTGCATCAGCATGACCGCGTCGGCCGAGGCGTTCTTGCCGGCCACCGACAGCGCGCCGTCCAGCGTGGCGTTCTGGTTGGCCGAGTAGCCCGTGCGGTCGATGGCTTCCTGATCTACCGACAAGCTCACCTTGACGTCCTGGGCGCCGTACTTGA
>Ga0180220_1000563_pt1 | contig 38708 bp, 32 predicted proteins | sample eDN5th37CBELigBY_FD_151335 | JGI IMG/M metagenome (GOLD analysis project Ga0180220, IMG submission 151335) | Enriched backyard soil microbial communities from Emeryville, California, USA - eDNA 5th pass 37_C BE-Lig BY (version 2) (version 2) | ecosystem: Environmental > Terrestrial > Soil >... | reverse complement strand
CCGGCCTCCGCGGGAACGCCCGGCCTCCGCGGAAACGCCCGACCGCCGCGGATACGCCCGACCGCCGCGGGAACGCCCGGCCTCCGCGGATACGCCCGACCTCCGCGGATACGCCCGACCTCCGCGGATACGCCCGGCCTCCGCGGATACGCCCGGCCTCCGCGGATACGCCCGGCCTCCGCGGAAACGCCCGGCCTCCGCGGATACGCCCGACCTCCGCGGATACGCCCGACCTCCGCGGATACGCCCGACCTCCGCGGGAACGCCGGGTCGCCGCGGAAACGCCGGACCTCCGCGGAAACGTCGGTCGCGGACACGTCGGGCCTCCACGGAAACGCTGGGCCTCCCCCGGAAACGTCAGGCTCCGCGGAAACGTCAGGCTCCGTGGAGATGCTGGACCTTTGCGGAAACGTCGGCCTCCTTCAGAATCCGCCCTTTCCGTAGGACGAATGGCTCCCCGGATTCATTGATCCTCCACGAAGCTGCAAAGGCCCTCGGACCAGCGGTACTCGGCGGCGGCACGCGGGCCCGGTTTGCTCGTGCCGGCCGCCTGGCGAAGGCGGGTCGACGGGCTCACCGGCCTCCGTCCGCGCCACTTGCACCATCGAAGGACGAGCGCTATCAGCGCGGAGCGGCCCCTCGCGAGAGGCCCGATTCGCACAGGAATGGCGCTGCGAGCTTCGAGCCCGCGCCGATGCAATCGACGAGAGGAGATCCGATGAACCGCAGCCGAAGCCATGACCTCTTCCAGCGGGCGCGGGAGCGCAGCCCGGGTGGCGTGAACTCGCCGGTGCGGGCCTTCCGCGGCGTCGGTGGCGAGCCGGTGTTCATCGAGCGCGGCGAGGGCGCGTGGATGTTCGACGCCGACGGGAACCGCTATGTCGACTACGTCGGCTCGTGGGGCCCCTTGCTCTTTGGACACGCCTGGAAGCCGGTGATCGACGCGGTCTGCGCGGCGGCGGCACGGGGCACGAGCTTCGGCGCGCCGCACGCCGGCGAGGTCGACATCGCGGAGGCGATCTGCGCCGCGGTGCCGTCGGTGGAGATGGTGCGGCTCGTTTCGTCGGGGACGGAGGCGACGTCCGCGGCGATCCGGCTCGCTCGCGCCGCCACCGGCAGGGACCGCATCCTGAAGTTCGCCGGCTGCTACCACGGCGCCGCCGATCCGCTGCTTGTGAAGGCGGGCTCGGGGGTCGAGACGCTGGGTCTCCCCGACTCGCCGGGCGTCCCGGCGGGGGTAGCGGCGAACACGCTCACCCTGCCCTTCAACGACGTGGAACGGCTCGAGGAGCTCTTCACCCGGCATGGCGAGACGATCGCCGGCGTGATCGTCGAGCCCGTGGTCGGGAACATGGGTGTGCTCATCCCCAAGCCGGGCTTTCACGAGAAGCTGCGGGAGCTCTGCACCACGTACGGCGCGGTCCTGATCTGGGACGAGGTGATGACGGGCTTCCGCCTCGCCCGGGGCGGCGCCCAGGAGCGCCTCGGGATCCGCCCCGACCTCTCCACCTTCGGGAAGGTGATCGGCGGGGGGCTCCCCGTGGGTGCGTTCGGCGGGAAGCGCGATCTGATGAAGCTCGTGGCGCCCGAGGGTCCCATGTACCAGGCTGGAACACTCTCCGGGAACCCGGTGTCGGTGGCGGCGGGGCTCGCGATGCTCCGGGCGCTGGAGGACGGAAAGGTCTACGAAGCGCTCGAGCGCACGAGCGCGAGGCTCTGCGACGGGCTGTCGGCGCTCGCGAAGGAGAAGGGGATCCCCCACGTTCTGAACCGCGTGGGGAGCATGTGGACGATGTACTTCACGGACCGCGAAGTCTTCGATTACGACTCTGCGAAGACGTCGGACACGGCGCGGTTCGGGAGGTTCTTCCACGGTCTCCTGGACCGTGGGGTGTACCTGCCGCCGTCTCAGTTCGAGGCCGCCTTCGTTTCGGCGGCGCACGACGACGCCGCGATCGACCACACGCTGGAGGCAGCGCGCGGGGTCTTGGCCTCGCTCTAGAGTCGGGGAACGTCCCGCCGTTTCGGAACGGAAGCGCCCGGCAGCCGGGCCGTTGGAGGCGAAGCTACCAGGCGTCCGACTGCGTCCATGGTGGCTCGGCTAGTCCTCGAGGACGAACTTCAGCCACATCTCGCCTTCATCGAGCCAGAGCGTGCCGTCCGCCGTGCAGAAGGGCACGACCTTCGACTTTTCGCCGTCATCGGCGTCGAAGAGCAGGTTGTTTCCTTCGACGGCCAGCGTGCCAAGGCGAGGATGGGGGCAGCGAGGAGGAGCCGCCTCAACCACCCTTGCGGGTGCGGGTGGGCCGCCTGGTGGGGCGGCGGCGTGCCGGGGCCGAGGGGCGCTGCTGGAACGCGGACGGCAACAGGCTGAAGGGCAGGACCTTCAGCAGCGCGGCGAAGATGAGCATGCCGCCGGGGGCCGCGATGATGGCGAGGGACGGCACCACCTTGGCCAGGTCGAGGAGCTGCTCCCGGGCCTTCTGCCGCTCCTGCGGCGTGAGCTTCTGGCCCACGGCGGCCTTGGCGAGGAGCTGGGTGAGCTCGCCGGTCTCCTTCACCTCGATGGCAATCTTGTCGATGTTCTCGGTGATCTCGCGCTCGATGCGGTCGACGAGCTTCTCGGTGGCGCCCTGCCCCTTGGCGCGGATCTCGAAGGCGTCGATGACGTCTTCGGGATCGAAGAAGTAGTCCGCCGCCTCCGCCTCGATCGCGGCGAGGTCGTCGGGGGTGAAGTCGAAGGCCTCCGCGAGCTCGGCGACGAAGCGCTCCTCCACTCCGCCGGCGTCGCCTATGAGGGCGGCGAGCCACGCCTGCTCGAGGGCGAAGCGCCGCGCCGAGCGGGTGCGGATCTGCCTGGCGAGCTCGGAGGGAGTGACGCCCGCGTCGATCGCGTCTCGCACCCGGCGCGAGAGCTCGCGGGGGACCTTGAGACGCCGCAGCTCGCGGATCACGACCCGGCGCTCGACGTCGCTGAGGGGGCGCTGCAACCGGATGAGCGCGACCAGCCCGGGGAGGAGCCGCGCCCGCTCGCGGGTGGCGGCTTCGTAGACCCGCCGGGCGAACTCGGGGCGGAAGCGCCCGTGGCGGTGGAGATCGCTCGCGACCCGGGCGATCACCCGAACGTCACCGAAGACGAGGCCGTTGTGGACCGGCAGGTCGAACATCGAGTCGCCGGTGGCGATGCCGACGCGCCCCACCAGCTCCGCCTCGATCCGCTCCTGGATCCTCGGGAGCGAGGCCTCCAGCTCCGGCACGGCCAGCGCGGGGAGCGACGCGAGCGACTCGAGGATCCGACTGCCAGCGGCCCTGCGCGGCGGGCCCAGGTGGCGCGACGCGGCGGTGGCGAGGTCGACGCGACCCACCGCGACCGCGAGGGCGATGGTGAGCACCACCTCGGCATGCTCGCGGCGGTAGGGGATCCCGAGGATCCGACCGACGTCGAGGGCGACGAAGCATTCGCCCGCGAGCACCGACAGGAAGAGGGTGTGCGCGCGATCGAGCCGGCGCCCCAGGGTCATGCGCGAAGGAAGCTTGGGCGAGCCATAGAGCAGCCCGGAGCGGCGAAGCTCCTCGTCCAGGTGCCGTAGCACCCGCACCTTCGCCGGCAGCGCCTCCGCGCTCCCCTCCCCTCTCGCCACCGCCGAGAGGCGAGCGTACGCCCGCTCAGGCCGGTATTCGGCCAGGAGGATGTCGAAAAATTCGCCGAGCCAGCCGGTGCGGTCGAGTTCCATGCAGATCGCGGACGCCCCCTTCGCTCCGCGAGAGAGGTTATAGCCTCCGTCGGCACAAACCGCCTCCCCCCTCTCACCGGGAGCCCCCTGTAGCAGGCGGTAGTACACGGCGCCTGCCGGACCGGGAGCGCGCACGTCGGCATGGCCGCGGCAGCAGTCCGGCCGGAGACGAGCGCCGCGAGGATGTGACGCCCCGGCAGCGACGGACGATCGCGAGGGTACGGCGCCCGACAGACCGGGAGCGCACGTCGGCATGGCCGCGGCGGCGGTCCGGCAGGGGACGAGCGCCGCGAGGATGTGACGCCCCGGCAGCGACGGACGACGATCGCGAGGGTACGGCGTACGCCGGACCGGGAGTGCGGCGCCGGCGAGGGCGGGGCGGCCGCCGAAAGCTACTTGGAGGCGGATCTGCGCGGGGCCTTCCCTTCCTCGGGGGCGGGGACGGCGGCGAGCTGAGGGCCTCGCTTGATCCCGTGCTTCTCCAGCAGCCGGGCCTCGAGGCCGTCGCAGAGGTCCGGGCGGTCCATCAGGAATTGCTTGGCGTTCTCGCGTCCCTGACCGATGCGCTCGCCGTCGAGGGAGAACCAGGAGCCGGCCTTCTCCACGAGGTTCTCCGCGACGGCGAGATCGAGGATGTCGCCCACGCGGCTGATGCCCTGGCCGTAGAGGATGTCGAACTCCACCTCCCGGAAGGGCGGCGCCACCTTGTTCTTCACCACCTTCACGCGGGTGCGGTTGCCGATCACCTGATCGCCGTTCTTGATGGCGCCGATCCGGCGGATGTCGAGGCGCTGGCTCGCGTAGAACTTGAGCGCGTTGCCGCCGGTGGTGGTCTCGGGGTTGCCAAACATCACGCCGATCTTCATGCGGATCTGGTTGATGAAGACCACGCAGGTGTTGCTCTTGGCGATGGTGCCGGTGAGCTTGCGCAGGGCCTGGCTCATGAGGCGGGCCTGCACGCCCATGTGCGAGTCGCCCATCTCGCCCTCGAGCTCGGCCCGGGGCACGAGCGCGGCGACCGAGTCGACGACGAGGACGTCGATGGCGTTGGAGCGCACCAGCATCTCGGTGATCTCCAGCGCCTGCTCCCCGCTGTCGGGCTGGGAGATGAGGAGGTCGTCGGTGCGGACGCCCAGCTTGCGGGCATAGGTCACGTCGAGGGCGTGCTCGGCGTCGACGAAGGCGCACACGCCCCCCCGGCGCTGCGCCTCGGCGATGAGGTGGAGGGTCAGCGTCGTCTTGCCGGAGGACTCCGGCCCGTAGATCTCGACGATGCGGCCCCGGGGGAAGCCGCCCACGCCCAGCGCGATGTCGAGGGAGAGGGCGCCCGACGGGATCGTCTGGACGTCCTTGATCATCGCCTCCTCGTTGCCGAGGCGCATGATCGAGCCCTTGCCGAACTGCTTCTCGATCGCCCCGATGGCCAGGTCGATCGCTCTCTCGCGTTCTGTGTTGTTCGACATCGCTGCCTCCTCCTTCACTGCACGCTTGTCTAGTTGGTTCCAGTCGCCCGGTCAAGCCGGCAGGCTGGGGAGAACGCCCCGCCTCCAGCGGCGACGAGGTTGTACCGCGCCACCCCGACATCCAATGGGCGCCGCGGCGACCGAAGCTCGCCGCCCCGCCTCGAACGAGAGGCCCGCGGCGGCCTCACCCCGGCGGCCCGGCGCCAGGGCGGATCGCTGCGGGCGCCGGCGGTGGGAGATCCACCGACACCTTGGAAATCCCGGAGGTTTCCTTGCGGGTTCCCATGCCTCGTGGCACTTCTCGAAGGCCGTGTCCACGCCCCCGCCGCTCCCCAACCAGGCCTTCGATCGGGAGGGCCTCCGCCGCGAACTTCAGGGACTCGACACGGACGAGCTCCTGGCGCAGGGCGCCCGCCTGCGCCGCTCCCCCGACCGGCTCGTGCTCTACCTCGAGGTGCTCCGGGAGCGGACGGGCAGCCGGGCCCAGCTCGCCGCCTGCCTGGTCTGCTTCGACCTCGCCCGGCAGGGGCACCCCACCGCGCAGCGGGAGCTCTTCGGGCTGATCCCCACCATCCGCGCCCTCGCCGCCGATCCCGTGCTGGTGGCGGAGCTGGCCGGCGACGACCCCTACCTCCTCAGCCTCTGGGACGGCTGCCGCAAGACGGTCGCCGCCGACGATCCCCGCGAGCTGCACGACGGCAACTCGGCCGAGGCCCCGGTGGCGGGCGTGGTGGACCTGGTCTCGGATCTGGAGGAGGAGTTCGACCTCGCCCGCCTCGCCAACGCCGCGCGGCTGGACGAGCACGCCCGGGCGTTCGCACTCCTGACCGCCCACCAGCTCGGCTACGACATCGAGAACGACGTGATGCCCACGGTGAGCGGCCTCTCCAACAACACCTCCTTGCAGGTCGATCGCTTCGAGAACTACCTGCGGCAGGCGAAGGCGTACGCGCCGACCGTCCCGCTGGCGAGGGGCGTCGCGTGCCTGGGCCACCTCTTCCTCGCGTCGCACCTGCGCCGCCACCGCTTCTTCGGCGCGCCGAACCCGCGCCGGGTGGAGGCCCTGCGGCAGGGGCTCCTCGCGCTCCCCGACGATCCCGCGCCCCTGGTGGCTGCGGCGGCACTGGTGGAGGAGGAGGGAGAGCCGGTGGTCGAGCGGTTCCAGAAGGTCTCGGAGATCCTCCTCGATTTCTTGCGCTTCTGCAGCCAGCAGCGGATCGATCCCTTCGAGCCGGCCACGGTGGAGGCGTACGTCGAGGCCGATCGGATGCCGGCCCCGATGCTGCTCCGGGGCAGCTCCCGCCGGCGCCGGTAGGTGAAGGCCGCCATCCTCGGGGATCGAGATCCCGCCGGAGAGAAACCCGATGGCTCGAGGACGACGGCACCCCAGGCGACCGTCGGAGGTGAGCGAAGATGAACGGACTCGAGTGGATCGCGCAGACGCCCACGCTGCGGGTGCGACAGGAGGTCGAGTGGGGCGAGGTGCTCACCGGCTTCCAGGTGCGCAACCGGTACGCGATCGAGGACGGCGGGGAGCAGGTGAAGATGCGCGCGGTGGAGGTGTCCCGCGGCGTGGCGGGCTTCTTCAACCGGCAGATCTTCGAGGCGAACCGGCCGTTCCTGATCCAGCTCGTCGACAACTTCGGGAACGCCGTGGTCGAGGTGGAGCGGCCGTGGCGCTTCTTCTTCTCGGTCGCGCAGGTGCGGGATGGAAGAGGGAACGCCATCGGCGTGGTGCGCGAGCGATGGGCCTGGTTCGCGAGGCGCTACACCATCGAGGACGGGTTCGGCCGCGAGCTCGCCGAGCTGCACGGCCCCTTCTTCCGGCCCTGGACGTTCAAGGTGCGGGTGCGGGGGGCGACCTCGGGCTTCATCCGCAAGAAGTGGGTGGGCCTGACCAAGGAGTCGATGACCACCGCCGACACCTTCCAGCTCGAGCTGGGCCCCGCCCTCGACGCCCGCCTGCGCACGCTCTGCGTCGCCGCTACACTGCTCATCGACTTCGTACACTTCGAGCACCGGCGCTAGCGGGTGCGACGACGTGAAGGGGGCGGGCGCCCTCAGCGGCGCCGCTTCGCCTTGCGCTGCTTCCAGATCGACGCCATCCATGCCTCGACGTCCTTGGCGGACTTGGGGATGTCCGCAGAGAGCACGCGGTAGCCGCGGGCGGTGACCACCACGTCGTCCTCGATGCGGATGCCGATGCCGCGGTAGCGCGCGGGCACGGTGAGATCGTCGACCTGGAAGTAGAGACCCGGCTCCACGGTGAGCACCATGCCGGGCTTCAGCTTGCCGAACTTGTACGCCTCGGCCCGGGCCTGGGCGCAGTCGTGCACGTCGAGGCCCAGCATGTGGCTGACGTTGTGGAGCGAGTAGCGCTTGTAGAACTGGTTCTCGTCGCGCAGCGCCTCCTCCGCCGACATGGGGAGGATGCGCAGGCGCTCGAGGCCGTGGGCGAGCACCTCCATCGCCACGCGGTTGGGCTCCATGAAGTCGTTGCCCGGCTTCACCGCCTCGATGGCGCGCTCCTGCGCCTCCAGCACCAGCTCGTAGATCTCGCGCTGCTCCTTGGAGAACTTGCCGGAGATGGGGAGCGTGCGGGTGATGTCGGCGGTGTAGAGCGTGTCGCGCTCCACGCCGGCGTCGAGCAGGAGGAGCTCTCCGGGGCGGATGCGGGCGTCGTTCTTCGTCCAGTGGAGGATGCAGGCGTTCGCGCCGGAGGCGGCGATGGTGCCGTAGCCGACGTCGTTGCCCTCCACCCGGGCGCGCAGGTTGAAGACCCCCTCCACCTCGCGCTCGGACTGGGCCTCGGCGAGGCGCTCGATCACGTCCTCGAAGCCGCGCTTGGTGGAGTCGATGGCCGCTTGCAGCTCGCGGATCTCCAGGGCGTCCTTGATGAGGCGCATCTCGGAGAGCACCACGGCGAACTCGCGATCTTCCTTCTCGCGCGGCTCGACCCGGCGGTCGACGCCGTCGGAGTAGCCGCGGAGCACGCGGGTCTTGCGGCCGAGGGACGAGAGGAAGCCGGGCAGCTCGGGGAGCGGGCGGCACTCGTCCACGCCGTAGCGGGCCTGGCTCTCGGGGACCCCGAGGCGCGGCCCCACCCACAGCTCGCCCTTCGCCCGGTCGGTGTAGAAGGTCTCGTCGCTGCGGCCGGGGTTCGGCTCCACGAAGAGCAGGTGCCTGTGGCCCCCGCCCCGCTTCGGCTCGAGGACCAGCACGCAGTCCGGCTCGGTGTTGCCGGTGAGGTAGTAGAAGTCGCTGCCGGGGCGGAAGCGGTAGTTGGTGTCGTTGGCCCGCACCTTCTCGTGGCCGGTGGGGACGACGAGCGTCTCCCCGGGGAAGCGGGCGGAGAGCGCGTCGCGCCTCGCGAGGAACGCGGCGTGCCCCTTGATCCTCGGGGGGAGCTTTCCGCCCCGCGGCTTCCAGCCCTCCATCATGAAGTCGAGCAGCGCCTGGGGTGGGCGCGTGTCGTGCGCCGCCTTGGGGGCGGTCTCGGAGGGGACGACTTCGGGGCTCTTCTTCCTGGCGGCGCGGATGGACATGCGCGCAGTCTAATCCCCTCGCCGCCGCGTTCAAGCATCTATGCCCACGCGAGGCGGTCTGTCGGGCGGGGACGGGGGGCGGCGGTCAGCGACGCCGGGCGTCGAGGGCGTACTTGCCGCCGCCCAGGAGGAGGAGCGCCAGGAACACGATCCCGGCCTCGATGGAGTGGCTGGTCTTCCCCAGGCTGTCGCCCACTCGCAGGTGCATCGTGGTGGCGACTCCCATGGTGAAGAGCATGAAGGCGCTCGCGGGCCTGACCCACTTGCCCACCACGAGGAGGATGCCGCCCAACAGCTCCGAGGCCATCGCCATGAAGCCGAAGAGCTTGGGGACGGTGAGCGCCCCGAAGAGCGCAAAGGTGCTGGCGCCGAAGTAGGGCATGGCGCTCCCCACCCTGGCCCAGGTGTCGGGGCCGCCCATGAGCTTGGGGAAACCGTGGGCGAGGACGAACATGACGCCGATGCCGACGCGCAAGAAGAGAAGGCCGAGGTCGCGCTGTTTCTCTGAAGTGAGCAAGGACATCTGAGAGGAACTCCTGGTCTCGGTCTCGCCTCGGATGCGCGTCCGGCCGGATGGTTGCCGTGCCACGCAACCCGGGGCGGCGAGGCCGGGAAGTGCTCCCCGAAAATCCCCGGATGGCTCACAGAATTTCTCTGAGCCGGCGCCGCCCCTGCTATGACCGAAGGCTCCATGTCCGCCGCCTCCACCGCCGCCCCCCTGACCTCCCTGCTGCCGGGCGAAGGTGCCCCGCGCCTCGACCCGGACCAGGTGCTCGAGCGCTTCGTCTCGCACGTCACCGCGGGCGGTCTCTCGCTGTACGAGGCGCAGGAGGAGGCGATCCTCGAGCTGCTCTCGGGCAAGCACGTGATCCTCTCCACGCCCACGGGCTCCGGGAAGTCGCTGGTGGCGCAGGCGCTGCACTTCCAGGCACTCGCCGAGGGGAAGACGAGCTGGTACACCGCGCCCATCAAGGCCCTGGTGAACGAGAAGTTCTTCGCCCTCTGCGAGGCCTTCGGCGCCGAGAACGTGGGCATGCTCACCGGCGACGCGAGCATCAACCGGGACGCGCCCATCGTGTGCTGCACCGCGGAGGTGCTGGCGAACCTCGTCCTGCGGGAGGAGGATCCGCCGGTCGACTACGTGGTGATGGACGAGTTCCACTACTACGGCGACCCGGAGCGGGGCATCGCCTGGCAGATCCCCCTGATCGCCCTGCCCAAGGCGACGTTCCTGCTCATGTCCGCCACCCTGGGCGACACCAGCGCGATCGAGGAGAGCCTGCGGGCGCTGACCGGCCGCGACGTCTCCGCCATCCGCGGCACCGAGCGCCCGGTGCCGCTCGAGTTCGAGTACAGCGAGCGCCCGCTCCACGAGGCGATCGAGAGGCTGGTGGAGGGCGGCCGCCACCCCGTCTACCTGGTGAACTTCTCGCAGCGGGCCGCCGCCGAGCAGGCGCAGAACCTGATGAGCGTGAACTTCTCCACCAGGGAGGAGAAGGAGCGCATCCGCGCCGAGCTGGACGGCTTCCGCTTCGACACGCCCTACGGCAAGGAGCTCTCGCGCTTCGTGCTCCACGGCATCGGCCTGCACCACGCGGGGCTGCTGCCGAAGTATCGGCTCCTGGTGGAGCGGCTGGCACAAGGGGGGCTGCTCAAGGTGATCAGCGGCACCGACACGCTGGGCGTCGGGGTGAACATCCCCATCCGCACCGTGCTCTTCACCCAGCTCTGCAAGTTCGACGGGGAGAAGGTCGGGGTGCTCTCGGTGCGGGACTTCCTGCAGATCGCCGGTCGCGCAGGTCGCAAGGGCTTCGACGATCGAGGCTGGGTGGTGGCCCAGGCCCCCGAGCACGTGATCGAGAACCTGCGCATCGCCGAGAAGCAGGCGGCGAACCCCAAGCGGAAGCTGGTGAAGAAGCAGCCGCCCACCAAGGGCTACGCCCACTGGGACGCGGCGACGTTCGAGCGGCTGCAGACGAGGCCCCCCGAGCCGCTGGTGTCCCGCTTCGAGGTCTCCCACGGGCTGCTCCTGTCGCTCCTCCAGGCCGACGCGGAGAGGGAGGAGGGAGCCCAGGCGCTCGTCGTCGCCCCGGGCGAGAGGATCGCCCGCGCCGCGGCGCCGGTGCGGGCCCGGCGGCGTGGAAGCGGCTACCGCAGGCTCCTCGAGCTCGTGGCGCGCTCCCACGGGAGCGATCGCCTCAAGGCCCGCCACAAGCGCGAGGCCGCCGCGCGCTTCCGGCAGCTTCGCAGCGCCGGTATCCTCGAGGTGGTGCGCGACGGCGGCGCGTCCCGGGTGCGGGTGGCCGAGGGGCTGCAGGACGACTTCTCGCTGCACCACACCCTTTCGCTCTACCTGCTCGCCGCGCTCGAGCTCCTCGACCGGGAGAGCCCCACCTATGCCCTGGACGTGCTCACGCTGGTGGAGTCGATCCTGGAGAACCCCCAGGCGATCCTCTTCAAGCAGCTCGACCGGGCACGGGGCGAGCGGATCGCCGAGCTGAAGGCGCAGGGCATGGACTACGAGGACCGCATGGCGGAGCTCGAGAAGGTCGAGTGGCCCAAGCCGAACCGCGACTTCGTCTACCAGACGTTCAACGCCTTCGCGGAGCGGCATCCGTGGGTGGGCGACGAGAACATCCACCTCAAGTCCATCGCCCGGGAGATGTACGAGGCGCTCTCCGGCTTCCACGACTACGTGCGGGAGCTGGGCCTGCAGCGCAGCGAGGGGGTGCTGCTCCGCTACCTCTCGGACGCGTACAAGACGCTGGTGCAGAACGTACCGGAGGTCTACCGGGACGACGAGGTGGAGACGATCGCCGCGTGGCTGCGCCAGCTCGTTCGCGGGGTGGACTCGAGCCTCATCGACGAGTGGGAGCGCATGCAGGGCCTTGCGCCCTCGAGCGCCCCCGGCGCCGCGGCGGAGGAGGCGCCCTACCACCTGGCGGACGATCGGCGCGGCCTGACGATCCGGGTGCGCACCGAGCTGCACCGCCTGCTGAAGGCGCTGGCGACGAGGGATCACGAGGAGGCGGCGGCCTGCGTGCGGCCCGGCTGGTCGCCGGAGGAGATCGCCGAGGCGATGGCCCCGTACTGGGAGGAGCACGGGTCGATCGATCTGACGCCCGACGCGCGCAAGGCGCACAACACGATCCTCACGGAGACGGGGCCGCGCCAGTGGAGCGCGGTGCAGAAGATCGTGGATCCCGAGGGCGAGGCCGACTGGATGATCGAGTGCAGCGTCGACCTGTGGGCGTGGGAGGACGACGGCGCGCCGCTCCTCGCCCTGGAGCGGATCGTCGGCTGAGGCGCGCGGGCGATCGAGACCGCGGCGCGGGGGCCGTCGTCAGCCCTTGAGGACGCCGATCGGCCGCACCCGCGCCACCTTCCGGGCGATGCCCGCCTCGTGCACCACCTGGACGACCCTGTCGACGTCCTTGTAGGCGGAGGGCGCCTCCTCGGCGAGCTCGGCGTTCGAGGGGCAGCGGATCGCGATGCCGTCCGCCTCGAGCTGGCGCCGCAGCTCGGCGCCGTGCACCTCGCGCTTGCTCTGGGCGCGGCTCATCGCGCGGCCGGCGCCGTGGCAGGTGCTCGCCAGCGAGAGGTCCTGGGCGGCGTCGGTGCCGAGGAGCACGTACGAGTGGGTGCCCATGCTCCCGGGGATGAAGATCGGCTGGCCGATGCCGCGGTACGGCGCCGGCAGCTCCGGGCTCGAGGGGCCGAAGGCACGGGTGGCGCCCTTGCGGTGCACCACCAGCTCCTCGCCGTCGAAGCGCTCGACCTTGGCGGTGTTGTGGCCCACGTCGTACACGAGGCGCAGGTGCCCCTTCGACTCACCGAACTGCCGGGCGAAGACGCCGCGGACCATGTGGGCGATCATCTGCCGGTTCCCGAAGGCGAAGTTCGCCGCCGCCGCCATTGCGGCGAAGTAATCCTGTCCCGGCGGGGACGAGAAGGGCGCGCAGGCGAGCTGCCGATCCGGGACCTCGATGCCGTAACGGGCCATCACCGCGTCCATGTGCTTCACCGAGTCGGTACATACCTGGTGGCCCAGGCCGCGGGAGCCGGTGTGGATCAGCACCGTGATCCCGCCCTTTCGCAGGCCGAGCTCCGCCGCCGCCCGCTCGTCGTACACGGCGTCGACCACCTCGATCTCGAGGAAGTGGTTGCCGCCCCCGAGGGTGCCGACCTGATCGTGCCCGCGGTTCTTCGCCCGCTCCGAGACCCGATCGGCCCGCGCCCAGGAGAGCACGCCGCCAGACTCCATGAAGTGGAGATCCTCCGGCAGGCCGAAGCCCATCTCCTCCACCAGCCAGGGCACGCCGTGCTCGAGCAGGGCGTCGAGCTGGCGCCGCTCCAGCGAGAACTTGCGGCGCGAGCGGCCGAAGCCCGCGGGCACCGTGCGGGAGATCTCGTGGAGGAGCGGCTCGGCGACGGGGCGGATCTCGTCCAGCGTCAGCTCGGAGACGAGCAGCCGCACGCCGCAGTTGATGTCGAAGCCGATGCCGCCGGGAGAGATCACGCCGTCGGAGACCCGGGTTCCGGCGACCCCGCCCACCGGGAAGCCGTAGCCCTCGTGGATGTCGGGCATGCCGAGGGCCGCCCGGGCGATCCCGGGCAGGGTGGAGACGTTGACGAGCTGCCAGAGGCTCCGGTCGCGGCCGATCTGCTCGATGAGCTCCTCGTCGGCGAAGACGCGGACGGGCACGCGCATGTCGGGGCGGAAGCTCGGGTCGACCTCCCACGTGCGCTCGCCCGATCGCACGGGAGCGGGCTTGGCGTGCCGGTCACGCGGCGAAAGGGACTCCCCTGTGGGCTCCATGGCAATCCTCTCGAAGTCGGTGCGCAGATAGAAATCTATGGGCCATTTCGCGGTGTGCCCGCCCGGCCGCGGGGAGGGCCCGGCCGATCAGACGTCGACGACCACCACCGCGCGGAAACCGTCGTCCCCCTCCTCCACGCGCAGGTCGTGGAAGGTGGCGGCCTTCACCGGCGTCTTCCACTCGACCGGCTCCTCGCCGGTGATCGTGGCGTGGAGGCGGCGGGCCGAGGCGACGTGAATCTTCGGCGCGGGGAACACCAGCCCCGTCTGCTCCACCTGGTAGATGAGCTCGTCGAGCCAGTCGACCAGCAGCGCCGCGGCGTCCCGCGCCTCGAGGCGCACGTCGAGCGGCCGCGCGCCGGGCGCGGGCCGGCTCCCCAGGCACATCACCCCCGACAGGGCGGCTGCCGCCTGCTCGTAGAGCTCACGCAGGGTGGGCGCCTGCAGCGCGAGCCGCACCTCGCTCGTGTGCCCCTCGATCCGATGTCCGGGCGCGATCACCTCTCGAGGATAGTTCCCGCGTCGTCCTCCCGCGACAGGGGCAGGTAGGCGACCTCCCACATCGGCCCTTCATGGCCACCCTGTCCCATCGCCAGCGCGTCGGGCAGCCGGCCCGTTCAGGCGGCGACGTTGGCGTCGGGCTGGTTGTCGGCGTGGGCCGTCCGGAACGCGGGGAGCTCGGCGCACGCCGCCTCGATGCGCAGCAAGGTGGGGTAGGCGCTCATGTCGAGGGAGAAGCGACGGGCGGCGTAGAGCTGGGGGATCAGGCAGACGTCGGCGAGGGAGACGGCGTCCTTCACGCAGTAGCGTCCGCTCGTCCGCGCGACGACCGCCTCCAGGGCGGCGAGGCCCTTGGACACCCAGTGCACGGCCCAGGCCTTCTCGTCGGCGCCGAGGGAGGCGACGTGCTTCTGCACGCCGAGGTTCTGCAGCGGCTGGATGCCGGCGTTGATCATCTCGGCGATCTGCCGGGCGTGGGCGCGGTCCACGGGATCCGCGGGGAGCAGCGCCGGCTCGGGGTGGACCTCCTGCAAGTACTCGAGGATGGCGAGCGACTGCGCGATGGTGCGGCCGTCGTCCAGGACGAGGAGCGGCACCTGGCCCATCGGGTTCAGCGCCGTGTAGGAGTCGGCGACCTGCTCGCCCCGCAGGAGGTGCACGGGCACGTACTCGTAGGGGATGCCCTTCCAGGCGAGGCCGATGCGGGCCCGCCAGCTCGCGCTGCTGCGCCAGTAGCCGTGGAGCTTCATCTCGAGGATCACCTCTCTCGCCTCGGGCTTCCTTCGGAGCGCAGCGCCGCGCGGTTCGAGGCGATCGTCACGCGGGCCGCGGCGCGCGCTCAGAGGCCGACGACCTTCTGGTCGATCGCGCCGAAGAGGTTGCGCCCCGCCTCGTCGAGCATCTCGATCCGCACGGTGTCGCCCACCTTCATGAACGGCGTCACCGGCTTTCCGCCCTCGATGGTCTCGATCATGCGGCGCTCGGCGAGGCAGGAGATCCCGCGTTCGCGATCGGCGTTGGAGACGGTGCCGCTGCCCAGGATGGTCCCGGCGGTGAAGCCGCGGGTCCGGGCGATGTGGGCGAGGAGATCGTGGAAGGAGAAGTGCATCTCGGGCCCGGCGTCTGGATCGCCCACGAGCTTGCCGTTGTAGGTGGTGCGCAGGCGCAGGTGGAGCCGGCCGTCCCTCCACGCCGGGCCCAGCTCGTCCGGCGTGAGCGCGAAGGGCGACATCGCCGTCGCGGGCTTGGACTGGAAGAAGCCGAAGCCCTTGGCGAGCTCGGTGGGGATGAGGTTGCGCAGGGTGACGTCGTTCACCAGGACGAGGAGGCGGATGTGCTTCGACGCCTCCGCGGCGGTGGTGCCCTGGGGCACGTCGCCGAGGATCACCGCCACCTCGGACTCGAAGTCGAGGCCCCACGCCTCGTCCGCGAGGAAGATCGGCTCGGTGGGTCCGAGGAAGCGGCTGGAGCCGCCCTGGTACACCAGGGGATCGGTCTCGAGCGTCGCGGGGGGCTCGGCGCCGCGGGCCTTGCGGACCAGGATCACGTGGTTGAGGAAGGCGGAGCCGTCCACCCACTCGTAGGCGCGGGGGAGCGGCGCGGCGAGGGCGGCGACGTCCACCGGCTCGCCGGCGATCTCCTTGGACCCCAGCTTCGCCGCGAGGGCCTGGAGGGCGGGGGCGGCGCGGTCCCAGTCGTCGAGGGCCGCCTGGAGGTTGGGGGCGATGGCGTCCGCCCGGGCGAAGACCTGGTTGTCGCGCCGCACGACGACGAGGGCGCCGTCGCGGGTTCCGTCTCGAAGGGTGGCGAGCTTCATCTTGGATCCTCGAGGGGCCTCGCCGCGGGATCGTGCGGGCGAGAGGCCGCCTGCCGCTTTTCCGTCGCGGCTCCCCTCGTGTCAAGGCTCGGCCTCGGTCCAGGTCACGCGGATGGTCGAGCCGCGGCTGCCGTCGATGCGTCTCTTCACGGCGACCTGGACGCTCTCGCGCCCCCCCGCGGACCGAAGGATCGTGGTGGAGATCTCGTCCTCCAGCTCGTCCATGCGCTCGACGACCCAGCCGCGAGCGAGCAGATCTGCGCGGTAGAAGCGGATGGCCTCGAGGACGTCGACGTCGGCTTCCAGCACGACGAGCCGCTCCCTCGATCCTTCCTCTCGCGGCTCGATGACGGTGGTGGGCCTCGCGCCCTGGAGCAGCGAGACGGGGAAGCCGCTCGGGATCCGGCCGTTCAGCCGGAGCACGCCCCTCCTGCCGTAGACGACGAGCCTGCTCTCCGCCGGGGCCGGCGACTCACGGGTGCACGACGTACCGGACGCCAGCACGATCCCTGTCGCCAGCAGCGCTCCCGATCGGCCCACGGTGAACCCCCCTGAATGACGGGAATGCTATCACGGCCTCACGGGTCTCGGTGAATCCGACCTCACGAATCGAGCGAGGAGGTGTCAGAATCCGCCCGACACGAGCATGCTCGCGCTGGCGCCGACGAGCAGCGCGCCGAGGCAGCCGCAGATCGTGATCGAGATGACGGGCAACAGCACGGCGAGGATCGCGCGGCCCCTGGTGGTGCGCTGCAGGTTCTGGATGGCGATCACCTCGAGCACCAGCACCCAGATCCCGCTCAGGCCACCGACGAGGGGCACCCACGCGAAGATGCTGGGGCCTGTCGAGTAGGCGACGCTCCGGAAGGTGGCGTCGAATCCCTGCGACGCTGCGCCGGCGATGAGCGCGCAGACGTGGAGCACGGCGGCGTTGATCCACACGGAGACGGTCGAGAGGATGGCGGCGCCGATGGCGAGGGGAAGGAGCCCGATGCCCGTCTCCCTCCAGGCCTCGTCCCCTCCCATCAAGGAGAGTCCCAGCACGGTGAGGACCACGCTGGGCACGCTGATCAGGACCGCGTAGCCCCACGCCGGTCCCACCGGGCCCGGGGACAGGGTCGAGAAGAACGCGGTGGGCTGGAAGACGGATCGCTTCCAGGTCTCCACGAGGGCGGGGAAGAACCCCAGCCGATCCCGCTCCTCCCAGGGAGCCGGGGCGAGCGGGCCGCGCGGAGGGCCGCCCCATCCTCCCGGAGGCTGTCCGTGGCCGCCGCCCGGGGGAGGGTACCAGCCGCCCGGAGGCGCGCCGAAGCCACCGCCGGGAGGCGTGCCGAAGCCGCCACCGGGAGCCGCGCCGTGGCCGCCGCCGGGAGCCGCGCCGTGGCCGCCGCCGGGAGCCGCGCCGTGGCCGCCGCCGGGAGCCGCGCCGTGGCCGCCGCCGGGAGCCGCGCCGTGGCCGCCGCCCGAGGGCGCGCCCGGTTCGCCTCGCGAGCCGTCCTGCCCGCCGGTGGTAGATGCGTCGAAGCCCCCCGTGCCGCGCCAGTCGCCCACGGGCGGCGCGGCGGGGCGCGTGGGCGGCGCCTCGGTCCCGGCGGGAGGCTGCGGCACGTCGAGCTCCGCGCCGCAGCGGCGGCATGGCTGGGGGCCAGGTCGATCGGTCTCGAAGGTTCCCTGGCACCAGGGGCACTTCACCAGCATGGCAGCCTCTCGTGCTCGACGCGCCGCGACGACGCTTCGTCAAGTGGAGCGCGAGCGCCGGCGCCCTTCGCGAAAGAGGCGCCGGCCTCGGCCCACGGGTGATCAGGCGGCGGCGTCGGGCCTCGCGGCCGGAGCCGCGGCGGGCGCCTGCTCGATGCGCATGCCGTAGAACGACCGGCGCAGGAAGTAAAGCGCCACCGCGAAGAAGACGGCCGCCAGCGTCCAGCTCAGGCCCTGCGGCAGCACCACGGCGAGCTCCACCGCGAGGATGCCGAAGAGGGACGAGAACTTGATCACCGGGTTCATGGCCACCGAGGACGTGTCCTTGAACGGATCGCCGACGGTGTCGCCCACGACGGTGGCGGCGTGCAGCTCGGTACCCTTGGCCTTGAGGTCCACCTCGACGACCTTCTTGGCGTTGTCCCAGGCGCCGCCGGCGTTGGCCATGAAGATCGCCTGGAAGAGGCCGAAGACCGCGAGCCCGATGAGGTAGCCGATGAAGAAGAAGGGATCGAGGCAGCCGAAGGCCAGCGTCGCGAAGAAGATGGTGAGGAAGATGTTCACCATGCCCTTCTGTGCGTAGGTGGTGCAGATCTCGACCACCTTCTTGCTGTCGGAGACGGAGGCCTTCTCCACGCCTTCGAGGCGGATGTTGTTCTTGATGAACTCCACCGCCCGGTAGGCGCCGGTGGCGACCGCCTGGGTGGCCGCGCCCGTGAACCAGTAGATGATGGCGCCGCCCATGATGAGGCCGAGGAGGAACGGCGGGTGCAGCAGCGAGATGCTTGCGCCGATCTCCGTGAGGCTGACCTCCTTCACCTCGGTGAGCATCATCACGATGGAGAAGATCAGGGTGGTGGCGCCCACCACCGCGGTGCCGATGAGCACGGGCTTCGACGTGGCCTTGAAGGTGTTGCCCGCCGAGTCGTTCTCCTCGAGGTAGTCCTTCGCCCGTTCGAAGTCGGGCTTGAAGCCGAAGTCCTTCTCGATCTCCTGGCTGACGCCGGGCAGCGTCTCGATGAGCGACAGCTCGTAGACGGACTGGGCGTTGTCGGTGACCGGGCCGTAGGAGTCCACCGCGATGGTGACCGGGCCCATCCCGAGGAAGCCGAAGGCGACGAGGCCGAAGGCGAAGACCGCCGGGGCGAGCATCATGTCGGACGGGAAGAGCGTGCTGATCCCGTAAGCGCCGCCCATGAGCACGATGATGACGAGGCCCATCCAGAACGCGCTGAAGTTCCCGGCGTTGAAGCCCGCGAGCACGTTGAGCGAGGCGCCGCCTTCGCGGGACGCGGAGACGACCTCCTTCACGTGGCCGGACTCGGTGGAGGTGAAGGCCTTGATCACCTCGGGGATGAGGGCGCCGGCGATGGTGCCGCAGGAGAGGATGCCGGCGAGCTTCCACCACATGGAGCCGTCGCCCATGCCGCCGAGGAGGAAGTAGGAGAGCAGGAAGTTGCCCGCGATCGAGACCAGCGAGGTGATCCACACCAGGGCGGTGAGGGGCGCCTCGAAGTTCATCTTGGATGCGGCCGCGTACCTGGCCCTGGAGATCACGCCGTTGAGCCAGTAGGAGGCCGCGGACGACACGATCATCAGGGCGGCGACGGCGAAGATCCACACCAGGAGCTGCACCTGGACCTTGGCGGCCTGGACCGCGAGGATCACGAAGGTGATCAGCGCGACGATGGTGACGCCGTAGGTCTCGAAGCCGTCGGCGGTCGGGCCCACCGAGTCGCCCGCGTTGTCGCCGGCGCAGTCGGCGATCACGCCGGGGTTCCGGGCGTCGTCCTCCTTGATGTTGAAGATGATCTTCATCATGTCGGAGCCGATGTCGGCGATCTTGGTGAAGATGCCGCCGGCGATCCGGAGCGCCGACGCGCCGAGGGAGGCGCCGATGGCGAAGCCGATGAAGCAGGGGCCCGCCCAGTCGCCCGGCACGAGGAGGAGGATGCCGAACATCAGCACCAGCTCGATGCTGAGCAGGGACATGCCCACGGCCATGCCCGAGCGCAGGGGGATCTCGTAGGTGGGGTACGGCCTGCCCTGGAGGCTCGCGAAGGCAGAGCGCGAGTTCGCCCAGTTGTTGATCCGCATCCCCAGCCAGGCCACGCCGTAGCTGCCGGCGATGCCCAGGAGGCTGAAGATCAGGATCACCGCCACCTTGGCGGCGCCCATCTTCTGGATGAAGCCGAAGTAGAAGGCGATGATCACGCCGACCATCACCTGGAGCTTCAGGATGAACTTGCCCTGGGTCTGCAGGTAGGTCTTGCAGGTCTCGTAGATCAGCTCCGAAATCTCCCGCATCGCCTTGTGGGCGGGGAGCTTGCGGACGCTGAAGGCCATGGTCAGGCCCATCACCAGGCCGAGCACCGAGATCGCCATCCCGATCCAGAGGATTGTGGTGCCGGACATGCCGAGGATGGAGACCCCGCCGAACGGCGGCAGCTCGAGGTTGGCCTCGCTGGCGTGGGCCTCGCCCACGGCGAAGAAGGGAAGGACGAGACCGGCCGCGACGCCCAGACGGCGCGCGAACGAACGACCCAGGACGGGGACGTGCGAAGGGTGCATGGTCTGCGGACACTCCGGCTGCGAGAGGTGCAGCAAAACGGCTCACCTGAGCCCGTTGGGGAATTTCGGCTCCCTCCTAGCATGCCGGACATGCGAAATGCCAGACACACCGGGCAAAGGAACGTGCCGCACGGCCCCCTGCAAGCCTCGCGGCGGCGCCGGCGATCACATCATCCAGCCGCCGCCGGAGCCGCGCGAGACCTCCAGGAAGACCTGCGCCACGGTCTCCGAAACCAACTCGAGCCGCCGCAAAATCCGGGGTTCCTCCAGGAACTCCTGGCGCACGCGGTGATCGACCAGCACCGCCGCGCCGACCAGATCGGCGAGCCTCCCCGGCTCCGGCTCGCGGATGCAGGCCTCGGCGAGGGGGCTGGCGGCGTTGTCGGGGAGGACGCCCGCCAGGTCGACCACGAGCTGGCGCAGGCTGCGGGCGGCGGCGACGGCGGCCGTCCGCTCGTCGGGCGAGCCCTCGGACTTGATCGCCTCCGCCTGCACGATCCGGTACGGCTCGGGCGACTGCAGCTCCTCGACGATGCGGGCCCTGGCGACCCCGTGGACGATGATGTTGTAGCGGCCGTCGGGAAGGAGCTCGGCCGCCTGGACGTAGCCGACGCCGAGGACCGAGTGGACGGGGGGCCGCCCCTGGTACGCCCCCTCCCAACCCGGCGCGAGGAGGGCGATCCCGAGGACCCGATCGCCCTCCAGCACGTCGGCGATCATCTTGCGGTAACGGGGCTCGAAGACGTGGAGGGGGAGATGCCCGCCAGGGATCAGCACCGACGACGGCAGCGGAAAGATCCGCAGGCCCGCCAGGGCCCGCTCCACCGCGCTCCACTCGATCTCGTCTACTGCCACGGGTCCCCCTCGGCGAGGAGAGACGACATGAACGACAAAGGCCGGCCGGCGCTCGGCGCCGATCGGCCTGGAGTCGCACCGGAGTCTCGGGATGGGCTCAGCCCTCCGAGCCCTCGTCGGCTGCGGCCGCGGGAGCGCTGCCCGCGATCACCGCGAAGTTGATGTTGAAGTACCCCGCCTGGTTGGCGCTGTACATCACCTTCTTGATGATCTTGAAGGGGACCTTCCGATCGGCCTGGATGTTGATGTCGCCCTTGAACTCGCCCGTGGCGCCCGCCTGGCGGAGGACGTCGAAGGCCTTCTTCTGATCGCGGAGCTTCTCCTCGAGGGACTGGATGTTCCACAGCTCCTCGCGGGCGACGTCGTCCACCTGGGCCACCATCGCGCCCTCGATGGTGATCGCCTCGTTCGAGACCTGGATCACCGGCGCGCGCTCGAGCTGCTCGTAGTTGGCGGCCTCCGGCATCTTGATCTTGTCGGTCATGAAGAGCAGGTCGCCGTCGGCGGAGAACTGCTGAATCAGGAACACGACCATCAGCACGAAGATGTCGATCATCGAGGTCAGGTTGAGCTCGACGTTCGTGACCTTCTTGCCCTTGCTGAACTTGGCGCCGAAGACCTTCGACTTGCTCAATCGCTTGCCGGGGCGCTTGCCTGGCTTGACGATCACGTTTTCCAGGTTGGGGCGGGACATCGTCGTTCCTTTTCCTTTAGCCGAGCGCCGCGGTGACGGAGACGTCGGGGAGCTGGGCCTCGAGGCACTTGTCCACCGCGAGCACGAGGCTCTGGTACTCGACCGAGTCCTCGGCGGCGACGGTGATGGCCCGCTGGTCGGGGTTGTCCTTCTTGATGGCCTTCAGCTTCTTGACCAGCTCCGCCGCGTCGTACTCCTCGCCCTTCTTCGGGATCTCGATGGACTCGGGGCCGGCCGCGAGCAGGTAGCCCCGCTCGGTGAGGGTCAAGGTGAGCGTCAGGGTCGGCTTCTGCTCCTGGGGCGTGTCGGAGGGACCGCTCGGCGCCTGAGCGACCTGCAGCTTCCCGATCTCGGTCCAGACGGCCGTCATCATCAGGAAGGTGATCATCATCGCCAACATGTCGATCATCGGCACGAGGGGGATGACGAGATCGACGGACTTCTTACCGCCGCCGCCCGAGTCTAAGCTAACGCCAGCCATGGTTCCTCACTTCGCTTCCGAAGCTCTCGAAGCCGTGCCCGTCGCAAAGCGCGCCACGCCCGCGTGGACGCTCCGCGACCCGCCCTCCTTCGCGGCGGCGGCCGTCCGGTGAGGGACGGCCGCCCTCCACGTCGGAGGTCGACGACTCGACTCAGTCCAGGTTCTCGATGTTGGCCGGGATCTTCATCTTGTCCTTGTTGGCCACCACGAGGTTGAGCAGACCGACCGAGGTCTCGTTGATGTCGTCGAGCATGTTCTGCGTACGGCCCTGGAGGAACGAGTACGACAGGAGCGCGAGGATGGCGACGATCAGACCGAAGCCGGTGCAGTTCATCACGTGCGCGATACCCGCCGAGAGCAGCGCGGCCTTGTCGGCGGGGTTCGCGGCGCCGACGCCACCGAACACCTCGATCAGACCGTAGATGGTGCCGAGGAGGCCGAAGAGCATGGCGGCGTTCGAGAACATCGCCAGGTAGGCGGTGCGCTTCTCGATCTTCGGGGCCTCGCGGAGCATCGCCTCGTCCATCGCCGCCTGGACCTCCTCCGGGCCCTTCGGGACGTTGATGAGGCCCGCCTTCACGACCGCGGTGAGCGGGGTGCGCTTCTGGCCGGCCACGAAGCTGATCGCCTTGTCGAGATCGCCCGCGTAGATGTGCTTCTTCAGGCCGCGGAGGAAGGCCTCCTTGTCGATCGACGCCTTGCTGAACAGGACCACGAACCTGTCCACCGCGATGGCGATCACGAACACGCCGCACGCGGCGATCGGATACATACCGAAGCCGCCTTCCTCCCACCGGCGCGCGAGCATGCCGAAGACTCCATCTCCTGCATCCGATGCCGCCAGCACCGGCAAAAGGCTACCAAGCAGACCCATTTGTGAAACCTCCGAACAGCCCCCCTGCCTTCATGGCGAGGGGGTCCGCCGCACTCGAGGGGGGCGACGGAAACTTGGTGGAACTCGAAAGCACGGGGAACGAAGAGTTCCACGGATTCCGAAAGACGGCGACCACGAAAATGCGTTGGACCCTAGCACCGGCTTCCTGGGACTGTCAAGCAGCGGAGGGGTCGGTTCCAACGCGATTTTTCCAGCAAATTCGATCATCTACGACACGCCGCGGCGATCGCGGTGCGCCCGAAATCCGGGCGACCCCGATCCCTTGAAACGTGGGAGGGGGAAGCATCTCCCCAAGTCGCCCCGAAGTGCAAGAGGGGATCGACACGATCGCCGCTTCACCGCGAAAAAAGGGACCCCCGCGGGAGGGGAGGAGGGAGGCGCGCGTCGCGCGAAAGGCGGTGGGGACGCGAGCCCGGCGCGGCGACGATCGTCGGCGCGACCCGCGCGCGATCACTCGTCGGCGGCGCTCGCCGATCGATCGATGTCGACGATCCGCGCGTCGCCCACGTAGGGCGTGGTCTCGTAGCGGATGATGCGGGCGATCTTCTTCACGATCTCCGCCATGCGCTCCGCCTCGCGGTAGATGATCGCCACCTGATGCGCGGACGGGTCGTTCTCCCGCACCCGGCGGTTGAGCAGCTCCGCGTAGCCCATCACCGCGGTCAGCGGCTGGTTGAGCTCGTGGGCGGCGGCGCCGGCGAGCTCCACGATCATCGCCTGCCGCGCGGACTCCTCCTGCCGCTCGCTCATCAGCGCCTGGAGGCGCTTGCGCTCGGTGACGTCGCGCGCGGAGAGGAGGAGCACGTCGTCGCGCAGGACCGCGCCGCTCACCTCCAGGAAGATCGGCGTGCCATCAAGGCGCCTCGCCTCCACCTCGACGTTCCGGAGGTTCTCCCCCTCCAGCACGCGGTCGTAGAGGACGCGGCAGCGGGACTCGTCCAGGCCGTCGAGAACCTGCTCGACACGCTTGCCGCGGGCATCGCGGGCGTCGAGGCCGAGGATGGCCAGGGCGGCGGGGTTCAGCGACAGCAGCGTCCCGGCGCGGGCGTCGAGGAGAACGATGCCCTCGGTGACGTGCTCGTGGATCTCCTCGAACTGGCGCAGGTCGGCGAGCTTCGCCTCGGCCTGCTCCACCCGGACGCGGATCTCGTCGACGGAGCGCACGTTCCGCAGCGCGACCGCGGTGGCGTTGGCGACCGTGGTGGCGAAGTCCACCTCCCGGGCGGAGAGGGTCTCGGACGCCGAGCGCAGGAAGAGGACGCCGAGGACCTCGCCCTCGAGGGCGAGGGGGAGAACCAGCATGGTGCCGATGCCCGCGGCGGTGATGGCCTCCTTCACAGGGTCGAGGAGCGGGTGCCGCTCGGCGTGCTCGATCACCAGCGGTCGGCGGGTGCGCAGCGCCTCCTGGATCTCCGGGTACCTCGCCAGCTCCAGCCGCATCCGCACCAGGCCCGGCTCGTCGCTGGTGGCGAGGACCGTGCCGCTCCTCCCCCGCGGATCGGTGAGGACGAGGGAGCAGCGCCGAAGCTGCAGCTCGTCGGCGAGGGTCCTGGTGACCTCCTCGAGGAGCGCGCCCGCGTCCAGCGCGCCGGCGAAGCTGCGGGTGAGCGCGACGAGGGTGTCCAGATCCTTCTCACGCTGGTGCAGCTCCACCCGGCCCTCCCACTCCCGGCGCTGCACGATGAGGCGCCAGGGGAGATCGCGGTCGAGGTGCGAGTCGCGGACGAAGTCGTTCGCCCCCGCCCCGATGGCGTCGCGGATGGCCGCGTCGTCGCGATCCCCGACGAGGGCGATCACCGGAAGCTGTCCGCAGCGCGGATCGCAGCGCAGCGAGGCGAGGGTGCCCGCGCCGACGGGGCCTCCCAGCCTCATGTCGAGGAGGAGAAGCGCACCGTCGGCGGCGGCGCCGGGGAGGTCCTCGCGGTCGATCGCCCGGGCGTCGAAGCCGTCGCGCTCGGCGAGGAGGATCACCCGCGCCGCGATCTCCGCGCGATCGGTGCAGACCAGCAGGAGCGGTCTGGGTTCGGGTTCTGGCTGCGAGGCGGCACGCACGCCGTCACTCTACCACCGGTGGCCCGGGCCTGCGGGGGGCGGGGTGTGGCTTTCGCGATCATGCGGTGCCTGCCGCCCTCGCCTGCCGCTGTCGCCCGCCGCGTCGCCGGGCCTCATCGCCGGCCTCGTCGGCCCGCCGCGTCGCCAAGGCCGTCCCGCCGGCCGAGGCGCCGAGGCCTCCTCGCCTACCTCGCCGCCAGCCACGCCGCCAGGGCCTCCTCGCGGACCCGGCGAGGCGCCACGCCCGCCCGCGCGGCGGCGGCGACGCAGTCGTCCCACTCGGGCGCCGCGTTGAAGACGGCGGAGCCGGCGAAGCCCACCTTGATCCGGACGGGGCCGAAGGCGGTCTCCACCTCTTCGAAGCGCCGCTCCAGGACGTCGCGCTCCACCGCGTGGTGGCGCAGGCCGAGGGTGGGGGTCTCGCGAAACAGGGTCGCCGCCAGCGACTCCCGGAGCGACGCCGGGGCGAGGAGGCCGAGGAGGTGCGCAGGGCGCCCCTTCTTCATGGTCACCGGCGCCACCCATGCGTCGAGGGCGCCCGCCTCCAGCGCCGCGTCGATCGCCCGCGCCAGGACCTGGGGGCTCGCGTCGTCGAGGTTGCACTCGATCACCAGGAGATCCTCCTCGCCGGCCCCCGACCCGGCGAGCACCGCCCGCAGCACGTTGGCCGCGTCGGGGAAGTCCCGATGCCCGATGCCGTAGCCCACCCGCTCGGGGACGAAGCTCGACGGGAGATCGGGGCGGGTGAGCGCGGCGAGGATGGCGGCGCCGGTGGGCGTGGTGCGCTCGCCCTCCCCCGCCGATCGCACCGGGCGGCCCCGCAGGATCTCGAGGGTCGCCGGCGCGGGCACGGGGATGGGGCCGTGCTGGCTGGAGGCGATCCCGCTGCCCAGCGGCGGCGGTGAGGCATGGATCGTCTCGACCCCCAGCTCGTCCAGGGCGAGGGAGACGCCGACGACGTCGACGATCGAGTCGACGGCGCCGACCTCGTGGAAGTGCACCCGCTCGGGCGTGGTGCCGTGCACGTGGGCCTCGGCCGCGGCGATCCGCTCGAAGATCGCGAGCGCCCGCGAGGCCGCGCCGGCGGGGAGGCCGGCGTCCTCGATCAGCGCCCGGATCTCGCGCCACGACCTCGCGTGATCCTCCCGCTCCACCCGCACATCGACCCGGGTCCCGCCGATGCCGCACTTGGAGGCGGGGCGCGCCTCGAGGCTCCATCCACCCAGGCCCAGCCGATCGAGGCCGGCGCCGATCGCGTCCAGGGGGGCGCCGAGGTCGAGGAGCGCGGCGAGGGTCATGTCTCCGGAACAGCCGCCCACCGGCTCCATAATCAAGTAACGGCTCATGCTACTTCCTGTTGATCATGGCGGCGTAGTAGCCGGCGCCGAAGCCGTTGTCGATGTTGACGACGGCGACGTTGGGCGCGCACGAGGTGAGCATGCCCAGGAGCGCCGCGATCCCGCCCATGGCGGCGCCGTAGCCCACGCTGGTCGGCACCGCGACCACGGGCACGCCGACCATCCCCGCCACCGCAGTGGGCAGCGCGCCCTCCATCCCCGCCACCGCGATCACCACGCTCGCCCCGGCGATCTCCTCGCGGCGTTTGAGGAGGCGGTGAATCCCCGCGACGCCCACGTCGTGGATGGCGCGGGTCGGGTGGCCGGCCACGGCCAGGGTGACGGCGGCCTCCTCCGCCACGGGGAGATCGCTGGTGCCGGCGCAGACCACGGCGACGTAGCCGCGGACCTTGGGGCGGGCGGCGCGCTTGGGGCGCAGGGCGTAGGCACGGGAGAGCGTGTGGTAGGCGCCGCCCGGCACCGCCTGCTCGAGGGCCGGGAGCTTCTCGGGGGCGAGGCGGGTCACCAGGAGCGGCGCGCCCCGCGCCGCGATCGACGCGGCGATGGAGGCGATCTGCTCGGCGGTCTTGCCCTCGCCGTAGATCACCTCCGGGAAGCCGTGGCGGAGCTGGCGGTGGTGATCGACCACGGCGAAGCCCAGATCGGCGAAGGGGAGATCGCGCAGGCGCGCCAGGGCGGTCTTCGGCGTGACCTTCCCGGCGCGCACCGCCTCCAGCATCTTCTCCAGCTCGCGCTCGTCCATGATCGCCCGGTATCGCACGCCGGAGGGCAAAGGCAACGGGTGAGCGATCCTCCCGCCGCGCCGGGGGGCGCCCGGGCGGCCGGAATCCCTCGGCCCTCGTCACTTGCGCGCCTACCCGCGGGGAACGCCGGCGGCCTCGAGGAGCCTGCGCACGTCGAGGACGAAGACGGGCGTGCCGGTGGCGAGGAGCGTGGCGCCGGCCACGCCGGGCGCGCGATCGAGGGGCGGCGCGAGGGGCCGCAGCACCGCCTCCTCGTAGCCCACCAGGCGATCGACGTGGAGCGCCACCTGCCCCACCCCGGTCTCCACCAGGACGCAGGGCCGCGGCGTGCCGAACATGGGGAAGCGCCGCTCCGGCGGCGAGTCGGGATCGAGGAGGGCCGAGAGGTGGTAGCGCGGCGTCGGATCGCCGGCGAGCTCGATCGCCGCGCGGGTGGCGGCGTCCTCGTGGGTCGCCGCGACCACCTGGGAGAGCGGCAGGGCCAGGACGTCGTTGCCGGCGCCCACCAGGAGCACCGGGGCCACGGCGGCGCCGAGCGGGACGTCGAGCTCGAAGGCCGCGCCCTCCCCGGTCGCCGAGCGGATCGCGATCGATCCGCCGAGGCGCTCCACGGCGCGGGCCACCGCGTCCATCCCCACGCCGCGGCCGGAGACGTCGGTGACGCCCCCCGCGGTGGAGACGCCGGGGTGGAGGCAGAGGCGCAGCGCCTGCTCCCGGGGGAGGGAGGCGTCGGCCGGGACGACCCCCGCCGCCACCGCCGCGCGCCGCAGCGCCTCCTCGTCGAGGCCGCGGCCGTCGTCCTCGACCATGATGGAGGCGCGCTCCCCCTTGCGGCGGATCCGCAGGCGGACCCTGCCCTGGAGCGGCTTGCCCACGGCGGCCCGCTCCATCGGCGCCTCGATGCCGTGGTGGACGCAGTTGCGGACGAGGTGGCCGAGCGGATCGGCGAGCTCGTCGAGGATGGAGCGATCGAGCTCGGTCTCGGCGCCCTCCACCTGCAACTCCACGTCCTTTCCCAGGCTCTTGCCGAGGGCGCGGGTCATCCGCTGCAGCCGCTCGGTCAGGATCGAGATCGGGGTGAGGCGCACGCCGAGCACCCGGGAGTGGAGGTTCTTCACCCTCCCCTGCAGCGCGGCGAGCGCCCGCTCGAGCTCGTCCGCGTCCGCCAACGCCCGGCTCTTCTCCCGCAGGCGCGCCACGGCGAAGACCAGCTCGCTTGCCTCGTCGAGGAGGCGGTCGAGGGCCTCGGTGCGCACCCGCGTGGTGCCCGAGATCCGGGGTGCTGACGCGGCGGGCGGCGCGGCAGGCGGCGGAGCGTCGGGGGCACCGCCCGGATCGAGGCCGCGGATCCGCGCGATCAGCTCGGCGGGATCCGGGATCGGCTCGCCCCGGGCGGCGGCGGCGACCATCGCCTCGAGCCTGCCGGTGGCGGCGGCGAGCAGCTCGACGACCGCGCCCGGCGGCGCGCCCGTCCTGCCGCGCAGGCGGGTGAAGATCTCCTCCAGCTCGTGAGCCAGCGCGGTGATGGAGACGAGATCGATCGCGGCGGCCGAGCCCTTGATCGAGTGGGCCAGCCGAAAGAGCTCGTCGATCCGCCCGGGCTCGAGTCCGGCCCCCTCCAGCTCGAGGACGAGGCGGCCCATGGCCTCCAGGTGTTCGGTGGCCTCCTGTACGAAGAGCTCGAGGTACCGCGACCTCCGGCCCATCAGGCGGCGATGCCCAGGATCTTCCCGACCGCCTCCAGGACCTGCCCCGCGTGGAAAGGCTTGAGGATGAAGTCGCTCGCCCCCGCCTCGATCGCGTCGAGGACCAGGGTCTCCTGCCCCAGCGCCGAGCAGATCAGCACCACCGCGTCGCGATCGATCTCGAGGATCTCCCGGGTCGCCTCGATGCCGTTCTTGTACGGCATCACGATGTCCATGGTGATGAGGTCGGGGCGGAGGGCGTCGTACATCGACACGGCGTCGAGGCCGTGAGCGGCTTCGCCGATCACCTCGAAGCCCGCATCGGTGAAGATCTCCCGAAGCTGGGTCCGCATCGAGATGGCGTCGTCGACGATCAGGACGCGCTTGGCCATGTCGGCTCCTGGGAAGGGATGGAGTGGGCGGGAAAATGTCCCAAAGCGGCTCCGCCCGGATGGAGCAGCCGCTCCACCCGGGCGAGGAGATCGGAGGTGGAGAGGCGCTCGGGCCCATCGCCCTCCGCCGGCTCCCCGGCGGAGAAGCCGGTGACCTCGTCCACCACGATCGCCATCGCGGTCCCCTCGAGGAGGATCGCCCGGGCCAGGGCGGGGTCGGTGGCCGCGGCCGGGCGCCCGAGGAGGCCGGCGAGCTCGACCAGCGCGATCACCTTGCCGCGCAGGTTCACCGCGCCGCGAAAGGGGGCGCGGGTGCGGGGGATGCGGGCCGCGAGGGAGGGCGGGACCACCACCTCGCCCACCTCCGGGAGCGGAAGCTCGAAGCCGGCGCCGCCGGCGACGAAGCGCAGATGCGTGGGTCGATCCTGCTCCTCGACCAGCGGGGTCATCACAGCCGGAACCTCGTCACCACCGTCTGGAGCTCGACCGCGAGCTGGGCGAGCTCCTGGGCCGCCGTCGCCATCCGCCCCATCGCGGCGGTCTGCGCCGCGATCGACGCGGACACGTCCTCGGTGGAGCGGACGTTGCCCCGGGCGACGTCCTTGATCTCGTGCATGGCGGCGACCATCTCCTCGGAGCCGCGCCGCTGCTCCCTCGCCGCCGCGCGGATCGAGTCCACCTGCTCCACGTCCCGGCGGGCGTTGAAGGAGATCTCCTCGAGCGAGCGCAGGATCGTGTCGAGGTCGGCGCGGCCCATCTCGAGCTCGTCGATGCCCTCGCGCATGGCGGCGATCACCGAGGACGACCGCTCGTCGATCTCCTGGGCCAGGCCGATGATCTGCTCGGCGGAGCGGCCGGACGACTCGGCGAGAAGCCGCACCTCCTCCGCCACGACCGCGAAGCCGCGGCCGTAGTCGCCGGCCCGCGCCGCCTCGATGGTGGCGTTGATGGCCAGGAGCTTGGTCGCCTGGGCGATCTGGGTCATCGCCCGGACCACCTGGCCGATCTCGTGGGTCTTCTCGCCGAAGGCGAAGACCTGCCCCGAGGCCGCCTCGATCCGGGCGAAGACCTTGCGCACCTTCTCGCCGGCGAGGCGGGCCACCTCGCTGCCATCCAGCGCGGCGCGGGCGGTGTCCGTGGACGACCGGGCCGCCTCCTCCGCGGCGGACGCCGTCCGATCCACCCACTCCGCCATCTTGGAGATGATCTGCGAGGCCTTGGCCACCACCCGGTCCTGCTCGCCCGCGCCATCGGCGATCCGCCCGATGGACACCGCGACCTCCTCGGCGGAGGAAGCGACGCCCTCCGCGGTCTGGCCCAGGCCACGGGCCGAGTCGGCGACGCTGCGGGAGGTGTTCTGGATGTGCCCCACCAGCTCCCGGAGGCTCTCGCGCATCACGTGGAGGGAGTGGGCCAGCTCGTCGATCTCGTCGGGGAGGCTCGCCGCGCCCACCGCCAGCTCGCCGGGGTGGGTGAGATCCCCCCTGGCGATGTCGAGGGCGGAGCGCCGCAGCACCCGCACCCGGGCCACCCCGGCCACCACGTAGGTGAGGAGCGCGCCGAAGAGGATGCTGGTGACCAGCGCGAAGAACCACACCGCCCAGGGCGAGCCGCCCACCAGCCACTCCACCGCGCCGCCTCGCCCCAGCGCGAAGAGCACCAGCCCCAAGGGGAGGAACGCGACGAAGAGCTTGCTCTGCAGCGGGACGAGGAAGGTGGCGCGCCGCTCGGAGCGGCGATCGACGACCGGCTCCTCCTCTGCGGGCACGTCGATGGCGGGTGCCGTGGGCATGGTCGACGGCGATGGTACGCGAGAGCCCGGCGAGGGGCCACTTTCGGCACCGACCGCGGCATCGGGGCGGCGCCGTCAGCCCGCCCAGTGATCCCAGCCGCGCCGGGCGGGGAGGGGAAGCTCCCTCCCGTCCGGCCCGACGACGCGGATCCCGCCGCCCGCCTCGATCGCACCGATGCGGGTGAAGGGGACGCCGGCCCGGTCGGCCGCGCGCCGGAAGCTCGCCGCCTTCGCACGGGGCACCGCGAAGAGAAGCTCGTAGTCTTCGCCGCCGGTGAGGGCGAGCCGCAGCGCGTCGCCTCCCGCCCGCCGGAGCAGCTCCCGCGACAGCGGGATCGCGGCGGCGTCCACCCGCGCCCCCACCCCGCTGCGATCGCAGAGGTGGCCGAGGTCCTGGAGGAGGCCGTCGGAGACGTCGATCGCCGCCCTGGCGTACCGCCCGGCGATCGCGCCGATCGCCAGCCGCGGCTCCGGCGTGAGCTGGGCGCGCAAGGCCGGCGTGATCCGCCGAGGCCGGCCGGCGGCGAGGAGGCGCAGGCCGAGGGCGGCGCCGCCCAGGGTCCCCGTGATCCAGAGCTCGTCGCCCGGCTCGGCGCCGCTGCGTCGCAGGGCCGCCTCGGGCCTCACCTCGCCCAGGGTGGTGACCGCGAGGGAGAGCTCGCCGGCGCGGCTGAGGTTGCCTCCGATCAGGGTGACGCGGCAGCGGGAGGCGAGCGCGGCCATGCCCTTCGCCATGCGCGCGAGGAAGCGATCGTCGATCCGATCGGGGAGCCCCAGCGCCACCAGGAACCAGCGGGGGATCGCCCCGGCGGCGCCGAGGTCGGAGAGCGCCACCGCCAGCGCCTTGTGGCCGATCTCCTCGGGGCGGAACGCCGGGCCGAAGTGCACCCCCTCGACCAGCTCGTCGACCTTGGAGACGAGGAGCGTCCCGGGCCGCGGCGAGGTGAGCGCGCAGTCGTCGCCCGGGCCGGCGACCACGCCGACGCCGTCCTCCTCGAAGGGCCTGGTGAAGAGATCGATCCGCCTGAACTCGATCACGGGCGCGTCTTACGACGCGTGACGCCGGGCGTCCAGATCGACCCGGGAGGCGGCCGCCGTGTAGGTCCGCGGGAGGATCATCTGGAAGGTGGAGCCCTCCCCCACCGTCGACTCCACCGTCACCTCGCCGCCGTGGGCCTCGACGTAGCTGCGCACGATCGCGAGCCCCAGCCCCGCGCCGCCGTACTCCCGGGTGGCGCTGCCGTCCACCTGGTAGAAGCTGTCGAAGATCCGGGTGAGCTGGTCGGGCGGGATCCCGATGCCGGTGTCGATCACCGAGAGGGCGAAGTACGCGTCGGCGCCGTCGAAGCGGCCCGCCGGGCGGGCGGGCGTGCGCGGCGCCGGCTCCGCCCTCACCAGCACCCGGCCTCCCTGCCCCGTGAACTTCACGGCGTTGGCGAGGAGGTTCACCAGGCACTGGGTCACCTTCTCCTCGTCGAGCACGGGCATGGGCAGCTCCGGCGAGATCTCGGACGCCACGATGATCCCGCGGCGCTTGGCCTGGGGGGCCACGCTCGAGATGGCGTTGGCGACGGCGGTCTCCAGGTCGAACGCCTCTGCGTTGATGCGCATTCTGCCCGACTCGACCCGTGTGAGATCGAGGATGGAGGAGATGAGGCCGAGGAGGCTCTCCCCCTTGTCCATGATGGTGCGCAGGTACTCGAGCTGCTCGGGGGTCAGGGGCCCGGCCAGGCCCTCGATGAGCATCTCGGCGTAGCCGATGATCGAGGTGAGCGGCGTGCGCAGCTCGTGGGATACGGTGGCGAGGAAGTTCGACTTGAGCTGGTCGAGCTCCTGGAGGCGCTGGTAGCTCTCCTCGAGGCGGGCGTTCTGAGCGGAGAGCTCCTTGAAGCTCTCCCGCACCGACTCGATGTGCATCCGCGAGGTGAGGTTCACCTTGTAGGCCGAGAACACGAGGACGTCGCAAACCTTCACGAAGTGCTCGAGGACCTTCGCCACCGTGCCGTCGCTGGCGCGGCGGATCTGGGACATGAGCTTGGACGCGCGGGCGAGGTCCAGCCCCCGCAGATCCGTGAAGGTGGGAGGGAGCTCCGTCAGATCCTGCGGGACGAAGGGGCCGAAGACCGCGCGGCCCACCACGTCCGTCTCGTACAGCAGGGGCATCACCAGGTAGCGGGCGCCGGTGAAGCACTGCACCGTGTGGACCCTCGGCTCGTCCACGGGATCGCTCTTCACCTTGAGCACCGTGGACGTGCACCGGCGCGCGCCCTCGGCGTCGGTGAAGACGTAGCCGCAGAAGTCGCCGGAGCCCACCTTGATGTCGACCAGCTTCTGGCCGGTGTGATCGAAGACCTTGAGCCCGATCTGGTACAGCTCCACGAAGGATCGACAGACCTCCTGGAACGACTTGAGGTCCAACAGCTCGCCGAGCGGCACCCGCTCATCCAGGAAATGCCCGCCGCTCATCGTCCCCCCCTGGCGCCGCTGGCCTGCCCCACCGGCCGCTCCAGCGCCGACTCTTCCAGGTTCTTGAAGATCTCGTCGAGGAACTCCTCCTCGCTCAGGCGCAGCCTCGCGCCCAGGCCGTACCGCTCGTCGAGATCGCGGAAGGTGAGCTGGAGCAGGCCCCGCAGGGTCTCCACCACCCCTTCGCCCCGGACCGCGACCGCGGTGAAGACCGGCTCGCGCCCGCGCACCCGGGCCTCCTCGATCTCCCGCTGCGTCTTCACGTCCGGAAGGTCCATCTTGTTGAACTGGATCACGATCGGCATCGTGTCGGGGTCGAGCCCGTTCGAGCGCAGGTCCTCCATGAGGTTGCGCCAGGCGTCGTTGTTGGCCTGGGTGGCGCTCTTCTGCGCGTCGGCCACGAAGGCCACGCCGTCCGCCCCCTGGAGCACGAGCCGCCGGGTGGCCGCGTGGATCACCTGGCCGGGCACCGTGAAGAGCTTGATCTTGACCTTGAGATCGTTGCTCGACCGGAAGAAGACCGGGAGCATGTCGAAAAAGAGCGTGCGATCGTCCTTGGTGTCGACGGTGAGCAGACGGCCGCGCACGTCGCTCGAGACACGCTCGTGCAGCGAAATCAGATTCGTCGTCTTCCCGCTCAACGCCGGGCCGTAATAGACGATCTTGAGCGTCAGCTCGCGAAGCGCCTGGTTGATCTGCACCATCACCGCCCCTTGCCTGGTGGATACCCAGCGGGTCGAGCATAGCCTCAAGACGCGAGAGGCGGCTCTTTTCCTTCAGTCGATGGCGAGATTGCAAGGGGCTATCCGCGCCCCGCGGCCGAGCGCCTCCTTCGAACGGGGGGGTCGTTCGCGGCGGCGCCGGCGCGGGGGTGGGCCAGGGCCCGCTCCAGGACGTCGTCCAGGGTCCGGACCGGCACGATGCGCACCCGGCGGGAGACGATCCGGGGGACCTCCGCCAGATCCTTCTCGTTTCCGACGGGAATGAGGACCTCCCGGATGCCGTGTCGCCTGGCGGCCAGGAGCTTCTCCTTGAGGCCCCCGATGGGCATCACCCGGCCCCGCAGGGTGAGCTCCCCGGTCATGGCCACGTCGTGGCGGACGGGGATCCCGGTGGCCACCGAGACCAGGGCGGTGGCCATGGCGATGCCGGCCGAGGGACCGTCCTTGGGGATGGCGCCGGCGGGGACGTGGACGTGGATCTCCCGCTCGTCGAAGAAGGAGGGCGCGATGCCGAGCTCGCCCGCCCGCGACCGCACCCAGGTGAGCGCGGCCCGCACCGACTCCTTCATCACGTCGCCCAGGTGGCCGGTGAGGATCAGGCCGCTCTTGCCCGGGGTGGCGGATGCCTCCACCTGGAGGATCTCGCCGCCGACCTGGGTCCAGGCGAGGCCGGTGGAGACCCCGACCTCGTCCACGGCCAGGGCGGGATCGTCCACGTAGCGCATGGGGCCCAGCCACCTGGGGAGCGACTTCGCGGTGATCAGGGTCTTGCGGGTGCGCCCCTCCGCCACCCGCCTCGCCACCTTGCGGCAGAGCTTGGCGATCTGCCGCTCGAGGTTGCGCAGGCCGGCCTCCCGGGTCCAGCCGCGGATGAGCGTCCGGATGGCGCGATCCGAGATCTCGAAGAGGTCCGGCCCGAGGCCGTGGGCCTCGAGCTGCCGGGGGAGGATGTGCTGCTTGCAGATGTGGAGCTTGTCCCGGTCGGTGTAGCCGGCGATCCGGATCACCTCCATGCGATCCCGCAAGGGGCCGGGGATGGGATCGAGGAGGTTCGCGGTGGCGATGAACAGCACCTTCGAGAGGTCGAAGTCGACGTTGAGGTAGTGGTCGCGGAAAGCCTTGTTCTGCTCCGGATCCAGCACCTCGAGGAGCGCGGCGGAGGGGTCGCCGCGGAAGTCCTGGCCGAGCTTGTCGACCTCGTCGAGGAGCACCACGGGGTTCTTCGATCCCGCCTGCTTGATCGCCTGGACGATCCGGCCCGGCATCGCGCCCACGTAGGTGCGGCGGTGGCCGCGCACCTCCGCCTCGTCGCGGACGCCGCCCAGGGAGACGCGCACGAAGCCGCGCCCCATGGCCCGGGCCACGCTCTTGCCGAGCGAGGTCTTGCCCACGCCCGGCGGCCCCGCGAGGCAGAGGATCGGGCCCTTCATGTCGGCCTTGAGCTTGAGGACGCCGAGGTACTCGAGGAGGCGCTCCTTCACCTCGTCCAGGCCGTAGTGGTCCTCGTCGAGGACGGCCTTCGCCTCCCTCAGGTCGAGGCGGTCCGGGGTCTCGTTGGCCCAGGGCATGTCCGTGAGCCAATCGAGGTAGGTGCGGATCACCGAGGCCTCGGCGGAGTCGGCGTGCATGCCCGAGAGGCGGCGGAGCTGCTTCTCCGCCTCGCCCTTCACGTCGTCCGGCATGCCGGCCTTCGCGATCCGCTCCCGGAGCTCCTCGATCTCCTCGAGCTTCCCGTCGCCCTCGCCGAGCTGCGACTGGATCTGCCGGAGCTGCTCCCGCAGGAAGTACTCCCGCTGCGAGCGGCTCATCTCCTCCCGGGCGCTGGCCTGGATGTGCTGCTGCAGCTTCTGCAGGCTGCGCTCCCGCTGCAGGTAGCCGCCCACCATGGCGAGCCGCTCGACGGGGTCGAGGCAGGCGAGGAGGCCCTGCGCCTCCGAGACCTTGAGGGCGAGGTGCGACGCCACCAGATCCGCCATGCGGCCCGGATCGCCGATCCCCGCGATCACGGCGAGGATGTCGGGGGAGACCGCCTTGCCGAGCTGGACGATCTTCTCCAGGTCGTCGCGGCAGGAGCGCAGCATCGCCTCCACCCGATCGTCGACCGGCGCGGCCTGGTCGTGGAGGGGCCGGATGCCCACGCGGATCGCCGGCTCCGAGCGGAGGAACCGGGAGATCCGGCCCTTGGCGATCCCCTGGACCACGATCTTCAGCCTGCCGTCCGGCAGCTTGCGGCGGCGCATGATCATGCAGACCGTGCCGACCTCGTGGATCGCGTCGGCGCCGGGGTGCTCCTCCCTCGCCTCCTTCTGCGCGGCGAGGAAGAGGAGGCGATCGCCGTCGGTGGCCTCGTCGATCGCGGCGATCGAGAGCGGGCGGCTCACGAAGATCGGCGCGATCATGTAGGGGAACACCACCAGGTCCCGAACCGGAAGGAGCGGGAGGCTCTCCGGGATCTCGAGGGTCTCCCGGTCGTCGGTTCGGTGCTGGTCCATGCATCGCGAGCCTGTAACGGCCGCGGGCGATGGTCAACAAGCCGCCGAGCGTGCGCCGCCGCGACCTGTGGAAACGATCGCGCCTCCCAGCGGCGCCCGGAACCAGCCCGGGGGGATCCCCCCGGTGCCCGGCTGCATCCGCGTCGATCGGCGTGCCGCGGCCTGCGCCGGCTTTCGGGCGCCGAAGCCGCTATGGTGGCGGCGTGCCGACCTTGCGCTTCGTGAACACGCCGAAAATCCTGCCCATCCCGCCGCTCGAAGGCCGGGTGGTGACCCTCGACCTCGCCTTCGCCGCCGGGGATCGCTACGAGTCCGCGACCCGGCCGTTCATCGAGGAGCTGGGCCTTCGGCTCGCCCGGTGGATCGACCACCACCCGCACCCGGCGTGGACCCGGTACGAGGGCGATCCCCGCTTCCTCCTGGTCGACAAGACGGTGGCGCCCGCCTGCCCCCAGCTCGTCACGCCCGAGCTGGTGGACGAGATCGGCGAGGTGCACCACCTCTTCGCCCACGCGGACTTCGACGGGATGATCACCGCGGTGAAGTACCTGCTGAAGGGACGGCCGCCCTACCCCGAGGCCGACGAGGACGGCCGGGCCATCGACGCGCCGGGGCAGGGCTTCGTCTGCTCGGAGCGGGGCATGCGCCTCGCCCGGGCGGTGGAGCGCAGCCGCGACGCGCACCCGAACCAGCATGGCGACTTCATGCTCGCGATCACCGACGCGCTGGTGACGGGCCGGGAATCCGATGAGCTGTCGGCGAAGATCGATCGCTACGACGCCCAGGCGCGCAAGCGGGAGGCAGAGGCGCGCAAGTACCTGGACCACGCGGTTCGCGATCACCCCCGGATCATGCTCCTGCGCATCCCGCGGATGATCTCGCCCGCCGACAAGAAGAACCTCCTGCGCGAGCTCGAAGAGCAGGCCACCCTCGGGGTGATCGAGGAGCCGTCGTCGGTGACGGTGGCCACCTTCGACTCGCGGATGCGCCTCACCGAGATCCGGGGCCTCCACGGCACGGACGGCTTCGCGTGGGGGCGGACCCGCTACGACGACGTGCGCGCGCAGCTCGTGGAGATTGTGGAAAGTCTCGAATACCCTTAGCGGGGGGTGGGTCGTCGACGGGTAAACCGATCGTGATATGGATGGGGGAGCGTCACGGGGAGGCCGCCATGTTCCAGAGGATCGCTGCAACGGGGCTCGGTTTCGCTTTCGCCGTGTTGGCGAGCGCGATCTCGGGTGGGTGCGCCGTCCCCCTCGGCTGCTCGTTGATGGGCTGCGCCGATGGTGCCACTGTCTCCCTCGAGCCGCCGCTGACCGAGGAGGGAGCGTATCGGGTCGAGGTCGACATCGATGACGAGACGCTCGGGTGCGAGGTCGTTCGAAATCGGATCTGCGAGAATGGCATCTGGGTTCAAATGCCTTCGAGATCGTCCGAGGTGGGAGAGGGAGACGCGAAGCGAATCAAGGTCGTGGAACTTCCAGGCATCGAGTCGATTCGCCTGGATTCCCGAACCCCGGAGTCGTTCACCCTGCGGGTATACCGCGACGAAGCCTTGGTGCTGAGCGAGACGGTGACCCCGTCCTACCGCAAGTACCAGCCGAACGGCCCAGAGTGCGATGGCGACCTTTTCTGCCGCGATGGGGACACGACGCTTCGCACCGACTGATCCGCTTCGATCACGCGCGTCCCGATCGATTCGAATCGAACACGACCCGCTCGCCCCAAGTCATGCAGATCGGGAGGATCCTTCGTCCCACGAGCGCTCGACGCTGTCGAGGACGGGGAAGCGCGGGCAGTCGGGGAGCGAGCGGAGGAACTGGCGGCCGTAGCTCTTGGTGACGATGCGCTTGTCGAGGATGGCGACGATGCCGCGGTCGGTGCGGGAGCGGATGAGGCGGCCGAAGCCCTGGCGCAGCGCGATGGCGGCCTGG
>Ga0180220_1000561_pt1 | contig 38789 bp, 33 predicted proteins | sample eDN5th37CBELigBY_FD_151335 | JGI IMG/M metagenome (GOLD analysis project Ga0180220, IMG submission 151335) | Enriched backyard soil microbial communities from Emeryville, California, USA - eDNA 5th pass 37_C BE-Lig BY (version 2) (version 2) | ecosystem: Environmental > Terrestrial > Soil >... | reverse complement strand
AAGCGTTGACACTCCAAACCGCCCCGCGGATACTAAAAACGCCGGCAACAATGTGCTTATAAACCGGGCCTACATATGTCGTCGATGAGCGGGCCCGGACACCAATGAAGGAGAACCACAATGAACAGGATGTTCAGGGCTTTGGCCTGCTCGATGCTTTACTGCGTGTCGTCTCTTGCCTGGAGCCAAAGCACCGAGCCGATCGCGCTGTACAGCGGAGACGACAGGCAGGCGCGCATGGAAGAGAGTGCGAAAAAGGAGGGTACGCTGGTGTTCTACACCACTATCCCGACTCAATACGCCAAAGACCTGATCGAGCCCTTTGAAAAGAAGTACGGCATCAAGGTCGAGACCTGGCGCGCGCGCTCCGAATTGATCCAGCAGCGCGTCATCAACGAGGCGCGCTCGGGCCGGCCCAAGGTCGACATCATCGCCAGCACGTCTCCGCCCATGGAGGCACTGCATCGCGAGGGGCTGCTGCAGAAGGTGCAAACACCGCGTTTCGATAGCCTGATCGACGAAGCCATACCTGAACACCGGGAATGGGTGTCCATCAATCTGCTGACATTGGTGCAGGCCTACAACACGCGTGCAGTCAAGAAAGAAGACCTGCCCAAGACCTACGAAGATCTGCTCGACCCAAAGTGGAAGGGCAAGCTGGCCATCGAAGGCTCGGACTACGATTGGATGGCCTCGATCGTTCACGATATGGGCGATGAAAAGGGCACGCAATTCTTCAAGGATCTGGTCGCCAAGAACCAGCTCTCGGTGCGCAATGGCCATCCATTGTTGACCAACCTGGTCGGCTCGGGAGAAGTGCCGCTGGCGCTGACGGTGTACGACTACAGCGTCGAACAGGCCAAGAAGACCGGCGCGCCGATAGAATGGTTCGCCATTGAGCCGGCCGTCACCATTACCATCGGGATGGGCATACTGAAGGATGCGCCGCATCCCAATGCGGCCATGCTGTTCTACGACTATCTGCTGGGCGAGGAGGCGCAACGCGTGCTGCGCGAAATCGGCTACTACGCCACCAACAAGAAGATCGATCCGCCTTTCGAAAACGTGAAGCTCAAGATACTGGACCCGGGCACGGTGCTGGACGAACAGGAAGAAGCCTATCGGCGCTTCGAATCCATCATCCAAAACGTCCGGTGACTCGACAAATGCCCGCGGGCGTTGCAGTCGACGCCCGCAGGCTGCTCGGAATATCCGGATGGAAAGAGGGCGCCCCGCGGGCGCCCTTTGCTGCTACAGCATGGCCAGATTGGTTTCGTTCTCGACGAATTTGCGCAGCCTTACCGCATCGCCTATGCGCGAATAGCTTCCGGTGGCATTGAGCAGCACGATGGCCAGGTCCCGGCCGCCAATGCGGGTGACCATGACGAGGCATTGTCCCGCTTCGTTGATGAAGCCGGTCTTGGAAAGCTGGATGTCCCACTGGCTGTTCTTGACCAGCCGATTGGTATTGTTGTACTGGAGCGAACGGCCCTTGCCCACGGTGACTTGATAGCTGTCGTCAGTGGAATAGCGCTGGATCAGGGGCTGTTCGGCCGCCGCGCGCAGCAGCTTGACCAGGTCGCGCGGCGTCGAAACATTGTGTTCGGACAGGCCCGTGGGCTCGACGAAATGAGTGCGGCGCATGCCCAGCGCCCGCGCCTTGTCGTTCATTGCGCGGATGAATGCGGGCATGCCGCCCGGGTAATGCCGGCTCAATGCATGAGCCGCCCGGTTTTCGGACGACATCAGCGCCAGATGCAGCATGTCGGCGCGGCTCAGCTTGGTGCCGACCGCAAGGCGCGAGCGTGAATGGCGCACCCGGTCGACGTCTTCGTCGGAAATGGACAGAATCTCGTCCATGGGCAGGTTGGCCTCGGCCACCACCAGCGCCGTCATGAGCTTGGAGATCGACGCGATGGGCCTGGCCTCGTCGCTGTTCTGGTCGTACAGCACGGTGGAACTGGACAGATCCTGCACGAAGGCCACTTCGGAGTGCAGCTGCGTCAATTGAGAGGGAGCAGGCGTCAGTTCGCGGCGCGAGGGCAGAGGCGCGGTTTCGTGCCGGCTCTGGCGCAAGGCCACCTGGATGACGCCGCCTTGGCCTGCGCCGGCCAAGGCGTGGCTGCGCCGGGGTGCGACATGGCTTGCCGCCGCGCCCGAGGCCGGCTGCACGCGGATCTGGCCGGGTTCTTGGGCCCGCAACGGGGTTGAAGACAAGGCGCCGACGGCAAGGACGGCGGCCAGGGACCAGGACAGGGCATGTCGGCGAGAGGCGAATGGCATGGCGGGCGCGGGCTTTTTGAGACGTGAAAACTGAAAGCGATCATATCAGACAAAATCAAAATCACCAATATATTTATGGAGTTACATTCAGAACTTAAAGCGTTTTTATACCTTTCTGACGCCGCACTGAATTTCTCTGGCGCCCAGCCGCCGATCTTGCCGGCCGAAAGCTTCGTTTCCGCGCCGTTCCACAGCGTCCGAAGCACATACAATGAGTCCGTTCTGCTTACTCTCAAATACAAAAAACCATGGCCGCCTTCCTTCGCATCCGCCGCTTCGGCCTTTACCTTCTTGCCTTCTGCCTTGCCGCAACGAGCGCCATGGCGCAGGCGGCGGGACGTCTGGACGAAACGCCGCGCATCGCCGTCATTTCCGCCTTCGAGCCCGAAGTAGCCATATTGCGCGGCGCATTGGGTGAAACCGCCCGCCATTCAGTCAACGGCGTGGAGTTCCTGACCGGCACGCTGCAAGGCAAGCCCGTGCTCGTCTTCCTGAGCGGGGTCAGCATGATCAACGCGGCCATGAACACGCAATTATCGCTCGACCGATTCAATGTGACCCACATCGTTTTCAGCGGGGTGGCGGGCGGGGTGAACCCCGGGCTGCCCATCGGCGACGTGACGGTGGTCGAGCGTTGGGGGCAGTACCTGGAGACCGTGGCCGCGCTCGAGAACGAGCCGGGCCGCTACGATGCCATGGGCGTGGGCGGCGATGTGGACGCGCCGGGCTTCGGCATGTTCTTTACGCGGCCTGTCATGGTGCGCAACGCCGCGCAGCCCGCCCTGCATGAAAAATTCTGGTTCGACGTCGACCCCGGCCTGCTCGAGACGGCGCGTCGTATCCAGGACCTGGAACTGAAGGATTGCGACGCCAGGGGCCAATGCCTGACTCACCGGCCCGAGCTGGTGGTGGGCGGCAATGGGGTGTCGGGCCCGGTGTTCGTCGACAACCCGGCCCTGCGCGAACATCTGCACGAGGCGTTCCAGGCCAATGTAGTGGACATGGAAAGCGCCGCCTGCGCCATGGTGGCCTACAGCAACGACGTGCCCTTCATCGCCTTTCGCTCACTTAGCGACCTGGCGGGAGGCGGCGACGGCGCGGGCGAGGTGCACACCTTCCTGAACCTGGCGGCCGAAAACTCCACCCGCGTGCTGATGGCTTTTTTGAAAGCATGGAAATGAGGCGCCGAACATGACCCACGACGACACCCCCACGCAGCGCCTGATCAGGCAGCTTGGCCTGCTGCCCCATCCCGAGGGCGGCTACTATCGCGAAACCTACCGCAGCTCCATGGGCGTGACGACGCAGGCCGGTCGCCGCGACGCGTCCACGGCCATTTATTACCTGTTGGAAGGCAAGGACCACTCCGCCTGGCACCGTATCGCTTCAGACGAGCTGTGGCATTTCTATGCGGGGTCCGCCTTGAACATCCATGTGCTGCACGATGAAAAAGGTTTGTCGACGCATCGCCTGGGCGATCCTCTGCGTGAGCCGGGGTGCGTATTCCAGGCAGCCGTTCCGGCGGGATGCTGGTTCGCTGCGGAGCTGGCATCGCACGCAGTGCATCGCGCCGATGACGCGGCGCGCGACGCCTTTGCCTTGGTGGGCTGCACGGTGGCGCCCGGCTTCGAGTTCAGCGAGTTCGAGCTGGCCGACACTCGGGCCTTGATCAGACGGCATCCCCAGCATGCCGATCTGATGGCCCGGCTTGCACCCGCGACTGCTCGATGCGCCACCACGAAGGCAGCAGGCGGCGCACCGCCGGCCGGTTGTAGCGATCGTCCATGAGGTAGACCACGCCCGCGTCCTGAGGCGTGCGTATGATGCGGCCCGCCGCCTGCACCACCTTGCGCAGGCCGGGATACAGATAAGCATAGTCGTAGCCGCGCCCTGTGAAACTGGCGTCCAGGCACTGCTTGAGCGCTTCGTTCACCGGGTTGACCTGCGGCAGCCCCAGAGTGGCGATGAAGGCGCCTATCAGACGGTCTCCCGGCAGATCGATGCCTTCGGCAAACACGCCGCCCAGCACGGCAAAGCCGATGCCTTGCCCCGAGGCCTCGAAGCGTGCCAGGAACTGCGCCCTGGCCGCTTCGTCCATGTCGCGCGACTGGGTCCATATGGGCACGGCCGGTAGACGGCCGCCGAAGGTTTCGGCCAGTTGGTGCAGGTAGTCGAAGCTGCTGGCGAACACCAGGTAGTTGCCGGGCTGTCGCGCATATTGCGCGGCGATGACTTCCGCCATGGGCGCCAGCGACGCCTGGCGATCGGCGTAGCGGGTGGAAATGTCCCGAACGACCCGGACCCGAAGCTGTTCTGCGCGGAACGGCGTGTCCACGCCGATCCAGGCGGTGGTGCCGGGCAGGCCCAGCATGTCGGCGTAGAACGGCGAGGGCTGCAGCGTTGCTGAAAACAGCACACAGGCGTGGGCGGCTTCGAACCTGGGCTTCAGGAAGGGTGCGGGAACGACGTTGCGGATGCCGCATTCGGACAGCGCCTGGCCCGCCTCGTGGCGCAGAAGCTTCGTGGTCTCGAATACCGAGTGCGGACCGAAGCTTTCAGCCATGCGCAGAAAGTGCTGGATATCGAAATAGAAGCGCAATGCATCGTCCTGCGCCGAATCCGCGCCTTGCTCCAGATGGTCGGACAGCGCACCGGCGGCCTGGCGTAGCGATTCGACGAAAGGCTGGGGCGGGGCCGAATGGCGATGATAAGCGCCGGCCTGGTCGGCGAGAAGCGCCGTCCAGGCGCGCGCCAGGCTGTTCAAGGCGTTTCGCAGTCCCTTGCAGGCGGAAGGACGGGCCAAGGAGCCGGCGGGATCCGCCTCTTGCCAGAGCGAGGCCTGGTCCGGTATGGACAACGTCGGGTCGGCAGTACCGTGGCCGGCCCGGCCGCGTGCAGTGGCGCCCTGCGCCGAGTCGGGCACGGCCCGCAGCAAGGCGCGCAGGTCGTGCAGGCGCAAAGTGGCCGAGTACATGGCCCGTGCGCGCTCGACCAGATTGTGAGCTTCATCGACCAGCACGGCGGCTCGCCATTCTTGGGCGACGGCCTGGGCGTGGAGCGTCGCGCCCACGTCGAAATAATAGTTGTAGTCGCCCACGACGACGTCGCACCAGGGCGCAAGTTCGCCGCCCAGATGGTAGGGGCACAGATCATGTTCCAGGGCGTGCCGCCGCAACGCCGCCCGGTCGAGCATGCCGGCGTTCAGCGCCTGCTCGCGCGCCTTGCCCAGCCGGTCGTAAAAGCCCTTGGCCAGGGGGCAGCTTTCGCCGTGGCATTGCTTGTCGGGATGCTCGCACGCATGATCGCGCGCGGCCAGTTCCACCACGCGCAAGGGCATGTCCGGCGAGTCCCGCAGGGCCCGCAGGGCGTGCAGCGCTACGTTGCGGCCCGAGGTCTTGGCGGTAAGAAAGAACACCTTGTTCAGGCCCTGGGCCGGCACGGCCTTGAGCGCGGGAAAGAGCGTGCCCATGGTCTTGCCGATGCCGGTGGGCGCCTGGATGGCCAGGTGCCCGCCGTCGCGCAGCCCGCGATATACCGCTTTGGCCAATGTGCGTTGGCCGTCGCGGAAGCCCTCGAAAGGCAGTTCCAGCGCCTGCAGGGCCTCGTTGCGTCGCTCGCGATGCCGGATTTCCTGTTGGGCCCAAGCAAGGAATTCGTCGCACAGGGTATTGAAGTGGCGTTCCAGGTCGGCGGCGGCGCAGTGCTCGCTGCGAACGGTTTCGCGCCCTGTGGCGACATTGAAATACACCAGCGCCAGTTCGATGGCGTCCAGCTTCAGCTTCCGGCACATGAGATGGCCGTACAGACGGGCTTGCGCCCGGTGCAGGCTGCCATGGCTTGCGGAAACGTCGCGCAGGCGGCCGCGATAGGTCTTGATTTCCTCGAGGCGGTTGGCCTCCGGGTCGAAGCCGTCCGCGCGTCCGCGCACGGTCAATGCTCCATATTGGGCTTGAAGCGATATTTCTTTTTGATAGCGGGCGGGCCGCCGGGAGGTGACGATGCGATGTCCCGCCACGCCTTCCTGGCCGCTGGGCGCCAGATGGAAGCGCAGATCGAGATCGCCGCGCCTGGCGGCGAATTCGCACAATGTGCGCACCGAAACGACGTAGCTCATGGCGACTCGGCCCAACGCACGAAGCAGACGGAGACAGGCATGTCGTGTTCGGCAAAGTAGGCCAGCCAGCGCTGCTGGTTGTCCTGAAGACGGTCTCCGGGGCCCTTGACCTCGACCATGTGGTAGCGTCCTTCGGCGGGCCAGAACTGGATCAGGTCGGGAAAGCCCGACCGGTTGCCGGGGATGTCGGCCAGCAGGCGCAGAAACCATTTCTTGAGATGGCCGGACGGTATGCAGCGCAGCGCCTGTTGAAGCAGCTCGGGGCTCAGCGCCGGCCAATGCACGAACGAGCATTGCCGGCCGGCCTTGCTGCTGAGGTTGTTCCGGATGGTATGCAGGTATTGGCCGGAATCGAGCTGGGACAGGCAGGCGTCGAAGCGCGCTTGCCGCCGTCGCACGAAACGAGCATTGCCGGCCGGCCTTGCTGCTGAGGTTGTTCCGGATGGTATGCAGGTATTGGCCGGAATCGAGCTGGGACAGGCAGGCGTCGAAGCGCGCTTGCCGCCGTCGCACGAAATCCGGTTCGCTTAGGTCGGCCGGCCCGCGCTGGAAGGGATGGAAAAAGGCGCCGGGCAGAGGGGCGAAGAGCACGTCCCAGCACAGCAGGCCGAACAGGGCGTTGACGAGCGCATTTTCGACGTAGTGGGCCGGCGCCTCATCCTGATGCAAATACCGCCGCGCCAGCTCCTCGACGCCATGCGGGGCGTACTGCGCCCGCAAGGTGATTGTAGAAGGCGGACGGGGCTTGGGCCGGGCCGGAACGGGCAGACCCAGCTTGCGCCGCAACCGGGGATGCATGCGCGCCAGTTGCTGCGCCTCGGCCTCGCTCGCCGGTTCGCTCAGCGCCGCCTCCGCCGCCTGCAGGGCCGCCTCGTGGCGCATCGCCCGTTCCAGCACGCGCACGCGGCGCAGCCTGGCCTCGCCATGGCTGCTTTCGCCATAGGCTCGCAAGGCGCCTTCCCAGTCTTCGGCCCGCTCGCAGGCCTGGCCGATGCGGAACAGCAGCTTGGCGCGCCGCCGCTCGATCCAGCCGTTGGCATGGACATGCGCCGGAACGCAGGCCATGACGCTCGCGGGCCCTTCGCCTTGGAGCAGGCGTTCGGTGCAGGCATGCAGATGTAGATAGTCATCGACGTCCTGCCGGGTGGCCAAAGCCCGGCACGAGGCGGAGAAAGACACCGCTTCGTACTGCAGCAAGCCCAGGTCGGCCAGCACGAATTCGCTCCAGTCCTGGCGCAGATTGCCGAAGAACATCAGCCTGAAGCGTTCGCACAAGGGCATGGCGAGCAGTTCGCAGACCTCGTCGTCCGCGTCCCTCCACCAGCCCGACAGCGGCAGAGCTTGGTCGTGGGCGGCGGACGTGTGCGAGATTCGATCAGCGGGCCCGGCCGGTGACGCGGGCTGAGAAGGCGCGGCGGCTGCGGCGAGCCCCTCGGACAGGCGGGCGTACAGGGCGGCCTTGGACAGCGACGCCGGCAGGCCATGGCCGGAGAATGCGCGAAGCAGCTCGGCCTTGGTGAAGAGCCCGAACAGCTGCCGCAGGCTCAGGCAGGGACGTGCGTCGACCCAGCCGGCCTGTACGAGCGGCGCCAGGGCCTGCTCAACGGGGCCGATTTCTGCGTAGCGCAGCCGGCTGCGCCGGAACAGCACGCCCCGGCGCATGACCATGCGTGCCAGCAGGGCGCGCGACGAGCGGGGCAGGCCCCGATATTGCTGGATGAAGCCCTGTTCATCGCCGCTTAGCACGTCGGCATAGCGCTGCCCGACCCAGTTCAGCACGAACTCGAAGTTGTCGAGGTAATAGAAGGGATTGTCGAGCTGCTGCGCCATAGGTCGATATGCTGTGTATAAAAACAGTATATCAGGCAAGGCGGCCCGTGAAAAAATGGCACAGGCCGAGGCGCCGCCTTGCTCTAAGCGGCTTGGCATGGATCGCAACGGCGTGTGCCGGCATGAGGAGGGACGATATGGCGGGAGCCGGGCTATTGATGCTGCTGGACGACATCACCACCATACTGGACGATGTCGCCGCGATGACCAAGCTGGCGGGCGCGATGACCAAGCTGGCGGGAAAAAAGACCGCCGGCATGCTGGGCGACGACATCGCCCTCAACGCCGAGCAGGTCAGCGGCATGGCCGCAAAGCGCGAGCTCCCGGTGGTCTGGGCCGTGGCCAAGGGCTCTTTCCTGAACAAGCTCATCCTCGTTCCGCTCGCGCTGCTCATCAGCGCGATCCTGCCCGCGGTCATAACTCCCTTGTTAATGGTGGGAGGACTGTTCCTCTGCTATGAGGGAGCAGAGAAGATCGTCCATTCTTTTTCGGGCTCGCGGCACAAGGCCAAGGCGGAAGGCCGCGAACAAGGCGGGACGGAAGCCCACCGCCGGCCGGCCGGTGAAGAAGCTCGCCATGAGAGCACGGCAGCCGATCAGGGCCGGCACGTCGCAGAGGCGTCGCCCGCTCAGTCCGCCCGAGCGGCGGGCGAGCCGGCATCCGGCCGAGCAGAGCTGGACCCGGCCGCCCTGCGCGCCCGCGAGCGAACGAAGATCAAGGGCGCCATACGCACCGACTTCATACTGTCGGCCGAAATCGTGGCCGTCACGCTGGGCACGGTGGCCGGCGCGCCGTTCACGACCCGCGCGCTGGTGGTGTCGGTGGTGGCCGTCATACTGACCGTCGCCGTTTACGGCCTGGTGGCCACCGTCGTCAAGCTGGACGACGTGGGCAGCTGGCTGCTTCGACACCGGGGCGAGACCATGGCGCCGCGCGCGGCCCGTGCGGCGGGCCGCGGCGTACTGGCGTTTGCCCCCTACGTGATGCGGGGCCTGTCCATCGCGGGTACGGCCGCCATGTTCCTGGTGGGTGGCGGGCTGCTCATCCACGGCATCGCCCCGCTGCAAGGCTGGGTGCACCACGCTTTCCATCATGCGGCCAACAAGCACCCGTCCTTGCTTGAAGCCGCCGCTTCCTATCTGGGCCCGGCCCTGGTCAGTGTGGCGACCGGCGTTGTGGCGGGCATGGTCGTATACGGTGCTCTGTCTCTGCTTCAGCGCCTGCGGAAGTGAACGCCGAATATCCGACCCGGCTCGCCGCCGGCATCGGCGGCGCAGGGCTCACTCGATATTCTGCGCCTGCTCGCGCATCTGCTCGATCAGCAGTTTGAGGTCTATGGCGGCGCGCGTGACTTCGATGCCGCTGGCCTTGGAGCCCAGCGTATTGGCCTCGCGGTTCATTTCCTGAAAGAGAAAATCCAGCCGCTTGCCGATGCTGCCCGCGGCGGCCTTGCCGGTGTTTTTGCTGTCGGCCGGCGGCAGGCTGTCCGCGGCGCCGGAATCGCCGCCCAGCAAGTGCTGGAGCTCGCTGATGTGCGAGCGCAGGCGCGACAGCTCTTCGGCGACGTCGATGCGCAATGAGAACAGCGAGGCTTCCTGGGCGATGCGGGCCGAGAGTTCTTCGCCGCTGATCAGGGACAGGCCCGCGGGGCTGGCGGCTTCGAGGGTTTCACGCAGCTTGGCGGCCAGCTTCTGCCGGTGCTCGGCCAGCAACTGCGGCACGTCGCCTTCGACCGTCTGGACGATGCCGGCCACGCCGCGCGCGCACTCGAGCATCATGTCGGCCAGGCGCGCGCCTTCTCGCTCGCGATTGGCCTGCAGCTCGGCCAAGGCCTGGGCGCTGGCCTCGATGCAGAGGGCGCTCCAGGCCTTGGGGTCGGGCGCTTCTTCGGAGGCGCCCGCGCCCTTGATCAATTCGGCCAAGGTCGGGGCGGGCGTGTCGGGAATGAAACCGCGCGCGCGGCCAAGCTGCTCGGCGGTGTGCTTGAGATAGTCGTCGGTGAGCGCCTGCGCGGCATCGTCGCCGGCGCGCGCGAAGGCGGCGCGCACTTCGACCTTGCCGCGGCGAAGGTGTTTGGCGATCTGTTCGCGCAAGGGCGCTTCGGCCAGACGCAGGTCGTCGGGCAGGCGCAGGCTGACGTCCAGATAGCGGCTGTTGACCGTGCGGATTTCGACGGTGACGCTGCCAAGGGACGATTCGGCCCGGGCGGCGCCGAAGGCGGTCATGCTGCGTATCATGAATGGGTATCCTGCATAATGATGGGTGACCTCTATTATTGCCCATGCCGGCGACCCTTTTCATCAGAATCAGGAGCTTTCTTGTCTTCCAGCCCCACTCAAAGGCCTTCGGGCCGCCTGCCCGACCAGCTGCGTCCGGTCCTGCTCGAAACCGGCTATACGCGCCATGCCGAAGGGTCCGTACTGATCAAGATGGGCGATACCCATGTTTTGTGCAATGCCAGCGTGCTCGACAAAGTGCCGCCTTTTCTCAAGGGCAGGGGGCAGGGCTGGGTCACCGCCGAGTACGGCATGCTGCCTCGCTCCACCCACACGCGTTCGGACCGCGAGGCCGCGCGGGGCAAGCAAAGCGGCCGCACCCAGGAAATCCAGCGCCTGATCGGGCGCAGCCTGCGGGCCGTGTTCGATCTCCAGGCGCTGGGCGAACGCACCCTGCATCTGGACTGCGATGTATTGCAGGCGGACGGCGGCACGCGCTGCGCCGGCATCACCGGCGCATGGCTGGCTGCGGCTCTGGCCGTGCGCGGACTGGTGGACGGCGGCCTGCTTGCGGGCAACCCCTTGCGCGACCATGTGGCGGCGGTGTCGGTCGGCCTGGTGGGCGGCCGGCCCGTGCTCGACCTGGACCTTGCGCGACCATGTGGCGGCGGTGTCGGTCGGCCTGGTGGGCGGCCGGCCCGTGCTCGACCTGGACTATCCCGAGGACTCGGGCTGCGGCGCCGACATGAATATCGTCATGACGGGGCAGGGCGGTTTTGTCGAAGTGCAGGGCACGGCCGAAGGCCAAACCTTCGATCGGCCTCAACTCGATGCCTTGCTCGGCCTGGCGGCCCAGGGCATCGCTCGTCTGGTCGAGCTGCAGAAGCAGGCCTTGTCGGACGCGGCTTAGCGTCGACAGGCCCTGGGGCGCGCGCTTTCACGCCGTCCGGCCCAACCCCGTCGGTTAAAATGAAGCCTACTCCACGCGCCGGCTTCGAAGCCCGCCCCTGCGGGCTTCCGCCCGCCACCGGCGTTTCGTCGCGGTCGGCCAAGGCCTTCCCCATTTTCATTCCGTTCCAATGTCCGATCAAACCTCCTCGTCCACGCCCCCCGCTGAATCCGTGCTTTCCAAAGTCGTCCTTGCCTCGAACAATGCCGGCAAGCTGAAAGAATTTTCGGCCATCCTCGCCACTGCGGGCATCCAGATGGTGCCGCAGGGCGAACTGGGTGTCGCCGAAGCCGAAGAGCCGTTTGCCACTTTCGTGGAAAATGCGCTGACCAAGGCGCGCCACGCCAGCCGCCATACCGGGCTGCCGGCGCTGGCCGACGATTCGGGCCTGTGCGTCGATTGCCTGGACGGCGCCCCGGGCGTGTATTCGGCCCGCTATGCCAGCCTTGCCGGCGGCGAAAAATCCGACGTGGCCAACAACCGGCATCTGCTGCATGCGCTCGAGGGCCGGGCCGATCGCTCGGCCTCGTATGTGGCTGTGCTGGTCTATGTGCGCAGCGCGGACGATCCGCGCCCCATCATCGCGGAAGGCGTGTGGCAGGGCCGGATCGCGCTCGAGCCGGCCGGCGCCAACGGCTTCGGCTACGACCCTTATTTCTACCTGCCCGACCTGGGCATGACGGCGGCCGAACTGCCTCCCGAAGAAAAGAACCGCCACAGCCATCGTGCGCGCGCCCTGCGCAAGCTGCTCCAGGCCCTGGCGGGGCATGACGAGGCCTGAGTGCAAAAGGTCATACCCATCGCGCCCGAGGGCGGCGCCAGGCGGGCCGACGCGCTATCCGGCGGCGTCAGGCTGGCCACCCTGCCGCCCCTGTCGCTGTATGTGCACGTGCCGTGGTGCGTGCGTAAATGCCCATACTGCGATTTCAATTCGCACGAGCTCAAGGGCGATCTGCCCGAACAAGACTATCTGGCCGCGCTGCGCGCCGACCTCGAACAGGCGCTGCCCCTGATATGGGGCAGGCAGGTGCATACGGTCTTCGTGGGCGGCGGCACGCCCAGCCTGTTGTCGGCCGCCGCCGTGGACGAAATGCTGGCGATGTTCCGCGCCTGCCTGAATCTGTGGCCCGATGCCGAGATCACCATGGAGGCGAACCCGGGCACGGTCGAGGCCGCGCGCTTCCTGGATTACGCGCGCAGCGGAGTCAATCGCGTGTCGCTGGGCATACAGAGCTTCGACGATGCCGCGCTGAAGGCGCTGGGCCGCATCCATGACTCGGCCCAGGCGCGGCGCGCCATCGAGTCGGCGCAGGAGGCCTTCGCCCGCGTCAACCTGGACCTGATGTTCGCGCTGCCGGGGCAGACGCAGCAGGCCTGCCTGGCCGATCTGCAGACCGCCATGGCCTTCGGCACCGAGCATCTTTCCCTGTATAACCTCACGCTCGAACCCAACACCGTCTTCGCCAAGTATCCGCCGCCCGCCTTGCCCGACGAGGACGCGGCGGCAGCCATGCAGGACAGCGTGGCCGAACTGGCCGAAGCCGGCGGCTGGCAGCGCTACGAGGTGTCCGCCTATGCCCGGCAGGGCGGACGCAGCCGCCACAACCTCAATTACTGGGAATTCGGCGATTACCTGGGCATCGGCCCGGGGGCCCACGGCAAACTGTCCTTTCCCGACCGCATCCTCCGCCAGTCCCGGCTGCGCCAGCCGCAGTCCTGGATGGCCGCGGCGCACAAGCGCGACGGCGGCCATATCGCCGAAGAGCGCAATGTGTCGCCGCAGGAATTGCCCTTCGAATTCATGCTCAACGCCCTGCGCCTGAAGCAGGGCGTCAGTGCTTCCAGCTTCGAGGACCGCACGGGGCTGAGCCTGGCGTCCATTCTGCCCGTCGTGAATCGGGCGGTGGCCAAGGGCCTGCTCGAAGACGACCCCGCCCGCATCCGGACCACCCCGCTGGGCTGGCGCTTCCTGAACGATCTCCAGGCCATGTTCCTGGATTGAGCGCTTCCGAATGCCCTCAGCGCAGTCATGATCGTGTCATGGGGCCGCCATTTACGACTCGTTTCCATGATAGGGACGTTTGTGCAGCGCCGTTGCACTACAATTTGACCCAATATGGGGCGACGCACCAAGTCGGGGCATTTCTTCCGGCGAAAACACGCGGTATTTTCCGGCGAGCAGGTCGAACCGCCTTGTTTCTGGTGCTCAAGAAACTGGCATGCATATTGCGTAATGCATATCGACGTCCTATTTTTGACCTTTACTAGCCTGGAGCATCTATGTCCACCGCAGAAGAAATTGTGAAGCTGATCGCCGAGCGCGAAGTCGCCTTCGTGGATTTTCGTTTTACCGACACGCTCGGCCGCGAGCATCACATGACGGTGCCGGGCGGCACTGTCGATGAAGAAAAGATGGAATCCGGCCAGGCCTTCGACGGTTCGTCGATCTCCGGCTGGAAGGGCATCGAGGCTTCCGACATGCTGTTGATGCCGGACCCCGCCACGGCGCGCCTGGATCCCTTCCGCGAAGAGACCACGCTGATCCTCACTTGCGACGTGCTCGAACCTTCGGACCTGAAGGGCTACGACCGCGACCCACGCTCGCTGGCCCGCCGCGCCGAAGCCTACCTGAAGTCCAGCGGCCTGGGCGATACCGCCTACTTCGGCCCCGAGCCCGAATTCTTCGTGTTCGACGGCGTCACCTGGAACGACGATGCCTCGGGTTGCTTCGTCAAGATCAAGTCCGAAGAAGGCTCCTGGTCGCGCGGCCTGGACCTGGAAGGCGGCAACATGGGCCACAGGCCATCGGTCAAGGGCGGCTACGTGCCGGTGCCCCCGGTGGATTCCTTCCATGACATGCGTTCCGAAATGTGCCTGCTGCTGGAACAGCAGGGCGTGCCCGTCGAAGTGCACCACCACGAGGTGGCCGGTCCCGGCCAGATGGAAATCGGCACACGCTTCTCGACCCTGGTGCAGCGCGCCGACTGGAACCAGATCCTCAAATACACCATCCACAACGTCGCGCACGTGTACGGCAAGACGGCCACCTTCATGCCCAAACCCGTCGTGGGCGACAATGGGTCGGGCATGCACGTCCACCAGTCCATCTGGAAGGACGGCCAGAACCTGTTTGCGGGCAACGGCTATGCCGGCCTGTCCGAGTTCGCGCTGTTCTACATCGGCGGCATCATCAAGCACGCACGCGCGCTGAACGCGCTGACCAACCCCGCCACCAACTCGTACAAGCGCCTGGTGCCTCACTTCGAAGCCCCGGTCAAGCTTGCATACTCGGCGCGCAACCGCTCGGCATCGATCCGCATTCCCTATGTCAGCAGCCCGAAGGCAAGGCGGGTCGAAGCACGCTTCCCCGATCCCCTGGCGAATCCCTATCTGGCTTTCTCGGCCATGATGATGGCCGGCCTGGACGGCGTGCAGAACAAGATCCACCCAGGCGATCCGGCCGACAAGAACCTGTACGACCTGCCGCCGGAAGAGGACGCCAAGATTCCGACGGTGTGCGCTTCGCTCGAGCAGGCTGTCGAGGCGCTGGATGCCGACCGCGAGTTCCTGACGCGCGGCGGCGTCTTCAGCAACGACATGCTCGACGCCTACATCGAACTCAAGATGGCCGAGATCACGCGCCTGCGCATGACCACGCATCCGGTCGAGTTCGACATGTACTACAGCCTGTAGGCGCAAGCCCCCGGCAAGCAGGTGAAGCGATGGCGCCCATTGACCACTTCGACCTGCTTGCCACCGCCATACTGGTGCTGGACGAAGACGGTGTAGTGCTGGAGGCCAATGTGGCCGCGCAGGAGCTGTTCGGGCTCTCGCAGCGCCAGCTCACGGGCATGGATGCGCTGACGCTGTTTGCCGGCGATGCGGCGCTGGCGGAGCGATTCGTTGATGCGGTGCGCGGACGCTATGGCGTCCTGCGGCTCGCCACGGCCGCTCGTGCGCAGGGCGCGGAGCTGCCGGTGGGCCTGACGGTGGCGCCCGTCGACCATCCCGGCTGGGCCGCGCTGCTCGAGGTGCGCAGCCTCGAACACCAGGGCACGCCCGACCGCACTCAACAACTGAGCAAAGAGCTGCAGGTGCAGCGGGAATCCCTGCGCAATCTGGCTCACGAGGTCAAGAACCCCCTGGGCGGCATCCGCGGCGCGGCCCAGTTGCTCGAAGGTGCAGCGGGAATCCCTGCGCAATCTGGCTCACGAGGTCAAGAACCCCCTGGGCGGCATCCGCGGCGCGGCCCAGTTGCTCGAGGCCGAACTGGGGCAGGGCGACTTGCGCGAATACACCAGCGTCATCGTCAGCGAAGCCGACCGCCTCAGGGCCCTGATCGATCGGCTCATTGCGCCGCAGGGCGACAGCCTGAAAATGCTGCGCTTCAATGTCCATGAAATCTGCGAGCGCGTCTACACGCTGGTGCGGGCCGAGTTTTCGCCGGTCATCGAGGTCCGGCGCGACTACGATGCTTCGGTTCCGGACCTGACCGGCGATCGCGAAAGACTGGTCCAGGCCCTGTTGAACGTCGCCCGCAATGGTGCGCAGGCCTTGCTCGAACATGGGTCGGCGTCGGCGCCCATGCTGACCCTGCGCACCCGCATCGGTCGCCAGCTGGTGCTGGCCAGCCGGCCCGTCCGCATGGGCGTGGTGATATCCGTCATCGACAATGGGCCGGGCATACCCGAGGCCCTGCGCGACAAGGTGTTCCATCCGCTGGTGACGGGGCGCGCGAGCGGTACGGGCCTGGGTCTGAGCCTTGCTCAGGAATTCGTGCAGCAGCACGGGGGAGTCATCGAGTTCGACTCGTGCGCGGGCTGCACGGAGTTTCGCCTGATACTGCCGCTGGAGTCGCCATGAAGCCGGCGCTGACGGAGGGACTCGAACCCTCGATGCGAATGCGCCCGAACCATCTTTGGAGTTGCCATGAAGGCCGTCTGGATAGTCGACGATGATCAAAGCATACGCTGGGTACTGGAGAAGGCGCTGCAGCGCGCCAATCTGCCCACGCGCAGTTTCGTCTCGGCCGACGCGATGCTGCATGCGCTTGAAGCCGACGCGCCTTGTGTATTGATCACGGACATCCGCATGCCGGGCAGGGATGGCCTGGAACTGCTGCAGGAAATCAAGCAGCGCCATCCCGGACTCGCGGTGATCGTCATGACGGCCTACACCGATTTGAGCAGCACGGTGTCCGCATTCCAGAAGGGGGCCTTCGATTATCTGGCCAAGCCCTTCGATATCAACGAAGCGGTAAGCCTGATCCAGCGCGCCATCGAGACGACGGCGGGGCAGGAGGACGGCGAAGAAGAATATGCGACGCCCAAAGCGGGAGAGCGCCTGATGATGAAGTCGGCTTCGCCGGCCATGCAGGAAGTGTTCCGGGCCATCGGCCGCTTGGCGGTGTCGCCGGCGACGGTCCTCATCACGGGCGAGTCGGGCACGGGCAAAGAGCTGATTGCTCGGGCGCTGCACACTCATAGCTCGCGGGCCGCCAAGCCCTTCGTGGCCCTGAATGCGGCGGCCATTCCACGCGACCTGCTCGAAGCGGAGCTATTCGGCCATGAACGCGGCGCCTTCACGGGCGCGACGACGATGCGCCGCGGCCGCTTCGAGGAGGCGGACGGCGGCACGCTGTTCCTGGACGAAATCGGCGACATGCCCTTCGAACTGCAGACGCGCTTGCTGCGCGTGCTGGCAGAAGGCAGTTTCTATCGGGTCGGAGGTTCGCAGGCTATCAGGGTGGACGTGCGCATCGTGGCGGCCACGCACCAGCCGCTGGAGCAGCGTGTGGCGCAAGGGCAGTTTCGCGAGGATCTCTTTCATCGCTTGAATGTGATCCGACTGAGGCTGCCGCCCTTGCGTGAGCGCAAGGAGGACATCCCCGCATTGGCCGGCTTGTTTTTGCAGAATAGCGCGGAGAAACTGGGGGTGGCGGTGCGGCGCCTGACGCCGGAGGCGCAGCGCGCGCTGGTGGAATTCGATTACCCGGGCAATATCCGCCAGCTCGAGAATTTCTGCCATTGGTTGACTGTGATGGCGTCGGGCCAGTGGGTGGACGCGGACGATCTGCCTCCGGAGGTGCTGGCGGGGCGGAGCGGGGCGGACGAACTGTCGCCGCAATCCAGCGTCCCGGCGTCGGGGGTCGTGGAAGAGGCGGCGCAGGAGGATCTGGGCACGCCGGTATGGTGCCAGTTGCTGGCGCAGGATGTAAGCCGGCGGCTCGAGCGCAATGAGCCTGCGATCATGGCGACCTTGACGCGTGAATTCGAAGCGACGCTGATCCGCACGGCCCTCAAGCACTCCCGCGACCGCCGCGCCGAAGCGGCGCAGCGGCTGGGCATAGGACGCAATACGCTGACTCGCAAGTGTCAGGAGCTGAAGCTGTCGTCTGAGTGAGACGTCCCCTCAACCCGCTTCCTCGCCTCGCAAATACGCCTGCGCGCGCTGGGCCATCAAGGCCTCGCGCCGGATGAAATCCGCGACGAAGGAACTGGCCGGAGCATGGTGCAGCCCGTAAGGCGTGTCCCATTGCGCGATCACGCCTTTCTGCATCACCCCGATGCGGTCGGCGATCGCGAAGGCCTCGGCCTGGTTATGGGTGACCAGCAGCGCCGTGTGCTTCGTCGCCTTCAGGATGTCCCGCACCTCGAACGCCAGGCGTTCCCGCGTATCGATGTCCAGATTGGAGAAAGGTTCGTCCAGCAGCAGCAGGTCGGGCTCGGGAGCCAGGGCCCGTGCGAGCGCTACGCGCTGCTGCTGGCCGCCGGACAGCTCATGCGGATAGCGGCGGCCCGAGCCCTCCAGGCCCACCAGATGCAGCAGGTCGTTCACGCGCTTGGCGCGTTCGGCCTTGTCGAGGCGGCGCAGGCCGAAGCCGATGTTCTTTTCCACCGTCAGGTGGGGAAACAGGGCATAGTCCTGGAACATCATGCCGACCCTCCGGTGCTCGGGTTCGAGTTGGAAATCGACGGTGGACAGGACCGTGCCGTCCAGCACGATGCGTCCGGCGCGCAGCGGCTCGAAGCCGGCGATGGCGCGCAGCACGGTGGTCTTGCCGCAGCCCGAAGCGCCCAGCAGGCAGCCGATATGCCCGTGCTCGAGGCTGAGCGCAAAGTCGTCGACGACGGCCTGGCGGCCTTGGGGCGTGTCGTAAGCCAGCGAGATGGCTTCCAGTTGCAGTAAATCAGCCATGAAGCGGCGGCCTGTGTTCGGTGAGCGGGTGCATGGAATGGACGGAGCCGGGCGTCAGTGGCCCGATTTTAGCTGGTGGCGGGCCAGCAGCATGACGGGCAGCAGCCCGGCCGCAACGATGGCCAGCGCCGCGACGGCGCCTTCTTCGTAGGTGCCTCGGGCCGCCTCGGCATAGAGCCAGGTGGCCAGGGTTTCGAAATTGACGGGCCGCAGCAGCAGGGTGGCGGGCAGTTCCTTCATGGCGTCCACGAAGATGAGCAGGGCGGCGGCGCCGATGGCGGGACGCAAAAGCGGCAGGTGGACGCGTCGGAGCGTGCCGGCGGGGCTTTCGCCCAGCAGCCGCGAGGCCTGTTCCAGCGACGGCGGAATGCGGGCCAGGCCCGATTCGAGGCTGCCCACCGAGATGGCCAGGAAACGGATGGCGTAGGCGCACACCAGGGCCGCGGTGGAGCCCATCAGGAGCAGGCCGGGAGGCGTATCGGTAAAGGGCCGCGCCATCCAGGCGATCAGGTCGTCGATGGCGATGAGGGGCAGAAGCAGGCCGATGGCCAGCACGGTGCCCGGCAAGGCATAGCCCACCGTCGAAACACGCGAGCACAGTTTCATGAAGCGGGTCTTGGCGGTGTGGGCGCTGCGCGCGGCCCACGTCACCACCAGCGCGCCGGCCACGGTGACGAAGGTGGCGATGAGGGCGATGCGCACGGTGTTGTAGCCGCTTTGCAGGAGTTGGGCCGATACGCCGCCGGTGGCGTCGAAATGCTTGACGGTCTCGTTCAGCAGATACAGCGCCGGGGCGACGAAGCCGATGAGCACGGGCAGCCAGCCCAGGACCAGTGCGGCGGCGGCGGGCATGCCGCGCAGCTTTTCGGGCTGGATGGGACGCATGCGCTGTGTGTTGGCATAGCGCTGATGCCGGCGGCCATGCCTTTCGAGCAGGATCAGCAGCACGACGATGGCCAGCATGGAAAGGGCGATCTGCGCCGCGCCGGCCAGGTCCGAACGCGTGATCCAGGTGGTATAGACGGAGACGGTCAAGGTCTGCACGCCCAGGAATTCCGAGGCGCCGATGTCGTTGAGGGTCTCGAGCAGGGCCAGGCTGACGCCCACCGCGATGGCGGGACGCGCCAGGGGCAGGGCGACGTGGAAGAACACGCCCCGCCGCGACTGGCCCAGTATGCGGCCCGCCTCGAGCAGGCTCGCCGCCTGCGTGGAAAACATGACCCGGGTGCTTAGATAGACATAGGGATAGAGTACGAAGCCCAGCAGGAAGATGGCGCCGGGCAGGGCGCGCAGGTCGGGCAGGCGGAACTGCCGGGGGCTGTCGTAGCCCAGCAGGTCGCGCACCAGGCCTTGCACGGGCCCAAGGGGATGCAGGATGTCGAGATAGGCGAAGGCGACGATGTAGGTCGGCACGGCCAGGGGCAGCAGCAAGGCCCACAGCAGCATGCGCCGCGTGGGAAAGTCGTAGGCCGTGACGAGCCAGGCGCTACCCGTTCCCAGGCAGGCCACCAGCACCCCCACGCCCAGCAGCAGCGCGGCCGTGTTGCCCAATGCCGTGGGCAGCACATGCTGCGCCAGATGCCGCCAATGATCCAGCGAGCCGTCCAGCGACATCCATATCAGGGCAAGGACGGGGGCCGCCACGCAGGCGGCGATCAGGGCCGCGCCCAGCCGCCACGGCCAGCCGGCCGCCGGACGAAGGAGCCGCGAACGGCCTTTCAGAACACCGGCCGCGGCAGAGGCAGGCGCTGCCGCGGACAGCGTCTTAGTTGTCGAAGCCAACTTTGTCCACCAACTCGCTGGCCTGCTTGCGATGCTTGGCGATCTCGGCCAGCGGCAGCGGATCGACCACCAGGTCGCCGAAGCTGGCTACCACCGGATCCAGGGCTACGCCCTTGCGCACCGGATACTCGTAGTTCGCATTGGCGTAGAGATGCTGGGCCTGTTCGGACACCAGGTACTCGAGCAGCTTGACGGCGTCTTCCCGATTGGGCGCGTGGCGCGCCACGGCGGCGCCGGAAATGTTGACGTGCGTGCCCTTGCTGGCGTCGTTGGCGAAGGTGGGGCGCACGACGTGGATGGCATCGCCCCATTTGCGCGCGTCGGTGCCGGGCTCGGCGTTCTTCATGCGGCCCACGTAATAAGCGTTGGCGATGCCCACGTCGCAGATGCCGCCCAGGATGTCGCGCGCCACATCGCGGTCTCCGCCGGTGGGCTTGCGGCCCAGGTTGGCCTTCAGGCCGCGCAGCCATTCTTCGGCGGTCTCGACGCCGTTATGGGCGATGAAGGCGGCGATGAGGCCGGTATTGTAGGGATGCTGGCCCGAGCGCGTGCAGAACTTGCCTTTCCATTTGGGATCGGCCAGCGATTCGTAGGTCAGTTCCTTTACGTCGACGTCGTTCGACACATAGGCGACCCGATCGCGCATCGACAAGGTGTACCAATGGCCGTCGCTGCCGCGCAGGTTGGCGGGTATGGTGTCGTTCAGCTCTTTGGATTCGACCGCCTGGGTGACACCGCCCTGGACCAGGTCGATGAGATTGCCGATGTCGACCGTCATCAATACGTCGGCCGGCGACTTATTACCTTCGGCCTTGACGCGCTCGAGCAGGCCGTCCTTGACGAAGACCGTATTGGCCTTGATGCCCGTGTCTTTTGTAAACTGCTCGAGTATCGGCTGGATCAGACCCGGTTCGCGCGTGGTGTATAGCGTGACGTCCGCGAATGCATTGCCGGCGCAAGCTGCCAGGCCCGCAAATACAAGGGAACGAGCGAGCGGCAAGAGGGTGGGGCGTGTCGTTCGCATGGAGAAGGCTCCTGTTAATGCAAATGATTATCAGCTACATGTAAAATGTGCAAAAGATAACAGTTTAAAGGAAAGACTTCAAATCCGCCGACACGAGGCTCGGCTTGGTGAAAACCAGGCGTATACACTCTTTATTGTCAGTGGTCGCCACGTGCTGCCGAAATGTCGCGATTTCATGCACATATCTTTATGGGCGTTGTAAATACAGCATTTAAAAAGAAATTTAACTGAGTGAACACTAAATAGTGTAGAATCAAGACACAGTAGTTCACGTCGATAACCACGCCATGGGTTCCCGAAGCAAGCGCATGCGCTCCTTCTCGCCCTTCGGCATTTTTTACGAACAAGACTATGGCAGCTTTCAATTCCGAGCAGGTTCTCAGCGTACGTCACTGGAACGACACCCTTTTTTCCTTCACCACCACGCGCGATTCCGCGCTGCGGTTTCATAACGGCCACTTCGTCATGCTGGGGCTCGAGGTCGAAGGCAAACCTCTCATGCGGGCCTACAGTATCGCCAGCGCCAACTACGAAGAGAACCTCGAATTCCTCAGCATCAAGGTGCCCAACGGGCCGCTTACCTCGCGCCTGCAGCATCTGCAGGTCGGCGACTCGGTGCTGATCAGCAAAAAACCGGTCGGCACCCTGGTGGTCGACGACCTGAAGCCCGGCAAGAATCTTTATCTGTTCGGCACCGGCACCGGGCTGGCCCCTTTCATGAGCATCATCAAAGACCCCGAAGTCTACGAGCGCTTCGAGAAAGTGGTGCTGCTGCATGGCGTGCGTTTCGTCAGCGAACTGGCCTATGCGGACTACATCCAGAACGAACTGCCCAACAACGAGTATTTCGGCGACATCGTGCGCGAGAAGCTCATCTACTACCCGACCGTCACGCGCGAGCCTTTCCGCAACAGCGGCAGGCTGACCACGGTGATCGAAAGCGGCCAATTATCGCAAGACATCGGCCTGCCTCCGCTCAATCCCGAAACCGACCGCGCCATGATGTGCGGCAGCCCGGCCATGCTGGCCGACCTGTGCAAAATTCTGGACGACCGCGGTTTTGTGGTCTCGGCCGGGGTGGGCGAACCGGGCGACTACGTCATCGAGCGCGCCTTCGTCGAAAAATGATGCGGCCGGCGAGGTGCGGCCGGCGAGGTGTGACCGGCGAGGGTGCAGCCGGTGGTGGGGGGTGTTAATTTTTGCTATAGCTGTTTAAACTCTGATAGTGGTTCTATTTTCACTTGACAGAGACCGACATGGCCAAGCAAATCATCCATACCGACGCCGCACCCGCCGCAGTAGGGCCTTACTCACAAGCCGTGGCCGCTCCGGCGGGCAAGACAGTCTATCTTTCGGGGCAGATCGGGCTCGAGCCCGGCACGGGCGACCTCGTGTCCGAAAACTTCGAAGGCCAGGTGCGTCAGTCCTTCGCCAATATGCAGGCGGTCATCGAAGCGGCGGGCGGTTCGCTCGACAGCATCGTCAAGCTCACCCTCTACCTCACCGACCTGAGCAAGTTCGGCAGCGCCAACGCCATCATGGCGGACATCATTCCGCAGCCTTTTCCCGCACGCTCCACCATCGGCGTGGCGAGTCTGCCCAAGGGCGCCCAGTTCGAGGTCGAGGCGATCATCGTCGTCTGAAGCCGCTCGACAGGGCCTCGACCGGATCCGACCGATCCCCCCAGCGCATGACCCCATAGCGAGTTCTTCCGTGTCCAGCACCTCGACCCGGCGCAAGACTTCCAGGGCCGCATCGGCCGATGGGAAGGAAGACGCGCAAAGCGCCATGCAGCGGCGCTTCCTGCGCCTCGGCCTGGAGCGCCAGCAGGACTTCGTCGTCCATCTGCCGCTGCGCTACGAGGACGAAACCCGCATCCAGCCTATCGGCTCGCTGCGTCCGGGCCAGATGGGACAGATCGAGGGCGAGATCCTGCACAGCGAAGTGCAGTTCCGGCCGCGCCGCCAACTGGTGGCCATGATCGAGGACGGCTCGGGACGCCTGGCCCTGCGCTGGCTCAATTTCTATCCCAGCCAGCAGCGGCAGGTGGAGCGGGGCAAGCGCATACGGGTGCGGGGAGAACTCCGGGGCGGGTTCTCGGGCCTCGAAATGGTCCATCCGCGCGTCACCGTCGCGGACGGCGCGCTGCCCGATTCGCTTACTCCGGTTTACCCCACCACCGACGGACTGAGCCAGCCGACCTTGCGGCGCGCCATCGACCAGGCGCTGCGCGATGCCGATCTGAGCGACACGCTCGGCGAGGACATCCGCCGCCGCTACGGCCTGATGCCGTTCGCGGAGGCCATCCGCATCCTGCACCATCCGCCGCCCAGCGTCTCGTACCAGGACTTGGTCGAGCGCGAGCATCCAGCCTGGCGGCGCATCAAGTTCGACGAGCTGCTGGCCCAGCAGTTGTCGCTGGCCATGGCCCGGGCGGCGCGGCTTTCCCAGCGCAGCCGGGCTTACGCCGGAGCCGGCCAAGGCCTGGTCCCGGCGCTTGAGAAGAGGCTGCCCTTTGCGCTGACCGCCGCTCAGCGTCGGGTCGTGGAAGAAATCTCGGCCGACCTGGCCCGCGCCTATCCCATGCACCGCCTGTTGCAGGGCGACGTGGGCAGCGGCAAGACCGTGGTGGCGGCCCTGGCCGCCGCGCAGGTCATCGCCAACGGCGGCCAGGTGGCCATGATGGCCCCCACCGAAATACTTGCCGAACAGCATCACCGCAAACTGGCCGGGTGGCTCGAACCGCTGGGGGTGCGCATCGCCTGGCTGACGGGCAGCCTGGGGGTCAAGGCGAGGCGCGAGGCCATCGCGGCCATCGAGTCGGGCGAAGCGCAGCTCGTCGTCGGCACGCAGGCGCTCATCCAGGACAAGGTCGTCTTCGCCGATCTGGGGCTGGTCATATTGGACGAACAGCATCGCTTCGGCGTCGGCCAACGGCTCGAACTCAGCCGCAAGGGCGAGGCGGCCGGCGGGGCGCTCATTCCGCATCAATTGAACATGAGCGCCACGCCCATTCCGCGCACCCTGGCCATGACCTTCTTCGCCGACCTGGACGTCTCGGTCATCGACGAGCTTCCGCCCGGCCGCAGCCCGGTCGTCACCAAGCTTGCCTCGGACGGCCGGCGCGACGAGGTGCTGGCTCTGGTGGCGCAAGAAGTACGCTCGGGCAGACAGGCTTACTGGGTCTGCCCGCTGGTCGAAGAAAGCGAAGCGCTGCAGCTGCAGACCGCGGTCGAAACCTACGAGCGCCTTTCCCAGGCGCTGCCCGATCTGCGCGTCAGCCTCATCCACGGCAAGCTCAAGCCCGCCGAGAAAGCCCAGGTCATGGACGCATTCCGGTCCGGCGACATCGACCTGCTGGTCGCGACCACGGTCATCGAGGTCGGCGTCGATGTGCCCAACGCCTCGCTGATGATCATCGAGCATGCCGAGCGCTTCGGCCTGGCCCAGCTGCATCAATTGCGCGGAAGGGTGGGGCGGGGCGCCGTGCAGTCCATATGCCTGCTGCTGTATCAATCGCCGCTGTCCCAGGTGGCCCGGCAGCGCCTGCGCGCCATGTACGAAACAGGAGACGGCTTCGAGATCGCGCGGCGCGACCTCGAACAGCGGGGGCCGGGCGAGTTCCTGGGCCTGCGCCAGTCGGGCGCGGCGCTGCTGCGCTTCGCCAGCCTGGAGGCCGACGAAGCGCTGGCCGTCCAGGCCCAGGAGCTTGCCCGCCACTGGCTCGAGCATGATCCCGGCAAGGCGCAGGTGCACATGCGTCGCTGGATGCGCGGCCGGCAGGATTACCTGCGCAGTTGAGCGGCTCGCGCCACCCCATTACGCCAGACACATAGTGAGTAGCCATGACATTGACGGAACTTAAATACATCGTAGCGGTGGCGCGCGAGCGGCACTTCGGACGGGCGGCCGATGCCTGCTTCGTCAGCCAGCCCACCTTGTCCGTGGCCATCCGCAAGCTCGAGGACGAGCTGGGCGTCGTGTTGTTCGAGCGCGGGGGCACCGAAGTGGGAGTGACTCCCATAGGATTGCGCGTAGTGGCCCAGGCACAGCGTGTGCTGGAAGAAGCGACCAATCTCAAGGAAATCGCGCGCCAGGGGCACGATCCGCTTGAAGGGCCGCTGAGAGTGGGGGTGATCTACACCATCGGGCCCTATCTGCTGCCCAAGCTGGTGCCGGCCCAGATCGAGGTGACGCCGCAAATGCCGCTGGTCCTGCAAGAAAACTACACCACGCGCCTGCTCGAACTGCTTCGCCAGGGCGAGATCGATTGCGCCATCGTGGCGCTGCCCATACCGGATGCGGGGCTGATGGTGCAGCCGCTGTACGACGAGCCTTTCATGGTGGCCGTGCCCAGAGGGCATCCGTGGGCCCAGCTCGGCCACATCAGTTCCAGCGCCCTGAAGGAAGAAACCATGCTGCTGCTGGGGGCCGGCCATTGCTTCCGCGACCAGGTGCTGGAGGTCTGCCCCGAGCTTTCGCGCTTTTCGGCGTCGAGCGAAGGCATACAGCGCACCTTCGAGGGCTCGTCGCTGGAAACCATACGGCACATGGTGGCGGCGGGCGTGGGCATCACGGTCCTGCCGGCCAGCGCCATCGGCACCGGCGACCCCAAGAACGACCTGCTGGCCTACATACCTTTCAAGAAGCCGGTGCCCGACCGCAGAGTGGTATTGGTATGGCGCAAGAGCTTCCCGCGGCCGACCGCCATACAAGCCCTGATCAAGGCCGTCCATCGCACTGAATTGGGCGGCGTTCACTATCTGGAGGAACCCTCCAGCATGGTATGCTAAACCCCGTTGTTCTCAACATATTTGGGAGATATCAAATGGCCAAGGTTACAAGCAAGTCCTCCAGTAAAACAGATAAGGGCATCGTGATTGACATCGGCATCACCGCGAAAGACCGCGAGGCAGTCGCGCACGAACTCGCCAAGATGCTGGCCGACTCTTATACGTTGTACCTGACAACCCACAATTTCCATTGGAATGTGACCGGGCCGTTGTTCAACACGCTGCACCAGATGTTCATGACCCAGTACACCGAGCAATGGCAAGCGCTCGACGAGATCGCCGAACGCATCCGCGCCCTGGGCCACTATGCGCCGGGCACCTACGCCCAATACGGCCGCCTGGCTTCCATCACCGCGCCCGACGATGTGCCCGACGCCACCGAGATGGTGCGCATTCTGGTCAAGGGCAACGAGGCGGTGGCCAAAACGGCCCGCGCTGCGCTCAAGCGCGGCGAGGACGCCAGCGACGCGCCCACGGTCGACCTCCTTACCCGCCGGCTGGACGTTCATGAAAAGAACGCCTGGATGCTGCGCAGCATTCTCGAATAGCACCCAGAAGGTTTCGCCTTTGCGGGGCGTCCTGCGGTCTGCGCGCGGCGCCGTCTTGCTTGGGGCGTATTCAGTACCCGGGCCCATCGCAACGCGGCGGGCCCGGGTTCTTTCGTACAATGGCGGGTTATGAATCAAGCACTCACTCTTTCCTTCATCGGCGGCGGCAATATGGCCTCGGCCCTGGCTTCCGGCCTCATCGGCAAGCGCTGCGGCGCGTCCGATGTGCATGTGATCGACGTCGACGAATCGGTGCTTGCGCGCTGGCGCGAACAGGGCGTCGGCACCGCCGGCGCGCCTGACGACACGCTGGCCTCGCAGCGCGTCTGGGTATTCGCCGTCAAGCCGCAAGTCATGAAAGAAACGGTGGCCCGGTGCAAGCCCTTCCTGCGTCCGGACACCCTGGTCATCAGCATCGCGGCGGGCATAACAAGCAGCACGCTGGCCGGTTGGCTGGGCGGCGACATGCCCTGGACGCGGCTGGTACGCTGCATGCCCAACACTCCGGCCCTCATCGGCGCGGGTGTTTCCGGCCTGCTGGCTCTCGATGGCGTCTCCGAGGACGACAAGGCGGTTGCCCAGCTTCTGCTCAAGGCGGTCGGGGAAGTCGTATGGGTCGACAACGACGACCGGCTCGACGCCGTCACCGCCTTGTCGGGCAGCGGCCCGGCCTATGTGTTTTTATTTCTCGAAGCATTGATCCAGGGCGGCATCGACCTGGACCTCGATCCCCAGCAATCGCGCAAGCTGGCGTTGGCCACGCTGCACGGCGCGACGCAACTGGCGGCGCTTTCGCCCGAGCCCCCGGCCACCTTGCGCGAGCGCGTCACGTCCAAGGGCGGCACCACGGCCGCCGCCCTGGCAGTATTCGAAAAACAGGGTTTTTCGACTCTGGTCCAGCAAGCCATGCGCGCGGCCTATGACCGCGCGGGCGAGCTGGCCACAGATTTTGCAAAATGAGGCCTTTTAGTGTTAACAGGCCCTAGGCCAGCCCTTGCTTCTTCAGCGCGGTTTGCACCGCCGGATCGGCATCCACGCGTTCGAAGAAGCGTTTCAGGTTGTCCATGCCTGACAGGTCTACCTCTTTGGCGTGCGCCCAGCGGCTCACCACGTACAGGTAAGGGTCGGCGATGGACCGCTTGCCGGTAAGCCAATCCTTGCCCTCGAGCTGCTTGTCGGCAACGCCGAACAGGAAGCGCAGGCGTTCGGAGGTCTTGTCGATGAGCAGCTTCTGTATCTCGGCGTCCGAGCTATAGGCCTGCACGCCGAAGATCATGGCGAAGGTGCGGTGCAGGTCGGCGTTGGCGAAGCTGAGCCAGCGGCGCACTTCGGCGCGCTCGACGACGTCGGCGCCATGCAGTCCCGCCTCGGGATGGAGCTCGTTGAGATACTCGAGTATGGCCACACTTTGCGTCAGCACCAGGTCGCCGTCCACCAGTACGGGCACCGAGCCGACGGGATTGAGCTTGAGGAATTCGGGTTTTTTCAGGGCGTCGCGCTCGACCGCCTCGAGCTCATAGGAAAGGCCCATCCATTCCATGACGATCTGCGATACCAGGGGGCAGGCGCCCGGCAGATAATAAAGCTTCAATTTTCTCTCCTTGTGGTGGGGGGTGCGCGCCGTCCGGATACGCTACTTGAGGTGGGCATCCAGGAAGTGCGCCATGCGGTGATAGAACTCGAATTTGTTTTCGTCATTGTGGAAACCGTGGCCCTCGTTGTCCTTGACGATGTACTCCACATCGATGCCGCGCGCCTTCAGGGCGGCCACCATCTGATCGCTTTCGTCCTTGTTGACGCGGGGGTCGTGCGCGCCTTGGGCGATCAGCAACGGCGTCCTGATGCGGTCGGCGTTCAAGGCCGGCGACGTGGCCTCGAGTCGCTCGCGGTCGGCCACCGGGTCGCCCACCATGCTGTGCATTTTTTCGAGCATGGGTTTCCAGTAGGGCGGAATGGTGTTCAAAAAAGTGAGCAGATTGGAGACGCCCACGTAATCGATGGCCGCGGCGTAGAGGTCGGGCGTGTAGGTAATGCCCGCCAGGGTGGCATAGCCGCCGTAGCTGCCCCCGTAGATGGCGATGCGGGCGGGGTCGGCAATGCCCTGGTCGATGAGCCACTGGACGCCGTCGGTGATGTCGTCCTGCATGGCCAGCCCCCATTGGCCGAAGCTGCTTTCCCAGAAAGCGCGCCCATAGCCTGTGGAGCCGCGAAAATTCATCTGCAGCACGGCATAGCCGCGATTGGCCAGAAACTGGGCTTCGGGGTTGAAGCCCCAGCCGTCGCGCGCCCAGGGGCCGCCATGCGGGTTGACCACGACAGGCAGGCCGCGTGCCTCACGCCCCAACGGCAGCGTCAGGTAGCCGTGAATGGCAAGGCCGTCGCGGCTTTGGTACTGTATGGGGCGGACCACCGCCATATGTTCTTCGGGCAGTTCGGGATTGATATCGGCCAGCTTGTCCAAGGTGTCGCGTTGTGCGTCGTAGATGTGACGGCTGCCCGGCGTGCGGTCGTTGTAGGCGGCCACAATGAATTTGTTTTCATCGAGCGTACTGCTTTGATAGGCGATTTCGTATCCCGGCAGATGCCGCTGCAGGCGTCGGTGGCGATCGCGACTGACATCATCGAAGAAATGGTAGGCGGGCTTGTCTGTCTGGTAGGCCGCGACAGTAAGCACTTTGCGCAGCTTTGAATAGCCGGCGCCATCCAGATCGACCTCGGGATTCTCGAATATGACTTCTTCACTGTCCGGATGGGCCGGGTCGATGCGCACCAAGGTGAGCTTGTCGCGCCCTCGATTGCTCAGGGCATAGAATCCGACGTTGTCGAAGTCGAAGAATTGCGGTGCGACTGTGGTGCGGAAGTCGGTCTGGATCAGGGGCCGGAATTCACTGTGTTCGTCATTGCGGTACAGCAGTACTGTATTCAGGCCGTCGCTGGCGATGCCGGCCCTGACGCGTCCGGCGTGGTCGGTCTGCCAGCCGACGATATTGCCCGGGTTCTCGGCTACCAGCGCAAGTTCGCCGTTGCGGACGTCCGCCCGATACACATCGAATACCTCGGGGTTGCGTCCGTTGTGGCTGATCAGCACGTGGTCGGGGTCGTCTTCGAGATCGTCTTCGATGCTGGCCCGCACGCCGGGAAAGGGCGTCAGGTCGGTGACGGCTCCGGTCTGGATGTCGACTGCCAGTACGTGGAAGTTCTCGTCGCCGTTGAAGTCCTTTTCATAGATGACGGTGTGTTCGCCCTTCCAGAAGTAGCCGCTGATGTCGCGCTCTGTTTCGGCGGTGATGCGCCGAGCCGTGCCCGTGGGGCGGCTGCCTTCGAGAGGCTGGACGAAGATGTTCATGCGCGCCGGCTGTCCATCGATGGATACCGGCTCCATGAAGCCCAACATCGAGCCGTCGTCCGACAGCCTGAAAAAACCCCGGGCGGGGTTGCGGAAAAAAGTCTCGATCGGATAGACGGGCGGCACAGGCTGGACCGCGGCCTCGGCCGGCATGATACCTGGCTGAAGAAGGCCGGCGAGAAGGAAAAAAAGCATAAGAGGACCTTGAAAGTGCACAAACATTACTATATCGGCTTGCAAGCTCGCTGCATACTGCACGGGCGCCGGAATGCCGCGCGCCAAGAAACCGTTTTTCCGGTCCGGCTCCGCCGGACCACTCCTTCCTGACCACTATCCATCGCCACCATGCAAGCACCCGATTTTTCCCTCTCCGGCAAGACAGCGCTCATCACCGGCTCGACCCAGGGGCTGGGATTTGAAATCGCCAAGGCGTACGCGGCCAGCGGAGCGCGGGTCATCATCAATGGCCGTTCGGAAGCGCGCGTGATGCGGGCCCTACGAGGCATAAAGGAAGGCGGCGGCCGCGCCGAACCGCTGGTGCACGACGTGGGCGATCTTGCGGAGCAGGCTCAGGTCTTCGAACAGTTGTGCAGCCGGTCGGGTGCGCCCGACATCCTGGTCAACAACGTGGGGGTCCGCCTGCGCAAGAGCCTGGGCGAGTCCAGCGCCGAAGAGATCCAGGCCCTGATCCACATCGACCTGATCGCGGCCATGCATCTGTCCAAGCTGGCCGCGCAGCGCATGGCGCAAGACGGCCTGGCGGGCCGCATCATCACGCTCACTTCGATCGCCGATCGCGTGGCGCGCCCGGGCGACGCCATCTACGCCGTCGCAAAGCACGGCCTGGCCGGTCTGGTGAAAGCCCTGGCCGTGGAGTACGGGCCCGCCGGCATCACCAGCAACGGCATTGCTCCGGGCACCTTCGCCACCGAAAGCAATGTGCAGCTCGCAGGCGACCCCGTCCAGGGTCCGCGCGTGCTGGGCCGCAATCCGCTCGAGCGCTGGGCCCAGCCGCATGAGATCGCGGGCGCCGCCGTCTTTCTGGCCTCGCCGTCGGCCTCTTATGTGAACGGACACATCCTGGTGGTGGACGGCGGGTTTTCGATCGCGTTCTAGCTTGATGCCCGAGCGTCCGCGCCGGGACGCGCAAGGGCCATGGGATCCATGCCGGCGGCCAGGGTATACACTGACATACTTTGCCATCGACCCCGTTTCGACGCACATTTCTGATTCAGCTTCATCGACATGAACACACCGTTACGCCTGGCCATCAACGGATATGGCCGCATCGGACGCTGCTTCCTGCGCGCCCTGCACGAGTCGCCCCTGAAAAACCGCTTCCGCATCGTGGCCATCAACGAGCCTGCCGACCTGGACACCATGGCCTATCTGACGCGCTTCGACTCGACGCACGGCGTGTTCCACGGCAAGGTCGAACAGGGCGATGACAGCCTGATCATCGACGGACAGGCAATCTCGGTCACGCACGCTGGCACGCCCGAAGAAGTGCCCTGGCAGGCGCTGGACGTGGATATGCTGGTGGAGTGCTCGGGCCGCTACGGCAGCCGCGAGCAGTTGCAGCGCTTTCTGGATGCGGGCGTGCCGCGCCTGCTGCTGTCGCACCCCGGAGCCAGCGCGGCCGACGTGGACGCGACCGTGGTCTACGGCATCAATCACGAAAGCCTTGCCGGCACAGAGCGGCTGGTCTCCAACGCCTCGTGCACCACCAATGCCATCGTGCCGGTCCTGGACGTGCTGCATCGCTCCTTCGGCATGGAGCAGGCGTTCCTGACGACGCTGCACTCGGTCATGAACGATCAGCCGCTGATCGACGGCTATCACAATTCGGACTTGCGGCGCACGCGTTCGGCGATGCAGTCGTTTGTTCCGGTCTCGACCGGTTTGGCGAAGGGCGTGGAGCGCCTTTTGCCCGAGCTGTCGGGCAGGGTACAGGCCAAGGCCATCCGGGTCCCCACGCTCAATGTGTCGGCGATCGATCTGATGTTCCAGACGGGCAGCGACCTGGACGTGGAGGAGATCAACGCGCTGATGCGCGCGGCGGCGGAGGGCGCGCCGGGCCTCATCGCTTATTCGGACCAGCCGCATGCATCGGTGGACTTCAACCACGATCCGCACTCGGCCATCATCGACGGCAGCCAGACCCGGCTTTGCGGGCCGCGCATGGCGAATGTGCTGGTATGGTTCGATAACGAGTGGGGCTTTACGAATCGGCTGCTGGATGTGGCGGATTATTGGGCCGGGCTGGTTCGCTGAGCTTTCCGCGGAGAAGTAGCCCTCTATGCCGTGTCTAGGCCCCTCTATGCTGTGCCATGGCGCAAGCCGCTGGAGGTAAAGGCTCTTTTCCCGGGCGTTGGAGGGCGCTGCCTCGGACCGCCCGACCGCCCGGGAAAAGAGCCTTTACCTCCAGCGGCGTTCAAGAACTCAATCCACAACCGTCACCATATGACTCCCGGCCTTCTTGCCTCATTGAAGCACTCTGGTTCCTGGAGCGTTTCAATTTGGGTTCTTTAGCACCGCCGGAGGCGGCCGGGCGGTCCTGCCTCCGGCGGCTTGCAACAGGGCTTGCAGCGAGAAAGCATTGAGGCGAACGCGGATCCGGGCTTACTCGCCACAAAACCAGGCAAAAGCGTATAGTTGAGTTCGATGGCAATCGCCTGGCCCCCGCGCGATTGCCGGTTCCCCGCCACACTCGAACCAGGAGCCCAACACATGAGCAGCACGCGCGTCGAAACGGATTCCATGGGAGCCATCGAGGTTCCCGCCGATCGTTACTGGGGGGCTCAGACCCAGCGGTCCATACAGAATTTTCCCATCGGCGTGGCGCGGTTCAAATGGCAGGCCCCCGTCATCCGCGCACTGGGCATCCTCAAGCGCGCAGCGGCCGAGGCCAATGCCGAACTGGGCGAACTGCCCCGGAACCTGGCCGACCTCATCGTGCAGGCCGCCGACGAAGTCATTTCCGGCAAGCTGGACGAGGAATTTCCGCTGGTCGTATTCCAGACCGGCTCGGGAACCCAGTCGAACATGAACGCCAACGAAGTCATCTCGAACCGGGCCATCGAACTGGCCGGCGGCGCCATGGGCAGCAAGTCGCCGGTCCATCCCAATGATCACGTCAATCGCGGCCAATCGTCCAACGATACCTTTCCCACCGCTATGCACATCGCCGTGGCGCAAGAACTCGAGCGTGATTTCTTTCCGGCCTTGCACCAGCTCAGGACCACCCTGGCCGACAAGGCGCGCGACTATGCGCAAGTGGTCAAGACAGGCCGCACACACCTGCAGGACGCCACACCCATCACCCTGGGCCAGGAGATCGGCGGCTGGGTGGCGCAGCTCGATTTCGGCCTGAAGGCGGTGGAAGCCGCCTTGCCGGGCATCTACGACCTGGCCATAGGCGGCACGGCCGTGGGAACCGGCCTGAACGCCCATCCCCGCTTCGGCGAAACCGCGGCGGCCCACATTGCCCAGATCACGAGCCTGCCGTTCAAGTCGGCCGAGAACAAGTTCTTCGCGCTGTCCGCGCACGACGCGCTGGCCAATCTGTCTTCCGCGCTGCGGCTGCTGGCCGGGGCGCTGTTCAAGATGGCCAACGACGTGCGCTGGCTGGCCAGCGGGCCCCGCTGCGGCATCGGCGAACTCATCATTCCCGACAACGAGCCCGGTTCGTCCATCATGCCGGGCAAGGTCAATCCCACCCAGTGCGAAGCCATGACCATGGTCTGCGCCCAGGTCTTCGGCAACGACGCCACGGTGGCGTTCGCCGCCACCCAGGGCAATTTCCAGCTCAATGTCTACAAGCCGGTCATGGTGCACAACGTGCTCGAAAGCATCGCCTTGCTGGCCGACGCCTGCCGGGCCTTCAACGATCATTGCGCCGTGGGCATCGAACCCAATCACGAAGTCATCGAGCGCAATCTGCAGAAGAACCTCATGCTGGTCACCGCGCTCAATCGCCACATCGGCTACGACAAGGCGGCCGCCATCGCCAAGAAGGCCCAGAAAGAGGGCACCACGCTGCGCGAAGCGGCGCTGGCGCTTGGCCACGTCACGGCCGGGCAGTACGATGAGTGGATCGTGCCGCTGGACATGACCCACAACGACAGCGCATGAAAATACAAGTCGACGTCAAGCGCGCCTACGAAGAGGCGGCCAAGGGCGATGGGTATCGCGTCCTGGTCGATCGCCTGTGGCCTCGGGGCGTTTCCAGGGAAGCGCTCCATTTCGATGCTTGGTGCAAAGACCTTGCTCCCAGTCCCGCGCTGCGCAAATGGTTCGGCCACAAGGCGGAGCACTGGGAAAAATTCCGCGACGACTACGAAACCGAATTGCGAAGCGAAGAGCAGAAAGAGCGCATGCGCCAGCTCGTCCAGGACGCGGGCGCTTCCCACATTACCTTGCTGTACGGCGCCCGCGACACCGAACACAACCACGCGGTCATCCTGGCCGCCGAAATCGAACGCGTTGCACGCTCCCTGCGCAAAACGTCCAAGCAGGGCGGCTGATCCCGCCCGAACCGTTGCCTGCATCGATTAAGCTTCGAGTAAGGCTATACTGGCCTTGAAGGCGTTCTCGGGGCGCCGTACACCGGAAAGCTGCAATGACCCGATTCGATCAAGCCAGACATTCGCCGCAGCGTGGGGGCATTCTCCCTCTTTTCATCGCCATCGCCATGGCCATAGCATTCCTTTGCGTGGCCTTGCCGGCTTTCGGCCAAGACGGAAGCGGCGGGAAAGTGGTCGAGCTGCAGCTCGACGGCATCATCAGTCCCGCCTCATCCGATTTCATCGTCCGCGGCATCGACCGGGCAGCAGCGCAGCAGGCTCAACTGGTCGTCATCACGCTCGACACTCCCGGCGGGCTGGACGCCTCGATGCGCAGCATCGTCAAGGCCATACTGGCTTCGCCGGTGCCGGTGGCGACCTACGTGGCCCCCGCGGGCGCTCGGGCGGCCAGCGCCGGCACCTTCATTCTGTACGCCAGCCACATCGCCGCCATGGCGCCCGCCAGCAACATCGGCGCCGCCACGCCGATCCAGATCGGCGGGTCTTCCCCGTCGCCTGCCGCCGACAAGAAGGGCGACAACGAATCCGAGCCCCTGGATGCTTCCGGGCGCAAAGCGCGCAATGACGCGGCCGCCTACATACGCAGCCTGGCCCAGCTGCGCAGCCGCAATAAAGAATTCGCCGAGCAGGCGGTGTTCGACGCCGCCAGCATGTCGGCCCAGGAAGCCCTGGCGGGCGACGTGATCGATGTCATTGCCACGGACATTCCCGATCTGCTGCGCAAATTGGATGGCCGCCAAGTCGAGCTGGAGAACGGCCGATCGGTCAGCCTGGCGACCGCCGGAGCATCGGCCGAGCAAGTGCAGCCCGACTGGCGCACCAAGCTGCTGCTTCTCATCGCCAACCCGCAGGTGGCGGTGATTCTGATGATGATCGGCGTCTACGGCCTGTTCTACGAAGTGACCAGCCCGGGGCTCGCCGGGCCGGGCGTTGCGGGTCTCATCAGCCTGCTGCTGGCTTTCTATGCCTTTCAGCTGCTGCCGGTCAACTGGGTGGGAGTCGGCCTGATTTTCATGGGCCTGAGCCTGATGGTGGCCGAGGTGTTCCTGCCCAGCTTCGGCATTGCCGGGGCGGGCGGCGTCGCGGCCTTCGTGCTGGGGGGCATCTTTCTGACCGACAGCGACGTGCCCGGCTTCGACCTGGGGCTGCCCTTCATCATCGGGTCGGCGCTGATCAGTGTGGCCGTACTGCTGGTCATCGGCCATCTCGCACTGCGATCGTATCGCAGCCGCATCGTCAGCGGAGCCGAATACATGATAGGGCAGATGGGGGTCGTCACCCATGTCGAAGAGGGCATGACGTATGCTGACGTGCGGGGCGAGCGCTGGAAGGTGCGCAGCAGCCAGCGGCTGCATCTAGGGCAGCGGGTGCGCGTGACCTCGATGGACGGCCTGACGCTCGGCGTCGACATCGCCCCGGACGACCCCGCTTCAAATCATTCCTAAACGCTCATCAAGGAAGGCGCTCATGTACTTCATCGATTTCGACTTAAACTTCGGTCTGTTGATCCTGCTGATCGTCATTGTGGTGATACTGATCAACACCCTGAAAATCCTGCGCGAATACCAGCGCGGCGTCATTTTCACGCTGGGGCGCTTCACTGCGGTCAAGGGCCCTGGCTTGGTGATCGTCATACCAGGCCTGCAGCAGATGGTGCGCGTCGATCTGCGGACCGTGACCATGGACGTACCCAGCCAGGACGTCATCTCGCGCGACAACGTGTCGGTCAGTGTGAACGCAGTGATCTACTTCCGCGTGGTGGCGCCCGACAAGGCCATCATCCAGGTCGAGCGCTATCTGGACGCCACCAGCCAGCTGGCCCAGACCACCTTGCGCGCCGTATTGGGCAAACACGATCTGGACGACATGCTGTCCGAGCGCGAAAAGCTCAATCAAGACGTTCAAACGATACTCGATCAGCAGACCGATGGCTGGGGCATCAAGGTCACCAATGTGGAGATCAAGCACATCGACCTGAACGAAAGCATGGTGCGCGCCATCGCCCGCCAAGCCGAAGCCGAGCGCGAAAGGCGCGCCAAGGTGATCCATGCCGAAGGCGAGAAGCAGGCCGCCCAGGCTTTGATGGAGGCCGCGCAGACCCTGGCCGAGCAGCCCTCGGCCATGCAGCTTCGCTACCTGCAGACCCTGACCCAGGTCGCCGGCGACAAGACTTCGACGCTGGTCTTTCCCGTGCCGGTGGACATGCTGGCCGGTTTCTTCGAAAAATCCGGCAAGGGTATTGCGCCCATCGTCCCCCCGGTTCCGTCCGCGCCGCCTGCCACCGACCCGGACCTTCCGCGACGCATCGACCCGGTGGCCTGAGTCACTATTCATACGGAGCTTGCATGAGGCATGAAAGCGCGCAGAACATCAGAGAAACCGGCTTGTCGGGCGTAACGCGGGTCAGGCGATCATCCGGGCGTGCCACGGGGATGCCCGGCGCGGGCCGAGCCGGTCTGAAGGCCATGCTATTGGACAGAGGCGGCGCCGGCTTCATGGGCGCAGTGCTGCTGGCTGTCGCGGCGCTGTGCGGACCGGTCCAGGCGCAGACCGCCACCTATCCCAGCGAAGAAGGAACGCTTGAAGTCACGACGCTTCAAAAGGGGCTTGAAAACCCTTGGGCCCTAGCCTTTCTGCCCGACGGCCAGGGCATGCTCATCACCGAAAGGCCGGGCCGCCTGCGGCTCTGGACGCCCGAAGGAGGCCTGTCGCAGGACATCGAGGGTGTGCCGCGCGTCTTCGCCAAAGGGCAGGGCGGCCTGCTCGATGTCGCGCTGGCCCCGGATTTTGCCCAAAGCAGGCATGTCTATCTGTCGTATGCCGAGGGTTCCGAGCGCAATCCCGGCGAGGGGCCGGCCGGCACGGCCGTGGGCTATGGCACGCTGTCTCAGGACATGCGCCGTCTGGACGACTTCAAGGTGATCTTCCGCCAAGCGCCCAAGTTGTCCAGCGGCGTGCATTTCGGTTCACGCCTGGTGTTCGACGGCAAGGGGCACTTGTTCATCGCCCTGGGCGAGAACAACCAGCGCCCGACTGCCCAGGACCTGGACAAATTGCAGGGCAAGCTCGTGCGTCTGCAGCTCGACGGCGGCGTGCCCGAGGACAACCCCTTCGTCGGCCGCGAGGGCGTTCCGCCCGGCATCTGGTCCTACGGCCACCGAAATCAGCAGGGCGCGGCCCTGAATCCCTGGTCCGGCAAACTCTGGACTCACGAACATGGTCCGCGCGGCGGCGATGAGATCAACATCCCGCAAGCGGGCAAGAACTACGGCTGGCCCCTGGCGACTCATGGCATCAACTATTCCGGCATGCCCATACCCGAGGCCAAGGGCGAAACCGCAGAAGGCACCGAGCCGCCGCACTACGTCTGGGAAAAATCGCCCGGCATCAGCGGCATGGCTTTCTATGACGACCAGCGCTTCGCGCCGTGGCGGCACTCGCTGTTCATCGGCGCCCTGGTGGACCGATCGGTGATACGCCTGAAGCTCGACGGCGATCGCATCGTTCACGAAGAGCGCATGCTGAAAGAGCTGGATGCGCGCATACGCGACGTCAGGGTGGGACCCGACGGCTACCTGTACGTACTCACCGATGAACGGGACGGCCGCCTGCTGAAGGTGGGCTTGCAGCCGCGGGAGTAAGCGCGGCTATTTGACCAGGGTGACGGGCAGGTCGGTAAGGCTCAGCACCTTGGTGGCCACCGAACCCAGCAGCAGGCCCGAGATACGGCCCAAGCCGCGAGTGCCCATCACGATGTGCCCGCAACTATGCTGCCTGGCATCGTCGACGATGGTTTCGGCGACCGACCCCACCAGCACTTCGAAGCTCACCGGCGCCGAGGCATCGCGCAACAATTCGCGGGCTGCCTCAAGAGACTTGTTGCCTTCGTCCTGATAGTACTCGTCCAGAATTTCGGCGGAGATGAAGCGCTTGACGTTGCCCGATGCAATGGGCGGCTGAACCGTGACGACCCGCAGGCCTACATCGCTGCGCCCGCCTATCATGGCGACAGCCGCCTTGAGCGCATTGAGAGAGGATTCCGAGCCGTCTATGGGAACCAGTATATTCATGCCTGACCTATTAGAATGATTGAATCCGCGCCCCGCGACACGGACAGCGAT
>Ga0180220_1000559_pt1 | contig 38832 bp, 22 predicted proteins | sample eDN5th37CBELigBY_FD_151335 | JGI IMG/M metagenome (GOLD analysis project Ga0180220, IMG submission 151335) | Enriched backyard soil microbial communities from Emeryville, California, USA - eDNA 5th pass 37_C BE-Lig BY (version 2) (version 2) | ecosystem: Environmental > Terrestrial > Soil >... | reverse complement strand
AACGGCATGCAGAGCAGCCGCAGCCCGGTGCTCGGATCGTCGTGAACCGAATGGACCGGCACAATATGAGCGTGCTGCATCCGAGCCAGGATTTGCGGCTCGTCCCCCTGGGCCTTCGAGATCTTCAAGACGACCAGCCGATCGCCGAGATTGACCTCTTCGGCCAGGAACACGCGGGCGAACGCTCCGCGGCCCAGTTCGGCCTTGAGCCGAAAGCCGCCGATCTCGTCCCCCAGTCGGGGCGCCGCCTTCCGCGCCGTCGGCGCGGCCCGCGCGGTCGGGGGCATCGTCGAGCGCTTCGACGCCCACGGCGCTCCATCGGCTCTAGCCTCCCGGTTCGTCGCGTCGACCGTCACCGACGAGTCCTGAGAGGCCTCCAGATTCAGCGTGAAGCCGTAAATTGCGTCCGAACTCAGGGAGCGGGAGCGCCACCACCCCGCGGCGGGCCTTTCCCCGCGCAGGCGAGTGGACGCGTCGGTCGGCCCCACGACCGCCGATCGGCGAGCGAGGCGGCGGCGCGACGATTCGACCGATTCATCCTCGGCCACGTTCCAGTCGTCAAGAAATCCTGGATCGGAAGGCATGCGCCCCAAGTCCCGTTTCCGAGTCGAGAGGCGCCCTGAAAGCGTCTCTCGACGATTGTCCGTTTGAGCGCGATCGCGCGGCCGGCAACGTCAAACCCAGTTCGCGTCGCCGCCGGTGGAGCCCCGCCCGCGAGCCTCCATCCACCTACATACGTCGCCCTCCCGGGGTTGTCCAACGCGCGAAGCGTTGGATCAACGCCGATTCGGCCCTCGCGACGCCACAATCCGAGACGCTCGATCCGGCCATGTTCTAGACTTAATAAAAACGACGACGTGACTTCAGGATTTAAGAATTCGCCCTAGAATTTGTCTCCACGGCCTAAAACCCTCATAAGACGTAGGCGGAGGATCGAGCATGCGGGACGACCGCTTTCAAAGCGAGGAGCATCAGCGCCATGAGGAAGGATCGGCGCCGACCGACGCGGCGATCTTTCCCGACGCGATGGCGGAACTTCTCGACGGGACGATGGACGCGTGGGATAAAGAAGGCGAACATGTCGTCATCGGTCGGCTCATCCGAAGGCTGCGCGTCTCCGATCCCCCGGCGCGGTTTCAGACGCTGGCGACCAACGTCCTTCGCGCGTCGCTGAACGTGGCCGTCGTGGCCTGGTTCCCGGCCGACTCCCGCGAGGATCCCATCGTCAGCGGCGAGCTTCCGGGCCTCTCGATCTCGGCCCTGCGGCGACTTCCCGCCTCGACGCCGGGGGACGCGATTTGGGTCGTCAACAGCCCCGGCGACCCGACGATGCCGTCGGGGCTGCCGGGCGTCCAACGGCTCGCCCTCGTCCCGGCCCACTCCACGGGCTGGCTGGTCGTCGTCAACCCGCTGGAGGACCGGGCCCTCGGCGAGGCGGACATTGAACGGACCCAGTACGTGGCGTCCCTCATCGCCACCCAAGGCCACAACGCCAGGATTCACTCCGATCTGAAGGAGCTTCTCTTCGGAGTCGTCCGCGCGCTGACCGCGGCGATCGACGCCAAGGACCCTTATACGTCGGGACACTCGGAGCGCGTCGCGCGGATCGCCGTGCGCTTGGCCCAAGAGTTGGGCATGCCTCCCCAGAAGCGGGGCGACCTGTATCTGGCCGGTCTCCTGCACGACGTCGGCAAAATCGGCATCGACGACAACCTGCTCAAGAAGGCCGGCCCGCTCACGGACCAGGAATACCACAAAGTCCAAGAGCACGTCGAAATCGGCGTGACGATCCTCCGCAACCTTCGAAAGCTCCGACACATCCTTCCCGGGGTGCGCCACCACCACGAATGCCTCGACGGCTCGGGCTATCCAGACCGCCTGGAGGGCGAGACGATCCCCCTGGAGGCGCGGATCCTGGCCGTCGCCGACTCGTTCGACGCCATGTCGAGCAACCGCCCCTATCGCAAGCGACTCTCTCCCCTGCAAATCGACGAGATCTTCCGAAAGGGCCGCGGCGTCCAGTGGGACCCCGAAGTCGTCGACGCCCTCTACTCCTGCCGAGCCGATCTCGAAGCGATCCGCGAGAAGGGACTGGGCGAAAGCCTCATCGGCGCTGTCGACGGCACCTTGGGGCGGTAGGTGGAGGATAACCTTCGATTTGGATTCGCCCCTCCACCGCGCCCGGGGCTTGTCCTTGGGAGGCCGATGGCAATAGTGTTCGGCGCGAGATTTGAGGCGGCGTGATCCGCTCGCGCGCGCTCAAAATAGCCATCGCCAAGCCTCCTTCTCCCCCCGGGAGAAGGTGGCCGGAACGGCCGGATGAGGGTCATGGGATTTCAGAGCGAACTGGAGTGGCGAAGAGGGGCCGCGAAGGCTCATCAGGAAACCCAAAGACCCTTATCCGCCCCTTCGGGGCACCTTCTCCCGGGGGGAGAAGGAGGCTTGGCGATGCCTCTCGGGAAGGCTCAAATCTCGCGCCGAACAGGATTGAGGCCGATGGAGAGAAGAGCCGATCAGGAGATCGGCGATCCCGGGGGAGGGCAATCCCGGGAACGCCAATCTCCCGATTGGCGTCCGAGTGGCCGTTGGAGAGAAGAGCCGATCAGGAGATCGGCGGTCCCGGGGAGTGAGACAATTCTGAGGTTTCTCGAACGGCTCCTAGAAAACGATCAACACAAACCCGGCGGGCGACGCCCGCCGTTTGAAGTCTTTGGAAACCATGCCCGCGTCGAAAATCCGGCCCCCCGCTCCTCTCAACGGACGCCGCCGGCCGCGGCGCCCGGGGGTTGTTCGGGAGCGACGGGTTGGTAGCGCTCCTCCAGACGCCGGAGTTGGCGCGCGGAGTTGCTCTGGTTTTGAAGTCTCAAATCGGCGTCGAGCGACTGGCTCTCGCCCGGAACCTTGTCGGCTTGATCCGCCGCCCGATCCCGATCCGCGCCGAGGCTCGCGGGAGGGGCAGCCGGCGAACCGACGGACGCCGTCCCACGATAAAAGGCGTACTCGGCGGTTCCCTTGCGGACGACGACCGAGACCCGGCCCTTGAGGCCCTCGGCCGTGAAGACGCCCCGAAGGTCGGTTTCGCCGGAGACGAACTCGGCGTTCTCGGTCCCGATCACTTTGACCTGGACCTTGGGCGATGGGGCCTGGGAATGGGCGTCGCGGACGGCGACCCGGACGCGACCCGCGGAGACATCCTCCAAAACCTCCAACTCGATCGGCGAGACCAGGACCACGCCCGAAGCGTGGAGGTCGTCTCCCCGAATCATCACCAGGTACGCCCCCGGCTCGTCGAGCGGAAGGTCGATGGTTCGCGACTTGTCCTCGAAGTCGGCGCCCGAGCCGAGTTCGACGGTTTTCTCGATCAACGGGGTGATCCCCGCCAGGTCGACGCCGGCGATCTGGTTGAGGTTGCGCCTCGTGAGATAAAGCCGCATCAGGTCGACTGGATAGACGGTGACGTCGGCCCGGGCGACGTTTCGATAATCCAGCATGACGCCCGGCTTTGGGTCTTCCTCGTCCTTTGGGGACTCCGGCCGGATGACGGAGACTTCGGCGATCTTCAGGTTCTTGCGCGTGTGGAAGTCGATCGCGCTGGCGGCGTCGGCGAAGCGGTCGGCCACCTGGCGGTAGTATTCGAGCGCCTTGGCGGTCATGCGTCTCGCGTCGTAAATTTGGCCGAGGATGTAGAGCGCCCGCCACTTGTTGGGGCTCGGTTGATCGACGCCCGCGGCGTCCTTGCGGACGGCGCTCGCGATAGCTTCGGCAATCTCGATCGCCCGGTCGTAATGACCGAGATGGAAGTCGGCCAGGGCCTCGGCGTACTGAAAGCCGTCGAAGAACTCGCTCTTGGGATGAATCGCCGCGCAGCGGGCCGACTCGCTCACCACGCCCCGGTAATCCTCCAACTCCAAAAGCGCGCCGATCAGGGCCAAGCCGGCCTCGTCGGCCATCGGTCCGTTGGGCGATTGAATCAGGAACGTCTGGATCATGCGAACCGCCTGGCGCAACAGGTTGGATCGCGAGACGCCGGCCGCGACCAGCTCGCGCCGAAGCGCCGGATCGTCGGCCGCTCGGGAGGCCGCGTCGGCGAAGACTTGCGAGAGGCCAAAGAGATCGCCTTGGATCGACGGCGTGTTGGGATACTCCCTCCAAAGGTCGATCAGGTACGCAAGCGCCTCCAGCGTCCTTCCGCGCTGGCGGAGCAACTCACCGACTCGGGCGTCTTCGACATAGCCGGCTTCGATCAGGCCGCGCCAGACGATCCAGGCTCGCTCATGTTCGTTGATGTCGCGATAGGCCCGGCCGATCGTCCGCAGTTGGTCGAAGGAGAGGATCCGCTCGGGAGACTTTTCCCGAACCACCTCGAAGTACTTGACGACATTGCGGGCGTCGTACTCGTCGATGTGGATGGAGAGCAGCATCCAGGCGGCGTCCTTCGCCACGTCCTCCCGGAGCGGATACTCACCGAAGAGGGCTTCGAGGGCCTCGCCGGCGGACGCGAGTTCGCCGGCGTCGAAGAGGGCCTTTCCGCGCGCGTACAGCTCGTCGGGAGTCGGCTTGTACGGGTCGTCGTTCGCCTCTCCCGGCGCGAGGACTCGAAACGCGCCCGGCTCGCCCACGTGGTATCGGCCGGGCTCGTAGGCGCTTCGGACGATCGCCGGAAGAGTTCGATACGCGCCGGGGAGATATCCGTAAACGTCGTACCAGATCGTTCCCGGATTCTGGTCGGGCGCGAAGTGGAAGGTCAGCAGGCCGTCGGCCAGGGTGAACGACGAGGCCGAGGTTTTTACGGAGCCTTCGATCAGGGTGGTTCCGGCGGGAAGGCGTTCCTCGACGATCAGGAAGTCGCGATCCCAAACGGCCGCGCCGGGGGGGACGTTCCGCAAGACGGTCAGGCCGACGCGGGCCTTGCCGCCGAGGGCCGTTCCGGTGGCCTTGTTCTCAAAGGTCGGCGCGCCGGGCGCGGTTCCGAAGCCGACGGGGAGCGTCTGGCCGTCCAACTCGGGGGGCGCGGGTTGGTAAACCCGGCGCGCGACGCGGGCGGGGCGGCCCTCAACGGCCTGGTCGGGGCCGAACTCGCTGGTGAAGCCGGTCATCGAGACGGAGTAGCCGAAGGTCCCGCGGCCTTCGAGGGCGAAATTCACCCGGTTCTCGCCGCCGACCTTCAACGCCCTGGTTGGAACGGTGAAGGCTTGCCCCTCGGCCGCGCCGGCGACCTTCATCTCGGCCACCCGCTCATCGTTGACCATGATGGTTAGAGCGTAGCGGTCGTCGGCCTCTCCGGCTCGGCCGTGGAAGGCGGCCAAGGCCGCCAGCGCCGGGCCCTTGGCCTTGTGGGGGCGCCAGCCCAAGCCGACGCGATGGGCCTCCAGCCACTCGATCGCCTGGGGTAGTTCGGGGGCGTCGCCGCGGGTCCGGGCGTAAGCGAGGCAGACGAGCGCCGTGGTTTCCGTCGCGCCGAAGGTTCCCGCGGACTGGTTGGAGCCCTCCCAATAGAGCCTCGGCCGACGGCCCGGGGCGACCACCTCCGTCTTGGCGCGCGGGCCGAGGATCGCCAGCGCTTCGGTGGCCAGCTCGGGCCGGTCGAGGTTCGTGAACGTCAGCGCGAGATACGCCAAGGCCGCGTTGGAGAGGTTTTGCCGCTCGCGGTTGAGGCTGTTGGCCATCTCGAACGTGGCGAGCCTCCGCGCGCTGAGCGCGTGGAGCAAGGCGGCGCGGGCGTCGAGGTCTCGGGCGTCGGTCCCACCGGTCATCGCCTGGACGAGCCAGACGCCGGCCTGGTCGCACGCGCTCGGATCGGTCAAAAGCCCCAGAGCTTCGGCCGACGCCAGCGCCCAGAAGGCCGAGGCGGTCGCCAGCCGATCGCTCGCCCCGGCGCCCACCCACGGCCAACCGCCATCGTCGTTCCGCGAGCTGATTAACTCGGCGACGAGCCCTTGAACCCGATCGACGAGCCGTTGAACGTCGGGCGAACCTTCGGGCCGCGTTCGCCGGAGATATTCAAGGGCCGACGTCGCGCCCAGCAGGTCGGCCGCGCGGTCGCTCGTCGTGTTCGTCGGCGGGGGAACCCATCGCGCGTTTCCCCGGGGCTCGAACACGATGAGATCGCGCCCGAGGGCCAGCTCGACAATCATCCGCTCCAAGGTCGGCGAGACGACGATCCGCATCTCGGGGTCCTCGTAGCTTCGCCCCTTGGGAAGCCCCACGAAGACCGTCGCGCCGTCGTTGCTGGTCCCGGACGCCGAGGCGGTCGCCAACAGCCCCCAAGGCCGGACGGGGACCTCCGCGACCAACTCGTCGGAGCGGTCGCCGACCGTCGCCGAGAGGGTCAGGCGGACCACGTCGCCGTCGGCCGCCTCGACCGGCTCGAAGAGGACTTCGTCGACGCCGTCGCCCTTCACTTCGATCGCCTTGGGCAAGACCTCCTCGCGTCCCCCGGTGTAGATCGAGAGCTTCAGCGCGACGGTTCCCTCAACCCCCAAGTGATGGACCCGGGCGATGAACCGGGGCTTGTCTCCCCTGACGAGGGCGGCGGGAACCTTCAGGTCGACGAAGAAGTCTTTGCGGACCCGAACGGTGGCCGTCGTCTGGCCGACCAGCGTGTTGGCGCCGGTGGTCCCCTTCGCCATGATCCGGTATTCCGAGAGCGCGCCGGGGGCCTGGAAGGTCACGCGCGCCTTGCCCTCCTTGTCGGTGACGACGCCGGGGTTCCAGTAGGCCGTCTCGACGAACCGCTCGCGCGGAGGGCTCTGGACCTCGCCCAGCTTCTCCGCGGCCTCCTTCCGCTCGAAGCCCAACATCTCCCGCCCCGGCGCGGAATCTCGTTGCCCCCGCCTGCCTTCGCCCGCGAGATCGGAGCGTCTCTCGCGCTGCTGACCGGAGGCTCGATCCGACTGGGCCGCGTCGGCGTTTTGCCGGCTCGTTAACGATTCGCCGGCCCTTCCCATCATGACGCCTCCCATCATGCCGGCTCCCGGCATGGGCGGCGCGGCGGGGGCGTCTTGGCCCGCCTGCTGGCCGGATCCAGGCTTATTTCCGAACTCGTCGGCCAAAACGACCCCGCGCTCGGACTCCTCGACAACCGCCTGAACAACCGAGACCGTGGAGGGCTCATATTTGAAGGTGTTGGTCGAACTGGTGGAGAACGCGCCGGAGCGGGTCTGGTTGTAGAAGAATTCGCCGATGGGCGTTTGATTGTCGCCGAAGAGGCGGAGGAGCGATTGGTCAATCATGGCGATGGAGACTTCGGCCGAGACGGGCCGGCCGAGCTGGTCGGCGGTGGTCACGTCGAGTTCGATCGCGTCTCCCGGTCCGACGGTCGGCTTGACCGGCGCGATCGTCACCCGCAGGTCGCGCTCGACGCCAAGGTCGAGCCGGGCCGAGTCGAGCTGGTCGTCCCGCATCCGAGTGGCCGAGAGCGTGAAGTTGGGGAACTGAGCCCCCTCGACGGTCCAAGCGATCGGGTTGTCGCCATCGACAAGCGCGACGATCTTGTACGAGAGAACGCGGTCGGCCTCCCAAGTTAGGAGCGCCGCGCCGGCGGCTCCTCGACTGTGAAGGTTGACGCGCGCCTCCTCGCCGACCTTGTACCGGGTCCGATCCGACAGGATTCGGAGCCTGGTCTGGTCCTCCTCGCCCGAGATCACCAAAGGCGAATCACTGACGATCGGGTTGCCGAAACGATCGGTCCCCGAGATCCGAACCAGGTGGTTTCCCCCCTTCGGGTCGTCGGCTCGAAATAGGACCTCGCCCCGGCCGGCGGCGTCGGTTTTGAGCGGCTTTTGGTCAACCTCCCGCTCGATGACCCGTCCGCGCTCGTTGATGAGCTTGACCAAGGACGCGGAGAGCGATTCGGCGACGGGCTCGCCCAAGGCGTCGGCGGTCTGGACCTCGACGGCGAAGGTCTCGCCGCTGAGATACACCTTCCGGTCGGTCTTGGCGGTGATCGTGAACCCCCGGACGGCGAGCGTCAACGAGGCGACGGCCTGGACGTTGTCTTGGGGAAGCTGGGCGACGAGCCGAAGGGCCTGCTCCTCGGCGAAACCGTCGGTGGGGAACGAGACGTGGAACTTGCCCTCGGCGTCGGTCTCGCCGCTTATGGTTCGACCGTCCGGCAAGGTCACATTCAGCGGGCGATGGGCGACGGGGGCGCCGTACTGGTAACGGGCCTCGATGTCGGCCTCGATCGTCTCGCCCCGGTGGAAGACGGTCTTCTTGAGATCAAAAGACAAATCGATCGGCTCAAGCTGATAGGACTCGACGATGAACTCGCCGGCGAATTCGCTTTCGCCCGGCTGGAAGACGCGAACCCGGTACGAGCCGACGGGGGCGGTCTCGTCGAGATTCACCGATTCGTGAAACGCTCCGAAGTCGGATAAGACGGCGTCGCGGGCGATGATCCGCCGCCCTTTGGCGTCGATCACCTCAAAGCGGTACGACGCGCCGGGATTGTTGGCGTACTGGCCGTTTTTGACTTCGCGGACGACGCCCCGGATCGAAACCTTCTGGCCGGGACGATAAGCGGGCCGATCCGTGTAAATGTAGGCGCGGGGGGTTAGGCCCTGAGAGACCCCTTCGGCGACGGCCAGACCCGAGCCCGCGACGTGGGGGCCGTCGACCAGCAGATAACTCAGCGGACTTCCGCCGTCGCGCGGGGGCGACCAGTCGTGCAGCAAGACGCCGTCGTCGCCGGTTCGACCCTCGAAGATCACCCGGTCGTTGTCGGCGAAAAGGACCCGGGCGCCCGGCCTCCCCTTCCCCGTCTTCGCGTCTTGGGCGAAGACCAACACTTGATCGCGCGAGGTTTTGACGATGGCGTCGATATCGCTGGCGAGGACCAGCGACGTGGCTTGAAGCGTCTTCTGATCCGTGACCTTGACCACGTAGACGCCGGGAAGCTCCAAGTCCTTCAATTCATAGTTGGATTCGACGGGCTTGAACCGGGCGAAGCCCGGAACGTCGACGGTCCATTCGGCGTCGGGGGCCACGAGGCCGATGTCGAGCGACTCGACTCCGCCGATCTCGCGCTTCTTGCGGAAATAGGACTCGGCGTTGAGCTTGTGCGCGGTGAAGGTGAGCTGCTCGAGGTTGCGGCTGGCGATCTTCAAGAACGGCGTCTCGCCGCTCCGAAACGCGCGCGGGGTGACGACGGTCAGCGTCTTCGATTCCATCACGGCGACCCGCTGGAGCGCGTTCGACCTCCATGGCTCCACGGCGATCTTCTTGTATTGCTCGATCGCCCCGGGGAGGTCGCCCTGGGTGGTCTCCAAATACGACCCGATCAAGAACTGAGCGTGCCCCGTCGGCTCGGCGTCCGGGAACTTGCCGGCGAGGGTCGCCCAAGCGGCCGAGGCCAGGTCGAACCGATTTTCCTTCAGGTGGCTCTCGCCGATCTTGAACAGGACTTCGGGAACGCGCGGGTCGAGCGGGTTTTGAGCGGCGAACTCGTTCCAGATCGAGCGGGCCTCGGCGTATCGCTCATTTTCGAGGTGGTCCGCGGCGATCAAAAGTTGGGCGTCGAGGATCGCCCGCTGGGCGTCGGCGCTTTGAGGGCCGTTGGGGAACGAGGCGAGGTAGCTCCGCCAGGCGGCGATGGCCTCATCGAATTTCCGCTGGCCCAGGAGAATCGCCCCGCGCTGGTGGGCCGCCGCCATCGAAAGCTCGGCCAGGTCGTTCCGGGCCTCGTCGGTCTCGGCCGAGAACCCCTCGCGCTTGAGGAACCGATCGAACGCCTCCAACGCCTGGTCGCTCTTTCCCCGCGACAAGAGCGACGCGCCGAGGTTGTAGGCCGCGCGGACCGCTCGGGGATCGTTTGGATAGGCGGCGAGGAACCGCTTCAGGGCCGCGACGCCCAAGTTCAGCTCGACGTCGCTGGGCGGGTTGGGGATTCCGTGGGTCGAGGGGATCTCGGCGAGCGCCCGGGCTCGAATCTCCCGATCGGCGGGGGCGACCTCGTCGGGCTTCATCCGTTCGATGTCCCGGGCCAGGTCGGACCAGGTGAGCCGGGCGGCTCCCAGGTGGCCCTCGGCCCGCTGGGCGTCTCCCAGGGCGAACCGCGCGGCCAGCCGATCGGCGCCCTCGGGATAATCGCGGAGGTAATCTTGGAACTCCTGGATCGCGCGGGCGTTTTGATCCAGCCTCCGGCTAACCTTCCCCATCGCGAACAAGAGGCTGGCGCGGACGGTCGCCCCCTTGGCCAGCGTTCGGGCTTGCGCCAGCAGTTCCCAGGCGCCCTGGGGATCGGCGGGCGTCACCGGGTCGTCGGGCGTGAGCAACTGATGGGCGAACGATTCATAGACGCCGGCCAGCCGGTCCTTGCGGTCGTCGTCCAAGAGCGCCGTCGCGTCAATCCGCGCCAATTCCTCGGCCCGCGCGGGAGCGCCCGCGGCGAGTTCGAGGGCCGCCAGCTCATGGCGAATCTTCGCGGCCCAAACGGTCTTGGGATGCGCGTCGAGCGTCGCGCGCAACCGCTCTCGGGCGGGGTCGCGGCGTCCGGCCAGCCGATCGGCGATCGCGGTGAGAAGGTCGAAATACGCGCGCTGGTCGTCGTCGTCGGCCTGATCTCTGAGCCCCTCAAGGGCCGTGATCGCCTCGTCGAACCTCCCCTCGCGCAGAGCGGCGGCGATCTCGTCGGGAACCTCCGGCGCGGCCGGCGCGAGCGCGCCCCGCGCCGAGGGTTTCGCGACCTCCCGCGGCGCCGCATCGTCGGCCAGGGCCGTCTCGCCGCCGAAGAGTCCGCCCAAGACCGCCACCACAACCCAAACGCCACGCTCGACGAATGGCTTCACGGCATCATCCTCCACGATTGCGAGCTGGCGAGATGGTCATGCAAGACCTCCAGCGATCTGGAATCTCATCGGGCCCGCCCCGCCCACTTTGTTTTGTTGTCGCCTAATACTCAACGGCCCCGAGCGTATTATCTTAGACGGGAAATTGCGGGCGGAAGACGCGGCATCGATGATTTGGCCTGGACATCGGGGCGGTTCTCGAAAAAAAATGACCGACGCGCGTCGGCAAACGTCGGCCGATCTCGAAATTACTCAATAAGGTCGAAGGTCTTTCGCAACGCATTTTCGAAAGACTCGGCCGTTCCGCATGTCGACGGCGGTCAAGCCTCGCGAGACAACCAGCGGTCGGAGACTGATGGTGGCGACAAACACGCATGGATATCGGCGTTGGTTTCAATCGGCGGGACGCCGGCTCGGGTTTCGTCGCGCCATCGCCAAGGTTCCGAACGGGCCCCGCTTTCGAGGGATCGAAGCGCTTGAGGCCCGCATGCTCCTAAGTCGCGAGGCGATGCCGACTTTCGAGTTCAACGGGTTGAGCGCCGGCCCGGTCACGTCGGCCCTGGTTTCGATGCGGGTCGAGCCGTCCTCGTCGCCGACGTCCATCAACGGCTGGATCTCGGAAGCGCCGCGCGAGCCGCCGTGGATCGGTGATCACGAGGCGGGCGAGTGGCCGGCCATGATCCTTCTTCAAGACCAGTGGGGTGGATTTCAGTCGAGCCTCGACGAAACCGACTCCACCGGCCCCGTCGAAGACGGGAACGGAGAATTCGCCGACGTTCCCGACCCCATGAGCTCGACCGACGACGAGAGCTCGGCCGAGGAACTCATCTACGAGGGATTGGACGAACTCCCGGCGATCCCTTGGACGAACGACCACACCGTGGAGGGATTCCTGGATCCCTCGCGAACTCTGGTCGCCTACAAGGTTCCCGTCGGCCCTGAAACGGGCTCGCTGCATTTGACGCTCCACCCCCTGATGGATGGTTCCGAAGTCTGGCCCATGATCGATCAGTTGTTTCTGGTCGATCCCGAGGGGCGGATTCTCGCGAAGATCACCGCCGCCCCGTTCCAGGGCGACGGCGGCGGCGGACAAAAACTCCTCGTTTTGCTTTCGGGCGCGACCGAAGGCTCCGAGTTGGTGGTCCATCTCACGTTGGGGGGCGCCCAATCACCATCCCCGCCCGGAATCCCGCCGGGGTCGAGCGGGGGCGGATTCGACATCGAGCCACCGCCGTCCTTCGTGGAATCCACGGGTTTTCTATTCAATGTTCAGCGAAGCGACCCGGCTCCCTCGTCGTCGACTCTTGAGGAGCCCCCTCTCACGTGGCCGGCGGCGCCGATCGGAACGGCTCCTCCCACCACGAGCAATCGGGTTGGGGGATGGAACTCGCTCCCGGCCGCGACTCTGGTTCTCGACGGCGTGATCCGGCTTGAGAGGGGATGGAGCGCCAGCGCGGGGACTCCAACCAGCGCGCGCTCCGGGGCCAAACCCGTTTCGAGGGGCGCGGGCGGGTCGTCGGTTTACCTGGGTCCGCTCGTTTCAAGGGGGGCCTCGCCTCTCGGGCCCACCCTGGCGACATCGAACGACGGTCCCACGCAGATGATCGACCGCGAGAATCGCGCGGTCGACGAGGCCATCGAACGAATCGAAGTGGAGCTCGACTCCGGATTGTTGGCGAACTTGAAACAACGCGACGCCTTGGCTTCCGAGTGGGGCGCCGAGGTCGGCGGTCGATTCTCCGCGCGCCCCGAGGCCCCCGAGCCGCCGATGGCCGCGATCCCGGGACCGGGCGGCCTGCCGGTTCTCGTCTCCCTGCCGGGGAGGCGGCTGCCGCGCGCCGAGGCCTTGGCGCTGACCGAACACCTCCAAAGTCGATCGGTCGAGGAAGCCCTGACGGCGGAGGTCCCCGGGCAACCGCCGACGGCCAATCAGGTTGCCGGCGACGTGGAGGTCGCCCGCGCCGGGCTGGCCACGAGGGCCGCCGGCCTGATCGTCGGTCTGGGCCTGGCGACCGGCCCGCTCTACCCCGATCTGATCGCCCTGGCTCGGAAGCGGTTCGCCCGCGCGAAGCGCTCCGCCAAGAGCCGCCGATGGCCCTTCCGCGGCGGTTCAACCCGCCCCGCCTACTGAGCAAGCTCTCGGTCAGGCTCGGCGGGGTCTTGCACGGAACCCCTTTGTCCGCAAGTTTGTTGTGCAAGACCAAATCGCCAACCGACGGCCATCCCCCGGCGGGCAACGCTCGTCGAGGGAATCGTCGTCGGTTGGCGATTGGGTATTGCACAACTCCCTCAACGGGCGGCGGTTGGCGGCGAGGCGAAGCTCATCGCCTTTTGGTAGGCGTGGAGCGCCGAGCGGCCGGCCAAGGCCAGCCATCGGCACGCGCGGTCGGGACGTTCGCGGAGGCAGCGACCGTAGACGGCGAGGATGCCCAGCTCGACCCGGGGATCGTTTCTCGACCAAGTCGCGGCGTGTTCCAGGTCCACCAGCGCCAGGTCCCAAAGCGGCTGCTCCAGGTCGAGGTAACATTGAGCCCGGCCCAGGTAAGCGAAGCCAAGCTCGGGATCGCGATTGAGGCAGCGCGTCCACTCGCGAGCGGCCTCCTCCACCCGTCCCAAGGCGCGGAGCGCTTCGGCCTTTCCGGCGTGGGCGAACGCCCCTCCCGAGCGCGCGACCGCCAGGTCCAGATCCGCCAGGGCGGCGGCCGGGTCGCCCTCCTCGATTCGGAGCCGCCCTCGAAGCTCCAGAAGCCCCGCCGAATCGGGTTGGAGCCTCAAGCCCTGCTCGATCTCCTCGAACGCCTCGCGGCGATTCCCCGCCGCGAGGGCGACGCGGGCGGCGATCAGGTGGGCGCGGGGGGAGTTTTGGTTCGTCGCCGACAGCGCGCCTCGGGCCGTTTCCAGGGCCTCGTCATGCCGTCCGAGCATCGAGAGGATGACGGCCCGGGTCAAGCCGACGCGGTAGGCGTCGTCGGGGCGCATGGCCGCCCAACGCGCGATCCCCTCCTCGGCGGCGATCAGGTCGGCCCGAAGCGCGTCGCCGCCCAACGGGAAGAGGGTCGCCTCCTCGGGTCGGTCGAGTTGAAGCTGGTCGAACATCCCCGCGGCCAGCAGGGTTCGGGAGACGAGCCGATCGCGCGAGGGTTTCGGATCGAGCCGAGCCGCTTGTTTGGCGTCGGCCGCCGCGTCCGACTCGCGGCCGAGCATCATCCGCGCCACGGCCCGCGTCGCGAGCAGATCGCCGCGGTCGAGCGTCGGGTCTTGGTTCTCGACCAGCGCGTCGAGCCCGGCGACCGCCGAATCCGGCCGGCCCAGCCGCAGGTCGAGAAGCGCCTTGCTGTAGAGGGCCGCCGGGTCGTTCGGATCGTCTTTGAGCAACGCGTCGTAGCCCGCGCGGGCGCGGTCGACGAGACCCGACTCGGCGTCGAGATTGGCGAGGTTGAGCCGGGCCGCGCGGCCCAGGTCTCCCGACGGATCGACCGCCAGGGTCGCCTCGTAGTGATCGCGGGCGCGTGAGAAATCCCCCAAGGCCTGATGAACATAGCCCAACTCCAGACGAACGCGAAGCGATTCGGGCCGGCCCTTCATCAGAGCCAGCGCCCGATCCAGATCCTCGATGGCCCAGGACCAGCGCCCCCTCATGCGATAGAGCCGCGCCCGGCTGAACAAAACCCACGGTGATTCGGGCTTCAGCGCCGCGGCGATGCCATACTGATCCAGCGCCTCGTCGGTCAACCCGGCCTGATCCTCCAGGAAGCCGAGATAGAACTGATACCAGTAGTTTGATCCGTCGATTCGAACCGCGCGCCGAAGCCACTCGATGGCCTGGGCCCGCCGGTTTCGACTTGAGTTGAGCAGGCCCCACTCGAAACAGGCGAGAGCGGATTCCTCGTCCTCGACGCTCGGCTCTTGGACGGCCGGTTGCTCTCCGGCCGAGTCTCCGCGGGCCCGCAATCGCGCCTCGAACCGATTCCGAAGCGCCACCCACGGGGCGTTTGGGGTCGCGAAGCGGATCGCCCGGTCGCAGACCTCAAGCGCCCGCCGGATCGCGGCGGCTTCGTCGTCGGTCGCGCCGCTTGGACCGGGGGGGCGAAGCGACGACTCGACGCCGACCATCCAGAGAAAGAGCAGTTCGTTGACCTCCCGGCGCAGGCGGACCCGGCTGGGCTCGTCGAGCTGGCTCCAAAGGTAGTCGAGCGTCGTCCAATCCTCGCGCGAGCTGAGCACGTAAAACGGTTTGAGCCGTTCTTGAAGTTCGTGGACGGCGCCGGGAAGATCGTCGCCCAGACCGATCAACCGCATTCGCAGGCCGTCGGACGCCGCGTGAAGGGCCGCGACGTTGTTGTGGGTCTCGGCGTGCCGCTTGGCCAAAAGCGCCTTCCGGCTGGCCTCCTCGTCGAGTTGTTCCAGATTGTTGCGCCGCTCCAGCGCGTTGAGCTTGTCGGCGATCTCGCGAAGACTTCGCCAGCGGAAGATTTGGCTCCAGATCCCCTCCTCCGAGCGCCTGGCGAGCTGCGAGGCGGCCTCAAACTGGACGATCGCCGCCTCGTAGTCGCCGTTGCCGAGATGCTGGTTCGCCTGGTCGAAAAGCTCCCTGCCCTGCTCGTAGCGCGCGGCCCGCTCGGTGCTGAGGCTCAAGACCGCGAGCGTCACCGCGGCGAGGGAGAACAGGACCATGGCGGCGGTCGCCAGCCGCAGTCGCTGCCGGCGCAACCGGCGGACGACCCGACTGGCGACCGGCTCGCGCGCGTGCGTGAGGGGAAGATCGTCGGCGACCGCCTGAAGGTCGTTGGCCAGCTCGTAGGACGACTGGTAACGCTCGGCCGGATCCGGCGCCAGGCAGCGTTCGATGACCGCCCGCAAGGGCGCGGGGACGTCGGCGTCGTCGGGAAAGAGCGACCGCGGCTCACCCTTGCGGTCGTCGGCGGCGCGGAGCAGCGACTCGACCACCGAGCCGGTCCTCTGAATCGGTTCGAATGGCTTGCCCCCAAGCGCCGTCTCGAACAGCAGAACGCCCATCGAGTACAGGTCGGAGCGGGCGTCGATGAGGTCGCGGCGCGCTCCGGCAAGCGCCTCCAGATGTTCCGGCGCCATGTAGTCAATCGTGCCGCCAAGGCTCGCCCCGTCTCCATCGGGTCCATCCGTCCCGATCGACTCGTGGGCCAGGTTGAAATCCAGGAGCATCGGCGTGCCGTCGGACGTGATCAGGACGTTCGACGGCTTGACGTCGCGGTGGAGAATGCCCCGATCGTGTGCGTGTCCCAGCGCCTCGGCCAGTCTCGCCCCCCACCAGGCGACGGCCCGAGGAAACGAACGCCCCGCCAGGGCGGCCCGGCCGCTGGATGGACCCGACGAGAGGCCGTCGGAGGGCTCCAGGCGATCGAGGGCCTCAACCAGCGAACGGCCGGCGAGCCCCTCCACGTCGTCGACCCGCTCAATCTCGGCGAGAACCCGCGCCAGGGTCACTCGACCGAAATAAGGCATGCAGAGCACATGAAAGCCGCTGTCGGGATCGACGTGATGCGAGTACACCGGAACGATGTGCGTGTGCTGAAGCCGGGCGAGCGTCCACGGCTCCCTTGAGCCCCGCACGCTCAGCTTCAAGGCGACCAATCGATCGGCCAACTGGGTTTCACGGGCCAGAAAGACGCGCGCGAACGACCCCCGCCCCAACTCCTCGACCAGTTGGAAGCCGGCGATCGTTTCTCCGGCCATGGGGAACGCGGCGCGACCCGCCATCCCGCCGGTCGCGGTGGTGGACATCGAACCCGACGGCATCGCGGCCGTCGATCCCGCGCCAACAAGCTCGTGAATGCCGAAGACCCGCTCCAAAGGTCCGGCGAACGCGGGGTAGCGGGCCAGGAAGTCCGCCGTCTCGGGGGCTTCGCCCATCTCTTCGCGGAGACAAAACTCCTCGTAGATTAGGGCGACGATGGTGTCTTCGCCGAGTTCGGGGAATTGCCGAACGTACCACTCGGCCGCCGGTTTTTGGCCGGACTCCCAGCGGAGGGACATGTCGGTTCGCAGGATGGCGAGTCGAGCCCCGGGAAATCCGGCGGTCTCGGTCCAGCCCGCGAGGAAGGCGCGCGGGTCGGAACGCGAGCCCGACGCCTCGGAATCGCGCCAGGCTTCCTCGAATCGTCGCGCGAGGCGCGCCGCGGAGGGCGTCGAAGCGTCCTCCCACGTTCGCCCCCAAGCGGCCGCGCTCATTCCTCGGGCCCCCACTCCGACTCCATGCGCCGCCTTAGCTCTTCAATCACGCGCTGGACGGTCCGCTCGCTGATCCCCAGGCGTTCGGCGATGTCCTTGCTGGAAAGTCCCCGCGCCTTCAGCTCCAGGATGCTCTTTCGCTCCCGGGGCAGGAGGGCGTGAAGACGATCGAAGACCTCGTGGGCCTCGGCGACCTCGCTTGGGGAATCGATGGGCGCGGCCACCTCCCTTGGCTGTCGGCCGTCGCCCCAAAGCGGCTCCTCCCTGCGCATGTCGTTTTTTTGGCTGGCCGCGCGGCGATACTCGTCAATTACCTTATTCTTCGCGGCCCGGGCCAGAAAGGCGACAAGGTGTCGAGAGTCCTCGAACTCGGCGGGGGCGTCGCGCATCCGCCGAAAGAAGCTGCCCCAAACGCTTTGAAGAAAATCGAGCGAGTCGAATCGCGATCGCAAAAGTCGGGGAAGGCGACGCCGCACCACCAGGCGGACCTCGGCCTCATAGCGCTGGAGAAGCTCGCGGGCGGCCCCCTCGTCCCCCTCCTGGATCCGCTTCAGAAAATCGGCCAACCGGTCTTCATCCCCCGGCCGTTGATCGTCGATCGCCATGATCTTCTCCTCGGCCCGGTCGAAGCGCCTCGCCCCAATCGTCGCCGGCCCGCCCGCGCCGTCCAGCGCCGGCGAAATCCCATCAAACAGGCTAACCCGCGGCTTGCGGCGTTGACAAGTCGGGCCGTCCTTGACCGTTGCCCAGGCCCCCGTTCCCGATCATAATTCAGGCGTTGGGCCGATCTTCCACAAATCACGGGGACGAATTCAAGAGAGGCGACGCATGATGGCATGGCGGTTTCCCGCGGGGTTGGTCGCGGCGGCCTTGATCCTTCCGGCCATCGCGGCCGCCCCCGGCGCCCGGGGAGACGATTCCGAGTCGTCCGGGCCGGATCCCGCCGCCTTGCGCGCCTCGGTCCACGAGGAGCTGACCGGCCGCTGGTATCCCGCGACCCTCGACCGGAAGGTCGGCGGCTTCCATCAAAATCTCGCCCGCGACTGGACGCCCCTGCCCGACGACAACAAATTCCTGGTCTATCAGGCCCGGATGGTCTGGACCGCCGCCGCCTTCGCCGAGTTCGAGCCGTCGCGGCGCAAGGAGTTTCTCGGGCACGCCCGCCACGGCGTCGAGTTTTTGGACTCGACGATGCGGGATCATGAGCACGGCGGCTTCCACTGGAGCCTCAACGCTCGGGGCGAAGTCGACCCGAAATTGGGCGACGAGAAGCACGTCTACGGAATCGCCTTCGTGATCTACGGCGCGAGCAAGGCCCACGCGGTCGGCGGCGACGAGCGGGCGCTTCGGGTCGCCCGCGACGCCTTCGACTGGCTCGAAGCCCACGCCCACGACGCCGAGCGCGGCGGCTACTTCGAGGCGCTGAGGCGAGACGGGACGGCCATCACCGAATACGACCCCAAGGCCCCGATCGCCGACCGGCAAGACCGGCTGGGAGTTTATTACGGCTTCAAGTCGATGAACTCCCACATCCACATGCTGGAGGCCCTGGCCGAACTGGCGCGCGTCGACGACCGTCCGATCGTCCGCGAGCGGCTCCGCGAGGTCTTCCTGATCGTCCGCGACAAGATCGCCGTCGAGCCCGGCGCGCTGAACCTCTACCTCACGCGCGACTGGCGAGCGATCCCAGCGCACAACTCGTTCGGCCACGACGTGGAGACGGCCTTCCTGCTCGTCGAAGCGGCCGAGGTCCTGGGCGAGCCCAACGACGAGACGACTTGGAGCGTCGCCCGAAGCCTCGTCGATCACGCCCTCGACTGGGGCTGGGACGAGGCCAACGGAGGGTTCCACGACAAGGGAGACTCGTTCGCCTCGGGGCCCCTCGACACGACCAAGGTCTGGTGGACCCAGGCCGAGGGCCTCAACGCCCTGGCCGTCATGGACCACCGATTCGGCCGGGAGACCGACCGCTACGCCAACGCCCTTGGAAAACAGTGGGACTTCATCCGAACGCGCATGCTCGACTCCGAGTTCGGAGGCTGGTTCGCCGAGACCGATCGAGACGGCAACCGGATCGGCGACGGCTTCAAGGCGAGCCAGTGGAAAGCCAACTATCACACGTCGCGAGCCCTGATGAACGTCGCCCGGATCCTCCAGCCGTAGGCGCGATCACCAGGGCTTCGCGCCCGATTGCGAGGGCGATTCGGGTCCGACGGAAGCAACGGGCCATCAACCACTGATCGAAGACCACGGCCGTGCTTCCGCGGGCGACGGCCACGCTACAATTTAAGAGGCGAGCCCGCGGGGCTGGCGTCTTCTCATATTGAACGTCCGAGAACCGGAAGGAACGCGGCGATGAATTCGGTGGATTCTCACAGGGAGTATCTCCGGTTGGCCTTGAACGAAGGGGATGTCGACCCCGACCCAATCCGCCAGTTTCATCGCTGGCTCGCCGAAGCGGAGGCGGCCGAGATCATCGACGCCAGCGCCATGACCTTGGCGACGGCCACGCCCGACGGTCGCCCCTCGGCCCGAATCGTGCTGCTTCGTGGGTGCGACCAGCGGGGCTTCGCCTTCTACACCAACTTCGACGGCCGAAAAGGGCGCGAATTGGTCGCGAACCCCCGCGCCGCGCTCTGTCTCTTCTGGAGGGAGCTGGAGCGGCAAGTCCGGGTCGAAGGCCCGGTCGAGCGCGTCTCGGATCAGGAATCGGACGAGTATTTCCAGAGCCGACCCGTCGCGTCGCGAATCGGGGCCTGGGTGTCGGAACAAAGCCAAGTCGTCGCCGGCCGGGAGGACCTCGAACAGCGCTTCCGAGAGATCGAAGCGCGATTCCCGAACGGCGAGATCCCCCGCCCCGACGATTGGGGAGGCTACCGCGTCGTCCCCGAAGCCATCGAATTCTGGCAAGGCCGCCCCAGCCGACTCCACGACCGCCTCAACTACCGGAAGACCCCCGAAGGCAATTGGATCATCGAACGGCTCGCGCCCTGAGCGGTTCATCGACCTCGCGGTTCCTCAAGGCGACCCTCGTGGAGGGGCGCGACCCCAGATCGGGGATCGAATCGCTTGGCGGAAAGCCGGCCGATGCGTTAGGCTGAGCCGATTGGGAATAACCGAGAAAAGCCCGGAAACGCAAGACGATGTCGGAGACGCGGCCGAAGATGCTCCAGATCAAGCTGCCGGATGGTTCGATCAAGGAATATCCCGAGGGGACCAGCCCGCGCGAGGTGGCCGCGGGGATCGGCAAAAGACTGGCCGAGGCGGCCGTCGCGGCCGTCGTCGACGGCACGATCGTGGACGTGGACCGGCCCATCGAGCGCGCCGAGGCCAACGGCGCGCCGGTTGAACTGCGGCTGCTCACCTCACGCGACCGCGAGGCCCTCGACGTGCTTCGCCACTCCACGGCGCACATCATGGCCCGGGCGATCATGAGACTCTTCCCCGGCGTCCGGCTGGCCTTCGGACCGACCACGGCCAACGGCTTTTATTACGACGTGGAGGTCGACGGCCGAAGCATCTCGGAAGACGACTTCCCCGCCATCGAAGCCGAGATGGCCAAGATTACCAAGGACGCCGAGCCCTTCGAGCGGTTTTCGCTCCCCGTCGATCAAGCCCGCGCGTTCGTCGACGACTTGGGGCAAACCCTCAAGGTCGAACACATCGACGACGAGCTGCACAAGTACGGCGTCCTCAGCTTCTATCGCCAGGGCGAATTCGTCGACCTCTGCCGCGGCCCCCACATCCCCAACGCCGGCAAGGTCGGCGCGTTCAAGCTCCTTTCCATCGCCGGCTCGTACTGGAAGGGCCAAACCAACCGCCCGATGCTTCAGCGCGTCTACGGCACGGCCTTCTTCGACAAGAAGCAGCTCGACGCCCACCTCGCCCAGATCGAAGAGGCGCGCAAGCGCGACCACCGCAAGCTCGGCAAGGAGCTGAACCTCTTCACCATCTCGCCCCTGGTCGGGCCGGGGCTGATCCTCTGGATGCCCAAGGGCGCCATCGTCCGAGGCATCCTTGAAAACTTCATGAAGACCGAGCTGATGAACCGGGGATACCTCCCGGTCTACACGCCCCACATCGGCAAGATCGAGCTCTACGAGACCAGCGGCCACTATCCGTATTACAAGGATTCGCAGTTCCCGACCCTCAAGATGCCCGCCGACGCGGCCGCCAAGGAACTGCTCGACGGCCTGATCGCCGGCAACCTCGACGACGACTCTCAGCGCATCCTGCTCGCCAGGGCCGGAATCCCCGAGCGGCTGCCTGATTCCACCTCGGAGACCGGCTACACCAAGCCCTTCTTTGAGATGCCCCCGGCCGAGCGCATCGGCCACCTCGAACAGACCTGCGAGTTTGAGGAATACCTCCTCAAGCCGATGAATTGCCCTCACCACATCCAAATCTACGCCGCGCAACCGCGAAGCTACCGCGACTTGCCGCTCAGGCTGGCCGAATTTGGAACCGTCTACCGCTACGAGCAGTCTGGCGAACTCTCGGGGATGACCCGCGTCCGAGGCTTCACCCAAGACGACGCCCACCTCTTCTGCACCCACGATCAGGTTCGCGAAGAGTTCCGCGCGACGATGGAACTGACCCGGTTCGTCCTCGGCTCGCTGGGGCTTTCCGACTACCGCGTCCGGCTCTCAAAGCACGACCCCGAAGACCCCAAATACCAGGGGGCCGAGGGCGACACCTGGCGGCGCGCCGAGGCCGACATCCGCGCGGTGCTCGACGAGATGGAGCTTCCCTACGAGGAGGCGGCCGGCGAGGCGGCCTTCTACGGGCCCAAGGCCGACTTCATCGTCCGAGACTGCATCGGCCGGCAATGGCAACTCGGCACGGTTCAGCTCGACTACGTCTTGCCCGAGCGGTTCGGCTTGGAGTACGTCGGCGCCGACAACCATCACCACCAGCCGGTCATGATCCACCGTGCTCCCTTCGGCAGCATGGAGCGGTTCATGGGGATCTTGATCGAGCACTTCGCCGGCGCCTTCCCGCTCTGGCTGGCGCCCGAACAGGTTCGCGTGCTGCCGATCTCCGACAAGGCGGCCGACTACGCTCAAAAGGTCCTCAAGCAACTGACCGACGCGGGGATCCGAGCCACGCTCGACCATCGCCCCGAGAAGATCGGCGCCAAGATTCGCGACGCCCAGCTTGAGAAGATCCCGGTGATGTTCGTCGTCGGCGCGAAGGAGGCCGAGGCCGAAAGCGTCGCCTATCGCGACCGCGTCGAAGGCGACCTCGGCGTCATGCCCGTGGCCCAAGCCCTCGCGAAGGTCCAAACCGAAATCAACGAGCGGACGTTCCATCAGCCGGCCCCGGTCGCGCCCCCGCCCTCGACCGAGGAAACGTCGGAGAAGCACGCTTACTGATCGAGCGAAATTGAGTCGGCTCGCGAGGCGAGGGCGCATCCGAATGTCGTCGAGCAACCACCCGGACTTCCCAATCCCGATCGCCATCGGCGCCGAGCAGATCCGCGAGGCCGTCGAGCGGCTTGCGCCGTATGTCCACCGGACGCCGGTTTTGACTTCAAGGACGCTCGACGACCGCGCCGGCGCCCGGGTGTTTCTCAAGTGCGAGAACCTTCAGCGCGTCGGCGCGTTCAAGTTTCGAGGGGCGACGAACGCCCTTCTCCAATTGAACGAGAGCGGGAAGGCCGCGGGCGTTGTCACCCATTCCTCGGGCAATCACGCCCAGGCTCTCGCCTTGGCCGGGAGGCTGCTCGGGATCCCCGTGACGGTCGTGATGCCGAACACCGCGCCGGCAATCAAGCAAGCGGCGACCAAAGGCTACGGCGCGACGATCCGATTTTGCGAGCCCACGCTCGAAGCGCGCGAGGCCGCCGTCGCCGATGAGATCGCCCGCAACGGTCAGACCTTGATTCATCCGTTCAACGACTGGAACGTGATCGCCGGCCAGGCCACGGCCGCTTGGGAACTGTTCGACCAGGCGGAGGGGCTCGACGTGGTGATCGCGCCGGTGGGGGGCGGGGGATTGCTCGCGGGAACCGCCCTGGCCGCGATGGCCCGATCGCCGGAGACTCGCGTGATCGGCGTCGAGCCAGAGCGGGCCGACGACGCCCGACGCTCGCTCGCCAGCGGCCAAATCGAACCTTCGGGCGACCCTCGGACGATCGCCGACGGCCTGCGGACCTCACTCGGCGAGCGCCCCTTCGCCGTGATCTCGCGATGCGTCGAGCGGATCGCGACGGCGACCGAGCCCGAAATCCTCGACGCCATGCGATTCGTCTGGGAGCGCGTGAAGATCATCATCGAACCCTCAAGCGCGGTGGCCGTCGCCCCCCTTCTGAACCGCGGGCTTGGTCTGAGCGGCGAGCGCGTCGGCCTGATCCTCAGCGGCGGCAACGTGGACGCGACTCCCTTCTTCGAGTCGCTGGCGGCGAAGTGGTTGTAAATCGAGACGAGAGCGCTCGCCGCTTGCCGATCGATCTGGGATCGATCCATATTGACCCGCTCGGCGAACCGACTAAGATCCGCGCTCGCGCAGTGAGCCGGGTTGGCGTGGGCGCGTTCGGCGGCAACCGATTTCCCTCCGAAATCGTTATGAGCCGCGCGACGCTCCTTTCTCAAATTTCAACCGAACCACCTCAGCGCCAAGATTTTCCGTCGATCCACGAGAAGCTGGTCCGTTGTGGTTGGATCGGCGGGCGACGCCCGCCGGAGAATCGCCTCCGGATTCGAGTTGGTCGTCCACTCGCCACATTTCTTGTTGGCCATCCGCGGGAGCCGTCCGATGGTAGAGTCTCTCGGCAGCCTTGATGTCGTCAAGTTGGAAAACGGCGCCCTGATTCTGGAGGGCTGGTCGGCCACGAGCAAACACGGCCCGGTCGACGCCTTCAAGGTGGCCCTGCGCGGACGGGAGCTTCCCCTGCTCGACGCCAATCTTGGGATGCCGAGCCCCGACGTCAAAGCGGCGTTCCCGAACCTCGACCACGCCGAATCCTGTCGCTTCCACCTGCGCTGCGGCTTGAGCGCGGAGGAAAGCAAGACCGCCGAAACGTCGGTCATCGCGTTGACCCCGTTCTTCCAGGGAAGGCCGGGGAAGATCGAGGTTCATCTGATGGCCACGGCCCTCCCCGAGCCGAGCGCCGAAGACATCCTCATGATCGGCGGCGGATTTCTCGAAGTCTCGCGGGAGTTCCTGCGCCATTTTCTCCAATTGGCGGAGCTCAAGCCCGACGCGAGCATCCTCGACGTCGGCTGCGGCGTCGGCCGGATGGCCTACATGCTCGCGCACTATTTGCGGCCCGAGGCGCGGTACGAGGGTTTCGACGTGATCGGCCATCTCGTCGACTGGGCGAGCGCCGAGATCTCCTCCCGGCATCCGAATTTCCATTTCCAAAAAGTTGACATCTACAACAAGCACTACAACCCGACGGGCGCGTATCGGGCCTCCGAGTTCCGCTTTCCATTTGAGGACGAGAGCTTCGACTTCATCTTCCTCACTTCGGTTTTCACCCACATGTTTGGCCAAGACGTCCGACATTACCTTGATGAATTCAACCGGGTGCTGCGTCCGAACGGGCGATGCCTGACAACCTGTTTCCTGCTCAACGACGAGTCCAAGGCGCTGATCCACGAGGAGAAAAGCACGCAAAATCTCGTCCATCCGATCGCCGATTGTTTCACCAGCAACCCCGACGATCCGGAGGCCGCCGTTGGTTTCGAGGAGCCTCTGTTGCTTCAGTGGATCCGCGAGCGCGGCTTCGAGCTTGAAGAGAAGCGCCTGGGGTCCTGGTGCCGGCGACCCGAGTTTCTGAGCTATCAAGACATTCTGGTTTACCGCAAGGTGGACGCGATTCGGAGCAAGGCGCATCAGCCCAACTTGTTTCGTCGAGCGCTTCGGAGCGCGCGGGCGTTCGTTCGCTCGTAGGACCTTCCATCATGAGCGGTCGTCGAGACAAGGTGGCGGCGGCTTGTGCGCCGTCGTCGCCTTGGGCAAGATTGAGCCGGTTTCGATCCGCTCCACCTCACCCGTTGAACGCGCCTCATGAATTTGCCGACTTGGTTCGTCTTGCTGGACATCGTCGCGGTCGTGGTGTTGATCGCGCGTCGGGTTGACGTTCGGCTGGCGCTTCTGCTTGGGTCGATCCCGCTGTTCGCCGCGAACGGTGGGATGGCCGAGATGCTCGGGAAGATGGCCGCCGAGATGGCCAACCCGGCGACGGTGGTGCCGATCGGCTCGGCTTTGGGCTTCGCCTACGTCCTGCGGTTGACCGAATGCGACCGGGAGATGGTGCGGCTGTTGCTTCGGCCGCTGAAGCGGCTGCCGATGCTCTTGATCCCCGGAGGGGTGGCCGCCGGCTATTTGGTCAACACGACGATCGTCAGCCAGTCGGGAACGGCCGCCGTGCTGGGGCCGATCTTGATTCCCGTGCTCCTCGCCGGGGGGCTCGCGCCGGCGACCGCGGGGGCGGTGCTGTTGCTCGGCTCGTCGATGGGGGGCGAGCTGTTCAACCCCGGCGCGGTCGAGATGCGCAAGCTCGCCGACCTAACCGGTCTCGGGAGCGAGGAGCTGGTTCGACGGCAGGCCCCGCTCAACTTCATCGCCTGCGGAACGGCGCTACTGGTCTTCTGGATCCTCGCCCGGCGCCAACGCGCGGCCCGCGCCACGGATCAGGATCGACCACCGATCGCCGAGGAAAAATCCCAGGACGAGTCACCGATCAACCTGTTCAAGGCGGTGGTCCCGATCGTCCCCCTGGTGCTCCTGTTCGTCGACACGGCGCTGGCCAAGGTCTCTCCCCTGGCCTCCTTCGAGGGGCCGACGAAGATCCTCTCGGCGATCTTGATCGGCGTCATTTTGTCGGGGCTGGCCGCGCCGGGGGCGGCGTCTCGACTCGCCGCCTCGTTCTTTGAAGGGGCGGGTTACGCCTACACGCACGTCATCTCGTTGATCGTCACGGCGTCGACGTTCGCCGAGGGGGTGCGCCGAAGCGGCCTGATCGAGCTTCTGGTGCGTGGCCTCGCGAATCGGCCGGCCGTCGCTCCGTTCGCCACCGTTCTGATTCCGTGGGGCCTGGGGGTCGTCTCGGGAAGCGGGATCGCCCCGGCGATCGCGATCATGGAGTTCTTCGTCCCGGCCGCCGAGAGTCTGGGCCTCGACCCGGTTCAGCTCGGCGCGCTGGCGTCGCTGGGAGCCCACTTCGGCCGAACGATGAGCCCCGCCGCGGCGGTGGTCGCGATGTCGGCGAGGCTCTCCGACGCGCCCCCCGGCGATCTGATCCGCCGGGTGGTCGTCCCACTCTTGGTCGGCATGGCGGTCATGCTCGCCGCCAGCTTGCTGAAGGTCGTCTGAGGGCCGACGTCTCGCCGCCCGCGCGGCGGTTGGCTTGCCGGAATGGAGCGGGATTGGTATGGGTGGACATGAATCGACCCTGATTCCCAAACGCCTTAGCTCCACGGGAGTTTCATCCAAAGTGTCCGCCAACCATTCCTTCGACGTCGTCAGCGAAATCAATCACGTTGAGATGCACAACGCCGTCATGCACGCACAGCAAGAGTGCGCCGTGCGGTACGACTTCAAGGGGACGCGGGCCTCGATTGAGTTCAACAAGAAGGAGAACACGTTGAAGATCGAGGCCGATCACCAGGGCCAACTGGAGGCGGTGCTTCAGGTCTTGAAGGAGAAGATGGCCAGGCGGGGCGTCCCGGTCAACGCCCTGATCCGGGGCAAGATCGAGGACGCGTCGCACGACACGGTGCGCGAGGTCGTCTCGCTGCACACGGGCATCGACTCCGACGACGCCCGCAAGATCGTCAAGGACATCAAGCAGATGAAGATCAAGGTGCAGGCCCAGATCATGGACAACAAGGTTCGCGTGACCGGCAAAAAGCGCGACGACCTGCAGGCGGTCATCGCGCACTTGAAGGAGAACGGGCCGAAGTACCCGCTGCAATTCGTCAACTTCACCTGATCCTCGTCGGCGGCCCTCCCTGGAAAAGTCGAAGGGCGGGCCGCCCCGCGCCGGCTTTAGAGTCGGCCCTCTTCCGCCGATCTCAAGATGGGCCCGGTTTGGATCCGGGCGAGGATCGGCGTCGGTTCGCCGGGACGGACCTTGAGGAGAATGCAGGATGGGCTTCTTAAACGGACGAGTCACCTTCACCCGCTACCGCGTTGGCGGTCCCTCCCCACTCCCCTTCTCGGAGGAGGCGCTGAGCCTGTTGGAGCAAAACGCGATCGGCAAATACAGCCCCGCCGATCCGGTCGACGGCGTCAGCGTCGGCTGGTCGGGGGGCGACCACGTCCTTGACATGACGTTCGACCTGGGCAAGAACCTGCTCAACGACGCCCTCCACGCGGCCATCCGGATCGACACCGACAAGATCCCCGGAACCCTGCTGCGGGCCTACACCCAAATCGAGCTCGACGCCCGCGCCGCGATGAACCCCAGCGGTTTTCCCACGAAGGCCCAGCGCCAGGAGGCCAAGGAGGCGGCCCAGGCCCGCGCCGAGGTCGAGGCCGCCGACGGTCGGTTTCGCCGCCACGCCCATTACCCGGTCCTCTGGGACGGCCAGACCGGCATCCTCTACGCGGGAACCAACAGCGCCACCGTGCTGGAGCGGCTCGCCGGCCTCTTCCGCATGACGTTCGACCGCTCGCTGGAGCCGATCACCGCGGGGACGCTCGCCATGGGCGACGCCGAATCGACCGACGAGGCCGATCGCCTCTCCGAACGGCTCGCCTCCGGGACTCTGAACCTCTACGGCGGCGCCGACGGAGACGCGCTCTCGACCGTCACCTGGGTTGAGAACGCCCCCAACATGCTCGACCACCTCGGCAACGAGTTCCTCGTCTGGCTTTGGCACCATCTCCAGAACGAGAGCGACACGATCGAACTGGCCGACGGCTCCGAAGCCGCGGTCATGCTCGCCAAGACCCTGACGCTCGACTGCCCCCGAGGCGAAACCGGCCGCGATAGCCTCACCGACGAATCCCCGATCCGGCTCCCCGAAGCCTTCCGCGCCCTTCAGTCGGGCAAGCTCCCCCGCAAGGCGGGTCTGATCGTCGTCCGCCACGGCGTCCAGTACGAGTTCACCCTCCAGGCCGAAAGCTTCGCCGTCTCCGGCTTGGCGATTCCGAAGCCCGAGGAGCGTCTGGAACCCTACGAGACGAAGCTCGCCCGCATCGACGCCCTCCGCCACTTCGCCGAAACCCTCGACCTCCTCTTCGACGCCTACCGAACCCGCCGCTCCGGCGACTCGTGGGCCGAAGAGGCCGCCCGCGTCAAAAGCTGGCTAATCGCCTCCTCCTGCGATCGCGAAGATGCTTCCTGCGACCGAGAAAGCGCCGCCAGGCTGGCGTCCTGAGCCGCCGCCCACCCCCAAAGGCGAAGAGGCCACGGCCCGCGCCCGGGTTCCATGCGAAGCGAACCTGGGCCGGCCGCGGCCGCGAGATCCCGCGGCGGGCCGTCGCATCTAAAGTTTCTTGCTGGAGTACTCGAATATTAGGATTGACGGGTCAGAGCCACCCCCCAACTGAATCCAGGATATCCTTGAATGAATCGATTTGACCTCCAACAACTTGCTGAGGATCGGATTCTCGACGCGCAAACCTTGCTCGACGCCGGCCGCTGGTCGGCCGCCTACTACTGTGGAATGCGCGCTGAAGGCGTGCGTGGCGAAGCGAACGCGAGAGCACGATTTTCCCGACAAGGACACGGCCAATCGCGTGTTCACGCACAACCTGACCGCGCTGACCAAGCTGGCTCTTCCCGAGTCGGTTACTGAGGAAATGGAGCGATCGAAGGGTTCGCCGCTTTACAAAAATTGGTTGATTGCGAAAGACGGGAACGAGAAGGCAAGGTACAAGCAGATCATCGAGGAGCAGGTTCGAGGGCTCCATCAAGCCATCATCGACCCGGATCACGGAGTTTTAGCATGGATCAGGAACCACTGGTGATCGATGAAATCAAAGCCGCGTCGGAGTTTATACTGAAGTTGAACGAGGTCCTTCCCATCAACGCCGCCTTCTGGCTTAAGGAGAGCGACGATGGGCTGTGGTTTCTCCACCTCGCGTCGGATCACGTCACATATGGGAACATCGGCGAAGGCTATGGCAAGGTGATCCAGGTCTCCAACGACATGCCCGAGCTTCTTCTCGACCTTCTACGAGTCAAGCTGATCCCGATCGACGATCCTCTCGCCCAGGCCGCCCTCAATATCTACGAGCACGCCCCCTCGAACCGACCGACGCGCCTAGCCGGCGCTATGTTTGGTGGGACAAGCGTGGACGGCGTCTATCTATATCCCCGCTCCATCATGGCTCCCGTCTCCTCGCCGACCTCCTGACCTGACGGCAAGACCGACGGAGGCTTTCGCCCCCGGCGGCTCGCGTTCGCACGGAAGGATCGCTTAGGACGTGACCTTCATGTTCACGGGGTCCCAGCCGATCAGCTTGCTTTGGGCGTAGCTTTCGTTGCAGAGCAAGGCCGGGGCGGCGGCGCGGTAGCCGAAGACGGCGTCCTCGTAGACCGGCTTGCCCTGGCGGACGGCGTTGAAGAAGTGGACGAAGTGGTCGAAGCGCGGGTCGTAACCGGCCGGCGCGGCGAACTTCTCGGGCCCCTCGTAGCCGGAGGTCTTCCCCTTCTTGGGAGGCTCGGAGGCCAGTTTCTCGGCGATCGCCTCTTGTTGGGCCTTCGAGAACGTCTGGACCGAGTTGTAGCCCTTGAGTTCCTGCTCGATGGTCGGCCACGAGATGCCCCGGCGATCGACGGTTAGCGAGCTGAAATCCGTCGAAATCACCCCTTCGTCGCCGACGAATCGGAAGGCCGTGGCGTCGCTCCCGCCGTCTTCGAAGTTGCACTGGAGCGACACCGTGAACGCCGGATGGTTTTCGGTGGCTTGGTAGTCGAGTAGTCCGAGGATCACGTCGTAGACGTCGCGGCCGTCGTCCCAGTACCGCAGGCCCCCCATCGCGGAGACCTTGGTGGGGCCGTCGGAGGCGGTGGCGTGATGGATCGCGGTGAGCAGGTGGACGAAGAGGTCGCCGGCGACGGCCGTTCCGTAGTCCTGGTAATTCCGCCAGCGGAAGAAGCGAACGGCGTCGAACGGCCGCTTGGGCGCGTCGCCGAGGAAGCGGTCCCAGTCAACCGTCTGGGGAGAGGCGTCGAGCGGCAGGGTGTACTGCCAGGCGCCGAGCGAGGAGTTGCGGTTGAACCGGCACTCAATCACGTTGACCTTGCCGATCGCCCCGGCCGTGAGCATCTCCTTGAGCTTGTCGAAGACAATCGAGCTGGCGAACTGGCTGCCGACTTGGAAGACGGCCTTGGTCTCTTGCTGGACGCGGATGACCTCGGGGCCCTCGTCCAGGGTTTGGACCATCGGTTTTTCACAGTAAACCGCCTTGCCGGCCTTCATGGCGTCGATCGACATCTTCGCGTGCCAGTGGTCGGGCACGCAGAGCAGGACCGCGTCGACATCGTCGCGATCGAGGATCTCCCGGTAGTCGACGTGGGTGGAGACGTGGTCGCCGTACCGTTCCTTGACGTGGATCCGCCGCCCCTCGTAAAGGTCGGCGGCGGCGACGAATTCGACGCCCGGGACCTTCAGCGCGCAATCGGTGTCGATGAACCCGATGATCCCCATGCCGATGGTCGCGATCCGCACCTTGTCGTTGGGTCCGGCCCCCGCGCCGGCCTCGGCCGCGGCGAGCGTCTCGGGATTTCGGGAAAGCACGGTCAAGGCGGTCGAGGCCGCCGCGGCCGACTTCAAAAAGCCCCGTCGCGTATTCGCTTCACGAGGTCGCATCGAACAACTCCCTTGAGTCGAGATTCGTTCCTACTCTCCCCCGCGATCGGGGGCTCTCTTGAGCTTCAGTTTCCCATAAACGACCACCGCCGCCCATACATCTCGTGGCCGAGACCGGAAGGCTCCGGCGGATCGGGCTCGCCGTCGTCGGAAACCGCGACGCGACGCGAGGCGAACCGCGGCAGGCTCCACGGAACCGAGATTCTCGGACCACCGAACGGCTTTTTATTTAACTTCAATGACTTGATTCATCATTTCTCGACCGCATACTTTCAACACATTCGAACGCGAGCGTATCCAACGGCGCGGGCGGCCGGGATTCTCGAACTCGACTCGTTGATCGGAGGCGGATGGCGATGCGGCTCGATTCGGTTCGGAGCTTGAAGGTGGATCTGTTCGAGTCGATGATCGCGCCTTTGGCGTGGTCGTCGGTCATGCGATCGGCGGGCCTCCGCGCCCAGCCGACGGCGGACCTCGCCGCCACGCCGCCGACGTTCGCCCTGGGGGTCGCCCCCGCGGGAAAGGGCGACTTCGCCCTGGCGGTGCGCGTCCAGAAGCGCGCGCTTGAGGAGGGGCCGCACGTCGAGGCGATCCGGAAGAAGGCCAAGGGAGAGGTCGACGTTCGGTACATCGGCTTGGCCGTCAAGCGGGCCGCCATCCCCTGGCAACAGAAAACCACCCGCCCCCTGCGCGTCGGCGCGTCGATCGGCCACTACAAAATCACGGCCGGAACGCTCGGCTGCTTCGTCCGGGAGCGGAGCGACGGCTCGCCGCGCATCCTCTCGAACAATCACGTCCTCGCCAACGAGAATCGAGCCAGAAAGGGAGATCCGATCCTCCAACCGGGAGCGTTTGATGGCGGGCGAAACCCCGAGGACAAGGTTGGCGAATATCTAAGGTCCGTCAGGCTCCAGCGGAGCCGCCCCAATCTGGTGGACGCCGCGCTCGCCTCCATCGACGCGGACATCGAGTTCAACGCCCGCGCGCTGACTGGAATCGGCAAGCTCGCCGGACTCGGAGACCCGCTCCTCGACGATGGTGGCGAGGTCCGAAAGATCGGCCGGACCACGGGCAAGACCACCGGCGTCGTCACCGCCTTCGAGCTGGACGGAGTTCTTGTCCGGTTCGACATTGGAGTTCTCAGCTTCGACAACCAACTCGAAATCGAGGGAGTCGGCGACAAGCCGTTCAGCCTGGGAGGCGACAGCGGGTCGCTTATCGTCGACTCCGGCCGTCGCGGCGTCGGCCTGCTCTTCGCCGGCAGCGACCTGGGTGGAACGAACGGCAAGGGGCTGACCTTCGCCAACCCGCTTCCCGCGGTCCTCGACGCCCTGAAGGTCGACCTCGACCTCGCGTGATCCCAACGGATCGGCCGCCCGGTGGACGGCCCCCCTGGAAATCCTTGGGGATCGGCGAGATAATCCAAAAGAGAGGCGTCGCGACCGGACGTTTGCCCATTTCGCCGGGGGAGTTGGACCATGTCGCATGCGACGATCGACCAAGCGCGGGCGGCCAAGGCCGGCGCCGCGGTCATCTTTTCCAAACTGGCGCGCGTGGCGGGCGTCGGGATCGTCCGTTGCGATGGCGGCTACGGCCTGAAGATCAACATCGCCGAACCCCTCCCGTCCAACGCCGCGCCACCGGCGACGATCGACGGCGTTCCCGTCCGCTTCGAGGTCGTCGGCGAAATTCGAAAACGATAGCGCTTCGCCCTCCCCCTCCAGCGCCCGCTCCCTCATGGCGTCGGGCCGGATTCACGGCTATCCTCGGGAATCCGACTCGAATTCCACCGGTTCAGCCAATCGCGCGCCGCGTTCCCCGGCGGCAACCGCGCGACGGCCGGATGAGATGATTGGGAGCGCGCTTCTTTGATGAAAACGCCAACGCGAATCACGGCCCTTCTTGTCTTCATCACTCTCGCCGCGTCCTTCCGCGCCGACGCGCAAGATGAGTCCAAGCCTCCGGCGGCCCCGTCGGCGGACCAGGCGGACGACGCCCGGTTTAAGCCTCGGCGTTCGGATCTCCAGATCGGCGGCGTTTTTCCGCACATGACCGTCACCGCGCCGGGCGCCGGCAGCCACAGCGAGACGGGCATCGGCGCCTTGATTCCCTGGGCCGATCGGCTCTGGGCCGTCGGCTACGTCGCGCACATCCAGGGGTCGGGCATCGGCCTTTACGAGATCGACAAGGACATGTCGTTCCGCCTCCGGCCCGAGTCCGTCACCGGGACGTTCGCCAATCGGATGATCCACTGGGAGACCAAACAGGCGATCATCGGTCCCCACCTGATCGACGAAGAGGGGAATGTCCGCACCATCGACGCGCTCTCCAAGCACCGGCTCACCGCGACCGTCCGCCACCTGACCGAGCCCGCCAAAAAGGTTTACTACCTGACAATGGAGGGGCTCTTCTTCGAGGCGGATCTTCAAACGCTCGAAGTCAAGGAACTGTACAACCTGGTCGACGTTCTGAAGATCGACGGCCGCGTTCACTTCAAGTCGGCCCACACGGCCCAAAAGCGGGTGGTGGTGGCCAACAACTCCTACAACGAGAAGGAGTTCCTCGGCGAGCGCCAGGCCGGCCGGCTCGCCGAATGGGACGGCGAGACGTGGACGATCATCGAGAAAAACCCGTTCGTCGAGGTCGCCGGCAAGAACCGCGAGGGAGACTACTTCGGCGACACCCTTTTCGCCATCGGCTGGGACCGCGCCTCGGTGATCCTTCGAGTACTCCACAACGGCGAGTGGTCCCGCTATCGACTCCCCAAGGCCAGCCAGACCTTCGACCACGCCTGGACCACCGAATGGATGCGCATCCGCGAGGCCCAAACCGAGCGCTACCTCATGGACGCGCACGGGATGTTCTACGAGCTTCCCGGCTTCGCCTACGGCGGCAAGGTCTGGGGAATCCGCCCGATCGCCCATCACCTGCGAATCGTCCCCGACTTCTGCTTCTGGCGGGGCCTGTTCGTCATGGCCAGCGACCAGACCGACCGCGCCGTCGGCCAACCCCAATCCGGCCTCTGGTTCGGCAACATCGACGACCTCTGGAAAATGGGCAAACCCACCGGCTGGGGAGGCCCCTGGTGGAACACCGAAGTCAAGGCCGACGAACCCTCCGACCCGTTCCTCATGACCGGCTTCGACAAGAAGACGCTCCACCTCTCGCATGATTCGGACGGATTCGTGAGCTTCAAAGTCGAAGTCGACTTCCTCGGCGACGGCTCGTGGAAGACCTACGGGACCGTCACCGTCGACCCCAACGGCTACAAACCCCTCGTCTTCCCCGACGGTTTCAGCGCCCACTGGGTCCGAATCACCGCCAACAAGGCGTGCAAGGCGACGGCGCATTTCATGTACAATTGAGATTTTCTTAGTGGGTAGTGGATAGTGGGTGGTGGATAGCGAAAACAGGCCAGCGCATCACCATTCGTAGTGGGTGGTGGGTAGTGGATGGTGGATAGCGAAAACGGGCCAGCGCATCACCTTCGTAGTGGGTGGTGGATAGTGGATAGCGGATAGCGAAAACGGGCCAGCGCATCACCAAGAGTCAATCTCTACCCACTACCCACTACCCACTACCCACCGCCCCGCCCCGGTGTTACACATATCTCAAACGACCATTCAACCTCCGGGAAAGGCGTTGAAGATATGAGCGACGAGGAACGACGGCCGGTCTCGGAATGGACCAGGCGATCGGCGATGGCGGCGATGGCCGCCGGGGCGGCGGGGACGGTGGCGGCGCCTTGGGTTCGGGGCGAGGGCGCGTCGGCCTCGTCGGCGCGTCCCCGGATCGCGGCCTTGGCGACCGAGTACCGGAAGATGTCCCACGGCCAGGGGATCATCGACCGCTTCATGGACGGCTACGGCTGGGCGGGACGGCATCATCGCCCGGCGATCGACGTGGTTTCGCTCTACGTCGACCAGAGGCCGAAGGGGGATTTGACCGACGAGCGGCTCGCGCGGCATCCCGACCTGGCCGTCTATCCGACGATCGCCGAGGCGCTGACGCGCGGGACCGATTCGCTGGCCGTCGACGGCGTGGCGATCATCGGCGAGCATGGCGACTACCCCCGCAACGCCAAGGGGCAGATGCTCTACCCGCGTTACGAGTTCTTCGAACAGATCGTCGAGGTCTTCAAGCGAACGGGCAAGAGCGTCCCGGTCTTCAACGACAAGCATCTGTCGTGGAACTGGGAATGGGCCCGGTCGATGTACGACACGGCCCGCGAGATGGGTTTCGCCTTCATGGCCGGCTCGTCGCTGCCGGTGACCTGGCGGATCCCCGAACTGGAGACGCCCAAGGACGCCCCGATTCAAGAGGCCGTCTGCGTCGGCTACGGCGGGGTCGACAGCTACGACTTCCACGGGCTCGAATCGCTCCAGTGCATGATCGAGCGGCGTCGAGGGGGCGAAACCGGCGTGTCGGCCGTTGAGGTGCTTCGCGGCGATTCGGTCTGGAAGTTCCTGGAACACCCGCCGGGAGGAGCCAAAAACCCGACCCGCGAACTGTTCGACGCGTGTCTCTGCCGGAGCTTCTCGCTTCGCTCGCCGCTTCCCGGCTACGGTCACGCTTTCCCCGAACTTGGCCAGATGGGGGATTTGGCTCGCGACCCCTTGCTCTACCGGATGACCTACAACGACGGCGTGATCGGCTGCCTGTTCATGATGTCGGGGCTCGTTCAGGATTTCACCGTGGCGATGCGGCTTGAGGACGATTCGCCGATCCTCTCCACGCAGTTGAACCTTCCCGGCCTGGCGCCCGGGCAAACCATGCCCAACTTCTTCAGCGCCCTGGCCCACCACGTCGAAGCCTTGTTCGTCACCGGCAAATCCCCCTACCCCGTCGAGCGAACCTTGCTGACGACGGGAGTCGTCTGCGCGGCGGTTGATCTGCTGGCCGACGGCCGCCCCCGGATGGAAACGCCCCACCTCGGCGCGATCGCCTACCAACCGCCCACCGAATCGCAATTCATGAGGAGCTGAAGCCCATGCGAAGCCGCGACCAAGCCGAAGCCGCCGCGCCCGCGTCGGGCGCCCGCAAGAGGCTCGCCATCATCACCACGGTCTGGAGATACCTCTCCCACGCCCAGCACATGGGAGACCGCTTCCTCGTCGGCTATCCCCTTGAGGGGACCTGGCGCAAGCCTCCCATCGACGTGGTTTCGCTCTACGTCGACCAAAAGCCCGAGGACGACCAGAGCGAGGAGCGGGCCCGAAGCTTCGGCTTCAAAATCTATCCGACCATCGCCGAGACCCTGCGCTGCGGCGGCGACAAGCTGGCCGTCGACGCCGTCCTGATCATCGGCGAGCATGGCGACTATCCCCGCAACGAGAAGGGGCAGGTCCTCTACCCGCGCTTCGAGTTCTTCCGCGAAGCGGTCGACGTCTTCGAGGCCGACGGCCGCGCCGTGCCGATCTTCAACGACAAGCACCTGTCGTACAGCTTTGAGAAGGCGAAGACGATGGTCGAGCTTTCCCGAAAGCTCGGCTTCCCGCTCCTGGCCGGCTCGTCGCTCCCCGTGACCTGGCGCCTGCCGGCGGTTGATCTGCCGTTTGGCGCGGTCGTCGAAGACGCCCTGATGGTCGGCGTCGGCGGCTCCGACGCGATGGACTACCACGCGCTCGAAGCCATGCAGTGCGTCCTTGAGCGCCGCAAAGGGGGCGAGACCGGCGTGCGGCGGGTCCAGATGATCGAAGGCGACGCCGTCTGGCGAGCCGCCGACGAGGGCCGCTGGTCGCGCAAGTTGCTGGAGGCCGCCCTCTCGCGCTCCGACTCGCTCCAGGGCCTGACCGTCGAGGATGGCCGCACGCAGAACCTGGCCGAGGGCGACGAAATCCAGCGCATCGCTCGAAACCCCGCAGCCTACTTCATCGACTACGCCGACGGCACAAAGGCCACGCTCTTGATGCTCAACGGCGTTCTCAACGACTACAACCTCGCGGTCAAGGTGAAGGGCCGTCCCGACATCCTCTCCACCCAATTCATGCTGCCGACGCCCCCGAACGTCGCCTACTCGGCGTGCCTGATGCACCACGCCTCCCGCATGTTCGAAACCGGCCGCGCCGCATACCCCGCCGAACGAACCATGCTCGTCTGCGGCATGCTCGATAGCTGCCTCGACTCCAAGATCAACGGCCACGCCCCCCTCGACACACCCCACTTGGCCGTTCGCTACGAGCCGCCCCGGGAGTCGCTATTCGCCCAGCGGTGAGAAAAGCCGCCCTGGCTTCGTATGAGAACGAACCTGTTCGATCGCGAGGCAAAGCCTGAGCAACATCTTCCTGTGGCGTGAGCGCCTCGCCCACGCCACAACCGGTTCGGGCCTCCTCATCACCGATTCGGAGACGCGGGTGACATGCCCCCGCATTCACCGACATAAGGTCATCCTCTGGCCAGCAACCTCGATCCCTAATTCTTCAATCGCCCGCTTGGCTTGACTTATTTGCGATATTGCATTATCAAAACATGGTCATTGTTCACACCTGCCAGGCAAGGCCCGAAGAAACGTCGGAAGTTTCATCCGAGGCGGCCCGTACAGGCGTTCTATTTTTTCATTGATCGGAGGACGGGCTTCTCTTTTCGTCGTCTTCGGCCAAAGCCTCCCAACAAGGCGCTCTAAATTTATGGTAAAAGCGGTGGCGTCCTTGAGCCTAGCGGTTCGGTCCTCAAAACAAGACTCCAGCAAGTCCACCATCCCGCTTGACATGCCCTCACACGAGAGTCGGCGTTTCCATGCAGAGCCACTCGGCCTCCCGAGTGTTAAATCGCCCATGAGCATCTGATACCAGACGACGCCAATAGCGTGAATGTCGTCAGATGGATCCGGGGGGGCTCCCCTGACCTGCTCCGGGGAGGCATAGAGTTCAGAGTACGCGCCACGGATCGCGGTGGTCAAGCGCGCCGTTTCATGAGCCCTTGACGTGGCGGTTCGGCTATCACCTCGAACCATGACCTGACCAATCCCGTAGTCGGCAATCTTGACCCCGAGTTCACCCGTCTCACCCTCTCGGAAGAGCAACACGTTGGCCGGCTTAAGGTCTCTATGGATGATGGGAGGCGAGAGGCGATGCGCAAAGCCCACGACTCGCGCTATCTGGAGAATCAAATCCGCTGCCTTCTGATGCGTGGCAATTCCCACTTCGGGCGGCCAGTCGTTTATCACCCCCGCTAGATCGCCTCCATCGACATATTCATATTGGAGGCAGGGAGGATCGGCGCTCAGATAGGTCTGCTGAAGTTGAACGATTCCCGGATGGGTCGCTTGATGTTGCACGCGGTAGCAGATTTTCGCTTCGTGCGCAAGCAGGCGGTGGCGGACATCGGGATCCAGACAGAACTTCAAGGCGACATGGGGGTGATCCTCAAAGTGGGTGTGCTTGGCTCGCCAGACTTCGCCGAAACCGCCCATACCCACCAGTTCGACCAATTCCCAGTCCACCCCTTTGATTGGCCGGTCGCCGGGGTGAAATCGAGACGGCTTCGTCGGCAGCAGCGTCAACAGGTCGAGCGACCTGCGCAAGACGAGCCGAGCGGGAAGCGTCACTCCGCGAGGGTCTGAAATCCGGCGCGTCCTTTGCCGGATCGCGAACGGGACTTGGCGGAGGTAATCATAAACCTCTTGCTTCGCCTCTTCAGTCGCGCCGGACGCCACCTCCTCAATAGCCTTTTTTGCATCGGCTTCAATCTCGCTTGCCGGGGCGCTGGCGAGATGCTCAATCTCCGCCTTTAATTCCCGCTCTGGCCTGCCGGTAGCCCAAGTGTTCCATATGCCGTCGGCGATCTCTGGTAAAGATTCCGCCAATGCGATGGCCAAAGGACCGGCACCCGTGGCGGCAAAGCTTATCCGCGCGATCGCCTTCATGAAAATCAACGAAGTTCGCATATATCGCCCTCCACGAAATCTAACGCACGGACGACATTCTTAATGGAACACCGCTTGCGAGCCGCATTCGCTGACAACTTCGGCTGTATTGGTTCACCGTGAAATGGAGAAACCGGGGTCGGGAGATAAGGTGGACTGTACGTTCGCTATGAGTGCGGCGATTTGCCGCCTTCACGCCAAT
>Ga0180220_1000558_pt1 | contig 38889 bp, 28 predicted proteins | sample eDN5th37CBELigBY_FD_151335 | JGI IMG/M metagenome (GOLD analysis project Ga0180220, IMG submission 151335) | Enriched backyard soil microbial communities from Emeryville, California, USA - eDNA 5th pass 37_C BE-Lig BY (version 2) (version 2) | ecosystem: Environmental > Terrestrial > Soil >... | reverse complement strand
TACACGCGGCTGTGCGGTGATCTACAGTGAGGTGGCAATAAATACGATTTTTCCACCCGCGTGCCGTTACATCTGAGGAGTGCCTCATGGAGGAAATCGCCCTATCGGCCCATATCCCCGCCCAGCGAGGAGGCAGCCGCGCGTGGCAGGACATCGTATGCAAGATGATCCACAACGTGTCCGTCAGCAGTCCAAGCTCCTCGCCTTTCAAAGCCCATATAGCAGGCCGCCGATACGGCGGCATCAGCTGCACCCGTTTCTGGAGCACGCCGCATCAGGTGTCATGCAGTCGAGAGACCTACGCCAACTCCGGCGGTGCCGGCTATCTTTTGAGCTGGCAGCTGGAAGGCCAGGCCTTCATAGAACAAGCGGGCATGTCGATCTGCCTCGAGCCCGGCAGCCTTGCCATCGTGGATGGACGAAGGCCGATGCGCGTCGGCTTCTCCCAGAATGTTCGGCGCATGGTGGCCTCGCTTCCCGCCCACCCCGTCGAAGCCGCCCTGCCCGCTCTCATCGCCGGACGCCCTCTCTCTTTCACCCCGCAAGGCGGGCTGGCGAATATGCTGCTGGCCTATCTGCAAGAGATTGCCGACACAGGCAGCACGATCAGTGCGCATGAATTGCCGCTGCTTGCCGAAAACCTGTGCAATCTGCTGAAGGTCAGTGCCGCGCATGCCGGTGTGGACGCCGTCGACTCCAGAGAATTGCGGCGGCGCACCATCGAGCATCATCTCCGTACCATCGCCTCCAACCCCGACGTCTCCCTGTCCGAAGCCGCATCGAGCCTGAATGTCTCGCCGCGCCTGCTGCAGAAAGAGTTGCAGGGCATGGACACCAGTTTCACGAAACTCATCACTGAAGAGCGCCTGTCGTCCGCCGCATCGAAGCTGAGGGCTGCCAGCTCTCTATCGGTATCCGACGTGGCCTACCATAGCGGCTTCAACGATATTTCCCACTTCAACAGGCTCTTCAAGAAGCAGTTCGGCATCACGCCGACCGAGTATCGATTGTCAGCACAAGGGCCTGGCGACCCATGACGCCTATTTCAATGTCCACTGAAGTCGTCCCGCACGCCGATTCGAGCAACTTCTGGCGCGAGGCCATCTGCAAGGTGATCCATAGGGTCGAAGTACGCAAGCTCGCGCCACGCGATTTTGCGGCCCGCATCTCGGGAAGGGACTACGGTACGGTAAGCAGCGCCTCTTTCTGGAGCAAGCCGCATCAGGTCTACTCGCGGCGCGAGCAGATCGGCAATGCAGGGGGCGCCGGCTATCTGCTCAGCCTGCAAATCGAAGGCGACGCCTACATCGAGCAGGAAGACGCGCGCCTGCACGTCCGTCCCGGGTGCGTCGCCATCGTCGACGCGCGCCGGCCGATGTCCATCACCTTCCCCGGCGATGTGCGGCGCATCGTGGCCAAATTGCCGGCCGGTTCCATGGAGAAGCGGCTTCCTGTGCTCGGGCGCCGGCATTCGCTGAGCTTCCTGCCTCAGCGCTTTCTGGCGCAAACGCTGCACTCTTATCTGACCGAACTGTCGGACGAGGCGGCCGAATTTTCATCGCCCGACGCCGAGCTTCTGGCCGAAAACATTTCGAACCTGCTGCATATCGCTCTGGAGCCCGCAGGGCTCGACCGGCTGGACTCGAGCCGGCTGCGCGAACACACGCTTCGGCAGTACCTACGCCGGCATGCCTGCGATGCCCGGTTGACGCTGGACATGGCCGCGGCGCACTTCAGGATCTCCCGGCGCCTGCTGCAGAAAATGCTGCAAGAGATGGAAACCAGCTTCACCGAAATCGTCATTGCCGAACGGCTCGAACGCGCGGCAGTCCTGCTGGGCTCAAGCCGGGCTGCCGTGTCGCAAGTCGCATACCGCTGCGGCTTCAACGATGTCTCGCATTTCAACCATCTCTTCAAGCGCACCTACGGGATGAGCCCCTCGGCCTACCGGGTCTCGACCGTCTCCCCCACGCTGTAGATTCCGTACTTGCCCTGTGCCAGGATGCCGTTGGGATCGAGCGCGTTCTTGATCTCGCCGAATGCTTTCTGCAAGGACGGCATCATCATTCCCATGTGCAGGTCGTGATAGTCCGCGGGAGCGCGGCCGACTCCGACTCCCCGCTTGGCAAACTCATGGGCCAGCTCCCGGTAGCAAGCGTCCGCCCGGGCGTTCTCGTCGGCGTCGTCCTTGTTCCACACCAATACGTGCAAGCCCCGGGCAAAGCGCGCCGAGGCGACGTGCATGATGATGTAGTCCATACCATGCTTGGCATAGATTTCCCGTCCAAGGCGATCGAGCTCCAGGGCCTGCCGGCCCACCATGGGCGTGCCGGGAAGAAACCACGAGTTGCCGCTGCCGGGCCGCCACTGCAGCATGCCCAGCTCATTGGCGCTTGGCCGCCCGTTCATCGCATCGATGGCGATGCTCAGCGCCGGAATTCCCAAGGCCTCGTCATGGCTGATGTAGCGCGCCTTGCCGCTACGCTCGAAATGCGCTTTGACGCGTTGGATGGAAGGCTCGATGGCGGCGTCGGATGCCCCATAGAACATCCCCGACACCTGCCAGGCTCCCAGCCCGTGCTTTTCTTGCAAAGTCCTCCGGCCCTCTACCGAAAAAGCCTCTTTACTCCCTTGCAGATATTCCCAATTCTGATCCTCCGGCGCCATGGCATAAAGGTCGTTCGAAATGCGGAACAGTGTCGGAACGAAGTTTGAAAGCTTCATGGGTCGGCACAGGTCTATGATCTCGCCGATGTCTTCGTCATCTGGAAAGACGAAGTGGAACGACCTTGCGGCGGGCGGACGCGGCATGAGCCAGATGGCGGCCCGCGTGACGATGCCGAAGTTCGACTGCGCGAACAGGCCGTCCAGGGCCGGGCCGAAGGAATACTTCGACACGTGCCAGTTCACCAGGTTGTCGCCTTCCAGGCTTCCGTCGCCGGTGCGCACGATATCGCCATTGCCCAGCACCACCTCCATGCCGCACAGCATGCCGAAGTGATCGAAGTAGGGGCCATATCCGGCGCCCCGGTCCATGGCGTTGCCCAGAATGCCGCCATGAGGCGGGCCCGAGGTGGCCGACACCATCAGCTTGTCGCCGCGGCGGGCCAGTTCGTCGTGCAGCATCTGAAAGCTGACTCCCGGCTGCACTTCGGCGAAGCAGGTTTCTTCATTCACCTCGAGGATGCGGTTCATGCGGTAGCCCAGGTCCACGATCACCTGCCCCGGCTTGATCGGCGCGCGCGAGCCCAGACCGATATTGTTGCCGGTGCTGATGGGATACAGCTGCACCCCATGCTGATTGGCGGCGCGCACGATGCTTTGCACCTGCTGAGTGGACTCGGGAAACAACACGGCGGCCGGCGGACGCTCGGCGCCCGGCAAAGTGTGCTCGCCGTAGCGCTTCACCGTTTCGGGCCGCTGGTCGACCCATTCCTTGCCCAGGGCGGCCGAGACCGCGTCAAGAAAAGCTGAAAGATCAGTAGTCATTTGTCATCCTCGCAGTATGGTTTACCAGACACCCAAGTCGCTTTCGTCCGAGGTGCCGGTGTGTCGATGTAAATGGATCGGCGCTTCCGCCGCGGATGCCGGCTCGGGCTCTCTTGCCATGGGTTCCGGCGTCTCCAGGCGGACGCCTTCCAGCGCGGGCGGAACAGGGCCTCCGTGGGCCCAATCCAGCAGTTCCACCGTATGTACGATGGGTATGCCGCTATACAGGCGGATCTGGTTGATGCAGCCTATGTTTCCGGCGGCAATGATTTGCGGCTCGACCCGTGCAATGTTGGCAGCCTTGCGTGCGCCCAGCTGCCGGGCCAGCTCAGGCTGGAACATGTTGTACGTGCCGGCCGAACCACAACAAAAATGAGCCTCGCCCACGTCCACCACGTGAAAGCCCGCTTGGCGCAGCAAGTCTCGGGGCTGCACAGTCACTTTTTGCGCATTGCGCAAAGAACAGGCATCGTGATAGGCCACTTTGTAAGGAGGCAGCAAAGCGCTGTCGGAGAGGCCCATGCTCTGCAGCCATTCGGAAATGTCCATGGCGATGTTCGACACCCGATGCGCCGCTTCGGCCAAGTCGGCATCCCCGCTGAACATGTGCCCGTAGTCCTTTACCGTGGTACCGCATCCCGACGCGTTGACGACAATCGCGTCCAAACCCTCGCCGTCCATCTCGGAGACCCAGGCCCGTATGTTGGCGGCTGCAAACTGCATGGCGGCATCGCGCTTGCCCATGTGCAGATTCAAAGAGCCGCAACAGCCCGCGGCAGCCGGGACAATGACTTCGCATCCGAGACGCGTCAAAAGCCGGATCGTCGCATCATTGATATGCGGAGACAGGACCGGCTGCACGCAGCCCGCCAGTACAGCGACACGCCAGCGTCTTTCGTTCTGGGCGGGGTAGACAGTGCAAGCAGCCAAGGAATGTGGGCTTGCCTTGGCCGCCTCTGGAATCAGCTTGGTCATGTGGCGTAGCGACGGGGGCATCAGCTTTTCGAACCGCAACGCCAAGCGTCCGGCCGCCAGCATGGCCTTGAACAGCGCGGGGCGCGGCAGGACGTAGCCGAGCACATCGCGAGGGATTCTGTCGCGCCATGGCCGCCGGTAGTTCTCCTCGATGTAGACGCGCCCGATATCCACCAGATGCATGTAATCGACCTTGACCGCGCATGTCGTCATGCACGACATGCATGATAGACATCGGTCGATGTGCCCGATGGTTTTGGGCGAAGGGCTGCCACCCTGCTCCAGCATTTCCTTGATCAAGTCGATGCGGCCCCGCGGACCGTCATTTTCATCATGCAGCAAGGTGTATGTCGGGCAGCCGGAGGTGCAGAATCCGAAGTGCTGGCATGTGCCCAGAATCTTGTCGGCTTCGGCGATCTCAGGCCGGGCCAGTTGAGTTTCCGTAAAACTGGTTTTCATCTTGAAAGCGTCGGTGTTCTATGTGCCTTCATCATCACCAATCCTCTCGCGTGGCGCTTGGAGATTGACGCTCTCTTCTTGGGGAATCGCGCAAAAACAGCCGGCAGGCAAGTTCCGCCATGAAAGCGTAGACTGAAGGCTCGACCCGTTTCCTTGCGAGCCATCACGCGAGCCGTGAAAATCAGGACTTGAACCAAACATCTCAGCAATGGCGACCCGCCTCCCCTTACTCGATGACGTTCTGCGCAGCGTCGAGCGTCGCTACCGCCTGCCGTCGGCGCCCCATTTTTCCCGGCAAGCGCTCGAAAGCAATCCCGCCGCCATCCTGGCAATCGCGATAGAAGAGGCTCGTGCAGCAACCGCCGACGGGGAAATGCCGAGCCGGACGACGAAGCGCCACTTCCTCGAATCACTCTCCCGCATAATTCGCGACGCAATGCGCGCCGAACAGGGAGATCCGGCCTTCCAGGCCATGGTGCTCCAACACCAAACCGCATACGTACGCGAGTATGCATCGCTGGCTGCGCACGCCGATAAGGACCGCCGCCTTGTCCGTGCCGCCGTCAATGCGGTGGCGCATCCGGCCAAGCAGCGGCTGGCTTCGTCGCGACGGCAAGCCGAGGCGCTGGCTCAGCTGCATGAGCTGGCGTCTTCGTCATCCTGGAAGGAGCTGGCCGAGGAGGCCCGGCAAGCAGTTGAACTGTCCGATATCGCCGACGATCCGTCGCTGGCACACGGCATCGCCCGAATACGGGATGAAGCCGCGTTGGAACGCCTGCAGCGCCTGAAAGACCTGGCGCCCGACGAACTGATTCAGCGTTATCTATCGCTGCGCGACCGGAACGGGCCGCGCTCCGGCAGCGCTGGCGCCGCCGCGCAGGGCTCGGCGTCCCGGCGGCGCGGCGCGGAAGTCGAAGCCCTGGCGACACAGGTGCTTCAAGCGCTTGCCCTGCGTTTAGGCCGAGAGGAAGGAAGCACCGACTCATACCGCGTCGTCACCTCGCTGCGAGTGCCGGCCTCCATACCAGGCAATGCCGAGCGCGCCAAAAGCGAATGGGACGTGGTGCTACTGCGCAACGCTAAAGAAAGTAGCGACAGCGTAAGCAGGGAAGGCGAGAGAAACAAGGACGTCGAGGGAGACAGAGAAAACAGGGAAGACGAGGAGAACAGCAAGGCGAGCCCCGCCTGGGACGTCCTCCTGCTGGTCGAGGCCAAAGCCTCGGTAGATGCGGCTACGACGGATCTACCGCGTTTGCTGCGCGGCCTGCGCCTGTTGTCGCAGGCCGATCGCAACACTGTTTATTCCTTAGAAACAGAGCAGGGAACCATGCGGCTGCGCGGCGCGTCGCTATGCGAATTGAATCCGGACGAGGCCGGGGTTCAGAACAATGCCAAGCTGAAGAGTACCGTGCTCTATTTCTGCGATGCGCCCGCCGAAACCACGCCTCGCCTGCTCAGCCCTGCCACCCGGATGCAGCTCTTATCTGCCCAGTCCAGCCTGGAGTTCGCCGGCAAGCTGGCGCTCGGCCAAGAAACCAGTCCGCAAGATCTGGAACCCGTCTGGCAAGAACTGCTGGAATCACCGCGTTGGCTCGCGGTGTTGCATCAGTACCAGGCGCTGCATCAAGTGCGCGAGCTAATGGTGCATGCCGACGATCTGATGGCCGCTATCCAGCCATAGACAATCAAGAGAAAATCTACACCCGCTCGAACACCCCCGCCGCCCCCATCCCCGTGCCCACGCACATCGTCACCATCCCATAATCCAGCTTGTGTCGCTGCAGGGCATGCACGACGGTCGCCGAACGGATGGCGCCGGTGGCGCCCAGGGGGTGGCCCAGGGCGATGGCGCCGCCCATGGGGTTGACCACTTCGGGGTTCAGGTTGAGGTCGCGGATGACGGCGAGGGATTGGGCGGCGAAGGCTTCGTTCAGTTCGATCCAGCCCATCTGGTCCAGCTTGAGGCCGGCGCGCTGCAGCACTTCGGGAATGGCGAACTTGGGCCCTATGCCCATGATCTGCGGCGGCACGCCGCGTACGGCGAACGATACGAAGCGCGCCAGCGGCGTCAGGTTGTGCGCCTTGAGGGCGCGCTCGGACACGACCAGCAAGGCGCCGGCGCCGTCGGAGGTCTGCGAGCTGTTGCCCGCCGTGACGCTGCCCTTGGCGGCGAACACGGGCTTGAGCTTGGCCAGGGCCTCCATGCTGGTGTCGGCCCGCACACCCTCGTCGAGAGAGAAGTTCTTGCGGGTTTCCACCACTTGGTCGGAGGCCAGGTTGGGGGTGCGACGCAGCACTTCGATGGGCAGGATCTCGTCGTTGAACTCGCCCGCCTTCTGCGCGGCCAGGGCGCGCTGATGCGATTGCAGCGCAAAGGCGTCCTGGTCTTCGCGCGAGACCTTCCACTGCTCGGCGACCTGTTCGGCCGTCTGGCCCATGCCATAGGCGATGCCGACGTTTTCATCGCGCTCGAAGATGCCGGGGCTGAAGGTGGTGGTGACGCCGATGATGGGCACCTGGCTCATGGACTCGGTGCCCGCGGCGATCATGACATCGGCCTCGCCGACGCGGATGCGGTCGGCGGCCATGGCCAGGGCGGTCAGGCCCGAGGCGCAGAAGCGGTTCACGGTGGCCCCCGGCACGGTGTCGGGCAGGCCGGCCAGCAGCAGGCCCAGGCGCGCCACGTTGAAGCCTTGCGGGCCTTCGGGAATGGCGCAGCCGACGATGACGTCTTCGACGGCGGCCGGGTCGAGGTTGGGCGCCTGCGCCAGCAGGCCGCGCAGCACGGTCGCCAGCAGGTCGTCGGGACGGTAGTGCGCCAGGGTGCCGCGCGGCGCCTTGCCGATGGGGCTGCGGGTCGCGGCGACGATATAGGCTTGTTGCAGTGTGGTCATGTGTCGTCCCCTTGGCTTAGTTGCGCACCGGCTTGCCGGTCTTTACAAAACCCATGATGCGTTCCTGCGTCTTGGGATGAGCCAGCAGGCCCAGGAAGGCTTCGCGTTCGCGGGCCAGCATCCAGCCCTCGTCGACGCGCTCGCCCGGGTCGAGATCGCCGCCGCACATGACGTGGGCGATGGTGGCCGCCACGTGGAAATCGTGCTCGGAGATGAAGCCGCCCACGCGCATGTTCACGAGCTGTCCCTTCAGCGTGGCGATGCCGTCGCGCCCGGCCACCGGGAAAGGCTGGGGCATGGGCGCCCGCCAGCCCGCTTCGGCCAGCACGTGGGCTTCGCGCACCGCCACGTAGAGCAGTTCGTTGCGGTTCATGACGATGGGGTCGGAAGGCAGCAGGAAGCCGATTTCGCGCGCATGCAGTGCCGAGGTCGAGACCGCGGCCTGCGCGATGGGGAAGGCGAAACGCTTGAGATAGGCCAGCAGGGGCGCATCGGGCGCGCCCTCGGCCTGCAGTTCGGCTGCCCGCCGGGCGCTCCAGGTGAGGCCGCCGGCGCCGGGCACCAGCCCCAGGCCGGATTCGACCAGGCCCATGTAAGTCTCGAAATGCGCCACCCGCCGCGCGCAGTGCAGGGCCAGTTCGCAGCCGCCGCCCAGGGCCATGCCCGCCAGCGCCGCCACCACCGGCACCTGGGCGTAGCGCAGGCGCAGCACCATGTCCTGCATGGCGCGCTCGACCGGCTCGACCGCCTTGGGACCGCCGGAGGCGAACAGGGGCAGCATGGATTTCAGGTCGGCGCCGGCCGAAAAAGGGTCGGTGAGCTGGCCCACCACGAGAGCGCTGAAGGAGCCCTCGGCGATGTCCACCGCGTGCTGCACGCCCTTCATCACCTCGGGACTGAGGGTATGCATCTTCGACTTGAACGATACGATGAGCACGTCGGCGGGATGCGGCGCAGGCAGCGTCCAGCACTTGACCGCTTCGTCTTCGAACACCACCTCTTCGCTCAGGCCGCTGCCCTCGCCGACCAGGCGGGGCGCGCCCACCTGGCGTTCGTACACCGGCAGGGCGCTGCGCTGCTCGAAGGCCTGGGCGGCCGGATTCCAGGAGCCTTGGGGCGTATGCACGCCCTGGGCCTCGTCCACCGGGCCGCTGAAGACCCAGTCGGGCAAAGGCGCCGACGCCAGCGCCTTGCTGTTCTCGATGTCGTCGGCGATCCATTGCGCCACCTCGCGCCAGCCCGCCGACTGCCAGATCTCGAACGGCCCCTGGCTGTGCCCGAAGCCCCAGATCATGGCCTGATCGACCTGCCTCGCCGTATCGGCGATGTCGGCCAGGTGGAAGGCGCTGTAGTGGAAGATGTCGCGCAGCACCGCCCACACGAACTGGGCCTGCGGATGCTGCGATTCGCGCAGGCCGCGCAGGCGCTTGGCCGGATCGCGCTCGGCCAGCAGAGCTGCCACGGCATCGTCGACCTTGGCATCGGCCGGCACGTATTCGCGCTTCTCAGGATCCAGGCGCAGTATGGCCTTGCCTTCTTTGCGGTAGAAGCCGGCGCCCGTCTTCTGGCCCAAGGCGCCCTTCTCGATCAGCGCTTCCAGCACGGGCGGCAGCGCAAACGCCTCGCGGAAAGGGTCGTTGGGCAGCTGGTCCTGCATGGTGCGGATGACGTGGGCCAGGGTGTCCAGGCCGACCACATCGGCCGTGCGGAAGGTGCCCGACTTGGCCCGCCCCAGGCGGGTGCCGGTCAGCTCGTCGACCTGCTCGTAGCTGAGCCCGTACTTCTGCGCCTGGGCGAATACGGACAGGATGCCGAACACGCCGATGCGGTTGCCGATGAAGTTGGGCGTATCCTTGGCCCTCACCACGCCCTTGCCCAGCCGCGTGGTCAGAAAGGTTTCGAGCTGGTCCAGCAGGGCCGGCTGCGTGTCGGCCGTGGGAATCAATTCGACCAGCGGCATGTAGCGCGGCGGGTTGAAGAAGTGCACGCCGCAGAAGCGCGACCGCAGGGATTCGGGCAGCGCCTGGGACAGCCGGGTGATCGACAGGCCCGAGGTATTGCTGGCCACGATGGCCCCCGGCTTGATGGCGGGCGCCAGCTTTTTGTAGAGGTCCTGCTTCCAGTCCATGCGCTCGGCAATGGCTTCGATGACCAGATCGCACTCGGCCAGGCGGTGCAGATCGTCCTGGTAGTTGGCCGGCTCGATCAGTTCCGCCAGGGCGGGCGCGCCCAGCGGCGCGGGGCTGGCCTTGCGCAGCATCGCAATGGCCTTGTGGACCACGCCGTTGGGGTCGCCCTCTTTGGCGGGCAGGTCGAACAACACCACCGGCACGCCGGCGTTCACGCAATGGGCCGCGATCTGCGCCCCCATGACTCCCGCGCCGCATACAGCTACTTTGCGGATATGAAACTGGCCTGAATGACTGGTTTGCATGGACGTCGCTCCGTTCAAGCTGAAGGATGAATAGCTTTAGTGTAGTACGCGAAGCGTGGATCGGCCTGCAACGGTTTGTGGCAAGCCCGCGAGGCCTGGAATCAGTACTCTGACGCGCGGCCCGTGAGGGCCACGCCGATCTTCAACAGGAAATGCGAGACGTCGTCGCACAGCCGCTGGAACCAGGAATGGCGTGCGTAGGTCTCGGCGGTGACCCGGTTGCAGCTGTTGGCCAGCTCGCGCTCGAGCGCGGCCTTGAGTTGGCCGGCAAAGCCCTCGTCGCTGATGAAGACGTTGGTTTCGCGGGCCAGCAGCAGGCTGAACGGGTCCATGTTCGACGACCCGATCATGGCGCAGCCGTCGATCACGGCGACCTTGGCGTGCAGATAGCTGGGCTGGTATTCATAGATCTCGATGCCGCCGGCCAGGACTTTCTGATACATGCTGCGACAAGCGCGATATTGCAGGGCGTATTCGGCCCGGCCCTGCAGCAGCAGCCGCACCCGCACGCCGCGCCGGGCCGCCCGGCGCAGCGCGGCCTTCAGCCGGCGGCCGGGAAAAAAGTACGAGTTGGCGATGAGGGCGTCGTGGGTGGCCGTTTCCAGGGCCTGGACGTAGACGTTCTCGATGGTCTTGCGAAAGCGCAGGTTGTCGCGCAGCAGCACGGTGGCGCGCATGCCCGGTTCGAAGCGGGGCTGGGCGTCGGCCAGGACGCGCGCCCGGCGCTCGCGCCAGCCCCTGATGCGCTGGTAGAAACCGCCCCAGTCGTCGCGGCGGCGCCAGGCCATGCGCATCCACAGATCGCTCTGGGCCCTGGACAGGTCCTGCACGATGGGGCCGCGCACGCGCACGGCGAAGTCGAAGCGCGGCTTGGGGCCCTGGCCGTCGTCGGGCACGTCCACGAGGTCGTCGATGATGTTGATGCCGCCGACGAAACCGATGCGGTCGTCCACCACGGTGACCTTGCGATGCAGGCGGCGCAGCCGGCTCAGCCTGAAGCGATAGCGGCCCAAGCCGGCCGGTTCGGGCCGGTAGACGCGCACCTGCGCCCCCATCTCGTCGAGCAGCCGCACTATCTCGGGGGCGTTCTCGTAGCTGCCGAAGCCGTCGATGACGACGCGCACTTTGACGCCCCGCTGGCAGGCGGCGCGCAGATGTCCCAGCACCTTATGGCCCGTGTCGTCCAGGTTGAAGATGTAGGTTTCGAGGTGAACGCTGGACTGCGCCTCGTCAATGTCCTTGCACAGCGCAGGAAAGAATTCGCCGCCGTTCTCGAGCAGTTCGATGCAGTTTCCGTCCCGCCAGACCAGGCGGGACTCTTTGCGCGCCATGACTATTCCGCCTCGCCAGCAAGTCTTGTAAGCACTGATTTTGCCATACTAACTTTACACGTGGCGGTGGGCAGGTCCGTCACGTCCCAAGCGTGAAACCGCTGCGCAAACCGTGCCGCGGCAATGTCAGCGGCTCGGGCTCGCCGCGCTTCCAGCGGCCCGCGCGCTCTCGTTGTTGAAGCCGCTGTGCGGCCGGTTCAAGGCAGCTCGAGCTCTGCAAAGATGGGCGAATGATCGGACAGCTGCCTCCAGGGCAGGCCATGCAGCACGCGGGCCTTGCGCACGGCGAAGCCGCGCTGGTAGATGCGGTCCAGGCGCAGCCAGGGAAAGGCCGAGGGGAAGGTGCGCGGCGGCGGCGTCATGCGCGCCAGGCCATTGATGCCCAGCTCGTGCACCGAATCTGCAAGCCCCGACCGGCTGCGCAGGGTGCGGCCCAGCCGCTTTACGGTGTGATGCAGCGGCATGGAGCGCGTTGCCAGGCCCTGCGGCGAGACGGCGAAGACCTCGTACAGGCCGAGCTGCTGCACGAACAGCGGCGCCAGGCGGTTGGTCCAGTCGTTGAAGTCGCCGGCGATGATCATGGGCGCATCGGCGGGCACCATGCGCTTGATGCGCTCGACCAGGGCCATGATCTGGCGGGTGCGCCCGCCCGCGAACAGGCCCAGGTGGACTACCAGGCAATGCACCTGGGTGTCGTCGACCATGATGGTGGCGTGCAGCAGGCCGCGCTGCTCGAGCTTGTGGTCGGAGATGTCCTGGTTTTCGTAACTGAGGATGTCGTAGCGGGACAGCAGCGCGTTGCCGTGATCGGTCTGGGCGCGTATGGCGTTGCAGCCATAGCAGTAGTCCATGTCCAGCGCGGCGCCCAGCGATTCATGCTGGGCATGCAGGATGTTCTGGCGCTCGTTGCGCCCCTGTACTTCTTGAAGAAACAGCAGGTCGGGATGCAGGCCATACAAGCCCAGGCGCAGCTGCGACAGCGATTCGCGCGAGCCGATCGCCGATCGGCCCTTGTGGATGTTGTAGCTGACGATGCGCAGGATCGACATGGCCGGCCCCGGGGCTTATTTGGCCTCGGTCGAACGCAGCCGGATATGCAGCTCCCGCAACTGTTTCTCGTCGACCGGAGAAGGCGCGTGCGTGAGCAGGTCTTGCGCGCGCTGGGTCTTGGGGAAGGCGATGACGTCGCGGATGCTTTCGGCGCCCGCCATCATGGTGACGAGGCGATCCAGCCCGAAGGCCACTCCGCCATGCGGCGGCGCGCCATACTGCAGGGCGTCGAGCAGGAAGCCGAATTTTTCGCGTGCTTCGTCGGCGCCGATATTGAGCGCCTGGAACACCTTGCTTTGCACGTCGGCGCGGTGGATGCGCACCGAGCCGCCGCCGATCTCCCAACCATTGAGCACGATGTCGTAGGCCTTGGCCAGGGCGCGCGCCGGTTCGTTCTCGAGCAGCTCTTCGTGGCCGTCCTTGGGACTGGTGAAGGGATGGTGGGCGGCGAAGTAGCGGCCTTCTTGTTCGTCGTACTCGAACATGGGAAAGTCGACGACCCACAACGGCTGCCAGCCGGCCTCGAACAGCCCGCGCTCTTTGCCGAAATCGCTGTGTCCGATGCGCACGCGCAGGGCGCCGATGGCGTCGTTGACGACTTTGGTCTTGTCGGCGCCGAAGAAGATGAGGTCGCCGCTTTGGGCGCCGGTGCGCTCGATGAGCTGGGTCAGCGCCTGGGTATGGATGTTCTTGACGATGGGCGACTGCAGGCCCTCGGGGATGGAGGCGGCGTCGTTGACCTTGATGTAGGCCAGGCCCTTGGCGCCGTAGATGCCGACGAACTTGGTGTAGGCGTCGATCTCGCTGCGGGGCATGGCGGCGCCGCCCGGCACGCGCAGCGCCACGACGCGGCACGCCGGATCCTTGGCCGGGGCCGAGAACACCTTGAAGTCGACGTCGGCCATCAGGTCGGACACATCGACGAACTCGAGCTTGACGCGCAGGTCGGGTTTGTCGGAGCCGAAGCGGCGCATGGCTTCTTCCCACGTCATGGTGGGGAAGGCCTCGGGCAGCTCGACGCCCTGCACCTGGCTGAACACATGGCGCAGCATGCCTTCGAAGATGGCGCGGATTTCTTCTTCGTTGAGGAAGGAGGTTTCGCAGTCGATCTGGGTGAATTCGGGCTGGCGGTCGGCGCGCAGGTCTTCGTCGCGGAAGCACTTGGTGATCTGGTAGTAGCGGTCGAAGCCAGCCACCATCAGCATCTGCTTGAACAGCTGCGGCGATTGCGGCAAGGCGAAGAACTCGCCCGGATTCACGCGCGAGGGCACGAGGTAGTCGCGCGCGCCTTCGGGCGTGCTCTTGGTGAGCATGGGGGTCTCGATGTCGATGAAGCCCAGGCTGTCCAGATATTTGCGCACCTCGATGGAGACGCGGTAGCGCAGCATCAGGTTCTGCTGCATCTGCGGACGGCGCAGGTCGAGCACGCGATGCGTCAGACGCGTGGTCTCGGACAGGTTGTCGTCGTCCAGCTGGAACGGCGGCGTGACCGAGGTGTTCAGTATCTCGATCTCGCGGCACAAGACCTCGATCTCGCCGGAAGCCAGTTCGGGGTTGCTGGTGCCTTCGGGGCGCAGGCGCACCAGGCCGGTGATGCGCACGCAATACTCGTTGCGGATGCGTTCGGCTGTGGCGAAGGCGTCGACGTTGTCCGGATCCACCACGATCTGCGCCAGGCCGGCCCGGTCGCGCAAGTCGATGAAAATGACGCCGCCATGGTCGCGGCGCCGATGCACCCAGCCAAACAAGGTGACTGTCTGGTCCAGTTGTTCTCGACTGACCTCGCCGGTGTAGCAGGTACGCATGAAGGAGTGCTCCGTTTGTTGATTCTGTAAATGTCGGTTCGGGCCGGTCCCGGCGGCCCCGGCGCCTGGGCCGGGGCTACGCAGCCAGGAAGTCCCTGGCAGGGTTCAGGAGGCCGCCGCCGTGGAGGAAGAAGTATCGGCCGGCTTCGCGGCCGTCGCCTGCTCGGACGATGAACTGGACGGCGAACTGGACGAAGAGGCCGCCGACTCGCTGGAGGCGCCCGTTTTCTTGCCGCCGTCGCGGAAGTCGGTCACATACCAGCCCGAGCCCTTGAGCTGGAAGCCTGCGGCGGTGACCTGCTTGGCATAGGTGCTTTGACCGCATTCGGGGCAAACGGTCAGGACGGGGTCGGACATTTTTTGCAGGACGTCTTGCGCATGACCGCAAGCGCTGCACTTGTATGCATAGATAGGCACGGAAAAAAATCCCAAGAAAAAATAGTCCAAGGAAAAACCGCTGGCTGCCGCCTTGGGTGGTGCGCACGGCAAGGTGCGATGCGCGGCAAAGCTTCGGCCCGGTCCTTTGATTGGAAAAGGTCGGCCGAATCAGACTATGAAAATCACGGATAACGCGTGATTTTAGCTGCTTTTGCCGTTTTTCACCCAGAAGGCGGCCAGCGCCTGTCAACTCTGGAAGGGCAGCCGCACTGGCCTTCGGCACATAGATGAGGGCTGCCGCGCCTAAATCAAGTCCAATGCCCGGCCGGCCGGCGACCGCCTTGCGGCGACGCCAGGCCCTTGCGCCGCGGGCCGCCGGGCATGCGCCGGGGCACGATCTGCAGTATTCTAAGCGGTTGAATCGCTCTTTTTTTCGGACCTTTTTCAATGCCCACCCCCTACACGTTCTCGCAGCGCGCAGAAAAAATCACCAGTTCGACCATCCGCGAAATCCTCAAGGTCACCGAACGCCCTGAAATCATCTCTTTCGCGGGCGGCCTGCCGGCGCCGGTGGGGTTTCCGCTGGACGACGTGAACGCGGCCTTCGACCGGGTACTGGGACAGAACGGGCGCACGGCGCTGCAATACGGCCCCACCGAGGGCTACACGCCGCTGCGCGAATGGGTGGCAGGCGATATGCAGCGGCGCGGCGCGGAGCATGTGGGCGCGGACGAGGTGCTGATCGTCTCGGGCTCGCAGCAGGCGCTCGACCTGTTGGGCAAGCTGTTCATCGATCCGGGCAGCAATGTGCTGGTCGAGGCGCCCAGCTATCTGGGCGCCCTGCAGTCCTTTTCTTTGTATGAGCCCAACTACGTCACCGTGCCCACCGACGAAGGCGGGCTGATCCCGGCCGGCCTGACCGACGAGCGCGTTCGCGATGCGCGCTTCATCTACGCCCTGCCCAACTTCCAGAATCCCACCGGCCGCACGCTGACGCTGGAGCGCCGCCAGGCCCTGGTGCGGCGCTGTGCCGAAGCGGGGCTGCCCATCGTCGAGGACGACCCCTACGGCGACCTGCGCTACACGGGCGAGTCCCTTCCCAGCCTGCTGGCTCTGGGCCGCGAGGCGAGCGCCACGGTGGTCAGGCTGGGCTCGTTCTCGAAAGTGCTTGCGCCGGGCCTGCGGCTGGGCTATATCGTTGCGCCGGCGCCTATCATCAGCAAGCTGGTGCAGATCAAGCAGGCCACCGACCTGCACACGGCCACGCTTACGCAGATGGCCGTGTACGAAATCGTCAAGGACGGCTTTCTCGACCAGCACCTGCCGGCCGTGCGCGAAATCTACCACAAGCAATGCGGGTACATGCTCGACGCCATGCAGGCGCATTTTCCGTCCACGGCCAGCTGGACACAGCCCGAGGGCGGCATGTTCATCTGGGTCACGCTGCCGGCGCACATCGATGCGCACGACCTGCTTGCGCGCGCCGTTGCGCAGAACGTGGCCTTCGTGCCCGGGGCGCCCTTCTTTGCCGACGAGGCCCGGCACAACACGCTTCGCCTGAGCTTCGTCACGGTGCCCGAGGCCCGCATCCGCGAAGGCATTGCCATTTTGGGCCGGCTCATTGCGCAGAGCGCCGCCGACACTGCCGGGCAAACGCTCGAATTGAATGGATCAGAATCGATTCCCGCGATCGTCGCCGCCGAGAACGCCATGATTTCCTCCGCCGCCCGCACGCAGGCGGTCTGATTGCCCTTTATGTCGTCGATACAGCAACCGCCTCCACCCGACAACCCAGCCCCGCACACACTGCCCGATCTGTCCGACATGCGCCACGACGACTGGGTGGAGCGCTGGCTGCCCCGGTCATGGGGGCCTTACGCCCGGCTGTGCCGGCTGGACAGGCCGGTGGGTACCTGGCTGACGCTGCTGCCCTGCCTGGCGGCGCTGGTGCAGGCGGCCGAGGGCTGGCCGACGCTGTGGCGGCTGTTCATCTTTTCGCTGGGCGCCCTGCTGATGCGCGGCATCGGCTGCACGCTCAACGACATCTTCGACCGCGATCTGGACCATCAGGTCGAGCGCACGCGCTTCCGTCCCCTGACCAGCGGCCAGATCACGCTGCGCAATGCGCTGTACTTCCTGCTGGGGCAGTTTGCCGTCTGCGCCCTGCTGCTGCTCGCCATCAACGAGTACAGCCGCTGGATGGCGGTAGCGCTGGTGCCCATCGTGGTGATCTATCCGCTCTGCAAGCGCTTCACCTACTGGCCGCAGATCGTGCTGGGCATAGGTTTCAACTGGGGCATGCTGATGGCATGGTCCGACACGCAAAACTACATTCCGCTGGCCGGTGTGGCCATGTGGGTGGGCGCGGTACTGTGGCAGGTGGGCTATGACTCGATCTATGCCTACGTGGACGTGCGCGACGACCTCAAGGTGGGCGTGAAGTCCACAGCCATGCGTTTTGCCGAGCACGGCAAGCTCTGGATCAGCGGCTTTTATCTGGCGACGTTCGCGCTGTGGCTCTACGGCGGCCTGGCCCTGGGCCATCATGCCGGCTACTTCGTGGTGCTGGCCATCATCGGGGGCCATTTCGTCTGGCAGATGAGGGTCTTCAACCTGGCGCGGCCCGACCGCAATTTCATGCTGTTCCGCTCGAACATGGCGGTGGGCGTGATGCTGATTCTCGCGACGCTGCTGGGCACGCTTTTATAATGGCGCTCGCCGCCGGTAAAAAACGCGCACAAAACGGAAGACGCCGAAACACTTCCCGCGCAGCGGCCGCCTCGCTCAACAACCATTTACTCATCCAACGTGACAGGCGCTTCGCGCCTGCCTGTCGAAGGTAGACACTATGCCCGGTTTAGTCGAACTCATCGCCACCGCTCTTTTTGCCATCGCCATCGTGCACACATTCTCGGTGCCCGTGTTCGCGCGCCTGGCCAATCGCAACGGACCGCATGCGGGGCTTTGGCATCTGCTGTCCGAGGTGGAGGCGGTGTTCGGCGTCTGGGCCTTCGTGCTGATCATTATTTTCGGTCTGGTCGCCGGGGCGCACGAGACGGTCACCTATCTGGACACGCGCAACTTCACCGAACCGGCCTTTGTATTCGCCATCATGGTGGTGGCGGCCAGCCGGCCCATTCTGGACCTGGTGGGCATGATCGTGCGGGGGCTGTCGCGGGCGCTGCCGATGCGCAACGAACTGTCGACCTTCTTCGTCACGCTGTCCATCGTGCCGCTGGCGGGTTCGTTCATCACCGAGCCAGCGGCCATGACGCTGGCCGCCCTGCTGCTGCGGGACGCCTATTTCCACAAGCCCGAGCAGGTGGGCTTCAAGTATCTGACGCTGGGCGTGCTGTTCGTCAACATCTCGATCGGCGGCGTGCTGACGGCCTACGCGGCGCCGCCGGTGCTGATGGTGGCGCAGACTTTCGGCTGGGACTCCTCGTACATGGCGACGCACTTCGGCTGGCGCGCGGTAGTCGCGGTCTTCGTCAATGCGGCCGTGCTGACCCTTATCTGCCGAAAGTATCTGCTGTCGGGCGACATCGGCCGCGACCAGAAGCAGCCCCTTGCAATGACGCCCATGAGCGTCATTGCCGTGCATGTGGCGATACTGATCGGCATCGTGCTGGGCGCCCATCATCCGGTGGTCTTCCTGGGCCTGCTGATGATGTTCATCGGCTATGCGCAGGCGTATGCGCGCTATCAGGACCGGCTGATGATCAAGGAGGGCCTGATGGTGGGCTTTTTCCTTGCGGGGCTGGTGGTGCTGGGGGGGCTGCAGCAGTGGTGGCTGCAAGACCTCCTGGGCGGGCTTTCTCCCACGGTGCTGTTCTGGGGCTCGACGGCGCTGACGGCGGTGACGGACAATGCGGCGCTGACTTATCTGGGCTCTCTGGTAGAGGGCACGAGCGATCTGTGGCGCTACATGCTGGTGGCGGGGGCCGTGACGGGCGGCGGCCTGACGGTGATCGCGAATGCGCCGAACCCGGCGGGGTTTGCGATTTTGAAGGGCTGCTTTCCCGATGGGGCGATTTCGCCGCTCAAGCTGCTGATGTCGGCGTTGGTTCCGACGCTGGTGGCGGCGTTCATGTTCTTGCTGCCCAATGCGTTTTGAGTTCTCGCGCCGCCTGGGCGAGCGGCACGGTCTCAAAATGTGCGCGTCATGCGGTCCCGCTGCGCGGGACTTCCCAGGTCTGCCTCGCCCAGGCTCGTAGTATCTTGGATACTTGCATCGCCCCCCTACACAATTTGTAGAGCCTGAGCGTGATGAATACGACGCGTGTCCAGACCGTCGGTAAAGACCCGCCTATAAACACCTATTCCGCCAACAAGACCCCTTCCTCGTCCAGCAAAGGATACGAAGCCGCGCCCGGCAATTCGTAATGCCACCACTCCGTAGGCAATGACACGAAACCCGCCTGCAGCATGATGTCCAGCAGCAGATGGCGGTTGCGCTGGACGGCAACCGGAAGGTCGGGCCGGTCGTGATGCGACTGCTCGCGCATGTCGTCGAAGCCCGTGCCCATGTCCAGCGCTTCGCCGTCGATGTCCAGCAGCGTTACATCTACCGCCACGCCGCGGCTGTGGTTGGAGCCATGGCGCGGGTCGGCCACGTAGGCGGGATTCGGGCATATCCGCCACAGCACCTCCTGCGCCGCGGGCGGTCGATAGGCATCGAATATTTTCAGGGTTAGCCCCGCCCGACGGGCCGCGACGGCGGCGCGCATCAGGCAGGCGGCGGCGTCCGGATGCAGCATGCAGGGCGCGTCGGCGGCGTAGATGGGCAGGCAGATGAAGTTGTTGGAGCCGGCGTAGACGAGTTCGATTTCTACCGGATACCCGGCCGGTTCGATCGTGACCAGCCCAGCGGGGGACAGGGGAGATGGTGCCCGCTTCGCGCCGGCGCTTCCTGCGTCAGATGCTGGTCGAGACGCGGCTGCCGCGCCGGCGGGCAGCGGCCGCGCACCGGTCTGAGCATGCGGCGCCGTGTCGTGCCGGCCGCCGGCCTCGGACGCCACGTCAGGAATCCCGCGTCTTCTTGGCGTCGCGGCGCAGCAGCCTGATCAGCCAGGAAAACAGGGTCAGGGAACACACCAGGCCGACCGCGAAGATCAGCAGGACAATGATTTCACCGGACGTCATACCGTATGAACACTCGTAGGCTTGGACATGCGGCTATGTTAACGCCATCGGCGTCATGATGCCGCCCGGACGGCCGTGGCGGGCCTCCGGGCGGAAAAGACCGGATCAGGAACCGGTGTTGTCGAACAGCTTGCGCAGTTCGGGCGCGTAGCGCGGGCTGGCCTGGTCGATGGCCTTCCAGGCCGCTTCGTTGGCCTTGGCGACGAATTCCTCGGCTTGCTTGGGCTCGAGTTCGACGATCTCGATGCCGGCGTCGATGAGCTGCTGCTTCTCTTTCTCGGCCAGGGCGTCGTCCTCGTCATAGCGGGCCTCGAGCTGCTTGACCTGGTCCTTCAGGAAGGCGCGCTGCTCGTCGTTCAGTTTCTTTTCCCAGGAATTCTGATTCATGAACAGGCTGACCTCGACGTTGTAGAAACCGGGGTCGATGCGGTATTTGGTCTTCTCCTGCCAGCCGAGGTCGAAAATGCCGACGCTGGGCCAGCCATAGCCGTCGACCACGCCGCGCTCGAGGGCGGTGTAGACCTCGCCGGGCGGAACCTGCAGCGGCAAGGCGCCCAGCGACTGGAAGAAGGTGCGGTACACCGGCACGCTGCGCAGCTTCATGCCCTCGAAGGAGCCGTTCTCGGGCTTTTTGGTGGTGTATACGTGGTACTTCAGGCCGTCATGGACGCGGCCCAGCCATACCATGTTGGCCTTTTCGCGATGGATCTTGTCCATGAGCTCGTAGCCGCCGTTGGCGCGCACTTCGGCCATGGGCGTCGAAGAAAAGCTCATCACCAGCGCTTCGGGGACGAGGTTGGCGTGGAACACACCGGTGGTATTGGACATGTCGACCACGCCGGCGCGCACCGCATTGCCCACTTCGAACGGAGGCATGGCTTCGGGGCCGCCGATCATGTTGATCTGCACGATGCCCTTGCCTTCTTCGTTGACCTTCTTCACGAAGGCTTCGAACTTGCGGTCGAAGAAGGAATCCTTGGCAAAGACGCTGACCGCGCGCAGCGTGACTTCCGCGCCGTGAGCGGCGCTGGCGGCCATGAGGCCCAGGACGGTACCCAGAGCGATCTGCTTGAACTGCAACTTCATAAGTGTCTCCACATTGCTACTACATCATCATCCTGGGCAGCCCGATGGCCAGCCAGGGAAGGAACAACAACAGGCCCAGCACCAGCAGTTCGAGAATGATGAACGGCATTACCGAGCCATAGATCTGAGTCAGCCTGATATGGCTGGGCGCTACGCTTTGCATGACCATGCACAGCAGCCCGAAGGGCGGCGTCAGCAGGCCGATCTCCATGGCCAGCAGCAGCATGACGCCGAGCCAGACAGGGTCGATGCCCGCGGCGTGGGCCAGCGGCATGAAGAACGGCAGCGTGATCATCATCATGCTGACCTGGTCGATGACGCAGCCCAGCAGCAGCACGATCGCCAGCATGCCCACCACCAGCCAGATGGGCGAAAGCTCGTACTGGGAGATCAGGTTCAGCAGGCCGGTCGTGGCGCCCGAAAAGCTCAGCAGCTGCGAGAAGGTGGTCGAGGCGATCAGCACGAAGAGGATGATGACCGAAATGCGCGCAGTCTCCATCAGCGCTTTATAGAAGGTCTTCCAGGTGAAGGCGCCGTAAAAGACGGTCGCGAGCGCCGAGGCGACGGCGCCGATGGCCGCCGATTCGGTGGGCGAGGCCCAGCCCATCAGCATGCTGCCCACCACGGCCACGAAGATGGCGAACAGGGGCAGGACATCGCGCACGAAGGGCTTCCACTTCTGCCAGCCGGACAGGGTCGGGCCGGACTCGTCGATCGGCGCCAGCGAGGGGTCGAGCTTGCAGCGCACGACCACGTAGCCGACGAACAGCAGCGCCAGCAGCAGGCCGGGAACGATGCCGCCGATCAGCAGCTGCGAGATGGAGATGCCGCCCAGGCTGCCCAGCATGACGGCCAGGGCCGACGGCGGGATGAGCATGGCGATGCCGCCCACGGCCATGATGGGGCCCATGGCGATGCTGGGCTGGTAGCCGCGCTTGAGCATGTCGGGCAGCAGGGTGCCGCCCATCATGGCGGTGTTGGCGATGGTGGAGCCCGACAAGGTGGCGAACACGGTGCCGCCCACCACCGACACGATGGACAGGCGGCCCGGCACCTTGTTGATCAGGCTTTCGACCGCGCTGATGGCCCGATAGGCCACGCCGGTATGGAACAGCACCTCGCCCATCAATATGAACAGTGGAATCGGCGTCAGCGAGAAACTGCTGACCGACTGTATGGAGTTGCGCACGAGCTGGCCCAGGCCCGCTTCGCCGCCCATGAAGAACCAGGCGCCCAGGATGTTGACGCCCAGGAAGGCGAAGGCCACCGGCACGCCGACCAGCATCAGGACGAACAGCACGCCCAGCAGACCGCTCAAGGCCCAATACCATTCCATCATGATGCCGCCTTTGCGCACAGCGTGGCGCATGCCAGGCGGCGGATGAACTCCACCGACAGCAGAACGAAGCTGATCACCATGGGAATGGCGAGCCACCAGTCCGGAAACACCAGGACCTTGAAGATCATGCCGCCCTGCTGGGCGCTGTCCAGCATGCTGATGACGCCTTGCACCGCCAGCACCAGGCTAACGGCCAGGCACACCACATTGCCGATGATGCCCGCGATGCGCAGCGCGACGCCCGACAGGCCCCGCAGGAGGATATCGACGCGGATGTGATCGTTGGTGTAGACCAGCCACGGCGCCGCCAGAAAGGCCGACACCATCAGCATGTATTCAGTGACCTCGACCGACCATGGGATGGAAGTGACGCCCAGGTTGCGCAGCAGTACGTCGGCGCATACCAGCAATGCCATGGCGGCGAACAATATGGCGGCAACGACACCCGTGCCTATCATGAGCCCCCGGTACATGCACGCACCCAGAGAGGGCTGCCGCCCTTGCGGCGACTGTCCTGTGTCTTCCATAGACCTACCTTGATTCAATACAACGACTACAACTTCAGCCTACTGAAGACCAGTCGGGAAAAGAATTTTACACTTAAAGCATCTGCGCAATATTAGGGTTATTGCTAGGTAAACGCAGGGATGCCTTGGGTTTTCATAGGGAAAATGCGCTGCGGTTTTTTTTGCGTTGCAGTGTGTTTTGAGTCACAAATTCTGTGCAACAATGCCGACTTTAAGCGCATAAAACCCGATGGGCTTCCACGATGTGCTTTTCCAGTCGCTCGAAGAACGCGGCTGGGCGGTCGGCGATCGCATTGTCCCCCCCTCTCTGACGCAGTCTCTGCGCAATCACGCCCACCAGCTGTGGCAGCAGGGCTTCTTCAGGCCCGCCTCCGTCGGTCGCCAGGCCGGGCTAAAGCACGATCCCGACATACGCGGGGACGCCATCTGCTGGCTGGACGACAAAACGCCCGATACGCCCGCTGCGGAATTCCTGGCCTGGGCCGACGGCTTGCGCCAGGATCTGAACCGGCATTTTTTCCTGAGCCTGCGGGGGCAGGAATTCCATTTCGCACGCTACGAGCCGGGCCGGGGCTACGCCCGGCACCTGGACCAGCACGGCGGAACGAGTGCGCGCAAAGTGTCTTTGGTGCTGTATTTGAACGAGGACTGGGAAGCCGGAGACGGCGGCGAACTGTGCCTGTATGGCCCCGCGGCGGAAGAGGAAGCGGCCGCGAGCGCCGGACGGACCTCGGCAGGCGACGGACCCGAAGCGGATGTCAGGATACTGCCCGAAGCGGGCCGGCTGGCGGTGTTCCTGAGCGACCGCATCCCCCACGAAGTGCTGCCCGCCCGGCGCGTGCGCTGGAGCCTGACGGGCTGGTTCCGGGACGATGCCGGCTAGGGCCTAGACGCTGAGGTAGGCGCGGCGCACTTCTTCGTTGTCGGCCAGTTCCTGCATGGTGGCGTGATAGCGGATCTGGCCTTTTTCAAGCACATAGGCCCGGTCGGACACCAGTTCGGCAAAATGCATGTTCTGCTCGGACAGCAGGATGCTGACCCCGTTGGCCTTGAGCTCGAGGATCATGTTGGCCATCTGCTCGACGATGACGGGGGCCACGCCTTCCGAAGGCTCGTCCAGCAGCACGAGATAGGGGTTGCCCATCAGCGCCCGCGCCACGGTCAGCATCTGCTGCTCGCCGCCGCTCATGCGGCCGCCCGGCCGCTGCGGCATCTCGCCCAGGTTGGGAAACAGCTTGAACAGGCGCTCGGGCGTCCATTCGGGCGCGCCTCGGCCATCGCCACGCGGGGGCTGGCGGCCCACCGCGAGATTCTCCATGACGGTCAGGTCGGTGAAGACGCGGCGGTCTTCGGGCACGAAAGCCAGCCCGAGCCGCGCGGCCTGATAAGGCTCGCTGCGTGAAATGTCGTGCCCCAGGAAATGGATGTCGCCGCGGCGCTTGTCCAGCATGCCCATGATGGCCTTGAGGGTGGTGGATTTTCCGGCGCCGTTACGGCCCATAAGGGCCACGACTTCGCCGCGACCCACCTGCAGGTCGAGATCGAACAGAATCTGGGCGGCGCCGTACCAGGCCCGCAGGCCCTTGGCATCCAGCAATGTCTGCGTCGCCGTGTTCATCATGCAAGCTCCTTGTCTGCCGCTTTTTTCTCGAATGTCTTGCCGCTTCCGAAATAGACCTCCTGCACCTTGGGATGGTCGCGGATCTCGAGCGGCTTGCCTTCGGCGATGAGCCGCCCGCGCGCCAGGACGATCATGCGGTCGGCGTAGGCGAACACCACGTCCATGCTGTGCTCGGTGAACAGCACGGCCATGTTGCGTTCGACCACCAGCTTCTTGGTCAACGCCATGAGCTCGTTGCGCTCTTTGGGCGCCATGCCGGCGGTGGGCTCGTCCATAAGCAGCAGCTTGGGATTGTTGGCGATGGCGATGGCCAGCTCGACGCGCTTGACGTCGCCATAGGCCAAGTCGGCGCAGGGCCGGTCGGCCTGCTGCGCCATGCCGACTTTTTCCAGCAGCTCGATGGCTTCGTCGCGCTTGTGGCCGGCCGCCTTGCGCCAGGTGGCCAGCAGCTTGCCGTCCGCCGAAAGCAGGGCCATCTGCACGTTCTCGACCACCGTCAGCGAGCCGAAGGTCTCGGCGATCTGGAAGGTGCGGCCCACGCCCAGCTTCCAGATGTCGCGCGGAGGCAGGCCGATCAGCTCGTGGCCGTCAAGCTTGATGGAGCCCCGGTCGGCGCGCAGCTGGCCGTTGACCATGTTGAAGGTGGTGGACTTGCCGGCGCCGTTGGGTCCGATGAGGGCCAGCAGCTCGCCCGCGGCCAGGTCGAAGCTGATCTCGTCGACGGCCTTGACGCCGCCGAAGGACTTGCCCAGTCCGGATACGTTGAGCAGGCTCATAGTTGCACTCCTTTCGCGCCCACGCGATCGATCTTCTTGCCGGCCAGGCCGTCGTAGAGCTGTTTGATGGTGCCGGCAATGCCCTGCGGGAAGAGCAGCACGAGCAGCAGGATGATGCCGCCCAGCATGGCGCGCCAGAAATCGGTGTTGCGGGCCACGACGTCATGCAGCCAAGTGAACGAGACGGCGCCCACGACCGGGCCGACGAGGGTTTGCATGCCGCCCAGCAGCACCATGACCAGGCCGTCGATGGATTTGTTCACGTGCAGGGTCTCGGGCGCGATGCTGCCCTTGGAGAAGGCGAACAGCGCCCCCGCCAGGCCGGCGACCGCGCCGGCCAGGATGAAGCCGTACCAATGGATGCGCTTGACGTTGATGCCGATGGCGTCGGCGCGCAGGAAGGAGTCGCGTCCCGCCCGCATGGCGTAGCCGAAGGGCGAGAACAGCACCCGGCGCAGCCATAGGATGCCGGCGATGACCAGCACCAGCGTCAGGTAGTAATAGACGGTCTTGTCCGCCAGCCAGGCCGCGGGCCACACGCCGGTGAGGCCGTTGCTGCCGCCGGTGAAGTCGTCCCACTGGAAGACGATGGCCCAGGTGATCTGCGCCACGGCCAGCGTCAGCATGGCCAGATACACGCCCGACAGCCGCACGCAGAACCAGCCGTAGATGATGGCGCCCACCGCGGCGACCAGCGGCGCGAGAACGAGCGAGGCCTCCATCGGCAGGCCGAGCTGGCGCACCAGCAGGGCGGCCCCGTAGGCGCCCAGGCCGAAGTAGGCGGCATGCCCGAACGAGTGCATGCCCCCCGGTCCCATGATGAAGTGCAGGCTGACGGCGAACAGCGAGGCGACCAGCAGGTCGATGAGCAGCACCGTGACGTAGGGCGAATCGATGGTCAGTATCGGCAGCGCCACGAGGAACAGCGCGAAGATGCCCATGCCGATCTTGAACCGGACGCTGGCCGGAACCAGCGGCTTCTCGCCCTGGCTGTTCTTGTGGCCGGGAGGCTGCGGCCGGCCGAACAGGCCCCAGGGACGCAGGATGAGCACCACCGCCATGACCAGGAACTCGACCACCAGGGTGAGCTTGGTGAAGGAGATGCCGACGCCCATGATCTCGACCACGCCCAGCCACACACAGAGGGCCTTGAGCTCGGCGATGAGCAGCGCGGCGACGTAGGCGCCGGGAATCGAGCCCATGCCGCCCACCACCACGATGACGAAGGCCGCGCCGATGATGTGGATGTCCATTTCGAGGTTGGCCGGTTCGCGCGGCAATTGCAGCGCGCCGCCCAGCGCGGCCAGCATCGCCCCCAGGGCGAACACGGCCGTGAAGAGCCAGGCCTGATTGACGCCCAGTGCGCTGACCATGCCGCGGTCCTGCGTGGCGGCGCGCACCAGCGTGCCCCAATGCGTGCGGGTCAGCAGCAGCCACAGCAGGCCCAGCACGACGGGGCCGGCGGCGATCAGGAACAGGTCATAGGTGGGAAACTGGCGGCCCAGGATCTCGATGGCGCCTTCCAGGCCCGGCGCCCTGGGACCCAGCAGCTCTTCGGGTCCCCAGTACCACAGCACGACGTCGCGCAGCACCAAGGCCACCGCGAAGGTGGCCAGCAGCTGGAACAGTTCGGGCGCATGGTAGATGCGGCGCAGCAGCAGCATTTCGATCAGGGCGCCCAATATGCCCACCGCGATGGCGGCAAGCAGGATGGCGGGCCAGAACCCCAGGGTGTCCTCGAACGTGAGCACGAGCGAATAGGCGACATAGATGCCGACCATGTAGAACGACCCGTGGGCGAAGTTGACGATGCGCGTGACACCGAAGATAAGCGACAGGCCCGCGGCGACCAGGAACAGCGACGAAGCGCCGGCCAGGCCGTTGAGCAGCTGTACGATGAAACCGGAGATGTCCATGACGACCCGCTATAGATATGGATGAAGCTGTAGGAACGACGGCGGCGACGCCGGCCTTGCGGCCGGCGCGTTTGCCGTTTTTGAAACGTGGCCGCCGGGCGGCGGCCGGCCGCGATCAATCGGCCTTGCGCAACGCCTTGACTTCTTCGTCGCTGGGCAGCAGCTCGCCGCCGTCCATGTATTCGCCCGTGGGCATGGAACCTTTCTTGCCGTCCTTGTTGACGAGGCGGCCGACATGCAGGCCGAAGGTGGACTGGTTGTCGATTTCACGGAAGTGATGATGGCCGAAAGGCGAATCGAACTCCAGACCCTTGAACGCCTTGATGAGGGCTTCGGTATCGGTCGAACCGGCCTTCTTGATGCCCGCCGCAATGGCCTGGACAGTGGCATAGGCCACCACGGAGTTCAGGCGCGGATACTCGCCGTACTTGTCTTCGTAGGCCTTCTTGAAGGCATTGTGCTCGGGCGTATCGATGCTGGTGTAGGGATAGCCGGTGACGATCCAGCCGTCGGGCGCGTCGCTGCGCAGGGGGTCGAGATACTCGGGCTCGCCGGTCAGCAGGCTGACGACTTCGCGGTCTTTGAACAGGCCGCGGGTCTTGCCTTCGCGGGCGAACTTGGTCAGGTCGGGCCCGAACAGCACGTTGAAGATGGCATCGGGCTTGGCGTCTTCGAGCGCTTGCACCACCGGGCCGGCATCGAGCTTGCCGAAGGGCGGCGCCTGTTCGGCCACGAATTCGACGTCGGGCTGCAGCTTCTTCAGCTCGGCCTTGAAAGCCTGGACGGCGGCCTGGCCGTATTCATAATTGGGATAGATGAGAGCCCAGCGCTTCAAATTGAGCTTGGCGGCGGCGGGGGCCACCGAAGCGGAGAGCTGGTGGGTGCCATAGCGCATGCGATAGGTGTAGCGATTGCCGTTCTGCCAGATGACCTTGTCGGACAGCGGGCCGGACGCCAGGAAGAACATCTTGCGCTGCTTGGCGTAGTCGGCCACCGCCAGGCCGACGTGTGACAGGGTGACGCCGGTGAGGAAGTCCACCCCCTCGCGCGACACGAGCTCTTCGGCGATGCGCACGGCCTCGCCCGCATTGGCGTTGTCGTCGCGGAAGATGGTTTGCAGCTTTTTACCCAGCACGCCGCCGGCCGCGTTGATTTGCTCTTGAGCGAGCTCCCAGCCCTTTTTATAAGGGCCCATATTTGCCGGCAGGGCCTTGTAGCTGTTGATTTCGCCGATCAGGATGACGTCGTCGTCCTTCGCCTGCGCCTGCCCGGCCAGACCAGCCATTCCGATCGATACCGCCGCCGCGACGGCCAAAAATTTCCATGACTTCATAGGTGTCTCCCAGGACATTTCATCGGGTGTTAGGGGTTTATTCTTCGGAGGACGGCTACCGCGATCTCGTCCTGAAAATGTAGCCAACACTTAATTTAAATGTAGTGATCACTAAATTGTTGGGAAAATACTAAGGGAATATTTTTGCGGGCGCAATGTGGGTAAGCCCTTATATCCCGGTTTTTTTTGTGCGGCTTGTAACCAGATGAAACATTTGAGTCGGGGTGGTGCGCATCGCTTGCTGCGCACCAGAGAAGGCACCGGGCCGGGGCGCCGGAACAGCGGCCCCGAACGCCTACCAGCGATATTCGGCGCTGCCCGCCACCGCGTGAGCGCTTATCCCCGGGCCGAAGTCATGGCGGTAATTCAGGCGCAGCCGCCACGAAGCGCTTTTCCATACGGAAAGACCGGCCTGCGCCGACGTCACGCCCTTCGCCAGGCCCGACGCCACAGAGAAGGCATCGCGGGGCAGTCCCGCCAAAGAGGCGTGATTGATCCAGTCGCCGCCGAAGTAGCGCGTATAACTCAAAGCTACATAAGGACGCCATTGCACGCCATTTGAAGGAGGCGTCGAGCGGCCGAGTTCGATGCGCGGCGCCAGACTGTAGCGGGTTGCGCTTTGCCCCATCACATTGAGCCGCGCGTAGGCGGGGCCTCCCGTTTCTTCGTATCCCGCGAGCCTCAAGCGCGTTACGTTGGCGGCCAGCCCGGGTTCCAGGTAGAACCCTTCCGCCTCCAGCCGATAGGCGCCGCTCAGGGTCAAACCCCACGCCGACATGCGCTGCGTACCTTGCATGGCGTCTTCAAGCCACTCGACACGGCGGCGGCTGCGATCACTGCCGAAGGTATAGTGCGCCGCGGCGCCGACAGACCAGTTGCCGGCGCTTCGCCTGAGCGCCAGGCCGAAGGTGCTGTAGTCGCCCGAACTGCTGGCGCCGCTTGCGGATGTCTTGGCCCGGCTGCTTAATTGCGTAAAGGCGCCCGACAGAGTCCATGACCTGCCGAGCCGATGGTGCAGGCCCGCCTGTACTTCGAATTCATCCGTGTCATAGCCGTTCCGCAGCGTGTCCGGCGTCTCGCGCCGGCTGGCCTGCTGCAGGGACACCCAGCCGCAGCCGCCGGCCGTACTCCACGTCCGGCCTCGGGCCCGCCCTTCGCAGCCCTCCAGCAGCGGCCCGGCAAACGCGTGCAGGCGGGGCAGGATGCGCAACGCCTGGCCATAGATTTCGGCCCCGCTGAGCTGATCCAGCGCTTCGTAATAGTCGTCGAAAGTCTGAATGCGGCTCAGATCGCCGAACAGGGTCGCGAACTCCGGGACGGCGCGCTTCCATAGGCGCGCGTAGTAGCCGTGAATGGATTGATACCCCTCGTCCGTGCGGCCTGCGACCTCATCGAAACGGTCCGCCACCGACAGCGATACCTCATGCGCCGTATGCTCCAGCTCATAATCGAACAACAAGGGGGAGCGAACTCTCAGCGCCCCTGAAATACCGCCGTCCGCCGTCAAGACGGTATGCGTGCGGCCCGGAAGCAGGTTCAAGGCGTAGATCTCGGCCCGGGATCCGAGCGCGGCCGTGCCCCGCACATGCAGGACATCGGCATGCCCGTCGACATGACTGAGGTCGATCTTCAGCACGCCCGCATCGCCTTGCACGTAATCGCCCTGGATCTCCACCGTGCGGCGCTGATGGGAAAGGCCCAGCTCCAGCGTCCCATCGTTGTTCAAGCGGCCCTGAGCGGCCGGCGCATCCGACGCCATCGGTGCGGCCTCGGACGACAGGTCGACCTGGTCGAATATCACCATGGTTCCCTGGTTGTCCACCTGATCGGCTCCCACGATGTCGCCCAGGATGACGCCCTGGTTTTCCACCACCGTCCGTGCCGACTTGTCGGTCACTATTGCCTTGCCGTCGGGCATGGAAAGGGTTCCGCCCGCCGCCACGGTGACGCGATTGTCCCGGCCTCCGGCGATATACACGCCGGAGGCCTGGTCGCCCGCCTGGCCGCCGGCGACATAGCCGCCTATGTCGATCGCGATGTCTCCGGCGGCTGCGCCCGCGCCGCTAGCGCTTTGAGCGGCAATCCCCACAGCGTTCCGGCCCAGCGCGGCCACGCTGCCGTTCTGCGTGATGCGCACCGCAGCGCCGCTTCCCGTGCCGTTATTGGCGCCCGCAATGACGCCCGTCCCGGAAGAACGGATGCCGCCGCCTCCGCCCACTGTTTGGGCCAGGATGCCGAAGGCGTTTTCTCCCGCGGTGCGGATGTCGCCTTGACTGACGATGACGATATCTCCGCCGGCGCCGTTGCCGCTGGGGGCCTGTGTCGCGGCGAACCGGATGCCGCCGCCCGGCTCGGGCCGGGCGCTGATTCCTCCACCGCCGCCTATGCTTTGCGCAAGCACGCCATGCGCCGCCCGGCCGCTCGTGGCAATGACGGAATCGGCGTCCAAGGCGATATCGACCGTTCCGCCGTCGCCGTTGGAGCCGCCCACGCTGTCCGTGACGCTGACACGGGTGTTGGTGGACTTGAGCGCCACACCGCCGCCGCCCCCTATGCTTTGCGCCAGCACGCCCCAGGAGTCGGCGCCCGAGGTGGTGATGACGCCACTGTTCCTGACCGTCACGCTTCCACCATTCGAAGCCGCCTCGCCATTGTCGACGCCCCCCACCTGCAAAGTCATGGAGGCCGCGCCTCCGGGAGCCAAGGCGCCGCCGTACAGCGTGTTCACACCAAAGCCGCCTCCGCCGCCTATGCTTTGCGCCACGATGCCCATGGCGCGGTCTCCTTGCGTGGCAATGCCCGCGCCGGCAAGCTGCGTCACGCTGACCGGTCCCGCGTCGCCGCCCGAACCGTCGCGCCCGCCAAGGCTGAGGCTGGCCTTGTATGACGACACCCGCTTCAGGGGCGCCGACTCGAACTCCAGGGCCGTGCCCGACACCGCGCCTCCGCCCAGGCCGCCGCCGCCCCCTATGCTTTGCGCCAGGAGGCCGGTGGAGCCGGCTCCCCAGGTGGCCACCCGGCCCGCCTGCGTCGCGTCCACTTCTCCGCCGGCTCCTCCCTTGCCGCCTTTGCCTCCGATGGCGATATCCAGATCGAACTCCGTCGTGCCGCTTTCGGCGCCGTCGGCCATGGCGGCGATGACCGACGCGGAGGGCTTGTCGCCGGTCACGCCGCCGATGCCGCCCCCGCCGCCTATGCTTTGCAGCACGATGGCCTCGCCGCCGTCCCCGTAGGTAGTGATGCCGGCCGCATTGACGGCGGAGACACGGCCTCCCGACCCCGCCCCCGCGCCCTGGCCGCCTACCGCCAGCTTGAAAGACGAGCTCTGGATGCCCACGCCCAGCCGGCCGCCCTGCGACGTGCCGCCGCCGCCCCCGATGCTTTGCGCCACGATGCCGCGGGATCCGTTGCCGCTTGCGCCCTGACTCCCCGTGACGATGGTGGATCCCGCCTCCGTCCGGATGCTGACCGTACCGCCATTGCCACCGGTGCCGCCTTGGCCACCCACCGCCACATCGAACTTCAGCGCAACGTTGACGCCGCCCTTTTCGTCCTGCTTGGAGCCCGCGAGCGATGCATCGGCCTCGCCTGCATTGCCCAGGCCGCCGTTGCCGCCCCCTCCGCCTATGCTTTGCGCCAGCACGGCGTTGGCCGAGTGGCCCTGGGTGGCTATGGTCCCGCCGCTTTCCTGCGTGATGCTGACGTCGGCGCCGTCTCCGCCCTGGCCTCCGCGGCCGCCCACTGCGGAGGTCCAGCTCAGGCTGGCGGACGCCGAGCCCACCGCCTTGGCGCGGCTGCTGGCGTCGCCGCCCGTGCCGCCCTGGCCGCCCACGCTTTGCGCGAGCAGCGCCATGGCGCCATCGCCCTGCGTGGCAATCACGCCCGAATTGGTCACGGAAGCCGAACCGCCATGGCCGCCTTTTCCGCCCGCACCGCCCGCACTGAAGCTGAGCGACAGATTGGGCAGCACATCATCCACGCCATACGACCAGGATCTGGAGATGGCGCTGCCGCCCACTCCGCCGCCGCCTCCTATGCTTTGCACCGCAAGGCCCAGCGCGGAATCACCCGAGGTCTCGATGACGCCGCTGTTTCCGGCCACGGCTCGTCCGCCGTTGCCGCCTTGGCCGCCGGCACCACCCACCGCCATGCTGACGGTTGCCAGCAGGCCGTGGCTGCTGGTCTTGACACTGCCTCCCACGCCGCCGGCGCCGCCCAGGGCCTGGACCACCGCCGCGCCGGAGGCGTCGCCAGAGGTGGAAAGGGTACCGGCATTGGCCAGCGTCGCGACACCGCCATTGCCGCCTTCGCCGCCGCGTCCGCCGCTGCCGATGACGCCGGCGAATCCGCCCCCGTTTCCGCCGTTGCCGCCCGAGCTCTGCACCAGCACCGCAGTGGATTCGCCGCCCGTGGTCCGCACGGTCGCCTGGCGGGCGGCGACATTCACGGATGCCGTTCCCCCCTGGCCGGCATAGCCGCCGCCTCCAGCCTGTCCGTCGAACGCCCAGCCGCGCGGTCCTGGCCCGCCGCGTCCTCCCGAGGCGATGGCCTGGACGCCGATGCTGCCCTTGCCCGCCGCGCTGACCGTTACCGGTGCAGCCGCCGTATTGAGCTCGCCGCAACCTGAATCGCCATCCGCGCCGATACACACCGTCGCTGATCCGCCGTCGCCGCCATGACCGCCCGACCCGCTCAAGGCCGACAGCGCCACCTGCGATTTCCCTCCGGCGCCGCCGTCGCCGCCGTTGGCCAGGGAGGACACCGCCACCGACCCGTCCTGAAAACTGGCGATACTTTGCGCCACGGCGAGGGACGATGTGCCTCCATGGCCGCCCTTGCCGCCGTCGCCGCCCTGCCCGGCAAGATTGAAGGTGGAACCGCCGCCGGCCCCGCCATTGCCGCCCACCGCGCTGTTCAGCAACCCGCCGGCGCCGCCCGAAGCCACCACCTGGGCTTTGCCGCCGCGAGGTTGCACGGTCAGCGTCGCCGTGCCGCCCACGCCGCCATCGCCCCCTCTCTGGCCCGTCATGCCGACCACCGGCGTGGCGCCGGCACCCTGTGCTCCGGCCCCGCCGACCGCCTGATTGACGATGCCGATGGATTGATCCCCCAGGGCCTGCACCGCGGCCTGCGACTGATTCGCCCCGGCAGCGTAAAGAACCACCGCGCTGGTTCCTCCGGCGCCGCTGGGTCCGGACATACGATGCGTATCGCCGCTGTCGTTGCTGCCCATGCCCCCATTGGCGGTGATCAGAAGTCCGTGCGAATGAGCCTGACCGGTGACGATACGCCCGGACTCCAGCGACACCGATACATTTCCGCCGCGGCCCCCGCTGCCATGCTTGTTGCCGCCCAGGCCCCCGTCCGCATGCAGATATACGGCCGGCGCGGAATAGGCGTGGCTGGTAATGTTGCCTCGGTTGACCAAGCCGATGACGCCGCCGGCACCGCCGATGGACGTGGGCTGGCCGCTGCCTCCTCCGCCCGAACCGCCCCGGCCGCCGTCCGCCGATGCGAGCAGGGCGGGCGCCAATTTTCCGCCATCGCTCGAACCATTGGCATAGGATTCGATTTCGCCCTGCTGCGTGATGGTGATTCGGCCGCCCGCGCCGCCCGCCCCTATCCGGCTTTCCCCATACTTGGAGCCTTCCCCGCCGTTGGACAACAGTTCGATCAGCGCATCCGAGCCTTTTTTCGACGGCGACGAGGCGACATTGCCTATGTATCCGGTGTTGAGGAAATCGAGCGTGCCGCCCGCGCCGCCCACGGGATTGTTGGTGCTGTTCTTTTCCTTGTCGAGATAATGGATGTCCCCACCCGCTCCGCCGCTGATCGTCAGGCTGATGGCGGGATGGTCGATGGATTTGGCGTTCAGCCTGCCGTTCACCGTGATGGCGTAGCCGGGCCCCGGCAGTGCGTCCCGGCCCTTGTGCGCTTTGCCGGGCGTCTCGTCCCGCTTCCATTCAAACGCCTCGGCCGCGCCGAATATGCACGTGGTGGTCTGGCCGCTCGTCCTGCACGACGGAGAGCCGGCGGCCCAGGCGCCGTTTCCGGCCAGCGCCATGCACACACCCACCCACAAAGGAAGCGGTTTCAGACAGACTGGCCGGTGCGCGCCGACGTGCCGCACGCGAGCCTGAAAGCTTGATGTCGAAGGAATCCGTCGAGCCGAGTCTTGCTGTTTTTTCATGGGAATCCACACTTTTTTCTTTGTCTGTTATACAAATTGTTGTAAAAAGTGTAGAAGCAACAGCTCGGTCCAACCCGACAATCCGTACCTTGAAACGCGACACAGCGTCCCGTTGTTTCCCTCCTTCCGCCCTTTTTTACCTTGCGCCTGCTCGACCCATCCGACCCATGAAACCGCGCGTCGAACCGAGAACCAAGCCAATCATCGATTTTTCAACACGGGCGCTGCCGCTCTCGGACAAGATCGAAGCCTGGCACACGGCCATCAAGTCGGTCTATCGGGTCGCAAACATCCACGAAGTGGACCCGGTCGCCTTCGACACCACCTTGCGTGGCTACAACATGGGCTACTTCACCCTGGGGCAGACCGACTTCGACGCGGGTTCGGCCGTGCTCAGCCGGCGCGACGCCCGGCTGATCTCCACCAGCGGTGCCGACCAGTTCATCGTGCAGTTCTATACGGGCGGCGAACTGCGGTCCGACTGCCATGCGAGAGGAGCGCGCCGCTTGAGTGCCGGCGACATTGCCGTGTTCGACCTGTCACAGCCGTTTGCCAGCTATGTGGCCAAGGCTTCGTCCTACTATGTATTGATCGAGCGCGACATCCTGACCAGCCTGGTGGGCCGTAGCCATTCGCTGCACGGCATGGTCATCCCGGCCGGCACCGCGCCCGCCACACTGCTGCTCAATTATTGCCGGACCCTGTGGACCCTGCTGCCCGACCTGTCGGCAGCCGAATCGGCCGCCGTCGTCGAACAGTTCGCCGCGCTGTTCAGCGCCACGCTGCGTACCGGCGGCCCGCTGGGCCACCGCGTCGAGAAGTCGCTCAGGGCCGGCATCGACGAATGGCTGAAACAGCATCTTTCCCAGCCCGACCTGGACGCGCGCCAGGTGCAGGAACGTTTCGGCTTATCCAGAACAGCCTTGTTCCGGCTGTTCGCGGACGAAGGCGGTGTGGCGAGATACATACGCAGCTTGCGCCTGGAGGCGGCGCACCGCGAATTGATTCTGAATCGCCATAAGAGCGTGACGCGCATTCTGTACGATTGCGGCTTTTCCAACGAGCGCGCTTTCCAGAGGGCTTTCAAGGCGCATTATGGCTCGGGTGCGCGAGAATTGCGCAGGAAGGGCTAGGACCTGTTGACGCTAAAAGGACAGCCGCAGCGGCCGGCCTCAATTAATGGAACAAACCAGATCGGTGTCGTTGGGCGGCACGCCCATGCTGTTCTTGGCCGCGGCAACGTCCATGTCGCGCGGCAGGGTGACGCCGTTCTTGACGGCCAGCACCTCGGCCATGATGCTGACGGCGATTTCGGAAGGGGTCTTGCTGCCGATGAAGATGCCTATGGGGCCGCGCAGGCGGGCCAACGACTCTTCAGTCTGGTCGAAATACTCGATGAGGCGTTCGCGGCGCAGGTTGTTGTTGCTGCGCGAGCCGATGGCGCCGATGTAGAAAGCCTCGGTTTCCAGGGCCTCGAGCAGGGCCAGGTCGTCCAGCTTGGGGTCGTGGGTGAGCGCGATGATGGCAGAGCGGCGGTCGGCGCGGAATTCGCGCACCACGTCGTCAGGCATCTCGGCGGTGATCTCGGCGCCCTCGACCGACCAATTGCCCCGGTACTCTTCGCGCGGGTCGCACACCGTGACGGTGAACCCGTTGAACAGCGCCATGGTGGCCAGGTATTCAGCCAATTGGCCCGCGCCTATGAGCAGCATGCGGTATTCGGGGCCGAAGTTGTTGCAAAGCGTGGTGTCGGAAACGCTCAGTTCGGACGGCTGCTCGGCCGTGCGCAGCGAGACCTTGCCGTCGGCCAGCCGCACTTCGCGCTGCATGAGCTTGCCGCTTTCGAGCTGGGCCACGAGCCGGCCGAGCAGCTCGGGCTCCGGGTCGAATTCCAGCAGCAGTTCCAGGGTGCCGCCACAGGGCAGGCCGAAGCGATGGGCCTCGTCGGCCCGAATGCCATATTTGAGGAACTGGGGCGCGCCCTGCGGGATGTCGCCGCCTTCGCCATTGCCGGAATAGGCGTGGGTGAAACGGTAGATGAGGTCGTCTTCGATGCAGCCGCCCGATACCGAGCCCACCACGGTGCCGTCTTCGCACAAGGCCATGATGGAGCCGATGGGGCGCGGCGACGAGCCCCAGGTACGCACCACGGTGGCCAGCAAGGCGCGGCGGCCTTTCTGACGCCAATCGTGCAAAGCGCGCAGTACGACGAGATCGAGATTGTCCATGACTGAAACCAGTTTCCTCCTTTCTTAGTATAAGAGCTTCCGGGTTTCCAAGCATGTTTTATACCGCCGCCGGCGGGCTCGTAGAGGACTCGGCGATGGACTACGCCGGCGCCGTCCGGTGCATGCGGCCAGGTTCCTGGCCGCCGGGGGCCGATCAGTCTGGAATCCGTTGCCGCGTGCGGCGAATCAGGGCGGCCAGGCTGTCAGGGCGGAGGTTGTCGCTGCAGGCGACCCGTCCGCCTGCGAACACGGGCGCGGTCAGCCCGCTCAGCACCGAGCCGCTGGGCATCTCCACCGCCAGGCGCGCGCCGCGCTCCCAGGCCAGACGCGCGGTATCGTGCCAGAGCACCGGCCGCGCCAGGTTGTACGCCAGATCGTGGGCAATTTCTCGCCCGCCGCGCAGGACGCGGGCGCGGCGGGCGCTCAGGTATTCGAGTGTGGGATCGCGAACGGCCACTTCATCGAACGCCAGCTGCAAGGCTTGCGCATCTTCATCGAACAGGGGGCAATGCGAAGGCACGGCAATGTCGATGCGGATGGCCTTGGCGGCCCCTTTCTTCAAGGCCAGCGCGGCCACCTGCTGAAGCGCGGCATTGCTGCCGGAAATGACGAGCTGCGCGGGCGCATTGAAATTGGCGAGATAAACCGGCTCGCCCGACTTGTGCACCGCGTCGACGAGCGGCTGCAGCATGCGGGCCTCCAGGCCGCTGACGGCCACCATGCCGTAGCCGGACGGAAAGCGGCTTTGCATGAGATTGGCGCGCAGGCGAACGAGACGCATGGCATCCTCGAATCCCAGCACGCCCGCCACGACGGCGGCGGGGTAGGCGCCTATCGAAAGACCCGCCAGCATGTCGGGCGGCGCGCCGCGCCGAGTCAGGACGGCGGCCATGGCGACCCCGGCGGTCAACAGGCAGGTCTGTGCGGCAACGGTCGAACGCAGGGCCTCGGAAGTATCCCATGACAATACGTCTTCACCCAGCGTTCGGCTGGCCGCCTCGATGACGGGCAGCGCTTCGGGCAGGGCGGCCAGGCGATTCAGCATGCCGGCGCGCTGCGAACCCTGGCCGGGGAAGGTAAAGAGCACGCTCACAGCACATTGCTCGGCGGATCGCCGGGGAAAGCATGCGTCCCCGGCCGCCAGGGGTCTTGGACCAGCACCGGCCCGGCTCCGGTTTTCAACAGCACCCGACGCCGTCCGCCACGGCCATGTGGCGGCCCGGCCCGTTGCGGAACGCAGCCGGCCCACTCTTTGAACGAGAAGCCTCCCCGGCCGGTATCGATCTGCAGGTCGACAGGCCGTTCCGAGCGCTCGACGACAGCCGCCAGAGCCCGCACCTGCTCTTGGCTCAAGGGCGCCGGGGCGCGCACGAGAAGATCGATATCGCTGCCTTCGTGCAGCACGGGAAGGCCGGTGGCGAGCGCAAATCCCAGACCGCCGGTCGGCCCCCAGGGCAGGCCGATGCCGGCCATGGCCGGAAAGACATCGAGCAGCGCGGCATATGGGTCAGGGCCAAGAACCATCGCTGCGAAGTCATGGCTTGCCTGCTTGGGCCCGATCCGCCCTGAATGCATTGCCGCCTTCTCGTTCTGTGCCAGCTCCTGTGGCGGGACTACTCGAAGAGCGTTTCGCAGCCAGGCTGCCCGCTCCGGCGATACGAGTTCCTCCGCAGACGATACAAGTTCCTCCGGCCGCATGACCCGTGCAATCGCGCATCGTTCGAGATACGCGGCCTGGCGCTCGTGCCGCTGGGTACCGCGTATGCCCACGGGCAACAGGCTTTCGTCGTCGATGTCTTCGCGGCGCAGCACCACCGGCGTGGGCGCGCTCGATCGCAGCCATTGCGCGCACCAGTCGGGCATGCCGCCGCGCCAATGCAGGGCCGCCGGGTCGGCCACCCAGACGAGATCAT
>Ga0180220_1000557_pt1 | contig 38896 bp, 31 predicted proteins | sample eDN5th37CBELigBY_FD_151335 | JGI IMG/M metagenome (GOLD analysis project Ga0180220, IMG submission 151335) | Enriched backyard soil microbial communities from Emeryville, California, USA - eDNA 5th pass 37_C BE-Lig BY (version 2) (version 2) | ecosystem: Environmental > Terrestrial > Soil >... | reverse complement strand
CTCGCGCAACGGCACGCTCTCGTGCGCGGCGGCGATCTCGACCATCACGAACCAGGGGCTCTCGACCGGCAGCGGGATGCGCAGGCCGACGCCGTGGTTGGCCGCGATCTCCATGCAGAAGCGGCCGCAGATCTCGAATGCGATCACGTCGGCGCCGCTCGCCTGCATGCGGCCATAGAGCGAAAGCGCCGCGTCGGGACTGGGTACGGCGACGATGGCCGTTTCCATGCGCTTGATGGCCGGCTGAAGACGCAGCGCCGCGGCGGTGATGATGCCGAGGGTGCCCTCGCCGCCGATGAAGAGATGGCGCAGGGCATAGCCGCTGTTGTCCTTGCGGACGCGGCGCAGATCGTCGAGGACGCGGCCGTCGGGCAGCACGACCTCGAGGCCGAGGACGAGCTCGCGCGCATTGCCCCATCGCAGCGTGCGGATGCCGCCTGCGTTGGTCGAGAGCATGCCGCCGATCTGCGCAGTGCCTTGCGCGCCCCATTGGATGGGGAACAGTCGGTTCGCGTCGGCCGCGGCTTGCTGCACGTTCTGGACGACGCAGCCGGCTTCGGCGACGAGCGAGAAATCCCGGGCATCGATCGAGCGGATGCGGTTCATACGCTCCAGCGAGAGCACAATGGCCGGAGGGCCGTTGGCGGAGACGACCGCGCCGCCGCAGAGGCCGGTGCGGCCGCCGGCCGGCACCACGGACAGCCCGTCGCTCGCTGCTCGGCGGACGACCTCGGCGACCTCGGCGGCGGATGCGGGCTTCACTACCGCGGCCGGCGTGCCCCTGTAGTTGCCGCGCCAGTCGACACTGTAGGGCGCGATGTCGTCGGGAGCGGTCAGGCAGGCGGCAGCGCCGACGACATCGGCGAGGGCATCGATTGCGGTCATGAGGGTTCCGTATGGGGGTGTTTTGTATGCAGCTTGACACACTCGCGAGGTTGCGTCAGCGGGCAAGCATGAGCCGGTTGACGCATGTTGCGGCCGGATTTGCCGGAATGCCGCATACCGGCCATGTTCGGCGGGCACGTATCGTCGCAACGTGATTCTCTTCCGGAGTCCTCATGCCCTGGCGGCAGATCTCAGCGCTTCTCCTTGCCGGTCTCGCGGGGGCGTGTGCGGCGGCCATGCCGGGCTACCAGCCGCCGACCCCGCAACTGGAGAAGGTCCGGCAGGCCACGCCGAAGGGCGGGGGCTTCGACGCGGCGGGCAGCTATCACCTGACCGATCAGGAGAAGGAGCTCGACTGCAAGCGGATCAACGGCTCGATCGTCATCAAGATCAAGCAGATGCGTGCGTCGGGCGGTCGCAGGAAGCCATCGGCAATCGCGGCGAACGCGCAAGCGGTGGCGCGCCCTCTCGTCGGCGGCACGACATATGGCCAGAGCCTCTCGGACGATCTCAGGCGAGACCGTGCGCGCCTCGAGACGCTCAACCGGCGGCTCGCGGAGAAGAACTGCCCGACCTACGATCTCGATGCGGAACTCGCACCCGGCAACGACAAGCTGCCGAGGCCGGTCAAGGGCGGGAAGAAATCGTGAGATCCCGTCTGGCGTGGGGCTGCGTGCGCACGGGAGCTCATCGCCACGCGAACGTGTGACGTCCCGAGCCATGGATCTGGTCTGCGATCTTCACGTGATCGCCGAGCTTCGGTGCCTTTTCCCTGGGCGTCAGTAGGTGCGCAACGCGCGCGTCGTCGAGCTTTACGTCGACCCGAGCACTGGACTGGGCGAGCACGGCCTTGAGTTTGCCCGGAGGCGGGCCGACGAAAACCACGGTGCCGTCGACCGTGTTGGTCGCCACCACCATCACGTCGAGGCTCTTCCAGTAGAGGCCCGCGATCACCACGGCGACGACGGCGGTTGTGGCCGCCATCCACTTGAGCCTGCGGGCGAGGAGGGCCCGTTCCAGACGTCTGCGTGTTTCGTCGCGCATCATGTATCCCCTAGGTGGCCGGGCGAGTCCGTCCCCGGGCAACCGCTGCCATGATCACCATGCCGGGACAAGCGTGTGCGTCGGCTCTCGGGCAAGGTCAAGGTGTCGTCGCGGGGAGCTCGCACGCCGGGTTGCCGAGTGGCGCATCGCAGGGCCACAATCGGGCGTCCGGATCCATCTCCCAAGACACCGGCTGGGGATGGTCTGGGTTCGAAGGCGCCTGCGAAAGAGAAAGCACATGGCACGTCACGTCGTTGCGAAGGTGGGTGAGATTGCTCCGGGCGAGCGGAAGTGCGTCACCCTGGACGGACGCGGCGTGATCGTGTTCAACGTCAAGGGCGAGTTCTATGCACTGTCGGAGACGTGCCCGCACAAGGGCGGCAGCCTCGCGAAGGGCATCGTCACGGGACTGGTGCAATCCGAGGGGCCCGGCGACTACCAGCACTCGCGCCAGGGCGAGATCGTGCGCTGCCCCTGGCACCAGTGGGAATTCGACATCAAAACCGGCCGCTCCTACTGCGACCCGCGCCGCATGCGCCTGATGAAGTTCGACGTGAAGGTCGAGCACGGCGCCAGTCTGGTCGAAGGCCCGTACGTCGCCGAGACCTTCAAGGTGGAGGTGGAGGACGATTACATCGTGGTGGAAGTGTAGGGGCTCCGCCGCAATCCGAAGATAAAGCGCTGTCCGAAGCTCTCCCGCGCTCAATCGGCGATCGTCTCGAGCATGCCTGCGACGGCGATCAGGAAGTTGTGCGGACCGGTGTAGCCGGTGATGCGGTCGACCTCGCGACCGTCGCGAAGCAAGACGATGGTCGGAACGGTGGCGACCCGCTCGTTGAGGCCCAAGGTCAGCTCGTCCTGGCTCGTCACATCGACGTAGCGCATCGGGACCTGCCTCGCGTGGGGTGAAGCCTCGTAGGCCGGCTGGATATAGGTGCGGACGAGATCGCAAACCTTGCAGCCGGCGACCTCGATCACCAACAACTCGAGACGGTGGGCCGGAAGGCTCGCGTCGGTGCGGGCGGCACTGAGCGGCATGACGTCAGCCAACGACAGAACGATTGCGAAGAAAGCAGCAATGAGCTTGCGCATGACGCGGGTGGCTCCCGGAAACTTAGATAAAAAGTTTACGAAAGCCACTCTAGCCGCGACAGGGCAGTGCCGGAAGAAAGGTCTTTCCGGTGCGTTAACGTCCGTGCCGGAGAGACACGGCGGAGCCGTCCGGGGCGGCCCGCCGGCCGCTCTCATTTGAGAAGACCTCGCCTGGCGAGGTTCTGCATCAGGGCGCGCGTGCCGAACGTCCAAGGCGGAGCGGTATCGGCCATCGTCATGCGGTTGGCGAGGCGCCCGAGGGTCGGCGTGGCGATGGTCACCACGTCTCCGGCCTTGTGGGTGAAGCCCATGCCCGGCGTGCCGCGATCCTCGGTCGGCGCGAACATGGTGCCGAGGTAGAGCACGGCGCCGTCCGGATACTGGTGCGTCCTGCCGATGAGCTCGGCCACGAGATCGGCAGGGTCGCGCGCGATCTCGCGCATGGAGGACTTGCCGGTGAGGCGGAAACCGTCCTCGCCCGCCACCTCGAGTGAGACCTCCATGCCGCGGACTGTATCGAGGGAGAAGCCGCTGTCGAAGAAGCGAACGAAGGGGCCGACGGAAGCGGACGCATTGTTGTCCTTGGCCTTCGAAAGCAGGAGGGCCGACCGGCCTTCGAAGTCGCGCAGGTTGACGTCGTTGCCAAGCGTGGCGCCGACGATGCGGCCGTCGGAGGCGACGACCAGGGCCACCTCCGGCTCGGGGTTGTTCCAGGTGGAGCGGGGGTGCAGGCCGGCGTCCATGCCGTGCCCGACGGCGGACATCGGCTGCGCCTTGGTGAAGATCTCCGCGTCCTCGCCGATGCCCACCTCGAGGTACTGCGACCACGCGCCCGCCTCGATCAGGGTCTTCTTGAGGGCCAGGGCCTGCGGCGAGCCGGGCTTCAGCCGGCGAAGGTCGCCGCCGAGCTGGCGCTCGACCTCGCTGCGGATGGCACGGGCCTTCTCCGGCGCACCCTTGGCCTGCTCCTCGATGACGCGCTCCAGCATCGAGCGGGCGAACGTCACGCCCGCCGCCTTCACGGCCTGCAAGTCGACTGGCGCGAGCAGCCAGGGCTTCGAGGTATCGCGCGCCGCCTCGGGCGTGTTGGCAAGGATGGCATCGAGGGCGCCGATGTCCTCGCCGGTCAGGCTGCGAAGGTGGGCGGCGGGGTCCGGCATCTCGCAGAGCGCACTCATCGTCGGTACATCGGCGCTCACGTCGACGACGCGGTTGGCATCGATCCGAACGACCGAGGGGCCGGCGGCGTCCGGACGCCAGGCGCGGCCGGCAAGCGCGGCGGAAGCATGATCGTCGGGCAGCGTCGCAGCGGCAGTCATCAGGTTGCGCATTCGTCCCTCCTTCAATGCCCTGTCCCCTTCGGTTGGGGCTGGCTTATCTCATTCGATGGACCGCCGGCCGGCCGTGGTGCCGCTCCCTGGCTCGGGGGCACGTCACGCGCGCGGAGATAGCCGAGCAGACCACACAACAAGGTGGCGGCGATTGCGGCGAAGATCCAGCGGTAGGCCTCGGTCGCATATCCGGACGGGCCGATCGGGAAGAAGCCGGGAACGAGGCCGGTCGCCATCGGCAGCACGGCGCAGCCGAGGAGCTGGGCCATGTTGGCGGTTGTGACGCCGCGCCCCGCCAGGTGCTCGGGATAGAAGGTGCGCGCATGCGAGACCACTACCGGTCCGTAGGCGGCGACGGCGGCCAGCAGCACGAGCAGCACGATGGCGATCGGTGTCGGCAGGTCGGGCGCGATGGCCAGCACGAGGAGCACGGCCAGCGTCGACGTCGCTCCGGCGACGGCAACCCACTTCCGGGTGTCCAGCATCCGGTCGAGCGGGCCGATGACGAGCAGGCCGAAGATCTGGCCGAGCGCCATGGCGATCAATACGTTGCCGCGCTCGATGCTGGTGAGGCCGTGCACGTCATGGAGGTACGTCCCGGCCCACAGACCCAGGATCGTCGTAAGCACGGCATAGGCCACGGTCTGCAGAGCGAAGATGCGCAACAATCCGGGCAGGCGAAGGATCGTCACGAATCCGTGGAGCGCCGACGACAAGGTCTCCCGTTCCCGCGGCGGCTCCGGCGTCCCGGGAGGCCTGTCCCGAACCAGCAGGAGAAAGAGGACGCCGACCAGGGCGGAGATGGCGCCAACGAGGATGAATGTCTGCCGCCAGCCGATCGTGATCGTGGCCACCGCGAGCGGTGTCCCGGCTGCGGCGATGCCGAGCATGGCGCCGGCCCAGACCCGGGACATCACGGTCGTCCATCTTTCGCGCGGATACCAGCGAGAGATCAGGAAGATGGTGGCGATGAAGCTGCCGCCATGCCCGAGCCCGAGCAGGAAGCGGGCGAAGGCGAGGCCGTTTCACGTCGTCACGACCGCGTGGAGCATCGCGCCTGCGACAGCGAAGGTAGCCAGCGCGGCAACCGTGAGGCGTGCGCCGATGCGATCGAACAGCAGGCCGACCGGAACCTGGATCGCGAATAGAGCCCAGAAGAAGCAGGCGTTCGCGAAGCCCAGCATCTCGGGCGTCAGCGACAGGTCGCGGATCAGCTCGGGCGCGATGACGTTGGTCGACGCGCGAAAGAACTGCGAAAGGCTCGTGGTCGCAACAAGCATCACCAGAAGCGCCGCGCCTGAGCGACGTGAACGGGCGGCGGCCTCGGGGAAGCTTCTCGGGATCGAAGGGGCAGGCTTTTGCATGGCGACACGGATGGACGATTGCCGCAGGACTGGCAAGCGCCGCGCTAAGTCCTGCTGCGTGCCTCGAGTTCCGCCAAGAAGCCCGCCACGGCATCCGCTGCCGCGGCCAGGTTTCCTTTCCGTGTGAAGCCCGACGCACCGCGTGGGCCGAGGTCGTGGTCACCGTCGCCGATCCACGCGATCTCTATCCCGCGCGCGAGGCTGTAACCCTCGACCTCGGCCTGATTGCCGAACGGGTCCCGGTCGCCCTGAACGATCAGTGCCGGACACGATAGCGCTTCGAGATGCGCCGTTCGCGTCTTCTCGGGCATGCCCGGCGGATGAAACGGGTAGCCGAGGCAGACCAGTGCATCCGCTTTGCCTTCTCCGTTCAACTCGTCTGCGATCATGCTGGCGATGCGCCCGCCCATCGACTTGCCGCCGATCGCAAGGCGCCCCTGAAAGCGACCGCCGCAAACGGCATCGACCGCCGCGCGGTATTCCGGGATGAGTGTCTCGGCCTTCGGCGCCGGACGCCGCTTGCCGCCGGTCCGCCGCGCCGCCATGTAGCCGAACTCGAACCGGACGACCCGCACGCTTCGCTCGACGAGCAGTGCCGTCACGCGTGCAAGGAACGGCGTCTCCATGCCGGCTCCCGCGCCATGCGCCAGCAGGAGTGTCCATACCGCGTCCTCGGGGCCGGCCATCAGAAGCTCGGGCATGGGCATTGTCTTACGTGCTGTGCGCGAGGGACCACGACTACCACGCATCCACCATCGGGCGCTTCTTGCCGTCTCGCGGCGCCGGCGGGCGGATCGACGCCAGCAGCGTCGCCACCCAGTGCCGCGTCTCCGCCGGATCGATGGTGTCGTCGATGCCGAACGTTGTGGAGCGGTGGATCGCCTTGCCGGTCTCGTAGTGCTGTGCGACCATTCTCTCGTAGTAGGCGCGCCGCTCCTCCGGATCGGCGATCGCGGCAAGCTCACTACGGTAGCCGAGCTTCACTTGACCCTCGATCCCCATCGGCGCGAACTCGCCGGTCGGCCAAGCAACCGTGAAGTAGGGCGCCCGGAAGTTGCCTCCGGCCATGGCGACCGCGCCGAGACCATAGGCTTTGCGCAGAATGATCGTGAAATAGGGCACGGTCGCATTCGACGCCGTCAGGAACATGCGCGCCGCGTGCCGCACGAGCCCGGTCTTCTCGATCTCCGGGCCGACCATGATGCCGGGCGTATCGCAAAGATGCACGACCGGAATGTCGAACGCATCGCAAAGCTGGATGAAACGCGCGCCCTTGTCCGATCCATCGCTGTCGATGGCTCCCCCCAGCTGTGCCGGGTTGTTGGCGACGATGCCGACAGAGCGCCCCTCGATGCGGATGAGCGAGGTGATCATCGTGCGCCCGAAGTCACGCCGCAGCTCCAGCACGGAGCTCTCGTCGGCGAGCGTCTCGATCACCTTCCGGATGTCGTAGACCCGCACCCGGTTCTCCGGCACAAGCGCGCGCATGAGCCGCTGGTCCGGTGCCGTCCATTTCGGGAGCCGGCCTTGGAAATAGGAGAGATAGCGCTTGGCGACGGCCACGCCTTCGGCCTCGTCGGCGACGGCGATGTCGATCACGCCGCTCGCGCGCTGCACGGACGAGGGCCCGATCTCCTCGGGCCGGAACACGCCGAGGCCGCCGCCCTCGATCATGGCCGGGCCACCCATGCCGATGTTCGAGTCCGCGGTCGCGATGATCACGTCGCAGCAGCCGAGCAGCGACGCATTGCCGGCAAAGCAGCGTCCCGACACGATCGCCACCATCGGCACGAGCCCCGAAAGTTGCCCGAAATGATGGAATGTGTTGAAGCCAATGAAACCGCCGTAGTCGTCGTCGCCGGGACGTCCGCCACCGCCCTCTGCGAACAGCACGAGCGGCATGCGCCCCTGCTCTGCGATGTCGATGATGCGATCCGTCTTCCAGTGGTTGTGGACGCCCTGCGTGCCCGCGAACACCGTGTAGTCGTAGGCCATGACGGCGGCGCGCGACGCCGGATCATCGAAGAGATCGCCGTTGATCCGCCCCACGCCCGCGACGAGTCCGTCGGCCGGGCTGCGCTTCAGCAGATCCTCGAGCCCTCGCCGGCGCCGCTGGGCCGCCACCGTCAGCGGCCCATACTCGATGAACGTGCCGGGATCGATCAGGTCGTCGACATTCTCGCGAACGGTACGCTGCTTCGTCTTCCGCCGCCGCGCAACCGCTTCCGGGCGCTTCTCGTCGCGCGTCAGCGATCGCCGCTCGAGCATTTCAGCGAGATCCGGCCGGATCAGGTCGAGGTCGATCTCCTCCTGCACCTCTCCCGCATCGTCGGCGCCGTCGGCCGGCTCTACCGTCAGCAGAAGCTGGTCCTCCCAGAGCGTATCGCCGGCGACGACATGAACGGCGCGCACCATGCCGGCCGTTTCCGCCATGATGACATGCTCCATCTTCATCGCCTCCATGACGACGAGCTGGGCACCGCGCGGGATCTGGCTCCCCTCTTCCACCGCGACGGACACGATGGTGCCCTGCAGCGGCGACCGCACCGCGATCATGCCGTCCGCGACCGCCTCCGGCGCCCCTTGTCCACCCGCGCTCGCGGACGGCGCCTGCGCCTGTCCGTAGGCGAGCACGGCAAGCGGGTCGCTCGCGTCGACCTTCGCACCGGCCCGCCCCGCGTGGCCATCGGCCGGGCCGGTCTCGGTCGTTGGAGCGAAGTAGAGATGGGGATGGTGCTGATGCGCCGTCTCGGCAAGCCGTGCGGCGTTGTCCTCCACGAACTCCGTGCTGACGCCACCTGCTGCCACCGCAGGGTCGCGCAGCAGCGTCTGCAGGAACGGGATGTTCGTCGGTGCGCCGGCAACGTGCATCTCGCACAGCGCCCGATAGCCCTTCGCCAGGACATCCTCCAGCTTCCGCGATCCGGTGTGCACGATCAGCTTCGCGAGCAGCGGATCGTAGGCCGGGCTCGTCCGGTAGCCCACATAGGCATTGCTGTCGACGCGGATGCCCCGTCCCGACGGCGCCTCGAAAGCCGTAAGCACACCGCCGCCTGGCTTCGCAGTTCCGTCGGGAGCCATGCGCTCGGTATTGATCCGCGCCTGCAGCGCAATGCCCCTTGGCGGCGGCACGAGATCCCATGTCAGGCCAAGGTCTGACAGCGACGCTCCCGCAGCGATCTGCAACTGCACTTCGACCAGGTTGATTCCGGTTACCTCCTCGGTGATCGTATGCTCCACCTGGAGTCGCGGGTTGGCCTCGATAAAGAAGAATTCTTCTGCCTCGGCATCCACCAGAAACTCGATCGTCCCGAGGTTCTTGTACTTGACCGCCGCTCCGAGCTTCAGTGCCGCCTCGATCAGCCTGTCGCGCAACGCTTTGGGCAGCGCCGGCGCTGGCGCGATCTCGACGATCTTTTGGCGCCGCCGTTGCAGCGAGCAGTCACGCTCCCACAGATGCGAGACGGCCTCGCCATCCCCCAGGATCTGCACCTCGATGTGACGGGCGTTGCGCACCAGCCGCTCCACATAGAGGTCGCCGTTCCCGAACGCCGATTGCGCCTCCGACCGGCAGCGGGCAAACGCCTCCTCGAGGTCCATGTCCGATGCGACCGGCCGCATGCCGCGACCGCCGCCGCCAGCAACCGCCTTCACCATGACGGCACCGCCAGGGCCGAGCTTCGCAAGAAAGCTCCGCGCATCCTCGAGCGATGTCGGCGCCGCCGTTCCGGACAACACCGGCACCTCGACGGTGGCAGCCAAGGCTCTCGCCTGATGCTTGTCGCCGAACCGCTCGAGCGTTTCGGAGGATGGACCGACGAATACGATGCCGGCTTCCACGCATTTGCGCGCGAACGCGGCATTCTCCGAGAGAAACCCATAGCCAGGATGGATCGCACCGGCCCCGGTTTCGCGGGCTGCCGTCAGAATGGCATCTTGATCGAGATAGGCGGCGACGCCCCGTCCCGGCAGCATGTGGGCGACATCCGCTTTCCGCGTGTGCAGGCTCGCTGCATCGTCCGCGGGATGAACGGCAACTGTCTCGAGCCCCAGCTCCGCGGCGGCACGAAAGACGCGCGTCGCGATTTCGCCGCGGTTGGCGACGAGCAGCTTGCCGTTGAACATGGTGGGAGCATTTCCTCTGCTTGGTAACACGTCTGGCGAATGAGCCTAGCGAGCCCGGAAGCCGCCGACTAGCCCATGCGGCTCATGCGACAGCGGAACGCCCGGCCGGGCGGCCTGTCGCCGACGAAATCGGATGAGTATCCAGGCGCAAGGGGCTCCAATTCATAGACATCCTTGCCGCTCGTGGCGGGCGCCAGACACTCCTGCCCCGCCCGCCAATTCGAGCCGCTTGCAAACCGCGAAAATCGAGCGCAGCCTAAGTAAAAATACTAAGCCAATGTCTCGATCATTGAGCCAATAAAAACGCCGAAACGGTGCCAGGGATTCAAAATAAAGAAGACCTACCGGAGGAAGGCCTATGACCGTAGCAGCGGATGTAGACGCAAAAACTGTGCCGTGGTGGCGCGAACCAACCAAGGATCAATGGTACGCATATACAGCAGCATGGCTGGGTTGGACATTGGATGCGTTCGACTTCACCATTTTCCTATTGATCATGGTACCCATTTCGCAGGAGTTCGGCGTTCCGCTAACTGCCGTCACTGCGGTTTTCGCCGTCACGCTCTGGTTGCGGCTCATCGGAGCAACGGCGGCGGGTTGGATGGCCGATCGGATGGGACGCAAGGCGCCGCTGATGATCTCCATTCTCTGGTATTCCATCTGCAATCTGCTCGCCGGCCTCTCGCCCAGCTTCGCCCTGCTCTTCTTGTTCCGTGCCCTGCTCGGTATCGGCATGGGAGCGGAATGGCCCGCCGGCGCCGCTTTGGCGATGGAATCGTGGCCGGCACGCTCGCGCGGCCTGATGTCCGGTGTTTTACAGGGTTCGTGGGGACTGGGCTTCGCTCTTTCCTCTGCCGCGTATGGCCTTCTCTACACTCCACTGGAGAATATTCAGCCGGGCTACGGCTGGCGTGGCTTGCTTATTCTCGGTGTCTTGCCGGCGCTCGTTTGCGTATGGATTCGATTCTACGTGAAAGAGCCGGAAGTGTGGGCCGAGAACAAGAAGATCCAGGCGGAGACGAAGCAGGAGGTCAAGCTGCCTCTGTTTGCGATCTTCAAGCGGCAGTATCTATGGAATACTCTTACCGCCTGCTTGTGGATGGCTGCGAACTTCGTCGTCTATTATTCGATCTGGGCGCTGTTCGGCACTTACCTGCAGAAGGAATTGGGGTGGACACCGGCACAAGTGGCTGTTCCGCTCTTCTGGGCGAACATAATGGTGTTCTTCTCCAGCGCATTCTGGGGGGCGGTTTCGGACAGGATCGGCCGGCGGCCGGCGCTGATGCTTCCATGCACCATCGCCATTTTCCTCTCGCCGATTTATCTGATGACAAAGAACCCGTTCTGGATCATTGCCGGCTTCATTCTTATGGGGCTGATCGTGGGCGGCAAGGATACGCTCAACCCCGCCTGGCTTTCGGAGCGGTTCCCCACCGAGATCCGCGCCTCCGCAGCAGGCTTTGTCTACCATCAAGGCGCCATATGGGGCGGCTTCGTCGCACCCGTCCTCACCTACTTCGCCGTGGACCGGGGCCTTGGTTTTGCGATGCCGATGATGCTCGCGACCATCGGATCGCTCATCGTCCTGGTCTTCAGTGTTTACCTGGGGCCGGAAACGAAGGGCAAAATCCTCGTGGCCGATCTTGAGATCCGAAAGAGGGAAGAGTTCCCGTAGGAGGAGAAGGAGACCCCGGGGCCGATTGCGCTGCGACAGGCTACGGCCACGTCGGGCGCAACCGGCCGACCGGCTGGCGAAGCGCCGGCACCGGCGTCCGGCGGCCGAGATGCCGGCCAGTTGCTCTCGACCCGCTCGAGAGCAACACCAGCGGTGCGGCCATGCCCAGGCAACCGGGCTGGCCGCCCTCTACTCAGGCACCGAGAAATATCGCGTGGTTGTCCCAATTGAAGGCTGTTGCACCGAGTGCCGTCACGGCTCCGTGCGCCGCCGGCGCATCGGCGATCGCCCCCGTTCCGCTCGTCAGCAGGAAGTCTCTGCTGCCGCTGCGCCTCGCAACTCCCGAGACGTCGGTCATTGCGGCAATGCCCAATAGCTTCCCGGTGGCGATATCGATCATGACGACCGCGCCCGCCTTCGAGGACGTCGCCGCGGCAACGGTGCCCGAACTGTCCACCGCAACCGAGCTGACATAGCCGGACAGAGCCGCCGAGGCTTCGTTCGGCAAGGAGGTGGCAACCAAGGGCGCCTGCCGCCGATGCCGGTAGATGAGCGCTTCCGTGAGCGGGTTCCCTCCCGGCACGCCTTTCACGATCTGCGCTCCGAGCACTACCGTGTCGTCCTGGCCGACTTCGAGGTGCCGAAGCGACAGGGCGCCCCCCGCGGGAACCGCATGCTTCTCCAGGCGCGTTCCCGACGTGACATCGACATAGACGAGCGAGGTCTCGATCGCATCGAGATTGAGCACGCGACGCCCGTTGCCGATGTCCGGATGCTCGCGCAGTCCGCCATTCGCGATGACGAGCACATTGGGGCTCGAAAGGAACGCAAGATCGTGCGGCCCGACACCATGCGACGCGAACTCGCCGATGCGCCGGAAGCGTGCAGTCGCATCATAGATGCCGATCACGCCGCGCGCGGCTTCGAAGTCGTTCTCAGTGGTGTAGAGCAACCGGCCGTCCGGAGAGAAAACACCGTGACCATAGAAGTGCCGGTCCTCGGGCGCCTCGAACACCACGGGAGGCTCGCCTCGATCCACCGAGAAGACGACTGCGAAATTGCCAGGACGGCGGGCAAAGGCTACGCATCGCCGCGTCACAGGGCAGACCGCAATGTCATGGCCGCGCCCCGGAAGCACGACCGACGTCACGTCACGACCATCGGGAGAGAAGATGGCGGCGGAATATCGTCCGTCCGGTCCACGGCGCGCAGCGGCAAAGAGCGAATGACCCGCCGACTGCGCCAGCGTCGGCCAGATCGCGGTGGCGGCGCCCGCCGCCATCGCTGCAAGAGCGGCTCTGCGATCAATCTCCATCCGAGGCGTTGAATCCCAATGGCAGGTCCGTCACATCCGCAAACAGCTCCGCTGCGGTGGAGCGAGCGTTCTTGAGAGGGAATCCGAGGGCGATGATACGCTGGAGCGAGGCGCCTTCGAACGGTGTCTTCTGGCCTGCAAGAGCTGATGCCGTCTTGCCTGCGGTCGCCAGCTCCTTCGAGACGAGCCGGGCAAGGGCGACCGTATTCTCCGTATCGTCCTTCCTGGCACCGATGAGCGCCTGCTCCATGCCGCCCTGCACATAAAGCCCGCGGAGGCCATCGATGCTGGCCAGGATCAGCAGCATCGACCGGCCACTCTTTCCCAGCGCAGGCGCTATTTTCCGCCGTTGCGCATTGAGCCCGAGCGGCCCTCCGACGCGCTGGTCCCTGACCTTCTCGAGACCGAGATCGAATGCTTTGGCGAGCGCGATGGTCGTCTCGGCCGGCTTCAGGAAATTGGGATTGTCGGGCCCAGGCGACAGCCAGCTCTTCACGAACCCATCGTTCGACGCCCACTCGCTGGTGATCGCCTCAGCAATCCGAGAGAGATTGTCGGCGATGGCCCGCGCAAATCCACACCGAAACCGTGCCGCATCCTTCGTCGCGCTGCTCGAAGCTTCGCCGAACAAGACGGTCTCGAGAGCGGGAAGCCCCTGCATGGCTACGCTCTTCTTCGAAAGCTGATCGCTGTCGAGCACGTCCGACGGGCGCTCGCGCAGGGCTTTCGCCACCTGACGCGCCCCGATGCCCCGTCTGTCGGGCCAGAACATGATCCGTTCGATGCGCTGCTCGGCCGTCACGGGGCCGAAGGTGATGTGCTCGATACGACCCCAGGCCGTGACGACCGCATCGAACGCCTGGTCGATCCGTGTCCGAGCGGCGGCATTGCCGCCGCAACCGGCAGAGATCGCCTCATGAAGGCTCTTCGCCGCCGCTGCGAAACGCGCGTAGCCCGGGCGGATATGCTTCTCCAGCGCCTGCCGGGCGAGACGGCCGTGATCGAACGGTGCCTTCTCGTCCGCGGCTGAGGCGGGACCCCCCCAACTGGCGATCGCCAGAAGAACGCTCGCAATCGCAAATGACGCCCAAGAGCGCATCGCCATTCCTCCTAGAGCGAGCCGACAAAGGCGATCAGCCGCTGCCTGTCCTCGGCCGGAAGCCCTGCGAAGGCATCGCGGGCCCGCTGCGCCTCGCCGCCATGCCAGAGGATCGCCTCGGTCAGGCTCCGGGCACGTCCATCATGCAGAAAGAACGTGTGTCCGTTGACGGTCTCCGTCAGACCGATCCCCCACAGCGGAGCCGTGCGCCACTCCTGCCCATCGGCCCTACCTTCGGGCCGGTTGTCGGCAAGCCCTTCGCCCATGTCGTGCAGCAGGAGATCGGTATACGGCCAGATCACCTGTCCCCTGAGATGCTCGTCAGGCGATGACGGCCCCGTCTCGAAGGACGGCACGTGGCAGCTTGCACAACCGATCTCGTGGAACAGCAACTTCCCTCGAAGCACATCCGGCGCGTCGGGCGTGCGACGAACGGGGACTGCGAGATTGCGCGCGTAGAAGGCCACCAGATCGAGAAGCTTCGCGTTGATCTCTTCCAACGGCTTGGCAGCGGTGCCGCCGTGCGGCGCCTCCCGGCACGCCTTCTGTGCAGGCGTGCAGTCTCCGTAAGGCAGCGGCGCCATCCAGCTCCCGATCCCGATATCGCCCGCGAAGGCCTCCGCTGCCTGCTGCTTGACGGTCGGTTGTCCCGCCTTCCAGCCGAACCGGCCGAGCGTCGGCGCCTGGGTTTCCACCGACCACACGCGGTTGGCGCGCCCCGAGATGCCATCGCTATTCTCGTCGTCGGGGTCCTCGCGAGCACGTATCGCCGCCTCTGGAATGGCTTCGAGCAGGCCGAGCCCGATCATCTGCGGCGTCATTCGCGGCGACATCATCGTTTGCGGATGCAACGGACCATAACCCAGGTCGCGAATTCGGTAGCTCGGCTTGCGCAGCGTCACCGTCTCGCCGCCGGCAAGAGTGACCGGCACCTCCTGATAGGTCACCTCCATGTGGCCTTCCCCGGCATGGCCTTGCACGCCGAGCTCCTGGAGCTGGCCGCCATAGGTCGGCTCGGAAATGACATTTGCGCGTCCCGATGCGAGCCGCGCCCGCTCGGCCTCCGTTTGCGGCGGAATGGAGAGGCGCAGGAAGGTCGAGATCGAGCGCCCCTCGGGGCCTGGTCCGAGCGGAGGATGGCCACGGCCATCCTTGAGGTGGCAGGCCTGGCAGGCACGGGCGTTGTAGAGCGGTCCGAGACCGTCCGACGACTTGGTCGACGACGGCGACGAGACCCAGTTCTTCCGGAAGAGGCCGTTGCCGATCTTGAAGTCCAGCTCCTTCGCGAAAGGCATGTTGGCGGAAAGCTGCGAGAAGGCATCCGCCGTTGTGGCACCGACCCTCGTCGTCGCCTGCCCGCCCGGACTCTCCTCTCCAGGCTCGTAGGCGGCAATCAGGGCCGGGTTTCTCGATCCCTGGCTTGCCGGAGCAGAGCCGCCTTCGCCGAACGCAGCGCCTGCAACGAGCACCAGGACACCGGCAACGCCGCCCCATGCGTAAGGTAGTAGAGAGCGACGCCGCGCGGTCCGTGTCATCGGGGCTACTTCTTGCCTGAGAGCGCTTTCGCGGGATCGTCGAGACTGTCCGACCCTTCGATCTTCACGTCCTTGAGGTCGAGCGCCGCGATCGCCCTCTCGAACTCCTTCGTCTGGGCGATCAGTGCGGCAATGGCTGCCTCGACCACGGCGTTGCCCTCGGCATTCCCCTCGCCGATCATTTGATCATACGCCTCTTTGGTCTCGGCGCGCTGCTTCAAGGCACTCATGCGCGCAACGGTCTCGGCCAGCGCCTTGCGAACCCGCTCGTCGATCTCCGGCGACTTGGCCTTCACGAGATCGGAGACGCTGGCACCGGAAACGAGCTTGCCGTCGATCCGCTTATACCGGCCGAGGTAGACGTTCTCGATCCCGACCACATCGTAGTAGTGGGAATTGTGCGTGTTGTCGGAAAAGCAGTCATGCTCCTCCTCGGGATCGTTGAGCAGAAGGCCAAGCTTCATGCGCTCGCCCGCCATCTCGCCATAGGAAAGGCTCGCGAGGCCGGTGAAGATGGCCGTCAGCGCGTCGCCCTCGGACGCATTGAGCGCTGTTCGGGCCGCACCCTTCGGCTTCCACTGCTCAACCATGAATGAGAGGTCGTCGACAAGGAGATCGGTCACGACCGTGAGATAGGTCGCGCGCCGATCGCAATTGCCGCCGGTGCAGGCTTTACCCTTGGCGTAGTCCGTAAACGGCCGGTTGCCGGACCCGGGTCCCGTACCGTTGAGGTCCTGCCCCCACAGCAGGAACTCGATGGCGTGGTAGCCCGTCGCGACGTTCGCCTCGATCTTCTCCGCCTCTTGCAGGGTATCGGCGAGGAGCTTTTTCGTGATCCTGCCGGTGTCCACGGTCCGGCCGGAGACCTTCAGCTTGCGGTTGGCGATGACGTTCGCCGCGTAGAGCGGGTTGGTGTCCGACGCCGTGCCGTAGCTCTCGTCGACGTAGTCGATGAGGCCCTCGTCGAGCGGCCAGGCGTTCACCTTGCCTTCCCACTCGTCCACGGTCCTGTTGCCGAAGCGGAAGGCTTCCGTCTGCATGTAGGGCACGCGGGCGGCCTTCCAGGCCTCGCGTGCCGCCGTGAGGGCCTCAGCGCTCGGCTTGGCAACGAGCGCGGCCACACTCGCCTTCAGCTTGCGAGCGGCCGCCAGCGCATCCTCGTAGCCGGCCTGGGCGATGTCGGCGTAGTTGCTGATGACGTCACGATTTGACGCCGCCGCAGCGGGATGAGCACCCGCCAGAAGGGCAAATAGCCCCACAATTGCAAGGATCCGGACCGCTATGACGCTTCTGCTGTTCAAGACTTCCTCCCTCGGGCGCATCCCGCCGACGTAACACCCCGCGAAGCTCCTTGCCGCACAAAGCGAACAATCATTACCGCATAAGTAGAGAAACCATCCAAGGCAAGCGACCGAGCACCCGGAGCGCCCATCTATCGCACCGCCGATATATTGTGTGGTGGCCCCGGCGGCATCTACTCGGTCCTCGAGGCGCTGCCCAGTTGTCGGAGCATGGCGATCAGCTCCTTGAGCGCCTTCTGCTGCGGCCGGTCGCGGCGTATGACGACGGCCAGCCTCCGGTAGAGACGCGGCGACAGGGACCTGATCGCGAGCACCGACCGCGCGTTCTGCACTGCCATCTGGGGAACGATGGCGCAGCCGAGCCCGGCGCCGACGAGCGCCTTGATCGCTTCGACGCTGCCGAGCGACATGATCGGCTTCAACGAGCTGCCGGCCTTCGCGAGCCATTCGTCGGCAATGCGGCGGGTATTGCCGCCCGGCTCGAACAGCAGCACCGGAAGCTCCGCCAGGGACGACGGCGTAATGTGCTTGGGCAGGGGAAAATCCTTCGGAGCGATCGCCACGAACTCGTCGAGCATCAGCGGCGTGATGTCCAGCACCCTCCCTTGTGCCGGCAAGGTGACGAAGCCGACGTCGATCCGGTTTTCCTCGACTGCCGTCACGACGTCCGATGTGTTGCCGGTCGTGACGACGATCTCGACATCGGGAAACTTCGCGCGGAGCTTGCGCAGCACCGACGGAAGCAGGAACGTGCAGGCGGTTGCCCCCGTGCCGATCCTCATTCGCCCCGAGGCTCCACTCGAGAACCGGGCCATCGCCTCGCGCATGTCGGCGACGGCCGTCTCGATCCGCCCCATGCACTGCAACAGCTCTGCCCCGGCAGCTGTCGGTGTCGCCCTGCGCCCTATCCGTTCGATCAGCTTCGTGCCGAGCTGCCGCTCGAGCTGCTGGACCTGGAGGCTGACGGCGGGTTGGCTGACTCCCACCCGCTGCGCTGCCGCCGAGAAGCTGCCCTGCTCGATCACGCTGCGAAACGTGAACAGGTGGTCGAGGCTCGGGTGCTCGCGCATCTCAAAGTTTCCCTTATGGAATGTATTCAAATCATACGCTTCTCTTATGGGCGAGCAACAGACAATCTAGGGGCCTTCATCGAGTTGGGGGCGGCGGCGGCGCAACCGCCCGGCGCCAACGCGGATCATCCGAGTCATGAGCGGGCAGCAAAGGAACTTTGGTAACGTGGCAAAGCCAAAAATCTTGGTCGAGGATGCGGTCGAACAGGACATCACAGAGATAACGCGCATCTATGCGCACCACGTGCTCAACGGCCTGGCCTCGTTCGAGGAGACGGCGCCGTCCCAAGAGGAGATGCTGGCCCGCTTCAGGTCCGTCACGTCGGCGGGCTTTCCCTATCTCGTTGCAAGGGAGAGCGGCCACGTCGTCGGCTATAGCTACGCGTCGGCCTACCGTCCCCGGCCCGCTTACCGCTTCACGGTGGAAGACTCTGTCTACGTATCCAACGCCTCGCGCGGCATGGGCATCGGAAGCGCCCTCCTGAAAGCCTTGATCGAAAGATGCGAGAACGGTGCCTGGCGGCAAATGCTGGCGGTCATCGGAGACAGCGCCAATGCCGGCTCGATCGCCTTGCATAGCCGTCTTGGCTTCCGTCCTGCAGGCTCGCTGATGTCCGTCGGCTTCAAGCTTGGCCGCTGGGTCGACTCGGTCCTCATGCAGCGCCCGTTGAGCGCGGGAGACGCGACGTTGCCAACGCCTACGACAGGGAAAGACGCATTGCGATGACCGAGGCGTCGAACGCAACTCTGCCCGGCACAGCGATCCATCGCGCCGGGACGTGACGATGCCCTCCTCTCCATCGCGCTCGTCGACTGTGTTGCTTCTTGGCACGACGCAGACCCTGGCCTGGGCGTCGAGCTACTACCTGCCCGCCGTCCTCGCCGATCCCGTGTCGCGCGAGCTTGGCATCACATCGACCGCATTCTTCGCGGCGTTCTCTGCATCCCTCCTGGCCTCGGCGATGATCGGCCCGAAGGTGGGACGAACCATCGACAATCTCGGCGGACGGCAAGTCCTGCTGCTGTCCAATGGGTTTATCGCGGCCGGGCTGGTCACGATGGCGCTGGCCCATCACCCGATCGTTCTATGGCTCGCGTGGCTGTTTCTCGGGATTGGTATGGGTCTGGGGCTCTACGATGCGGCGTTCGCCACACTCGGACGCATCTACGGGGCCGAGGCGCGATCCTCGATCACCGCGATAACGCTGATGGCGGGGTTTGCCAGCACGATCGGTTGGCCCCTGTCCGGATGGGGGATCGCCACCATCGGCTGGCGCGAGACCTGCTTGGCGTGGGCGGCAGCCCACGTTGTGATCGGACTTCCCCTCAACTGCTGTCTGCCGGGAGCCGCCCATGCTGCGGCACCGCCGGCGGAGACCTCGGATCCGTCCGTTCGCTGGGACCGGCCGATGCTCCTGATCGCGTTTGCCATGGCGTCGGCCTGGATGGTTACTGCCGCCATGGCGGCGCATCTGCCGCGCCTGCTGCAGACGATTGGCGCAACCGGCACCGAAGCCATCGCTGCGAGCGTTCTCATAGGCCCTGCGCAGGTCATCGCGCGGATCGTCGAGGCGGGGATACTCCGGCGGTATCATCCGCTCCTGAGCGCACGCTTGGCGACCCTCGCTCATCCCGTCGCGGCAACGTTCCTGGCGCTACTCGGCCCGATTGCAGCCGCGCCCTTCGCCGTTCTGCACGGCGCCGGCAACGGCATCCTGACGATTGCGCGCGGCACGGTCCCGCTCGCGATGTTCGGCCCCCGGAACTACGGCTACCGGCTGGGTTTGATCGGCGCGCCGGCTCGCATGTCGCAGGCCGCCGCCCCTCTTCTCTTCGGGATTCTCATCGATTCAATCGGCGCATGGACGCTTTGCGCATCGGCGGCATTGAGCCTGGGATCGCTGATCGCCCTGATGCTTCTGCCGGAGCGGAAAGCATAGCAGCCGCCACGATGCGCGACCACCATCGATCCGGCGCGATCTCGTGTGGGCACGAGAACAGCACCGCCGCAGCTCGACCACCCATCGTATGCTTCACGGACGCGTCCTCGCAGAAATATAATGCGTGACTGAAGTCACAGACGTAAATTCATTCCCATGACTTGATGCAAATCAAGATCATGACGCGGTTCGGCTGAAAGCTTCACGACCCGAGAGAGCGACACCGTCCGGACGGCCGGCGCGATGACCACGCGAGCGCGCACGCCCGACGGATACGAGAAGGGGGCTCCCTTGAGCGAGCAGATTGAAATCAAGACGTTCTGGGACGAGGCGACCGGAAGCTGGCAGTACGTCTTCCACGATCCCGCCACCATGAAAGGCGCGATCATCGACCCAGTCTGGAACTTCGACCCCCAGTCGGGCTCCATCTCGACGCGGAGCGCGGAGGAGATCCTCGCGTACGTGCGCTCGGCGGGCATCGAGATCGTCTGGATCCTCGATACGCACCCGCATGCGGATCACTTTTCGGCAGCCCCCTGGCTCAAGGAACACCTCCGCGCGCCGACCGGCATCGGCGAGCATGTCATCGCCGTGCAGAAGCTCTGGAAGGACATTTACAATCTCGGCGACGACTTCCCGACCGACGGCAGCCAGTGGGACCGGCTCTTTCGCGACGGGGAGACGTTCATGGTCGGCAACCTCGAAGTCCGCGTGATGTTCTCGCCTGGCCACACGCTCGCCTCGGTCACCTACGTGGTCGCGGATACGGCCTTCGTTCACGATACCTTGATGATGCCCGACAGCGGGACGAGCCGGGCAGACTTCCCGGGTGGCGATTCCGGGGTGCTCTACCGCAGCATCTCGGCGATCCTGGCGCTGCCTGACGAGACGCGGCTCTTCGTTGGCCACGATTATGCACCCAAAGGTCGCGAGCCGATGTGCGTATCGACGGTCGCAGACCAGAAGCGCTCGAATATTCACCTCAAAGACAATGTGTCCGAGGCGAACTACCGCAAGGTCCGGGATGCACGCGACGCCACGCTGCCATTGCCGAAGCTGATGCTGGCCGCGCTGCAAATCAACATTCGCGGTGGGAGGAAGCCGCCCCCCGAGTCGAACGGGCGATCGTACCTGAAAATCCCGCTCGACAGGTTCCGGTCGAAGGGATCTTGAGGTTCGCGCGGCCGTACTCATCGTATGCCGACCTTCTTGCGCTCGCATCGCGCCCGAACATAGAAAAACGATAGATTATCTGTCTGATCGAATCTCTCCGCAGGGGTGCCCATGTCCGGCGGGTGAAAACAGCGCTGCCGGCCGAGGCGACCGGGAACCTCTCGGTCATGTGTTCACCATGCGACAAATGGCGCAACCGCGCATAACCTTCGCGTTGGCGGCTTTCTCCTGCGCGGCAGGGGCTTGTCAGGCCGGCGATTTGCTGATCTCCTGAACATGACCCGTCCGACTTCTCGGGGGTCCTTGCTTGTATTGGCTCGAGCGCGGCGGATCGCTGCAGAGAGCCCAAGAAGAAGAATAAGCGTCTGTAGTCCATCTAGACGATGAGGAAACGCATGAAGGTGACGCGCCGCAAGGCACTCACAGGCGGCGCTGCGGTTGCAGCAGCCGCTGCGACGGGAGTCTTCAAGCCCGCTCTCGCCAACTCCGAGCCGATCAAGGTCGGCTATCTGCCGGCATTCACGGGACCGAGCTCGTCGACGGGAATCGGCATCGGCCGCGGCACCGAGCTTGCCATCAAGGAGATCAACGACGCCGGCGGTATCAAGGGCCGCAAGATCGAGCTCATAATGCGTGATACGCAGAGCGATCCGACCAAGGCCGTCAATGCCGCCGCGGAGCTGACCCGCAGGCATAAGGTCCCCGTCATCTGGGGGCCGCTCAACTCGGGCGAATCCGCTGCCGTCATGGCGAACATCGCGCGCGACAAGGTTGCGCACCTGCATCCATGCTGGGTGGACACCCTCATCGATATCAAGAAATACCCGCTGGCCTTCCGCAGTGCACCGAGCAACCAGCAAATCGGCGGCGCGGCTAACCATTACGTCGTCAATGTCCTCAAGGCCAAGAAGGTGGCAGTCATCAGCGACGCCACCGGCTACGGCACCGCGTCGCTCGACGCCTACGTGCCCATGCTGAAGAAGATCGGCGGCGAGGTCGTCTATTCCAGCAGCGTGGACGCCAACAACCCCGATCTCAAGCCGGAGCTGCTGCGCATGCAGAGCGGCGGGGCGCAGGCGATCATGCCCTGGAGCGTCAACGCCGGCTTCCTGGCACGCATCATCAATACGCGCGCCGACCTCAATTGGGACGTGCCGATTGTCGGGCAGACGACGCTCGGGTCTGGCCAGACCAAGGCGCTTCTGGCAAAGCCGGAATACTGGGAGAAGGTCTACCCGAACAACTTCCGCAACCTTTGCTATGCCGCCGACGGCAAGTTGCCGCCGCATTCGGTCGAGTTCGTGGAACGCCTGAAGAAGGCCGGCATCGATACCTCCGACACGCTGCTTTGGTGGGTCGCCTGCGGATACGATGGAGCGAAGCTCGTCGCCGAGGCGCTGCGTGACGGCGGCACGTCGCCCACCGAGATCGCGGCCTACTGGAACAGCAAGGTCAAGGGCTGGAAGGGTGTCTACGGCACCATCACGTTCTCGCCCGAGAACCACAATGGTTTCGCCGACACGGACGTCATCATGTGCCAGGCGAACTCGCTGAAGGATGGCGCCTTCAAGCTGGCTCCCGGCTACGTATGATCGAATCCATTCTGTCTCACGGGGTGGCGTTGGGCGCGGTCTACGCGCTCATCGGCATCACCTACAACGTCATGTACGCCTCGTCCCGCGTGTTCAGCTTTACGGCAGGGACGGTGGGAATGCTCGGCGGCGTGCTGGGCTCCGTCTTCATCAGCACGCTCGGAATGCCGGTCATCGTCGGCTTCCTCTTGACCGTGCTGGCGGGGGCGCTGCTCGGGCTGATCATCGAGTTCGTCGCAGCAAGGCCGGTGCTGAAGAGCCTCGACCAGCATCTCTATGTCTTGTCGACTCTCGCCGTCTCGCTGATCCTGCTGCAGTTAACGGCAATCTATTTCAGCACGGACGCAGTCCCGTTCCCCCAGGTCGTGCCCATCGGCCCTGGGATCTTCGACCAGAAGTTCTGGCTGCCGATACTTGCCTGCGTGGTGACGGTGGGTGGCCTCGAATACCTGTCGCGTAATACGCTGATCGGGCGCGCGTTCCTTGCAATCGCCGAGGACAATTATGCTGCCCGTGCCCTGGGCCTGCCTGAGCAAGGGCTCCGCATGGTGAGCTTCGCGCTGGCTGGCGTCATCGGGGTCGTGACCGGCTTTGCAGCGGGGCAGATGATGTTCGCGTCGCTGGCCAACGGTCCGCTGCTCAACTTCTACGGCTTCGTTCCCGTCGCTCTCGGCGGCATGGGCTCGAACCGCGGTGCGGTGATCGGCGGCCTCCTGCTCGGTCTTTTCCAACAGATGGCCAACTACTTCTTCGGCGGCGTATTCGCCTCCGTGGCAGTCTTCGTCGTCTTCATCGTCGTGCTCCTCGCAAGACCAGAGGGCCTTGCCGGCTCCGCGACAGCCCGGCGTGTATGAGGGGCTAGACAAACGTGAGCACTGAAACTCTACCGGCCAGCAACGGCCGGAGCTGGCTCGAGAAGTGGCTGCCCGTCATCCTGCTGGCGGTCGTCGGTGGCAGCCTGCCTCTTTGGGGAGACGAGTTCTTCGGCACCATCGCCACGCGCATCTGCGTCTACTGGGTGCTTTGCGCGGGGCTCAATCTGGTCGTCGGCTACGCTGGCCAGATCGCGATCGGCTGGGTGTCGCTGTTGACGGTCGGCGCCTATGCCGCGAGCGCCCTGGTGGCCGGCAAGGTGACGCCGGAGTTCCATCCCTACGTCGCCTTGCTCCTTGCCGGAGTCGTCGGTGCACTGTTCGGCCTTGTCGTCGGACTGCCGGCGCTGCGCCTGCGGACGTTCTACTTCGCGATGACGACGCTCGGCTTTTCGACGATCGTCACGCAGATAGCGCTCGCGTGGAAGTCGGTCACCGGCGGCGGTATCGGAATCCCTGGCCCGTTGCTGCCGGAGCCTTTCGATACGCCGTGGGGCCTCTACTTCTTCTGCCTCGCCGTTGCGATTTTCTGCACCTGGATGACGTGCAACATCGCCGCCAGCCGCTACGGGCGATCGCTCATAGCGGTGCGGGATGCGGAGGTGGCAGCGGAAGCGGTGGGCATCTACAAGCCGCGCCTCCTCGTCAACGTCTTCCTGTTCAGCGGCGCGCTGGCCGGCATAGCCGGAGGTCTCTTCGCGTCCCTGCAGTCGTACATCACGCCCGAAGCATTCTCGTTCGATCTGTCGGTGCTGTTCTTCATCGCCATTCTGATCGGTGGCCGAGGCTCGATCCTCGGGCCTCTGATCGGCACGGCGGTGCTGACGATCCTTCCGGAGTTCGCCGCGCCGCTCGTGCAGTGGTCGACGTTCGTCTATGCGGTGCTGCTCCTTGCAATCGTGCTGCTCGTCCCGGGGGGCATCGCGGAGCTGCTGGACTTCAAGAACCGAAAGCCGATCGACCAGCATCGCGAGATCCGTCCACGTCCGGAGTTGCTGCCCAAGATCATGGGCACGGACACGCCGAAGTCGCTGCTGGACCTCAAGGGCATCGTCCTGGCGTTCGGCGGCGTCAGAGCGGTGGACGGCGTCGATCTCGACATTCGCGGCGGAGAAGTGCATGGCCTGATCGGCCCGAACGGCAGCGGGAAGACGACCACTCTCAATGCCATCTCCGGCTATTACGCCCCTCAGGAAGGCACCGTTACCGTGGATGGTGCGGACATAACGGGCCTCGGGCCGCACCGGCGCGCGGACTTCCATATCGCGCGCACGTTCCAGACGCCTCGGATCATCGGCGAGGAGTCGGTGATCGAGAACGTCATGGTCGGCGGCAATGCGTTCGGCCATGGCAGCTTTGTTGAAGCCATGCTCGCCTTGCCGAGGCACCGCAGTGACGAGGCCAAGCTACGGGACGACGCGATGACTGCGTTGTGTCTGGTCGGCCTCGAACGGCTTGCCGATGTCAGGGCGGACCGCTTGCAGCACAGCGAGCTGCGTTTCGTCGAGATTGCGCGCGCGGTCATGATGCGGCCCCGTTTCCTGCTTCTCGACGAGCCAGCCGCCGGTCTTTCGGTCGACGAGATCAAGCGCCTGGCCGGCCTCATCTCGGCCATCAGGGCGCAAGGAACGGGCGTGCTGCTCGTCGAGCACCATGCCGACCTCATCTTCGAAATCTGTGACCGCGTCACCGTGCTCAATCTCGGCAAGGTTCTCGCTTCCGGCGAGCCGGAGGAAGTACGGACGCATAGGGAGGTGGTCAATGCCTACCTCGGCGCCTGAGCCGTTGTTGCAGGTCAAGGGCCTGTCGGCGGGATACGGCAAGATCGGCGTGCTGAAAGGCGTCAATCTGGTCGTCAATCCCGGTGAGATCGTTGCGCTTCTTGGGCCGAACGGAGCTGGAAAGTCGACCCTTCTCCGATCGATCTCGGGCCTCTTGCCGTGGTCGGGGGAGATCACGTTCTCGGGACGTGACATGGCCGGCGCGCAGCCGCGCGATTGCGTGGAAGCAGGCCTCGTGCATGTTGTCGAGGGACACCGCGTCTTCACTCAGTTAACCGTCGAGGACAATGTTCTCCTGGCCGGCTACGGCATGCCGGCCGCGCAGCGTCGCGTCCAGGTCGAGGAAGCGCTCGACTTCTTTCCCGAAATCAAGGCCAAGCGGCGCGACAAGGCCGCAACGCTTTCGGGCGGCCAACAGCAGATGCTGGCCGTGGCGCAGGGACTAGTGCGCAAGCCGAAGCTGCTGATGCTCGACGAGCCGTCGGCAGGTCTGTCGCCGGTGCTCGTCGATCGGGTGCTTGCAGCGGCCTCGCAGTTGCGCGCGGGCGGCACCGCCGTGCTGCTGGTCGAGCAGCTCATCGAGAAGTCGTTGGCGGTAGCCGACCGTGCCTACGCGATGGTTCGGGGTACAGTGGTGCTCGAAGCGTCCGCCAACGAGCCCGATCTTCCGGAGCGACTCGAGCGCATCTACTTCGGTCTCGAAGTCGAATAGCAAGCCGCTGCGCCGGCAGACGATGTGATCCTCGCTCCGACGCGTGGTGTCGGCAGCGGTGCTCGTCACGCCTTGCCGTCATCGCCTGTGCGCGACAGTCCGTAGGGCCGGAACCGCGGCGCGGAAGCGGTGTGGTATCCGCCGTCGCGCCGAGCTCCCTGGTTCTGCGCTCCTATTGAGCCGCCGCCAGCCGGGATCGCAGCGACAGGCTGAAACCGAGCGCCAAGGCCGGCACCAGCACGGCCAGGGCCGCCATGTTCAGTTGCCAGGTCCCGATGGGGAGGATGTTGCCACCGGGCGTCGCGAACAGGAGGCCGCCGACGATCAGCGCCACCCGGATCGGCCATTCGAGCTTCCCGGCCGTACGCAGGTCGCCGATGAATGACATGTAACCCTGAATGCCGCCGCAGATGCAGAGGGTCCCGAGAGCCGCCTTCGCCGTATAAAGGAGGGCGGGCAGGTACGGATTCGGACCTTGGAACACCATCTCCGGCGACATCACGAAGAAGAACGGCAGAAAATAGATGATGGAGCCAACCCACATGCTCTGCCAGCCGGTCTTCATCGGCGGGGCTCCGGCGATGCCGGCGGCCGCGAATGAGGCGATGGCGACCGGTGGTGTGATGGACGACAGCATGCCCCAGTAGAAGATGAACATATGAACGGCCATCCGGTTGAGGCCCATCTTCTCGAGGGCGGGCGCGACGAGGATGGCGAGGAAGATGTAGCAGGCGGTCGTCGTGAGGCCGAGACCCAGGATGAGACTGGTAATGGCGCACATGGCGAGCAGGAGCAGTGCATTGTCGCCAGCCAGCGTGAGCAGGTCGTTGGCGAGACTCGACACGACCCCGGTCATGGAGAAGGCGCCGATCAGCAGGCCGCAGCCGGCCAGGATGCCGATGAGCTCGACAAACGTGCGTCCGTTGACCTCGAGGAAGTTGACGACCGTGCGCAGGGTCCAGCGGCTGTCCTTGCTGAACAGCTGATTGAGCACAAGCAGCAAGGCCGTCGCGTAGAACGGTGCATGGCTCTCGCGCTTGAAGTAGAGCAGCATGACGATGAGCAGCGCGATCACGAATGCGTAGTACCAGCCCTCTTTGAAGGTGGTCCAAAGGCTCGGGAGCTCTTCGCGCTTGAGGCCCATGAGGCCGTGGCGGGCGGCGTAGGAGTCGACCTGCATGAACAGGCCCATGTAGTAGAGCAGCGCGGGAATAAGGGCCGCAAGGGCCACTTCGGAATAGGAGACGTTCAGGAACTGGGCGATGACGAAGGCCGTCGCGCCCATCACGGGCGGAGCCAGCACCGCGCCGGTCGAAGCGCAGGCCTCGATGGCGCCAGCATAGGATGCGGCAAATCCTGTCCTCTTCATTGTCGGGATGGTCATCGTGCCGGCGGTCAGGACATTGGAGACGATCGAGCCAGACATCATGCCGAGCAAAGCGGATGCGAAGATGCCAACCTTTGCCGCGCCGCCGCGGAACGTGCCGCAAAGCGCGAAGGCCAGATTGATGAAAAACTTGCCGGCACCGGTCATCATCAACGCCGTGCCGAAGACGAGGAAGCCGATCACCGTATCGGCAAAGGCCTGGATCGGGATGCCAAGCAGGCTCTCGGTCGACAGCATGTGATAGGCGGTGGCCTGCTCGACCGTGGATTGTGTGCCCTTCAGCGGTCCGAGCCAATGCGCCTCGGAGAACAAGGGATAGACGGTGAAAGGGAAAACCGAGAGGAGAAGGCTCCAGCCGCCGGTGCGCCTCAGCGCCTCCATGAGGATGAACCACATGGCGAGGCCAGCCCATATGATCGGCTGGGGCGCACCGTTGAACTCCCAGCCGAGCTCGGCCGCGGTCCTGATGTTCAGCATCAGGTAAACACCGGACACAATCGTCACTACGAAGAGGGCGACATCATACCAGGGTGTCCGATCGAGCGGGGCCTTCTCGCTGCCAGGGAAGATCAGGAACGTGAACGGCAGCATCAGCACGATGAGCAGGTAATAGTATTCCGTGTTGAGCTGAGTGTAGCCGACAAAAAACCGAAGCGTGAACTGCTGGTTGATGCACAGGAAGATCGTGGCCGCCGTGAACGCGATCAGCAACCACCTCCAGCCTCCTTTCAATGAGCGGATCCGGGTGGTCTCTGCCTCAACCGGAGCGCTGCCGGAAAGATGCGGATCTTCGAATTCCATGCGCTTGGGTTGCGCATCGGGCGTGGCGGCGGAGCCGGACGTTGAAGCCATCGTTTCTGAGCCGAAGGTGAAGGGTGGACATTAAGACAAAGACAGGCCTCGTCGCTCCTGGCCAGCCATGGCCAGTCCGGCGGTCAGCCAGGGATCACATCGAGTCCAGCGTTCGCAGGGATCACATCGTGGTGGACGAGCCAGCTCTTGCAAGATGCCGTATCGTCAGCGTGAGGACGCCTCGCGGCCCGGAGCACGGTCGAGACCGCCGCGACTGCCAGCACAGGTGGCCCTGCCGACATGGCGAGGCCCACACGAGTTGCACGACAGCACTGTAACGCCATTCAAGTCCTCCCGACGAGAGTTGCGTCTCGATTTGCTCGAGCTTCTTGAACAATCTTGGATGCGAATACTGCGAATGTCCACCACCGAAGGCCTGCGCATGGGACGGCCGCCGGCACCAGCGGCCGTCCTCACCTTCACCTGCGCAATCAGTCGAAAATGGGGTCCATTCCGGCCTTGGTGAGCGCGGCCTTGCGGGCTGCCATCCAGGCAGTGCGGAAGGCTTCCTTGTCGTCGGGCGGCGACGTCTTCATGAAGGCGGCCCAAGCGTCGGTCAGGGTCTTTTGGCGCGCGAGCAGCTTCTTGTTGTTCGCCTCGTCCGCCTCCTTCCAGACGCCCGCTTCCTTGAAGGCCTTTGCGGCCGCCGGATGCACGGGAATCACCCACTGGAAGTTCTGCGTCTTGGAATTGAGGCCCGACGCACCGGGAGTAACGTCCTTGTAGTCGTTATAGGTCTCGATCATCGCCTTCGCGATGCCATAGACGATGTCATCCTTCTGGCTGCCATAGACGGTGAAGATCGGATAGGGATAAGCGGACGTCTCGAGCGGCTTCTCCTTCGATGCTGAAACGCCGCACGTTGCCATATGCTTCGTGAAGTAGGGGCCGACTTTCTTCACGCGCTCCCAGCCTGCACTGTCGGAATGGGGCATGACCGGATAGAAGAGACCACGAGGCGAATTCTCGGTTTCCTTTGCGAAGCCCGAGATATTCGATCCGAAGACGGTATCGACCTCGTTGTTGAGCATGCCTTTCCACATGGCGCCGTTGCTGGAGAACTCGCTGATCGTCACGTCCTTCGTGGTCAGCCCGGCGAACGCCAGCATGGCGATCATGTTTTGATTGAGAGCCGGTGAGCCGACAACGAAGCCGACGCGTTTGCCTTTGAGGCTCGCAAGGTCGGTGGCGCCCGAGTCCTTCGTGATGGCAGCGGACAGGTTGTTGCAGTCCACCGATGCCAGGATCATCTGGAGCGCCTGCGGCCCCCACTCCCTGGTCGCGAACTCGAACACGCCCTCCTGCGCGAAATAGACGCCGACACCCATGGCTGAGGCTTGCGCCCGGTTCGCCTTCAAGGGGCCGAGGCGGGCGACGTCATTGCCCGCGGGCAATACGCGCACGTCCGACTTGTACTTGTCTTTGATCGCCTTACCGACCGCCACGGAGATGTTGAAGCCGGACGAACCAGTATCATAAGCCGTGAGCGTCACGGTCGACGGCAGCTTTACATTCTGGGCGAGAGCCGGAGCGGCTGCGAGCAGGGACGCCAGTGACGCAAGCGCGCCGAGGGCTGCGAGACGACGTCCATCACAATGCAACATTCTTCTATTTCCTCCCGAATGGAAACGATGCAGATTCCACTATCTGCGAACAATGGTCTAGCCTGATCCACTGGCTTCGACGACAAGGATTTGGCCGGGTGCGGTGATCGGACCGGGGCGATGGCGCCCAGCGGGATCCCGGAGGCATCGGGGCCTGGCAGCACGTTGTCTTTGTGTGTCTCGGATGCTATGCGTTTGGCATTCGCATCAGCGGCATCCCCATGCGGATCGTCTCGTCTTGCGCGACGGCCTCGCAGAGCTCGAAACCCGCCTCTCCGAGTACAATGATCGTGGAACCGTGCTCGAACCATCCGAGCTCCTGGCCCTTGGCGACGTCCACGCTGCAAGCCCTGATCCAAGGTTCGGTGTGGCTCCGATCAGGTGGCATCTCTACGAAGTTCAGACGCAAGCCGGCAACGAGGATGGCCGCCACGGGAACGAGGGTGACGCGGCGACCGCCATCTGCGACCCGCATGTCAATAACTGCACGCTCGTTGCGGCAGTAGACCTTCTGCAACCGTTTCAGCGTGGGTGGGTTGACGTTGAAGGTGTCGCCCGCGATGTGCCGCACCTCGACGATGCGGGCATCGTGCGGCGCATGAAAACGATGGTACATCGTCGAGGTGAGTCGAAGCGTCACGTATGTGCCGTTGCGATAGGTATCGACGAGGGTTTCGTCCCGCACGAGCTCGCTCAGGGCATAGGGAGAGCCCTTGACCTGAAGCATGACGCCGTCGCGTATCCTTCCCGATGCTCCCACGATGCCGTCGCACGGACTGACGAGGGTATCGGGGCTGCGGCTGATCGGCCGCGCGCCTTGCTTCAGCTCGCGAATGAAACAGTCGTGCAGGCTGCGGAAGCTACTTGTGCGTGCCTCGGACAGATCGAGATCGGAGAAGAGTCTCCAGACGCCGATGGAGAGATCCCGCACCAGTGGGTTCTCGATGCGGGAGAGCCAGCCGACGAAACGTGTCGCGGTGCGGCGCGGAATGTAGTTGGTCAAAACGAAATTGAGAGCTTCGTTCTCCGTCAAACGATGGATGACGTGTTTCAGTGTCATGGATTTGTATTTTTTCTCGGGCTTCTAGCTGAGCCATGGATTCGCACACACTCACACTCTACGGGCTCGGCGCAGCGGCACTGACGGCCGCGCTGGCCAAGGCCAGGTCCCGGCTCGAGCTATCCCGGGCCAAACACCGTTCGCTCACGGGGCATGTCCGCTTGTCGCGCCGCATCGCATCGTTCATCCGCTACTACGAGTTTGCGGAGAGCGAATTCTTCGCTGCGGACGGCGCGCCAGACGACGTCTGCGCAAGACGCCAGGCGGGCTTCGAGGCACTGGCGAGCGACTACCAGAGACGCTTCGGGAAGTCGGCCGAGCTCAAATCGGAGATGAAGAACGTGATCTCCGACCTGCAGTTCACGGACGCCTATCGTGTCCCGTTCCCCTTCAGCCGCCTGGTTCGCGAGCGACTTGGCTCCAGTCCCCTCATCATCCGGACCGAGGGCGTGACGATCAGCGATGTCGACGGCAACGCCTACTACGACGTCGCCGGCTCCTACGGCGTCAATACGTTCGGCTACGAGTTCTACAAGGACTGCATCGAGCGGGGGGGCGAGACGGTGCGGGAGCTCGGTCCCGTCCTCGGCGCCTATCATCCGGCCGTCGCCTACAATGTGCGACGCATCCGCGAGATTTCCGGCCACGACGAGGTTTCGTTTCATATGTCCGGAACGGAAGCCGTGATGCAGGCGGTCCGCCTCGCGCGATACCACACCGGCCGCCGCCGCATCGTGCGCTTCAGCGGTGCCTACCACGGCTGGTGGGGCGACGTGCAGCCGGGGATCGGCAACCCGCTCCATCCGCGCCAAACCCTCACCCTGGCCGAGATGTCCAAGGCAACGTTGCGCGTGCTGCGCCGGCGGCGCGACATCGCCTGCGTACTGGTGAACCCCTGCCAAGCCATGCACCCGAACGCCGGTCCGCCCGGCGATTCCGCACTCGTGGACAGCTCGCGTGCCGCATCCTTCGATCGCTCGGCCTATACGAACTGGCTTCGCGAATTGCGCGAGGTGTGCACCGAGAAGGGCATCGTGCTCATCCTCGACGAGATCTTCGTCGGCTTCCGCCTCGCACCCGGCGGCGCGCAGGAATATTTCGGCATCAAGGCGGACATGGTCACGTACGGTAAGACGCTCGGCGGCGGACTTCCGGTCGGCGTGCTGACCGGTCGACACGACTTGATGAAGCGCTACAGCGATGCCCGGCCCGCGGATATTTGCTTTGCGCGCGGGACCTTCAACGCCCACCCTTACGTCATGGGCGCCATGCACGAGTTCCTGCGCCGGCTGGAGCGACCCGAGGTCCAGGCCCTCTACGAGCGTCTCGACGAAACCTGGAATGCACGTGCAGAGGCGCTCAACCACCGTCTCGCAGAGCGGGAGTTGCCGGTCCGTGTCGCAAACATGTCGACCATATGGACTGTGATCTACACGGTTCCCTCGCGATACAATTGGATGTTTCAGTACTATCTGCGCAAGCACGGCCTGTTCCTGAGTTGGATTGGCACAGGAAGACTCATCTTCAGCCTCAACTACACGGAAGCGCAGTTCGAGGAAGTGGCCCGGCGCTTCGCCGCAGCCGCGGCCGAAATGAAAACAGACGGCTGGTGGTGGCATGATCCGGAAGCGCCATCAGCCAAGACACCGATCCGCCGCCGGATGCTGCGCGAGATGATCGAGAGGGGATATCTCGGCAAGAGATGACGCCGACCGCAAGCCATGATGGCGGAGCTTTCACCCCAGCGGCCGGAGCAACTGAATGCGGCGTTGCTCCGCCCACTCTCGTCATAGCCATCAGCCTCGACTGATACCTCTTGCCCTCAGGGCGCGCGGTGCTGAGCGATCGACGGATCGATCAGCTCGCCGCGCAACAGGGCCAGCGGCGCTTTGTGGTAGAGTTTAATATCGTGGAAGGGGTCGGTGATGATCTTCGTACCCCACACCAGACTGGCCTGGATGCCCTGCAGGAAGACGAGTTGCAGCATGCGGAACAGCACCCCCGCCACGCCCAGGGCAAGCCAGACCATCCCGACGCGCCGCGCAAATCCCATCCAACCTTCGTAGGGCGGCATCAGCCCCATGATCGTGGGATCCAAGAGGATGAGGAGCGGCAGAAACGCCCAGATGGCCATGAGAATGACCTTGCGGAACAGATTGTAACCGACCTTCACCTCTTCCTTGTGCTCGTGAGTGACACCGTTCACGTGATCATAGCCTCTCGGCTCAAAGAAGAAGTGACCGCTTTGGCGGGTGCACATGCCGACAATCCATGCAACCAGCGCGGCGATCGGCGGATCGATGAGGAGCAACACATAAGCGACGAGGAAACTGATTGCGCTCACGAAGTGCAGCGACTGATTGATGCGGCTGTGGTGGTAGAAGCGATGATCGTCCCAACGTTGCTCGCGCAGGGTTTCGGCAAATGTCGCCATTTCTCTCTCCTCATTGCATCCATGTCTCGTGCCGCGCTTACTGCCTTGCTCGCGTCATGCCGAGCCCGGCAACGGTGTGCCCGATCCGGCCAAAGCTTGAACGCCGCGTGTTTGGGACGCTGCGAGGCCTCCACCGTGCGTTTTGGCGAAGCGGATGACTGCGAAATGACCGAAAGGCGGGACTGGTTGGCGGTCGACAAGCTCGGCATTGCCGACCCTGCGAGCCCAGCTCTCGAACCGATGCCAGGGGAACTCGGATCGCCAGCCGAGCTTTTCCGCCACCGGCTGCAATAGTCGCTCGACCTTGAGACGGGCACCGTGATCCGCACCGATGCGGTTGACGATGATGAGCTCGCCGCCGACGCGAAGGACCCGCCACATCTCGTCCAGCGCCGCGTCGGGATCGGGGACCGTGTTGACCACGTACTGCGCCATCACGACATCGAACGAATTGTCCTCGAGCTGCAAGTTCTGCGCGTCCATGACCACGATGGATTCCACATTGGACAGGCGCTCGCGTGCAACACGGCGCCGCGCGACGTCCAGCATAGCCTCCGATATATCGATCCCCGTTATCCGGCAGGATGTGGGATAGAGCGGCAGCGAAAGCCCCGTGCCCACGCCGACTTCGAGGACGCGACCGCCGATCCGACCGGCCTGCCCGACAGCTTGCCGACGTGCCGCGTCGAATATCGATCCGAAAACCTTGTCGTAAACCGGCGCCCACCTTTCATAGATCGTTTCGACGCCTCTCAGGCTCCACTCGGCGGCCATCACACACTCTTCCTTCCATCAGTCGAGAACTGCCAGTAGCTCGACGAGGCCGGCGCTGCATCCGTATCGTCGATCGGCTCCGCATCACCGGCGCTCGAAGGCAGGGCATCCGCCCTGAACGGTTCGAGGTTGCCGAGAAACTGTCGTGCGCTGCTTTCCCACGAGTAGCGCAGCGCGTGCGCGCGACATGCCTCGCGCGGCAACGAGAGGGCCGCGAGGCAGGCCCGCCGGAGATCTTCGTCGAGCACGCCGACCGGAGCATCGCCGATGACGTCGAGCGGTCCGGTGACGGGGAAGGCCGCCACGGGCACGCCGCTGGCCAGCGCCTCGAGCTGCGCGATGCCGAAGGTGTCGGTCAGGCTCGAGAAGACGAACACGTCGGCGGCGGCGAGGTAGGATGCGAGCAATTCGCCCGTCATGGCGCCGAGGAAGTGGCATCCGGGGTACTTGCGCTTGAGCTCGCCTTCCTGGGGCCCGTGACCGATGACGACCTTGCTGCCGGGCAGGTCGAGTTCGAGGAAGGCTTCGATATTCTTCTCGACGGCAATTCTTCCCATGCTCATGAAGATGGGTCTTGGCAGATCGAGTGAGACGGACCGGTCCGGCCGGAACAGCTCGGTGTCGACGCCCCGCGACCAGTGGCGCAGCCTGCCGAAGCCCCGCAAGGCCAGCTCCTTGCGCAGCGATTCGGTCGAGACCATGGTGGCCGCCGCGGGCCTATGGAACCAGCGCAGTGCCGAATAGCCCCACTCGGTCGGAACGGGCACGCGGGCCGAGACGTATTCGGCAAACCGCGTGGTAAAGCTGGTTGTGAAGGGCAGGCCTCGCGAAAGGCAATAACTTCTCACGGCCAGGCCGATCGGACCTTCGGTGGCGATGTGAATCGCGTCCGGCCCGGCAGCGGAGATCAGCCGCACAATCTCCCATTTCCGAGGGATCGCGCAGCGCAAGCCCGGATAGGTGGGAACGGGCACCGTCATGAACCGATCCGGTGTCAGAAAGGTGACGCTCGAGCCGTGCCTGCCGATCTGTGGCGCAAGCGACTCGAGAGTTCTCACGACGCCATTGATCTGAGGTCGCCAGGCATCGGTCGCTATCAGGACGTGCATGCAGCACCTCGGGCGCGCCACGCGGTGAAAGGGTTGTCGACACTGGGCTTCTGCCGGGCGCGCCTACGGCGAGAAGGAACTCATGTCGATGTCACATTGCAGCGGCGAGTCGTCACCAAGTTGAGGTAAATGTACGTGACACCGCAGGTATCGAATTCGTGTGACATTCTCCTGACAGCGGGCTGTGCCGACCTGGGGAGCGTGTGTCCAAGCCGATCGGCGCGGCGCGAGGACGGCTTGTCATCTGCACCGGGTAATGCCGGCAGGCCGGCGAAAGGCACCGGGTGCAGGGAAGGACAAGCTTGCCGGAGCCTGCCGACGACATGGCGAGACGGATTGAAGGAGGGGACAACGTGTCGACCGAAACGGACGCTGGCTCGGCCAGCCGTGGATCGAGCGTGGCGGAAGTGTTTCTCGTCTTTCTGCGCCTTGGTCTCACCTCGTTCGGTGGTCCGGTCGCGCATCTTGGCTACTTCCGCGAGGAGTTCGTCACGCGCCGTCGGTGGCTGGACGAGAACGCCTACGCGCATCTGGTCGCCTTGTGCCAGTTCCTGCCCGGTCCTGCGAGCAGCCAGGTCGGCATGGCGGTCGGACTGTCCCGGGCCGGCTATGCCGGTGCGTTCGCAGCCTGGGTGGCCTTCACGTTGCCCTCGGCCATCGCCCTCGTGTTGTTCGCGTATGGCGTGGCCACGCTCGGCGACGCTACCGGCAGCGCATGGCTGCACGGCTTGAAGATCGCCGCTGTCGCCGTGGTCGCGCAAGCCGTGCTCGGCATGATGCGCACCCTCGCGCCGGATAAGGAGCGGGCGACATTGGCCGTCGTGGCGGCGATCATCGTTCTCGCGATCCCAACCGCCTGGGGGCAGGTCGCCGCGATCGCGCTCGGTGGCCTCGCGGGGCTGACGATGTTGCGGGGCGTTGCCGTTTCGCCGGATCACGTGACGATGCCGCTCTCGGTCGGCCGCACGGCGGGCACGCTGTCGCTGCTGCTTTTCCTCGCCCTCCTGGTCGGGCTACCGATGCTCGCCGCGGAGACAGACAACAAATCGATCGATCTGATCGACTCCTTCTATCGCTCCGGCTCGCTGGTGTTCGGAGGTGGTCACGTCGTTCTGCCGCTGCTGCAAGCCGAGGTCGTTCCGCCGGGATGGGTCAGCAACGATCAGTTCCTGGCCGGTTACGGGGCGGCACAGGCCGTGCCTGGACCGCTGTTCACGTTCGCGGCCTATCTCGGCGCGATGATCGGCGGATGGAGCATCGCAGCGCTCTGCCTGGTGACCGTGTTCGCGCCGTCGTTTCTGCTCGTCGTCGGCACGCTGCCCTTCTGGGAGGATCTGAGGCGTCACGCGTGGGCGCAATCGCTTCTCAGAGGCGTCAACGCTGCCGTGGTCGGCCTGCTGCTCGCTGCGCTTTACAATCCGGTCTGGACAGCCGGGATCAGGGGCTCCAAGGACTTCGCGCTCGCCATGGCGGCCTTCCTTGCGCTCTACATGTGGAACGTGACGCCGTGGCTCGTGGTCGTTCTCTGCGCGGTGGCCGCGGGGGGATTGGCGATGCTGTCCACGGGGCTCGCTTGACGTGGAGGCGACAGTCGGCTCGAGGCTTTGCTGCGCCGGGACGGCCACGCGCGACGCTTCAGTGCGGCTTCGGAAAGAGCGAGTCCGTGCGCCCCAGCAGCCGGTAGGCGACGAGGCCGATCCACTCCTTCGACGCTTCGTCGAGCCGCTTCAGGCCGGCCGGAAAATCGTTGAATGTCTGAAACGGCTCTTCTTGGAGATTGACCCTGAAATCTGTGGGATAGGCGACAACGTCGAAGCCGATTCGGCGAAAGATTCCCATGGCACGGGGCATGTGAGCGGCCGACGTGACGAGCAGGAACCGCTCGCCGGGCTTCGGCGCGAGCAGCGCGTGCGTCAACGTTGCGTTCTCGTAGGTGTTGCGCGACTTGTCCTCGATGAGGATGCGCGAGGCGGGGATGCCGATCGAAAGCCAGTAGTCGCGCACGGCAATGGCCCCGCCGGGGGGAGAACTCAGTATTGCGCCTACGCCGCCCGTGAACACCAGGCGCGCCTGCGGCAATCGCATCGCCAGGGTCGACGCGGTGGTGATCCGCTCGCCCGCCTCGTTGACGTGAAGCTGACCGCGACCGGTGGAGTTGCTGCCATCCTCGGCTCCGCCAAGGACGATGATGCCGGCGTAATCGCGGCTGCCGTCGGGTATCTGCGGGATGGGGAAGCGTGCTTCGAGCGGCCACATCACCCAACTGGCGATCGGCGACAGCCCCGCGGCGGCGAGGAGAAACGTCGCGATCCAGGCCATGCGCAGGCCGTTCCGCCGCACCAGCGGACGCAGCGAACGTGCCCGCACCAGACCGATCGCGAGCAGCAGCCAGATCAGCGTCGACGGCTGGGCGAGGAAGCCCACGAGCTTCGAGATGATGTACAGCATTGGAGCGACATGCACCGGCCGTGGCGCGCTGGCAAGTCGGAGACGGTCCGGAGCCGCGCGCCGCACCGAGGTCGGGCCCAAGATGTCACAGGCCCGGTGTCCGCGTGCGCCATCCGCCGAACAAACGAGCTTGAACCGAAGGCCGCGGCCACGCACATAGGACGCTAGTGCAGTGGATATGAAGTTCGCATCATCATTTGCTGCAAGCTCAGAAGCGAGCTTAAAATCCGAAAACCACGCTCGAAACATTAGCTTGCTAGTGTCCTTATCGCTTCCGAAGTCCGTTCGAAGCCTGCCGCAGAGGATGACGAACTTCGGAAGCGGGACACTCGCCGTCAGATCACATCGAGAGGTAAGCACATGAGCTCAGGCGCCCATTCCTTCGTTGCTCAGCCAAGGGCCGAGGACCGCGCGGCGGCCGCCGCAGCCGGAGCGGGCGGCGCCAAGCCGTCGGCCGAGCTTGGTGCGATGCCGGAGTGGAACCTGGGCGATCTTTACCCGGGCATGGATTCGCCCGAGCTGAAGCGCGACCTCGAGAGAGCCAGTGCCGACGCCAAGGCTTTGAAGGCACGCTACCAGGGCAAACTCAAGGGCATGGGACGCGATGGGCTCGCGCTTGCCGAGGCCATTGAGGCCTATGAGCGCCTTGCCGATCTCATGGGGCGGCTCGGCTCCTATTCGGGCCTGCTCTACTACGCGAACATGGCCGATCCGGCGCGGGCGAAGTTCTATGGCGATGTGCGCGAGAAGCTGACCACGGCGTCGGGGGAGTTCCTGTTCTTCGAGCTGGAGCTCAACCAGATCGATGAGGCCGATCTGGCGGAGGCATTCAAGGAGCCGCGTCTGGCGCGCGTGAAGCCGTGGCTCGACGATCTGCGCAAGGAGAAGCCGTATCAGCTCGACGAGCAGATCGAGAAGCTGTTCCTCGAGAAAGGCATGACGGCAGGGGGCGCCTTCGACCGGCTCTTCAACGAAACAATGGCCGAGCTGCGCTTCGAGGTGGAGGGCGAGCCGGAGCCGCTCGGGTTGGAGCCGACACTCAATTTCCTGATGCACCCGGACCGGGCGAAGCGGCAGGCGGCAGCCGAGGCGCTGGCCAAGGTCTTTGCGAAGAATCTCCGTCTTTTCACGCTGATCACCAACACCCTTGCGAAGGACAAGGAGATTTCGGATCGCTGGCGCGGGTTCAAGGATGTGGCCGACGCGCGACATCTCTCGAACCGGGTCGAGCGGGAGGTGGTCGAGGCGCTGGTCTCCACGGTCCGCGCGGCGTACCCGCGCACGGCGCACCGCTATTACGCGATGAAGGCCAAGTGGCTCGG
>Ga0180220_1000556_pt1 | contig 39003 bp, 35 predicted proteins | sample eDN5th37CBELigBY_FD_151335 | JGI IMG/M metagenome (GOLD analysis project Ga0180220, IMG submission 151335) | Enriched backyard soil microbial communities from Emeryville, California, USA - eDNA 5th pass 37_C BE-Lig BY (version 2) (version 2) | ecosystem: Environmental > Terrestrial > Soil >... | reverse complement strand
CGGCCAATCCCGAGCGTCTCAAGAGCAATCTGGACAGGTCGATTTCACTGGTGACGGCGCTGAACCCCTTCATCGGCTACGAGGCGGCCACCGCGGTGGCGGCCGAAGCCTATGCCAACGGCACCACTGTCCGGGACGTCATCCTGCACCGTCAATTGATGACCGAAAGCGAACTGGACGATGCGCTGCGCCACGAGGTGCTGACGCAGCCGCGCGTCTACGAACTGGTCAACCGGGCGCAGCGCGTCGCCCCGCCCGAGGCGGGGGATGAAAACAGTTAGGCTCTGAACGGCGGAATCCGCCTTTCGGGGGAAAGTGGAGATATCGTGACTACGCACTACACACCCGATTCCAATTCGAAAGCCGTCGCGGCCGCCTTGCTGGACGCGGGCTGCGTAACGGCTCGCACCGATGAGCCTTTCCGTCTGCCGTCGGGGTGGGCCAGCCCGGTCTACATCGACTGTCGGCGCCTGATCTCTTTTCCGGCCCTGCGCCGCGACATCGTCGGGCGGGCGCAAGCCTTGCTGTCGGCCAAGGGCGCGCTCGAGGGCGTCGCCTCGATCGTGGGCGGCGAGGCCAGCGGCATCGCCCTGGCGGCCTGGCTGGCCGAGGCGCTGGACCTTCCGCTGCAGTACGTGCGCAAGAAGCAGGCGGGGCAGAGCCAGGTCGAGGGAGTGTTGCAACCGGGCTCCAAGGTGCTGCTGGTGGACGACATGATGGCGGGCGGGCAGTCCAAGCTGCGGTTCTGCCAGGCCTTGTCGGCCTGCGGGGCCCGGGTCGAGGACCTTTTCATCGTTTTCGACTACGACACTTTTCCCACCGATCAGCTGCTCGGGCCCCTGGGGGTGAGCGTGCATGCGCTGGCAACCTGGCGGGACGTGCTGGCCGTGGCCCGCGAACGCGGCGACTTCCCCCGCCCCGTGCTCGACGAACTGGCCGATTTCCTGAGCGATCCCGCCGCCTGGTCGCGCGACAGGGGAGGGCGGGCTTCGTATTCCGAGGCGAGCCCGCCCAGATGAGCGCTGCACGACCCTTCAAATCAAGCATCGATTATGCAGCGCTTGGCAACCGGCTCCGGGCCTATCGGGTCGGAGCGGGGCTGCAGGCCGAGGACGTGGCCGAACGGCTGGGCGTGTCGCGCGCGGTGGTCTACCGCATGGAAAAAGGCGAGATCGTCAAGATCGAGATGCTGGAGCGGCTGGCGCATCTGCTGAATGCGTCGCTGGCGTCCTTGCTGGGCGTCGAGGTCGAGTATTACTCGAACGCCCTGGGGCTGTTCGAGCGCATGCGCCAGCTCGAGCAGCGGTCGGAACGTATTTTTGCGCACTTCGAGCCTGTTTCGCTGCTGCTCACTTCCGATCACTATCTGGAGCACATGAGGTCCATGCTGCTGGAGGCCACGCCGCGCGAAACCGGCGGCGTGCTCAAGCAGAAGGAGGTCGACGAACTGATACGGCTGATCGCCGAGCGCAAGGCGGCGTTCGAGCAGCGGCGTCCGCACCTGATCAGCCTGGTCGGCCTGCGCGAACTGGAGCGCTTCCTGCACAATGGCCTGGTGGGCCGCATGGACCTGCCCGCGCGTACGCGCAAGACCCGGCAGGCTGCTGCGCGCGCCGAGGTGGAGCACATGGCCGAATTGATGGAAAGCGAGCCCCTGCACGTGCAGATCGCCCTGGTGGACGACACCATGCCGGCCTCGACCTTCCAGGTGTTCACCATGGGTCGCAAGAAGGCGCTGGCCGTCAGCCCGTTCCGGCTGGCCGAGCTGCCCAATGTGCGCAATGGCATCGCCACCGTTACCGAGTCGCCCCAGGCCTTGCGGTTGTACGAGAACATGATCTCGAAGCTGTGGCGTCATGCTTACAAGGGAAAATCGGGAGCACGGCATCTTCGGCAGCTTCTGGCCGGTTTCTAGCGTACGCCGGCATGCGGCGGACGGGGCGGCGGTTCAGTTGAATCGGGCTGCGTCCGATGCACAAGGCGTTTATGATTTAGCATACAGACATAGGCGCGGCCGGCGACGTGCGGCCGGCGTGTCGCAGGTTTACAGTTTGTCTTGAAGCGGAGTCATCATCCAATGACGTTCAAAGAAATCACCGAGCGCTTTGCGCATTCCGAGTCGGGCAGCGACTCTTTCAAGCTCTTCTTCAAAGAGGCTTTCGAGCTCATGAAAGCCGACCCGGACAACGCCGGCCTGTATTTCGTCGTGGGCGTCGCGGCGCAGACCTACGTCATCAAGTACGAAGACCAGGCGGTCGACCCCGAGTTCGCGGATCGCGCCAAGGCGACGCTCGAGGGTTTCAACCGCCGCCTGCTCGATGCGCTGGACATGGAGCCTCTGGCCCGCTTGCGCGTGCTCGGAGAAGTGGCGGTCGAGTATGAATGGGAAGTCGATGCATTTTGACACCCGGCAATAGCCGCCGGCGGTTGACTCCTTGATGCTGCTTCGGCACGTTGTTTGCTAGCCATTCAAAGCATCCATACACAGGAAAACAACAAAATGCGTACTCGACATGCCTCCATGCGCGTTGCGCGCATCGCGCCGCCTTCCATCCTGGCCGTGGCGCTGGCCCTTGCTTTGCCGGCGGCGCCGGCCTGGTCACAGACCGCCGCCCACGCCCCGACGCCGGGTCAGGGGTTTTCGCTGCAATACGGCTATCACGCCAAGTACCAGCGCTTCGGCCTGGCCTATGAAACTCCCTCGCTATGGCGACATGACTTCGCCAACGACAGCCACATCGACCTGGGCGTGGAGTTCGGCGCAGGCTACTGGAAGGCCGACAATCGCGATCCGGACAGCATGTGGCAGGTGGCCGTCGTGCCCGTGCTGCGGTGGTGGCCTCAGGACACGTACTATCTCGAGCTGGGCGTCGGCCCCTCGCTGCTCAGCCGCGCTCATTTCGCCGGCAAAGAACTCAGCACCCGCTTCCAGTTCACTTCGCACATAGGCGGCGGTTTCGTCATCAACGACGTGCACCGTTTCGGCGTGCGCTATACCCACGTCTCCAACGCCAGCATCAAGCGGCCGAATCCGGGCCTCGACCTGATCGAGGCCTCGTACACGTATCAGTTCTGAGTTGCGCCCGGGGGGCATTCAGATGAGCTTCTACACCCCCGTGCGGAGCGGTCGCGCCGTCTAGTGGCCGCCTTGCAACCGGGCCGCGCGGCGCGCCCGGCGCTTGCGGTCCCAGACGATGATGCCGGTGATCGACAGCATCACCACGATGAGCCCCATGATCGACATCATGATGCGGCCGGGCATGCCCAATATCCTTCCCGAATGCAGCGGTAGCTGCAGCTGCACGAAGACGTCCGCCGTCGTGCCGTGCCAGGGCCGGTGCTGGCCCAGGACCGAGCCGTCTTCGGCGTCGATGTACAGATTGGACAGGCCCATGCCCGCCGCGCCCAGCTCATTGGCGGGGTCGAAGAAGGACACATTGTAAAAGTTGTAGCCGCCGCCGTAGTAGATGCCGGCCGGAGGAAATTCGAATCCGCGCCGCCTGGCCTCTTCGCGGGCGATGCTGACGGCTTCTTCGAAGCCCAGCTTGGGAACCGTCCGGGTGCCGTAGGGAGCCGGCGTCTGGGTTTCGTAGGGACCCGGCGTGGTCTGCGAAACCAGCGACATGGCGGGATAGAACATCTCCCGATACAGGTTCAGCGAGAACGATGTAAAAGCGACGATCAGGATAATGCCCCAGACCCAGAGGCCGCCGGCGCGATGCAGGTCGAAGTTGAGCTTGAACCCGCCGGCCGACCAGCGCACCAGCCACGAGGGTTTCCAGCGCGAAAGCCATTGGCCCAGCCTGCGATGGCGATGCGGACGCGCCGCCGTATCGCGCAGGCGGCGCGGCCAGGTCAGGTAGAAGGCCACGAAGCTGTCCAGCAGCCATATCAGCGCGATGCCGCCCATCAGCCAATAGCCCCAGCGGTCGGTGCCCCAGAAGGCGGGCAGGTGCAGGCTTTCGTGGATGTTGCGCACGAAGGGCATCAGGCTGCGGCGCGAGAAGGACGCTGCCTGCGAATCGCGTCGCCCGGTGATCTCGCCGGTGACCGGATCCACGAAAACCGTGTTGTAGTCGACGGAATAGGGCCGGCCGGTGGCTTCGTCGATGCGCGGCTGTATCAGGAAGCTGGCCGCATGGCCTTCTTCCAGCGCCAGGGAGATGTAGCTGATCTCGACCCGTGGGTCGGAAGCCTCGACCAGGGCGGCCAGCTCGATGGGGTCTCGCATGGGTCCGCGGCTGTCGACCTTCATGATGTCGGCGTTCAGCCATTCGTCGATTTCATGGTCCCATGACGTGATCGCGCCGGTCAGGCCGGCGACGATGAGGAACAGGGCGATGAACAAGCCCAGCCAACGGTGGATCAGGATACAGGCGGAACGCATTCAGCAAATGACTTTTTCAAAAATGGGCGAAGACCGGCCGAGCGCCTTTGCGCCGGCCGGCCATGTCCTGGAGGGCGTCAGAAATCGGCCGACATCGAAAGCTTGAAGACCCGCCCCCGGCCCGGGGTGAGGCTTCCGTTCGCGGCGGTGGTGCCGACGGTGGCCCAATAGCGGCGATCGGTCACGTTGTCCACACCGGCACGCAAGACCACATTATGGCCCGAGACTTTGGTCTGATAGGCGGCGCCCAGGTCCAGGCGCGTCCAGCTGCCCATTTTGTACTCGTTGGCGGCGCTGGTGTACTGCGAGCCTTGATGGCGCACATTGGCCTGCAGGGTCAGGCCCGGCACACCGCTTACATCCCACTCGGAGCCGAGCACCGCGGCGAAGCGCGACACGCCGGCGGCGTCGTTGCCGTCATTGATCCCGCCGGCGGTGTTGCGCAGCGTAGGCTGCATCAGGGTAACGCCGCCTATGAGACGCCAGCCCTCTATCGGTTCGCCGTACATAGTAAGTTCGATGCCTCGGTTGCGCTGTTTGCCGTTGGTGGCGAACACACCCGTATCGGGGTCGGTATAAGCTTCGGGCTTCTGGATCTGGAATACGCCCAGGCTGCCGCCCACGTCGCCCAGATCGACCTTGACTCCGGCCTCGAACTGCTTGGTTCGGTAGGGAGCCAGAATCTCTCCGGGGTTGGTGACCTGGTCGTTTACAGGGGCTACGTCGCCCTGCGTCAGGCCCTCGATATAGTTGGCATAGAGCGACACCGCATCCCACGGACGCAGCACCAGTCCGACGACCGGGGTGACGACGGATTCGTTGTAATGGCTTTCTTGCTCGGTGGTCGTAAGGTTGTATCCGTTGTCGGTAATCGCCTGGTAGCGCCCTCCCAATGTCAGCAGGAGATCGCCGTCGAGCAATGACAGGGTGTCCGACAGCGCCAGGCTACGCAGTTGCGTGCGGCGGGAGATGTTCGGGTCGTCCATGTCGCCGCCCGACAGGTTCACCGGAGGCCGGGGTGCCGAGCCTTCTTCATAGATGCTGGTGGCGGGAAGGTCTGTGAACGCCATTTCCCATGCCTGCCTAGCGGTGGTGTTCAGGGCCGAATAGGCCAGATTGACGCGGTGTCCCACGCTGCCCGTATTGAATTCGCCGCGCAGGCCGATCTCTCCAGTGACCGAGTCGCGTTGGTAGGGTACCTCGAGCAGCCCCGTCGTACCGGTGCCCGTGCCGTCGACTGTGGGCGAGGAATAGATGCCGTCTTCCTTGTCGCGGCTGACGCCGACCGCGGCATAGGTCGTCCAGGCCGGCGCCAGGTCGTATTCGAGGCGGGCGACGCCGAAAGTGCTTTCCAGTTCGCTGTAGGTCCACGGCTGCCCGAAATTGATGTCGGTATCGGGTGCGTCCGGAACGGCGCCCGTCAGGTTTACATTGGGCCGCGGCCGATCGAAGCGCACGCGCTGGTAGCCGGCGTCCAGCGATGCCCTCAGCTTCTCGCCCCGGTAGTCCAGCCCGATGGTTCCGACCGTCGAGCGCATGTCGGAATCCCTGACGTCGGTTTCGCCGTCGCGGTGCGCCGCGTTGACGCGGATGCCGTAGCGGCCGTCCTCGCCCCAGCGCCGGCCGATGTCCACGCCGCCGCCCACCTGGCCGCGGCTGGTGTAGTCGAGTTTCAGGCGGGTAAGGGGTTCGTCCTGCGCGCGCTTGGGCTGGATGTTGATGACGCCGCCCAGGCTGCTTCCGCCGGGCGCGGCGCCGTTCAGGAAGGCGCTGGCGCCCTTGAACACCTCGACCCGCTCGATCATCTCGGTGGGCAGGACCTGGCGCGGCAGAATGCCGTAGAGCCCATTGAAGGAAAGGTCGTCGTTATACTGCGGCAGCCCGCGTATGACGAAGGACTCGGCCTGGTTGCCGTAGCCGAGGCCCGTTTGCACCGATGGGTCGTTCTTAAGCACTTCGCCCAGTGTGCGCGCCTGCTGGTTCTCGATCAGCTTGGCTGTATAGCTGGTCTGGGTGAAGGGCATGTCCATGTAGTCCATATTGCCCAGCACGCCTGCCTGCCCGCCGCGCGCAACGAGACCGCCCGCATAAGCGGGCGGGGTGTCGTTGTTGAGCGGGGCCGTACCCGTGACGGTGATGGCCTGCATGGTGGTGGGAGGCGTGGCCACCGTCTGTGCCTGCAGCAAGGCCGGAAGCGCCGCGGCCACCAGGGCGGCAAGCGCGCCGTGGGCCGAAAGACGCAGGCGCGGCCGCGCAGGCGCAAACGATGAGAGGTCGGCGGGCGACGGACGAACGGCGATAGGCATGCGAAAGAATCCCCTGGAATGAGAATAGTTATTATTGTTTATGGGATGTGGCCGTGTAAAGAGCGGGGCGGAATAAGCGGGCCCGCAGTCGGTGAATCGTGGGGCCCGCGATACACTTTCCCTTGATGCGAAACGATGGGCTTCACATCGGCGCAACGCCGAACAGCCAGCGATGCAGGCCGCCGACGAACAGCGCGTAGACGATCAGCCCGCCGATAATACAGACGCCGTCGTTGAAGCGGCCCGCGGGCACCGTGGGAATATGCTTGGCCGGCCGCCACGACATGGAGATGAGGTCTGCCGCCGCCCATGCCAGGAAGCCTCCGAACAGCAGCACGTCGGCCCAGTTGCCGTTGGACAGGAGGTGGGCCAGGGCCCAGAGTATGGTGGCCCACAGCATGGGATGGCGCGTCGCCGACTTGATCCGGCCCGGGAAATAGGTGGCGAACAGCAGGACAAAGACCGGCAGCATCAGAAGATGGGTCAGATGGCGCAGCCCGGGAAGCGGCAGGTAGGCGGCGGCGGGCTGTTGCCGGGCCAGTCCATATCCATAGATGACGAGCAGCAGGCCGATGATGGCAATGACCGAGTAAGCGCCTTTCCAGGTGTTTTCGCCATGGCGGGCGGCCATGCTGCGGCCCAGGTCGGGCTTGACGATCAGGACGGAGTGGATGCCAAGGAAAACAAGCAGGCCGATGATCAGGATCAACATGGGTTCCTCCAGTGAGTGGGGCGGCGCGCCGCGCTATTCCGACCGCGCCAGCACGGCGCGCTGGGGCCGGGGCCCTTCGGCCTTGCCGGTGATGGGCGGCCTGGGCAGGGCGGCCTCGCCCGGTTCGACGACGAAATGGCGTTCGAGCGTGTACCACGGCCCGGACACCTCGGGGACGGGGGCGGGCCCGTCTTCATGCCGCACATACTCGGCCACCAGCGCGCGGGTTACGCCGAACTGCACGTCGGTTTTCAGATTGGGATCGTCCGACGAATACACCTGCGAGAACTGCGTCTTGAAGCCGGGCTTGTGGATCATGAAATGGATGTGGGCCGGCCGCATATTGTGCCGTCCCTGTGCGCGCAGCAGCTCGCCCACCACACCCGAGATGGGAATGGGATAGCCCACCGGCTTGACGGTGCGGAACCAGATGTGGCCTTCGGCATCGGTGGTGAATTTGCCGCGCAGATTCATGTCGGCCTGCTCGGGGTCCTGGTTCTCATAGAAGCCCTCGCCCGATGCCTGCCAGACGTCGACCTCGGCGCCGGCCACCGGCTTGCCGTCGCGGTCGTGGACCCAGGCATCGACGAAGACGGGCGCGCCCGCGGTACTGGAGCGAACGATGGACCCGCCGTTCTCGGTGGCGGGCGAATCCATGCGCCAGAAGGGTCCCATCAGGTTGGCCGTGGTGTCGGTCTGGCCCTGGTCGCCGTTGTTCAGCAGACAGACCAGCGAAGACAGGCCCAGCGAGCCGGCGGCCAGCACGACTTCGTTGTGCGAAGGCGTGGTGAGCTGCCCCAGTTTTGCGATGTAGGCGCACATCTTGTGGAATTCCGCTTCGGTAAGCCGGGTCTCGCGGGCGAAGTCGTGCAGGTGCCGCACGGCCGCCGACATCAATTCCTTGAACCGCGCATCCGGCGCGCGATCGAGTTCCTGGAGCACGGCTTGGGTGACGTCCTGCTGTTTGCTGATGATCATGGCGTGTACGGATAAAAATGAAGGATTCAGAACAGCCCGAACAGGCCGCCCCGGCTGAGCGAGTCTTTGCAGCTTCGGTATTGAGCGCCAAAGCGTTCGGCCCTGGCCTGGACCCGGCTCGCGACGTTCTTGAGCCAGCCTTTGCGTTCATGGCTGCGGTTGCGATAACCGGTCCATCCCTCATGATAATTGAGGTACTGGCCATAAGCATCCCACTTCGACACCCCGTTCAGGCGCTGCGACTTGCTGATGTACCAGCCCATGAAATCCATGGAATCGTTGAAATTGTCACGGCTGGCGAACCAGCCGCCGGCTTCGCGCTTGTAATCGGACCAGGTTTCGTCCTTGGCCTGCGCATAGCCATAGGCCGAACTGACGCGGCCCCAGGGTATGAAGCCCAGAAAGTAATAACGTGGCGGCTTGGCGTCATGCCTGAAGCTCGACTCCTGGTACATCATTGCCATCGGCACCTGCGGAGGCACGCCCCATTTCCGCTCGGCGGCGACGGCCGCCTTGTGCCAGTCGGGCTTCTCGCGAAATATCTGGCACAGATTCTCGGGGCTCGAGGGCGGCGCGGTGGCGCAGCCCGCCAAGGCGAGGCAAAGCAGTGCCAGCGGATACAGCAGTGAGCGCATGGATATTGTTTTCCTTGTTCATGTCGATGCCGGGTTCGAACTCCGTCCGCTTCGGCCGCCCGGCCCCGCGTTCAGAATTCGTGGGTGACCGAGACGCCGGCGGTCCAGTTGCGTCCCGGAGCGGGCTCATAGTAGCGGCCAAAGCCCGCGTTGACGATGGTGGAGCCGATGTAGCGCCGATCGAACAGATTGTCGATGCGTGCAAAGGCTTCGATGCGCCAGTCCTGCAGCTGCCAGGCATGGCCCGCATGCGCCGAGGCGGTGAAATAGCCGGGCGCGGTCGCCGTGTTGGCATCGTTGGCATAGACCCGGCCGAGGTAGCGTCCTTCGATGCCGCCCCGCCAGCCTGTCGGAGGCGCCCAGTCCAGCGAGGCGAATGCCGCGTGGCGGGCGATGCCGGGAATGTGGTTGCCCGCCGTGATGCCGTCGTCGCCCGCATTCGCCGCGGGCACGTCGTCCTGGTACTTGGCGTTCAGCCATGCATAGGAGAGTATCCATCGTCCATGCTGCTTCCATCGTCCCGACCAGCTCAGTTCGAAGCCGTCGCGCCGTGTCCGGCCCGCGTTGCGGTAGCTGCTGCGGCCGCCTTCGGATTCGGCCGTGACGATCTCGTCCTGTGTGCGCGTCTGGAACAGGGCGGCGGTGATCAGGCTGTCTCCCAATCGGGCCTTTGCGCCGGCTTCCACGCTGGTGTTGGTCGAGGGGGCCAGCGCCAGGTTCAGCCCGGGCGCGCCGCCGGGGCGGTACGACACCTCGTTGAAGGTGGGGGTTTCAAAGCCCCGTCCGGCCGTCACGTACAGGTTCAGGTCCTGCAGCGCGCGAAAGCGCAGCGCCGCCACCGGCAGCAGGCGGCGATAGCGCACGGCGCCGCCGTCGTCGCCGTTCGCGGCATCGACGTAATGGTCGTCGGAACGGAAGCGTATATCGCTGTAGCGCGCTCCGCCCTCCAGCGTCCATCGGTCCGCCAGCTCCCACGACGCCTGCAGATAGGGGTCGACGTTGCGCAGCGTGTTGGTCTCGTCGCGGCGCAGCGCGCCCTTGACGCCCAGTTGGCCGTCCGAGAAATTTTCATAGCCGCGCCGCGCCTCGGTCAGGCTGTCGTAGGCGACGCCTGCGGTCAAGGCCAGAGGCCGGCCCGCCAGAGACATGCGGGATGTCCAGCGCAGGTCCAGGCCGGCATACTTGCGCTCCAGGTCGATGACGCCGCCGGCATGGGTCGGCGCAAGCTGGCTCTCGACGGGAATGCCCTGGAACTGCACGGTGTCGCGCTGCCCGTAGTAGGCCATCAGGCGCAGGTCGTTGTCGGCGTCCATCCTGGCTTCATAGAGCAGGCCGACCTGCGTCTGGCGGACGGTCTTGCCCGTGTCATAGAGCAGGGCGTTGGGCGCCGCCTTGCGGGGCGTATCCATGGCCTCGTCGTACTGCAGGCCCTGCGGGTCGTCGGCCTGCAGGTCGACGCTATTGGCGATCAGCGTCACCCTGTCCCGCTCGTTCAGCTGCAGCCCCAGGCGTGCATTGGCCATGTACTTTCGGGCCGCGCTGTGTTCGCGGAAACCATCGGTTTCGTAGCGATGGGTGCTGAGCACATAGTCCACGGCTCCGGCAGCTTCGCCGCGGGCGCCGCTTGCTTTCAGCCCGTATCGCCGCTGGCCGTGGCTGCCCGCCGCGAAGTCGGCCGCCAGCGAGGGCGGAGCTTCGCCTTTCTCGGTGTATACCTGCACCACGCCGCCGGACGAGTTGCCGTGCAGGGCCGAAAACGGCCCGCGCAATATCTCGATGTGATCGACCGAGGTGATGTCGATGTTGGACGTCTGGCCCTGCCCGTCGGGCATGGTGGCCGGTATGCCGTCGACGTAGAGCCGGACGCCGCGCACGCCGAAGGAGGAGCGCGCCCCGAAGCCGCGTATGGAAAGCTGAAGGTCCTGGGCGTAGTTCTGCCGATCGCGGATCAGGAGGCCGGGCACACGGTCGAGCCGCTCCGAGAGATCGACCTGCATGGTGGAGGTGCGCAGCCATTCGCCTTCGATGCGGTCGACCGATGCCGCCGCATCGAACAGGTCTTGCTCCATCATGGCGGCGGACACAGTGATCGCTTCCAATGTGACTGTTTCCCCTTGGGCGGATGCCGGAGAGGCCGCCTCCGGGGACGAGGCGGCCTCCGGGCCGGGTGCCGTTCCGTGCTGGACGCCTTGCGCTAAGGCCGGGGCGGAGGCAAGGAGGAAGGCCGCCGCGATGTAGCGTGGGGTTTCGGCCCGGTGTTGTGCCGGCGGAAGCGGCGCCCGCGTCGCGACGCGGCGCGTCGCTGGATGCGACAGCTTGCTCATCGGCCCGTCGCCAATCTGTAGACCACGGTGTCGAGCCGCTGGACGCCGGCGCGCAGGAACTTCTCCTCGTCCGGCAGGATATCGCGCCGCTCGAGCACGCTGGCGCTGGTGCGCGAGGCGAACAGCGTCTGGACTTCATCGTCGGGCACGGAGAAGGGCGGGCCCTGCATCTGTTCCTGCGGGTAGTCCAGCGTGATCAGCAAGCCGGCGCAGCCCTCGGGCAGCTGCCCGTACACATGGTCCACATAGGCCGGCCGCATGTCGGCCGGCAGCGCGATCAGCGCGGCGCGGTCGTACACGCCCCGGCAGCCGGCCAGCGTCTGCGCATTCAGCTCGAATATGTCGCCGCAGATGATCTCGATATCGCCGGCGACGTAATGACGCCCTTGATCCGAATCGCGCACGGCCGGCTGCAGGCCATGCTCGGCGAAGAATTGCTCGACGGCCAGCGGCGAGATCTCGACGCCCAGTACACCAAAGCCTTGCGACGCCAGCCACGGCATGTCCAGCGACTTGCCGCACAAAGGCACGAGCACGCGCGCGCCGGCGGGCACCTGCAAGGCCGGCCAGTGCTTGCATAGAAGCGGCATGACCTCTTGCTGATGAAAGTGGGTGCGTCCCTCGCGCCAGCGTTCGAGCCAGAATTCGGCGTCCATGATGTCTGCGTCCTCGTGGTGATGGTTCGTGGTGCGGTCATTGTAGACAAGGTAAGGCGCCCGGGGCCCCGGGTGCCGGCGGACCGGCGCGGCTATGGTAGTATCAGCGACGCATTCATTTCCTGGTGTTCGGCATGTTCAGATGGCTTGCGGGCCGCGGCGCCACCCGGCGCGACGTCGAGCGTACGCTCGCCCGCATCGATGACGGCGACTGGCGGCGCGCCACGGCGGCCTTGCCCTTTCTTGGCGGTCTTTCGCAAGAAGAGCAAGAGGCCTTGCGCGCCCGCGCCGCCTGGCTGCTGGCCAGTAAAACCTTCAGCGGCGCCGGCGGGCTGGAAGTGTCCGACGCCATGATGCTGTCCATCGCCATCCAGGCGGCCCTGCCCATTCTCCAACTCGACACCCGGCTCTACGAGGGCTGGACGGAAATCATCGTCTATCCCGGCGGCTTTCTGATTCCCCGCAGCGACATGGACGAAAGCGGCGTCGTGCACGAATACATGATGGAGGCTTCGGGCGAGGCCTGGGAAGGCGGTCCGGTCATTCTGTCGTGGGACGATCTTTCGCGCGCGGAAGAGGGCGGGGTCAACGTGGTCATCCACGAGTTCGCCCACAAGCTGGACCTGTACGCCGGCGAAGCCGACGGCATGCCCGGCCTCGGCGCCCATCCTCACATCGACCCGCGTCGCTGGCGGCAGGTGCTGGACGAATCGTTCGAGCGATTCAACCAGGCCCTGGACGTGGTGGAGGACGCGATTCCCCCGGATGTGGACCCCGAGTCCGACGAGGCGTCGCCCTGGTACGAGCAGTTGCCGCTCGATCCCTACGCGGCCACCGACGAGGCGGAGTTCTTCGCGGTCAGCTCCGAAGCCTTCTTCGTCGACCCCTTGCCCCTGTCCCGGGCCATGCCCGAGTGGTATGGCTTGCTGGCCCGGTATTACCGCCAGGATCCGCTGCGGCGCATGGGGCGCCGCGCCTGATCGGCGTAAACATCCTTGTTACAACGCCAACAAAACCTTGCGCCTGCGTGTCGAGCCCCGCGAGCGGCCGTCCCCGCCGGGCAGGCCTTGTGTCAATATTGACAGTCTCTTACAACCTCGAAGCGCGGCTTTGCTACCGTGAAGGCTGGTTCTACACGGGAGAAAACAAGCATGAACACAAAAAGCCTTTTGCTCGCCGCTTCTGTCGTCGGTCTGCTGGCCGCCTGCTCGTCGCCGCATGAAATGACGACCCGGGACGGCCAGACGATCGTCACCGGCGACCGGCCCGACGTGGACGAAGACAAAGACTTCATCACCTACGAGCGCGACGGCCGCGAGACGCGCATCAATAAATCCGAAGTGCGCGACATCCAGGAAGTCGACTGAGCCACACGCAAAAAAACCAGGACATTGTCCTGGTTTTTTATTGCCGGCCTGCTTGCAAATGCCGTGGGGCGGCGAGCTGAAGGCGCGAGAAGGCGCCTTCTTGCAGAGACGGTTCAGTCCTGGCGGTCGGTGACTTCGACCAGGTGGTAGCCGAACTGCGTCTTGACCGGACCCTGCACCGCGCCGACGGGGGCGCTGAACACGACCTGATCGAACTCGGGGACCATCTGGCCGCGGCCGAACGTTCCCAGGTTGCCGCCGTCGCGGCTGGAGGGGCAACTGGAATTTTCCTTGGCCACCTGGCCGAAGTCGGCGCCATTTTCGATGGCCGATTTCAGTTCGTTGGCTTTTTCTTCGGTGCTGACGAGAATGTGGCGGGCTGAGGCTTGAGCCATGTATTTGCTCCTTGAGTCGTTGGATTTACTACTGTCGTTCCGACAGGTTAACGCACTTTGCCCCCCGGCAGGCGCGATCGGCGCGTCCGTTTCATGCGTTTACATGGCGCCAGTCGAGCGTCCAGGCGCCCGAGAGCACGTTCTGCAGCCATAGGGTGCAGGTCAGCGTCTTGGCGTCGGTGACGCGGCCCTGCCGGCAGCCTTCCAGCAGCTCGTCGGCGGGCAGGGTGATGACTTCCAGGAATTCATCTTGGTCGAGCTGCTGCTTTCCCTGCGTGAGTTCGCGCGCAAAGAAAATGTGTATGACCTCGGTGGAGTAGGCGATGGCAAGGTGCAGGTCGCCCGCGTGGGCCCATTGCCGCGCGGCATAGCCCGTTTCCTCGAGCAGTTCGCGGCGGGCGCAGGCCAGCGGGTCTTCGCCGGGGTCCAGCTTGCCGGCCGGAAACTCCGTCATGACGCGGCCGACGGGATAGCGGAACTGTCTTTCCATCAGCACCGAGCCGTCATCCAGCATGGGGATGATCACCACCGCCCCGGGATGGACGATGTACTCGCGCTGGGCGGTGGCGCCGTCGGGCAGGCGAACCGTGTCGCGGCGCGCCTTCAGGAAGCTGCCTTCATAGACGGATTCGGAGTGGACAAGGGTTTCTGCGAGGTGCTGGTCGGCGTCGTGGGCCATGGCGGGATACGTCTCTTCTGCGATGATGCGTCGTAGCTTAACACCGAAGATTTTCAATATTGAGGCGTCCGCCACCCTTTGGCATCAATGTTCTTCGGTGGGATCGCCTCGCCCGGCCAGCGCTTCCAGCGCGCGGGCGGCGGCCGGGTGCAGGGGCACGGACAGGCCCACGGCGCTGGTGGCCGGCGATATCCGGGATGCTTGCGCGCTGCCCAGGCCGGGATAGTCGCGGCCGCTTTCGAACACCCGCCGGGTCAAGGAGTCGATTTCCGCGTCGGAAAGGGTGGTGTCGGTCAGGAGCAGCGCCGCGGTGGCGATGGTCGATATGTTTCCGGCCTGGCCGGGATAGGTTCCGCGCGCAATCGTATATTCGAAATAGCCGTCGTGATCGTCGACCAGGCGGGCCGCCGCCTCGCCGGACAGAGGCAGCAGGCGCAGGGGCGTGCTGGTCAGCAGGCCCCTGATGTCGTCGGCGGGTGTGCCGATGACCTGCATCACCGCGTCGGTGCGCCCCAGTCTCAGCGCCGTGAAGGCGTCGCCTATGCTCAGCTCCAGCGGCTCGATGTCGTCCAGGCCGAGGCCATGAGCCTGCAGCACGCGCAAGGCCGTCGTCCTGGAAGCCGCGCCCGCCTCGCCGATGGCGACGCGCTTGCCGCGCAGCTGGTCGATGGAAGTCAGGCCGCTGCCCGCGGCCACCAGCACATGCAAGGGCTCCGGATACAGACTGCCCAGGCTGCGCAATGCGGCATGCGGGCCTTGCCGGGTGAAAATGCCCGTGCCTTCGTAGGCGTCCTGTGCCGCGTCGCCCTGAGACAGGGCGAGCGACACCGTGCCGGCCCGCAGCAGTTGGAGGTTCTCTTCGCTGCCTCGGGTGACCAGCGGCACCGTGCGCGACCCGGGCGGAAACAAGGCCCGTGCCACGCGCAGGTACTGGCCGTGTTCCGCGCCGGCGGCAATGGCGTAGCCCTTGGCGTTGCGGGCGAGGCGCGCCTCGATGTTCTGGCGCGCCATCAGAAGCTCGTCTTCGATGATGCGTCTTTGATCGGGCGCCGTGGCGGACGCATCCAGGGTCGAGCGGATGGCCGCGAGCAGGGCGCCGGGCCCTTCCTCCAAGCCGCTTGCCGGCCCGGACACCGAGGCCGGCCTGTAGCCGACCGGCGCCACCAGCGTCCATTGATCGCCCTCCTGCCGGTACAGGGCCGTTCCATGCACCTGGAGCAGATCGCCGGCGCGGTTGCCCCCGGAAGTGACGCCGCTTATGCCCCTCGGGCCCGCGCCCAGCACCGAGACCAGGGCCGAAATGCCGGAAGAACTCCAGGCGCCGAAGTCGACGTCCCGGCCCAGCTTCAGCTCGGTATCGAAATAGACCAGGCGCCTGGTTTCACCCGGCGGGGCGTCCGTGTCGCGCTGGGAGCCGCGCCGCTTCAGGGACACGATCTCGATTTCCTGGCCGGGCAAGGCCTCGTCCAGTTGGGCGGATACGTCGGCGCGCACGATGTCGACGTCCGGCCCGCGGCCGCAGGCCGCCAGCAGGGCAAAGAGCAGGCAGGCGAACAGTCGCTTCATGTCAGCCTCCGACGAAAGGCAGGGACAGCATCATCGTGAGCACGAAGGCGTTGATGATGTCGACGAAGAACGCTCCGGCCAACGGCACGATCAGGAAGCTGGTGGGGGCGGGGCCATGCTTGGCGGAGACGGCCTGCATATTGGCCATCGCGGTGGCGGTGGTGCCCATGCTGAAGCCCAGGAAGGCCGCCGTGGTGACCGAAGCCTCGTAGTCGCGACCCATGAAACGGAAGCACACCAGCACGGCGTAGGCGACGACCACCGCGATCTGTACCAGGACGATCAGCATGAAGGGTCCGGCCGACCGCGCCACATCGAGCAGATCCAGCGTCATCATGGTCATGACCAGGAACAGCGAAAGCGAAACGTTGGAGATGATTTCGGCCGGTCTGTCATCGAACCGGATGCGGGCGAGGGGCAAGAGGTTGCGAATCGCAATGCCCAATATCATGCACCACAGGAACTCGGGCACCGTGATCGGGCTGTCGGAAAAAAGGCCCGCCAGCCATTGCCCGCCGAGCACCGCCGCGATGACGCCGGCCAGCGCCGCCAAGGCGGAGTGCGTGCTGATGGGCGCCGGCGCTTCGTGAAAGACATGGGTGTCGACGGCCTCTTCGGCGGCCGAGCGCAGGCCGTGGCGCTTGATGAGGAACTGCGCCACCGGCCCGCCGACGATGCCGCCCACGACCAGCCCCACCGTGGCCAGCATCATGCCCAGCTCGACCACCATCTGGAGATTGTTGATCTGGGCAAAGCCGTCGGTATAAGCGGCGGCGGTGCCGTGTCCGCCCGTCAGCGCGATAGAGCCGGCGACCAGCCCGAAAATGGGATGCAGGTCCAGCAGCCAGGCCATGGCCACGCCTGTCGCGTTCTGAAGCAGGATGAAGGGCAGCAGCAGCGCCAGGAAGATCGGCAAGGCCTTGCCGCCGCGCTTGAGCAGGCGCAGGTCGGCGCACAGGCCTACGCCGGCGAAGAACATCAGCAGCAACAGCGGCTTGATGGACTGGTCGAAGGTAATCGTGAAGTCGAAAAACTCGAGCGCCGCCGAGGCCAGCACGGCGAAGATCAGGCCGCCGGTGATGGGATCGGGAATGTTGTATCGGGACAGAAAGGGAATCTTGCGATTGACGAAGCCGCCCACGAGCTGCATGGCAATGGCGGCGAGAAGCGATCCGAGCGCGGCAAAACTCATCGTGCGTCCTGAGTCGTTGAGGGGCGGCTTTGCGACAGTTTATTCGGTTTGGCGCCCGGCGGTCCGTGGTCGGGCCGGATCTGCCGCCGCTTACTGACGGATCCGGTTCTGCGTGTCGATGACTTCTTTCAATTGGCTGAGATTTTCCTCGAGCATACGCAGGGACTCGTCCACTCCGACTTTCGCGCCCTTTTTGACTTCCCCGCGCTCCAGGGCGTGCAGGCTGAAGTCGGCCAGCATTTCGGCGATTTCTTCCGCGGTCTTGGCGCCGTCCGCCTTGAACCACCATGCGGTCCAGTTGCACATGCCGATGATGGCAAATGACGCCATCTTTGCATTGACGAGGCGAAAGCGGCCGTCGTCTATGCCGCGTTGAATGACTTCGGTGAATTTCTGCAGCAGTATGCGGCGCGCCGACTCGGCGATTTTCTGCTGCTCTTGCGGCAAGGACCCTTCAGCCCGCTCCACCACCCTGAACTGGACGGGGCGATACAGGATGAGCTTGGCATGCTGATGCACCAGCTCGCGCAGCGCTTCCTCGGGGGCCTTGCCCTTTTCGACGACCTGGGACGCCAGCTGCTGGGCGGCGATGGTCAGGCCCTCGGTCAGGCTGGCGAGAATCTCTTCTTTATTCTTGAAGTAGTAATAGAGCGCCGATCGGGAGATGCCCAATTCCTGGGCAATGTCCTGCATGCTGGTCCCCTCGTACCCGCGCTTGATGAACAGATTCGATGCGGTTTCCAGGATAGCCTGGGGCACCACATTGATCTTTGCCGATTTCCTCGCCATGCCGATTCCGAACGAAAAAATCCTACTCTAACATGGGCGTCAGTTTTTCGACGAATTTTCGTTCAGCGGCATGGATACGGGCTTGCGCGACTTGCCGTACTCTGATCAGAGGGCTTTTTGCAAGGCGTAAAAAGCCGGCAAGGAAAAAATTTTTCAATGAATTTGACGCAGGCGTCAGTTTTTGGTCTATTATGTACATAAACATCATAGCCATGGAGACTATCGTGAACAGTCATGACAGCATCACCGAGCTTCGGCTCCACGGCGTGGATCACACCGCGCGACCCACATGGAAGCTGAAAGAAACCGTCGAGTTCTATCGTGACACGCTCGGACTACCGCTTATCCATACGATTTCCGCGCGCGGCTGGGGGCCCGAAACGCATCCCGATTTCCTGCATTTCTTCTTCGACAGCGGCAAGGGCAGCACCATTGCCTTTTTCTATTACCTGGGCAGCCAGGAACCGGGCAACATGAAAGACAGGCCCGGCCAGCCGCCGGTGCCTTCAGACCATTTGTTCGACGCCACGCATACATCGTGGCTGGTCGATACAAAAGAAGAACTGCTGGCCTGGAAAGAGAAGCTGGAGGGCAAGGGGGTCGAAGTCTCGTCCACGACCGCGCATGAAGTCATCGAGTCGATCTATTTCCGCGACCCGAACGGCTACTTCATTGAAATCACCCGCAAGCTGCGGCCGGTGGACCAGGTCGATGCGGCGGATGCCGCCCTCACGCTCGAGGCCGCGATCCGGCTCGAGGCCGAAGCGGCTGCGCAAGGCGTCGATGCGAAATCCATCGATGCGGTATGGAACAAGAAGGCGCATCTGCTCGGCGACGAGCTCGGCGAAACCGAAGCCTCGGATCCCGCGCCGGTCCGCATCTACGTGCTCGACGTGCCCGAATTCGCCTCCCTGGTCGAAGACGCGCGCGGGCGGGCCGACTGCCGGGTCAGCCAGGCGGGGCGGAACTATCTGCTCATCGAGGCGCAGGAAGCCGTGGAGTTCAGGCGCAAGGAGCTGAACCTGAAGCCGGCGATCTGGTATGGGCTGTTCACCGGCGGCCTGCGCGGCCGCATCGAGTGTTTCGACCGGGACAAGGTGCGGATCGTGCCCGAGTGATCGCCACGGCCGGCACAGGCAGAACGCAACCACAACGGACCCTACCATGACTGAACCACGCAAAAGCAAACGGCCGCCCCTGGGAATCGACTGGTATCCCCAGTCTCCGCCCGCCGATACGGAAACGAACGCGTTCACGCTAAGAACGGAAGACGGCGCGGCCGTACTGGGCACGCTCTACGTCCGGGGCAAGCCCCGCAACGTGGCCTGCCTGATGCATCCTCGCGAATACTTCGGCGCGCATTATCTCGTGCCGGCACTGCTCGAATCCGGGATGGCGGTGTGGACCCAAGGCGCGCGCTCCATCGGCAACGACCTGCGGCTGGAACACGAGCAGGCCGTCATCGACGCAGCAGCGGGCATCGACTTCCTGCGCCGGCGGGGCTTCGAGAAAATCGTCCTGATCGGCAACTCCGGCGGCTCGGGCGTCTACAGCTATTACATCCAGCAGTCCTCGCTGGCGCCCGAACAGCGCCTGGCGAAATCCGTGGTCGGCAAGCCCACCGGATTCGACAAAGTCAGCATGCCGCCGGTGGACGGCATGATCTATCTAGCGCCCCATCCGGGACAGGGTCGACTGCTCATGGGCTGCATCGACCCGTCGGTCACCGACGAACACGACGCCCTGTCGGTCGACCCGGAGCTCGATCCGTTCAATCCCGACAACGGCTATGTCGCCGAGCCCGGGAAATCGCGCTATGCGCCCGACTTCATCGAGCGCTACCGCAAAGCGCAACGCGCCCGCGTCGAGCGCCTGGATGAAGTCGCCCGCCGCCTGATCGAGCGCCGGCAATCGGCGCGCCGACAGGTCAAAGAGGGCGGAGCGGAACGCGCCTTGCGCCTGCAGGCCGCGCACACGCCGATCATGACCGTCTGGCGTACCGATGCCGATCTCAGATGCCTGGACCTGACGCTCGACCCGTCGGACCGTGCGCCGGGGTCCATCTGGGGCGGCGATCCGCTGGTGTCGAACTACGGCGCCGTCGGATTCGGCCGCCTGTGCTCGCCCGAATCGTGGCTGTCCACGTGGTCGGGCGTCTCGTCGCATGCGGCGCTCGAAAAAACCGCCCCTTCGGTGACCATGCCCACGCTGCTGGTCGAGTACACCGGAGACCAGACTACTTTCCCGCTTCAGGTCCAGGAAATCTTTTCATGGATCGGGGCGGGCGATAAGCAGCACGTGCGCGTGCGCGGAGACCACCATGGCCGTCCCTTCGCGGGCGAAGAAGAGTCGGGCCGGCTCATGGCGGGCAGGAACATGGTCGAGTGGCTGGCCAGCCGCGGATTCGTGTAGGGCGGCGCCCCCGACCGATAAAAAACAAGGAGACAGAGCGATGACCGGACCGATGAACCGCATTGACGGAGTTCAATACACAGAGCCCGAGCGTGCCAAACAGTATCTGGCCGAGGGGGCGTGGATGGATGTGACGGTCGGCGACATGCTGCGGCGGACCGCGGGCCGCCTGCCCGACAAGCCCGCCCTGGTCACCGATGCCGGCAGCGTCACCTTCGGCGAACTCAATGAATTGACCGATCGCTTGGCGGCGGCCCTGCTCGACCTGGGCTTGCGGCCCGCGGATCGCGCCATCTTCCAGATGGGAAACAACATCGAGACCGCGTTGGCGGTGGTGGCCTGCTTCAAGGCGGGCATCGTGCCGGTATGTGCGATTCCCCAATACCGCGAAGTCGAGATCGGCCAGCTGGCCCGGCTGAGCCAGGCGCGCGGATACTTCGTCCAGTCCGACACGCCGGGCAGTTTCGACATGGTGGGCTTTGCCCAATCGATGGCCGCCGCTCATCCGCAGATCGAGCACCTGGTCTTTTCGGGCTCGCGCGCTCCCGAGTCCTGCGTGACCATCGCCTCGCTCATCGAAACCCATGATGCCGCCTCGGCCCGCGAGCGCCTGGCGCAAGTCCGCATCTCGCCGGAGGACGTGCTCAGTTTCCAGCTGTCCGGCGGCACCACCGGCGTGCCCAAGATCATTCCCCGTTTTCATGGCGAGTATCTTTCCCATGCCGCGTTTTGCGCGCGCCATTATGAAATGGACGAGAACAGCGTCTTCCTGTGGGCGCTGCCGCTCATGCACAACGCCGGCCAGCTGTATGCGCTGATGCCTACTTTCGTGCTGGGCCGCAGCACCGTCCTCATGCCCGGGGTCGATATCGCACGCATGCTGACGCTGGTCGAGACGCACCGGGTCACGCATACCGCGTCCATCGGGCCGATCGCGCCGCAGATCATGGCCTATCCTGACCTGCACAAGCACGATCTGTCCAGCCTGAAGCTGTTCTTCACCATGACTCGCGCAGACACCCTCGAAGCCAAAATCGGCGTGCCATGCAGCAACCTGTTCGGAATCACCGAAGGCCTGCTGTTGGGCTCGGGGCCTTCCGCCTCCGAAGAGATACGCCATGGCACCAACGGCACCTCGGGGTGTCCGTTCGACGAGATCCGGGTGCTGGCGCCGGAATCCGAGACGCCGGCCGCCGAGGGGCAAATGGGAGAGCTGTGCTTTCGGGGGCCCTCTTCTTTGCGCGGCTACTTCAAGGCGCCTGAGGCCAACCAGACCGCGCTTACATCGGACGGATTCTGCCGGACCGGAGACATCGTTACCGCGCACTTCATCGACGGCAAGACCTACTACCGCTTTGAAGGCCGCCTGCGGGACAACATCAATCGCGGCGGAGAGAAAATCGGCTGCGAAGAGGTAGAGCTGTTCGTCAGCAAGCATCCCGCCATTCTCGACGCGAAGCTGATCGCCATGCCCGACCCGGTCTACGGCGAGAAAGGCTGCGTTTTCGTGATCCCGCAGCCCGGCGAGCGGGCGCCGGCCGTGGGCGAGCTGGCCGACTTCCTCGTCTCGCAGGGCCTGGCCAAGTTCAAGTGCCCCGAAAGAGTCGAAGTAGTCGAAGAGTTTCCCGTCACCCGTGTCGGCAAAGTAGATAAACCGGCAATGAAGAAGCAGATTGCCGAAAAACTGGCCGGCGAAGGCGCCGAGCATCCTCAGCGCTCGTCGTGATCGCCGGCCTCCCATAAAACAAGGAGACAAACATGAAATTACTGAACAAGACGAAATTGAGCATCGCCATGGGCGCCATGGCGCTGGTGGCGGCCACCGCGGCCCACGCGCAATTGAAAATCGGCCACATCGGTGCGATGACCGGCACTTTGGCGGCTTTGGGGCAGGACCAATACGACGGATTCATGTTGCGGCTCGATGAGGGCGACGGCACGCTCGGAGGGCAGAAAGTCGAGGTGGTTCGCGTGGACGCCCAAACCAAGCCGGACGTCGGCCTTCAGGTGGCCAGAGAGCTGGTCGAGCGGGAAAACGTCGACATCGTCGTCGGCATGACCGCGTCGAATGTCATCAATGCGGTTTTCCCCTATGTGGTCAAGAACGAAGTGCCGCTCATCGGCACCAACGGCGGGCCGTCCCCGTTCGCGGGAGAGCAGTGCTCGCCGTGGTTCATATCGACCGCCTTCCAGAACGACGGCGCCCATGAGGCCGCCGGCCAGGAAGCGCATAACAAGGGGTACAAGAACGTCGTCACCGTCACGCCGAACTACCAGGCGGGCAAGGACGCCGTGGCCGGCTTCAAGCGTTTCTACAAAGGCGAGTTGGCGGACGAAATCTATCCCGGGCTGGGCCAGACCGATTTTTCCGCCGAGATCACGCAGCTGTCGGCGGCGGGGCCGGACGCCGTCTATGTATTCCTGCCAGGGGCGATGGGCATCAACTTCATCAAGCAGTATTCCCAGGCCGGCATGATGGACAAGTACCCGCTGCTGTCGTCGTTCACCGTCGATGACATCACGATTCCGGCCATTCGCGATGCGGCGGTGGGCTCGATGGTCAGCGCGCACTGGATATCGGGCGCGACCAGTCCGGAGTCTCAGAAATTCGTGCAGGCATTCCAGGCGAAGTACAAGCGCACGCCCTCCAACTATGCAATGCAGGGCTACGACGCCGCCGCGGCCATCGACCAGGCTTTGAAGTCGTCGCCCGATGCCGCGAAAGACAAGAAAGAGCTGATGAAAGCCTTGCATGCGTTGAAGCTGGCTTCGCCCCGCGGCGAGCTCACCTTCGAGCGCAACGGTTTCCCGATCCAGGACTACAGCATCTGGAAGGTCGTCAGCAAGGGAGACGGCAAGGTGGGCTTCGAGCACCAGGACGTCGTGCTGAAGGCGCATCGGGATGCTTATGTGGCGCAGTGCCCTTTGAAAGGATAGTCATGAAGATAGCAGTCGTAGGCGGCGGGCCCGCGGGAATGTATTTTTCGCTCTTGATGAAGAAGCACGAGCCGCGCCATGAAGTCACGGTGTACGAGCAGAACCCCGCCGGCGCCACGTATGGCTGGGGCGTGGTGTTCTCGGACGTCGCGCTGAGCTTCCTGAAACAGGCCGACGAGGCCTTCTTCAAGAAGTTCACCGCGAGCCACGAACGATGCGACTACATGGAAATCGTCCACGACGGGGTCCACGTCCAGTTGCGCAACAATCATTTTTCGCGTGTGGCGCGCATCGAGCTGTTGAGGGTGCTGCGCGAAGAATGCATCGAAGCCGGCGTCGAGTTCATATTCGACGCGCGGATCGACGACGTTGCGCAACTGGGCGAGCCCGACCTGATCGTGGCCGCCGACGGGGGCAAGAGTGCGGTGCGCACCCAGTTCGCCCAGCATTTCAAGCCCAGCTTCGAGCAGCGCCGAAATATGTTCGCCTGGTACGGCACTCGCCAGCTGTTTCATCCGGTGTCGCTGATATTCCGCCAGACCGAGCATGGCGTGTTCATTGCCCACTCGTACCAGTACAGCAAGGATCTCAGCACCTTCCTGGTGGAGGTCGATCCGGACACCTGGCGGCGCGCCGGCCTGGACACCCTATCCGACGAAGAGAGCCGGCGCTACTGCGAACAGGTGTTCCAGCCCGAGCTGGGCGCCAATGGCCTCATGTCGAATCGCTCCATCTGGTTCTCGGCCAACATCGTCAGCAACGAAAAATGGAGCCACCGCAATATCGTGCTGCTGGGCGATGCGTTGCGCACCGTGCATTTTTCGCTCGGTTCGGGTACGCGCATGGCCATGCAGGACGCCATCGCGCTGTACGAGGCCTTCCTGGCCTGCGGCGACGACCTGCCGGCGGCCTTTGCGGCCTTCGAACACGCTCGGCGCACTTCGTCGGCCGACTTCCAGGCCGCGGCGGCCCGCAGCCTGGACTGGTACGAGAATGTGCAGGAAAAAATGGCCATGGACCCGGTCTCTTTCGCCTACGACTACATGCGGCGCACCGGCAGGGTCAGCCACGAGGACCTGCGGCAGCGCGACCCGGAGTTCGTGGCCCGCTACGAAGCGCTGGGCGGCATGGCGGCGGGGACGCCTGCGCATTGATCACGCGGGCACGGGCCTGTCGATGCCAAAAGAGCAGTGCAACTGCCCTTTAGCGCCGACGGGCCTCAAGTGGTGTCAAGCCGCCGCCACAGCGTTTCGGGGAAACCACAGCAGGCAGATCAGCACCGAGGCCAGCGCGCAGGCGGCCATGATCGCCGTCAGGCCCAGGCCGCCGAAGCGGGCCAGCGCGCCCGATACGCCGGCTATCAGCGCGCCGAAGCCGAACTGCATCGACCCCATCAAGGCCGAGGCGGTGCCCGCATACCGGCCCTGTTGCTGCAGGGCCAGCTGGCTGCCCGTGGGCATGATGAAGCCCAGCGAGGTCACGGCCAGGAACAGGCCGAGGCCCCACACGACGACGCTTTTGCCTCCCAGCAGCAGGTAGGCCAGCAACAGCACGAGCACAATGAAGTAGCCTATGGCCAGCGCGCGGAAGGTGGCCAGCGCGCCGATTTGCCGATGCAAGCGGGGATTGAGCAGCGCCGCCGCCATCAGGCCGATCGCATTGGCGCCGAATATCAAGCTGAACTGTGTGGAAGTAAGGCTGTGCTCGGAAATGAAGACGCTGGCCGAGCCGGCGAGATACGCAAAGAAACCCGCCTGGGCGGTGCACAGGGCCAGGGTGAACGGAATGAAGCGTCTGTCGACGAAGATGCGGCCGTAGTTGTGAAGCGTCCGGCCCAGCTCGAAGCGTTGCCGGTCGGCGGCCTTGCGGGTTTCGGGCAGCAGGGCGGCGATCAGCAGCGCAAGCACGATTCCCCACAGGGCCATGAACCAGAAAATGGTGCGCCACGACCCCAGCCTATGCAGAAAATCGCCCACCAAGGGCGCAAGCACCGGCGTGATGCCCAGCACCGCCAGCACCAGGGACATCATCTTTCCCACGGCGGGGCCTGAAAAGTGGTCCTTGATCACCGCGAAAGCGATCACCATGCCGATCGACCCGCCCAGGCCTTGCAGGAACCTCAGCCACTGAAGCTGGCCGATGGTGCCGGCCCAGGCACAGGCCAGGGAGCCCAGTGTGAATATGCCCAGGCCCAGATAAGCCAGGGGCTTGCGGCCATACTTGTCCGACAGAGGGCCATAGGCGAGCTGGCCCAGCATCAGTCCCGCGAAGAAGGCCATCAGCGTCAGCTGGACCGCGCCTTCGTCGGCGCTCAGCGAAGCGGCCATGGAGGGAATGCTGGGCAGGTACATGTCGATCGCCATCGGGCCGGTGGCGGAAAGCATGCCCAGAACGAAAACCATGGAGCCTTTGCGGTCGGCGTTCATGAATCAAGTCCTTGCTGAAGCAAAGCGACCTATTCTACGAGAAAGGCGCCATGGCGGCCGCCGAAGCTGACACTCGGCTGAACCCGATGGGCTTCATTCTTTGCACGGCGGGCGCCGCCGTTGCGCCGTGCCCGCCGGCGCGGCTGCCTGGCCGCTTGCCGAGCCAACGAAGCTCTAACCGACGATCAAAGCCAAGGCAGGCGTCGAGAAGGCTGCCGCCGCCAGCAGGGGCGGAATCAGCCGGGGCGAATAAGTATGCAGCAGCATGACGGCCAGCGCGGCAATGGTCAGTTCGCCCACCCAGACGGCCAGCCCGATCGAAGGGCCGTATCGGGCGATGGGCGGCAGCGTGGCCAGAATCAGCAGCAGCCATCCCGCGGCTTTCAGCACGGCGGGCCCGACCCGCGCCGGCCGATCGCCGAAGACCTGCTCATGGTGCCGCTCCATCGCCAGGGCCAGCAGCGTCAGGCCGCAGAACTCCAGGGCAAGGCTGGTCCAGATCATGGCGACACTCCTTCCATGCCTTCGGATGCGGCCGCAGGCCTTTTGCTCGTCTTGGCTCTGTCCGATCTCAAGAACCAGACGCCGGCGGCCGACAGGGCGGCGAAGGCCAGAAGCGTGATGTCCATGCCGGCGGCCACCCAGCTCCCGCGCGTCAGCGCCGCCAGCAGGCCGCCTCCGCCATGAAGCAGGTCGTACGCGGGAAGCAGGGCCAGCAGCAGGGAGAGGATGCCGAGCTGTTCTTTCCAGGCTTTACGATGCGGTCTCAGCCAGGCATGGACGAGGCAGGCGGCCCAGGCCAGGAAGAATGCCTTGATCTCCCAATCGGCGCGGGCCTGCATCGACACGGGCAGCAGGCGGTTGGCCCAGAAGTAGGCGCCTATGGCCACGGGCAGCCCCGCAATGCCGGCCACGTTCAGGCCTTCCACCACGCGATGGCCGAGATGGCTGCCCTGCTTGCGGCGCTGGGGCAGGCGCTTGACGACCCACAGGACCATGCCCGAGGCAACCATGGCCGAGCCCAGCACGCCGCCGATGAAGAACAGCCATCGCAGCCAGGTATCGGCGAAGCGCAGCAGATGCAGGCTGGAGAAAACGTTGTAGATGGCCGAGAAGGCATCGGGCTTGGCCGCGTCGGGCGATTCAAGCGGCGCGCCGCTGGCGCCGTTGAACAGCAGCCGTTCGCTGCGGCCCCGGTCGAGCAGGCTGCCGGCGCCGCGCTCGCGCAGTTCGATCACGGCGTGGCTGGTGCCCGGATCGGTGACGGTGATCTGTTCGACCCCGCTGGGCCACATGGCCTGGGCCTGCCGGACAAGGGGAGTGACGGCGATCAGATCGGCCGGAACCTTGTCGGTCGAGGGGGCCGGGGCGCTGGCGGCGGCCCGATTGCCCCGTTCCGAGAAGAAGGCCTGCCTGTCGCCGCCGTACGCGCCATCGACTCCCCATGGCATCAGCATGAACATCAGCAGCAACAGGCCGCTGTAGGTGATCATGAAATGAAAGGGCAGGGCCAGCACGGCCAAAGCGTTGTGGACGTCCATCCACGAGCGCTGTCCCTTGCGCGGCCGGAAGGTGAAGAAGTCGACGAATATCTTCTTGTGCGTGATGACGCCGCTGATGATCGCCACCAGCATCATCATGGTGGCGATGCCGACGATCCAGCGCGCCGCCAGGCGCGGCATGCCGTACAGCTCGAAATGAAAGCGGTATAGAAAGTCGCCGCCGCGCGATTCGCGCACCTGCAGGGGCTGGGCCGTGGTGCCGTCCAGCACGACGCTCTGCCCGCCGAACTTGCTGCGGCGCTCGCCCTGTTCGAACCAGCGCACCTGGGTGGTGGGGTTGCGCGGGCCCGGCAGGGTTATGGACCACAGGGACGCGTCCGGCGCCATGGCCTGCATGGCGTCGACGGCGCGTTGCGGCGCGTCGGCATGAGCCACCGAGGCATGTTGCGTGGGCTGCATCCAGAAACTGATCTCGTCGCGGAAAAAGCTCAGCGCGCCGGTGACGAAGATCGCGTACAGCAGCCAGCCCAGCAGCAGGCCCGACCATGTGTGCAGCCAGGAATTGGCCTGGCGGAATCCGAGTCCGTTCATGTCGTCGCCCACCTCATGGCCAGGTGCCCGGCCGGCAGGGCGGCCAGCAGGGCCGAGACGAACCAGGCCCGGCGCGCCGTTCCCGCGCTGTAGGCCCAGATGATCAGCGCGCAATACAGGGCGAACGAAAACAGGGTGGCGGCCATGACCGCCTGGGCGCGCGGCAAGGGCAGCGCCAGACTGAGGCTGGCCGTGGCCATGGCCGCAATGGCGTAACCGCCCGCCACGGCGAGCACGGTGCGCGACGCCACGTTCCAGCGGTGCCCGGCGGGCGACAGCTTGCGTACCGAGCTGGAAGATTTCTTTTTACTCATGATTAAATGCGAACGCCTATCAATTTCATTTTCGCGCATATAATGCCCTTTTTTGCTGATGGCTGTCTGACGTGACGCGCCGACACCGCTTGAACGCATGAAACTTCTGATAGTCGATGACCATGGCCCACTGAGGGGCCTGCTGGGCGAGCACATGGAGCGCTGCGGTTTCGTCGTGGACCAGGCAAGCACCGGCCGGCAGGCCCTGGACGCCATGGAGGTGACCCGCTACGACGCGGTGGTTCTGGACATGGGCCTGCCCGACATGGACGGCATCGAGGTGCTGTCCGCCCGCAACGCCAGCCGCAACGGACCGGTGCCCTGCATCGTGCTGACGGCTCGCGATGCGCTGGAAAGCAGGATCGCCGGCTTGAATGCCGGCGCCGACGACTATGTGCTCAAACCGGTGGACGTGGCCGAGCTCGAGGCGCGCATTCGCGCCGTGCTGCGGCGCTCGGCCCACGGTTTCATTGCGCTGGTCCAGGGCAATCTGTCGTACGAGCCCGAATCGCGCCACGCCACCATCGCGGGCCGGGTGCTGCACCTGCCGCGCCGCGAAGCCATGCTGCTCGAAGAATTGCTGCGCTCGGCCCCCCGCCTGGTGATCAAGGATGTACTGGAAGAGCGCCTGTACGCGCACAGCGAGGGCGTCACGCTCAACGCCATCGAGGCGTTGATCTCCCGCTTGCGGCGCAAGCTCGAGGCGGCGGGCGCCAGCGTGCGCATAGATACCGTGCGGGGCCTGGGATATCGCCTTGTCGCCGGCGCGGGGCAGCATGTGCGCCCATAGCCTCCGTTGCCGGGTGTTGGTGTCGCTGCTGGCCGCCTTCCTGCTGGGCTTCGGCGTGCTGGCCTACCACCTGTTCGACACGCGCGACCAGCTGCGCCGGGGCATGGCCTACATCCATGCGCAGGAAATGGCCGCGGGCCTGACCATGCAAAGCGATTTCAGCCAGTTGCCCCTGCTGCATGCGGGCGGAGAGCTTTCCTACACGCTGTACGATCCGGACGGCAAGGTGCTGTGGCTTTCGGACAATCTCGACCGTCCGCGCCGCCTCAGGGGCGGCACCTTCGCGGAAGAAGCAAGCAGCTTTCGCTGGGCCATGAACAGCGGCCGCGTCATCAGCGTGCCGGTCCATCTCGCCGATGGCTCCACACTCATGGTCGCCAAGGAAGACCGTCTCGAAAGCCGGATGATCGAAGACTTCCTGCATACCCGGGTGCTGCAGGGGCTGATCGTGCTGCTGCCTTTCTGCCTGCTGGGCCTGGCATCGGTGCTGGGCCTGCTGCATTGGACCTTGCGTCCCGTCAGGCAGGCCGCCCGTCTGGCCGCGGACATCGGGCCGCATGAGCCCGGCCGCCGCATTCCGCTGGACAAGCTGCCGCATGAAATCGTTCCACTGGCCAAGGCGGCCAACGACGGGCTGGAGCGCCTGTCCCAGGCCTATGAATACGAACAGCACATCGTCGCCGATGCCGCCCACGAGTTGCGCACCCCGCTGACGGTGCTGAGCCTGCGGCTGCAGAAATGCCGCCGCGACGGGCAGGCCGATTGGCCGGCCATCGAGGGCGACGTCTCGCAAGCCTGCAAGCTCGTGAATCAGCTGTTGCTGCTGGCCCGCGCGGATCGGGGCGATGCGCGCGCCGTGCCGGACGCCCACCGCGCCCATTTGCCGCGCGTGGCGCGTGAAGCGGTGGCGGGGCTGCTGCCCTTGTTCGAGGATCGCGGCCGGGCCGTGGAGGCCCTCATCGACACGGAAGACGTCTGGGTCAAAGGCGATCCGGACACCTTGCGCGAGGCCGTCCGCAATGTGCTGGAGAACGCGCTGTTCCATGGCCGAGGGGTGGTCCGGGTGCATCTGACACACGCCGGGAACGGCGTTGCCGCGCTGGACGTTTCCGATGAGGGCGAAGGCATTCCGCTCGAGTTCCAGGACGAGATGTTCCGCCGTTTTCGCAAAGGCAGGCAGGGCAGCGCGGGCTCCGGCCTGGGCCTGGCCATCGTGCGCCGCGTCATGCGCAACGCGGGCGGCGATGTGCGTTTCGTCAGTGCGCATCCCTGCGTGGTCCGCCTGAGCTTCGCGCGCGACTGATTCATATTTCTTCCCGCCTCGCGGCGGATGCCGCGCGGGATGAACCCATCACCGCTTCCCAATTGCCCGTCAGACTTCGGTCAGAGTCCCTCCTTAAAATCGCCTGGTTTCAACAAATAATAAGACTGATTCGCATTTGTATTGTTTTATTTTGTCAGGTTCAACACGTTCAGAAATAGAGGGGAATCATGCTTGTCCATCGATCGATCCGCGCCGCAGCCGGGCTGCCCAGGCGCCATCGTCTTGTATGCGCCACTACGGCCGCACTGGCCGCTCTGGCGCTGCCCGGCCCAGCCGCGGGTGAAGAAGTTACCGTCCTGCCCAATGTCGTGGTGACCGCCGCGGGCTTCGAGCAGATGATCGCCGATGCGCCGGCCACGATCACCGTCATTCCCAAGGAAGAGCTCGAAGGCAAGGCCTACCGCAACATCACCGACGCCCTGCAGGACGTGCCGGGCGTGTCCATCGAAGGCGGGGCGGGCGGCAAGCTCGAGAGCACGCAGGTCAACATACGAGGCATGGGCGAGTCGTATGTGCTGTTCCTGGTGGACGGCAAGCCGCTGGGTTCTTCGTCCGAGGCCTACTACAACGGTTTTGGCGGCGGCGCCCAGGTCAATTGGCTGCCCCCCATGTCGGCCATCGAACGCATCGAAGTGATTCGGGGGCCGATGTCGTCGCTGTACGGCTCCAGCGCCCTGGGCGGCGTGATCAACGTCATCACCAAGAAGGTCTCGGACTCCTGGACGGGCAGCGTCACCCTGGACGCGACGCTGCAGGAGCATTCCGATGCAGGCAATGCCTACCAGGGCCGGTACTACTTGAGCGGCCCTCTCATCGAGAAACGACTGGGGCTGACGCTGTACGGATCGCAGTATCGGCGCCAGGAGGACGAGATCGAGGCAGGCTATGCCAAACAACGCATCACGTCCAACAATGCCAGGCTGGACTGGATCCTGACGGACAAGCACAGCCTGCAGTTCGACGGCGGCATCACCACCACCGACAACCTGCGCACCGAGAAGTCCGGCGGCCCCATGGACATGGACAACAAGCGGGTGTACTACGGCCTGACGCACGACTGGAAATGGGGCGACAACGCCAGCACCAAGACCTATGTGCTGAGCGAAGACGTCAACATCACCAACAGCACCAACGAGTCCGAATACAAGTCCACCATCTTCAACACCAAGTCGGTAATTCCGTTCGCCTCGCACATTCTTTCGCTGGGCGCGGAGTACAAGAAAGAAGAAACCCTGCACGATGCAAGCCGCTTCCCCGGTTCCAAGACGCTGAACCTGTCGCGCTGGCAGGCCGCCTTGTTCGCCGAGGACGAATACTACCTGACCGACAATTTCGCCCTGACCGGCGGCATCCGGTTCGACAAGAACGAACACTACGGCAATCACTTCACACCCCGGATCTACGGCGTGTATCACGTGAACGACGACCTGGTGCTGAAGGGCGGCGTCAGCGGCGGCTTCAAGACGCCTACGCTCAAGCAGGCCGACGACAACATCGTCGAGCAGGCCGGCCGCGGGCGCTCGTGGGACATGGGCAACAACGATCTCCAGCCTGAGAAAAGCACCAACTACGAGCTCGGCTTTGCGTGGTCCACGCCCGACGACATGGACTTCGGTGTCATGGCCTATCACACCCGCTTCAAGGACAAGATCGACAAGCACTACGTGTGCAACACGCCGGCCGGCGACCCGCCGAGCTGCACGTATAACGGCGAGACCCGCTACAGCATCCAGCAGTACATCAACCTGGATTCAGCCGTCCTGCAGGGCATCGAGGCCAGCTTCGGCATGCCCCTGGGCGACGTCCGCCTGACCGCCAACTACACTTATTCGGACAGCGAGATCAAGAGCGGCAACGACGTCGGCAAGCCTTTGAACAATACGCCGCGCCACATGTTCAATCTGGGACTGAACTGGACGGCCTCGAGCCAGCTGGGCGTGTGGGGCAAGCTGAAGTTCAAGAGCGACACCATCGACGGCGGCGACGATCGCCTGCCCTCGTACACCCTGGTCGACCTGGGCGCCACCTACCGCTTCAACCGCCACGTCAGCGGTTTCGTCGGCATCTACAACGTATTCGACAAGCAGATCGAAAGCGAACTGTACGGCAAGCACCTGGACGGCCGCCGCTATTATGCGGGCCTGACCATGGACTTCTGACGCGCGGGGATGTGGTTCAAGCGCTGTGCGGCAAGCACCGGGCAGCGGTGGCTAGAACCCGCACAGCGACACGAAGTTGGCCCACTGCACCCGCATGGCGGGTGTCAGGTGGCCCATGAAGGCCACGGCCAGCACCAGGGCCAACAGCATCAACCCCGCCGCGCGTCCCGGAGTGACGCGGCGGGGCTTTTTTTTGCCGTGTTTTTCTGTGTGCGTAGGGTTTGTCGAGGATGGCATGGCATCGGCTTCAGGCCGCCGCCGGCGCGGCGAGCGGCTTTTCCTTGATGGGCAGGCACAGCACGGCGGCGATCACCGCCAATCCAATGCTGACCAGCCATACCATTGTATAGCTGCCTGTCGTCTGATAAGCATAGCCGCCCCACCAGACGCCGATGAAGCTGCCGATCTGGTGGCCCAGGAACGCGATGCCCGAAAGCGTGGCGGCAAAGCGCAGGCCGTAGATCTGCCCGATGAGGCCCTGGGTGAGGGGCACGGTGCCCAGCCAGAAAAGCCCCATCCAGGCCGCGAATATATAGACGACCCATGGAGTGAGCGGCAGCGCCAGCAGCAGAATGATGCCGAAGGCGCGCAGGAAATACACCCAGGCAAGCAGGGTCTTCTTGCTGAAATTCCCGCCCAGCTTGCCGGCATAGTAGCAACCGAAGATGTTGAACAGGCCGATCAGGGCGATGGCCGTGGCTCCGTGGGTGGCGTTCAGGCCGCCGTCCGTCAGGTAGGCGGGCAGGTGCAGCGTGATGAAGGCCGTATGGAAGCCGCAGACGAAATAGCTCCAGAACAGCAGATGGAAGGACCTGTCCGCCAGGGCCTGCTTGACGGCCGCGCCGAGCGACAGCGTGCCCGCGTGGGCGTTGGGACGGCCTTTCAGGAAGGCGGCCAGCGGTATGCCGATGGCGATGAACAAGGACAGCACCCACAAGGCGCCGGTCCAGTCCATGCCGGTGATCAGCGCCTGGCCCGTGGGCACGATGACGAACTGGCCCAGCGAGCCTCCCGCGCTGGCGATGCCCATTGCCGTGCTGCGATAGGCCGCGGGTACCGCGCGCGCGATGACGGGCAGGATGACCGGGAAGGTGGTGCCGGCCTGGCCCAGTCCCACGATCAGTCCGGCCGTCAGGTAGAGCTGCATCTCGGTATGGGAGAAATACATGCCGGCCATGCCGACGGCATAAAGCAGGGACGAAATCGCGATGGTGCGGCCCGAACCGACGCGATCGGCCAGAATGCCCATGAAGATGGCGCCCACGCCCCACACCAGATTCTGTATGGCGAAGGCCAGCGAGAATACATCGCGGCCCCAGCCCAGCTCCATGCCCATCGGCTGCATGAACAGCCCGAACGTGGCGCGCACCCCCAGGGAAAGCAGCACGACGAGCGAACCGATGTAAAGCGTGCGCTTGTAGGGGGATTGAAGAGAGTCAGGCATGTCGATGAATCGGGGAAGGAAGAAGGAAGGGCGCTTCGGACTGAACGATCAGTGCAATGAGGGATTATACGGACTCGACATCGACACGGCGCGCGGAGTTTTTCCGCTGACGTTTGACTTAACGCAAATGCAACCGCCGGCTTGTACCGTTTCCTTTCACAAAGTCGGGTAATGTGGCCTCAATGCCTGTGTACAATCCTTTATGTTGGAGTATCTTCGCCATGAAACGCGTCCTGTCTTCCATGCTTGCACTGCCTCTTCTGATGGCGGGCGCTTCCGCCTTCGCCCAGGCGCCCGATGCCGAGCAGCTGCGTGAAACCGCCAAGCGGCTGTTCATGCCCATACCGCAGGCGCAAGAGATCGTCGAACAGAAGAAGCTGTCGGCCGACCAGATCGAATTGGGCAAATGGCTGTTTTTCGAGCCGAGGCTTTCGCGCAGCAACATCATCACCTGTAATACCTGCCATAGCGTGGGCACGGGCGGCGCCGACAACATCCCGACGTCCATCGGCCATGGCTGGCAGGCGGGCCCGCGCAATTCGCCCACGGTGCTCAACGCCGTCTTCAACATCGCCCAGTTTTGGGACGGCCGCGCCGCCGACCTGGCCGAGCAGGCGAAAGGGCCGGTGCAGGCCAGCGTCGAGATGAACGCCACGCCCGATCACGTCGAAGAAACGCTCAAAAGCATTCCCGAGTACGTCGATTTCTTCGCCAAGGCGTTTCCCGGCGAAAAAGATCCGGTCTCCTTCGACAACATGGCCAAGGCCATCGAGGCCTTCGAAAGCACGCTGGTCACGCCGAACTCCCGCTTCGATCAGTACCTGGCCGGCAAAGACTCCATGGACGACCTCGAGATCAAAGGGCTCGGCCTGTTCATCAACAAGGGTTGCGTCGCCTGTCACTCGGGCATCAACGTGGGCGGCCAGGGCTACTTTCCCTTTGGCGTGATCAAACGCCCCGGCGCGGAAATCCTGCCGCCCGACGACAAGGGCCGCTTCGCCGTCACCTCGACCGCCTCTGACGAATACGTATTCCGTGCGGGGCCTTTGCGCAATATCGCGCTGACCGCGCCTTACTTCCACAGCGGCGAAGTCTGGGACCTTGAATTGGCCGTGGCCATCATGGGCAGCAGCCAGCTGGGGCAAGAGCTGAACCAGGACGAGGTCAAGGCCATCACCGCCTGGCTGCATACGCTTACCGGCGACCAGCCGCGCGTTGAGTATCCCATTCTGCCGCCCAGCACCGCCAAGACGCCGCGTCCGTCGAGCGCCGCGCTTCATTGACGGCTGCAGCCGACAAGCCGAAGCGGCGGGCTCGCTGAGCGAGCGCTGCTTGTCAAAAGAGGGGATTCCAGTTAATAATTGAGATCAATTCTTATTATTATTTGATCTCAAGCTTTATCACTATCTGGAATCCCCCATGCCGGACCGGGCATCGAGCATCGAAGCGCTTTATGGCGACCATCATGGCTGGCTGAAGGGCTGGCTGCGCAGGCGCGTGGGCAACGCTTCCGATGCGGCCGACCTGGCGCACGACACCTTTGTGCGCGTGCTTGGCCGCCAGCCGGTGGCGCTGCGCGAACCGCGCGCCTATCTGGCAACCATTGCCAACGGCCTGGTGGTCAGCCATTGGCGTCGCCAAGCCCTGGAGCAGGCCTGGCTCGATGCCCTGGCCAGCCAGCCCGAACCCATGGCTCCGTCTCCGGAAGAGCGTTCTCTGATCCTGGAGACCCTTGAAGAAATCGCCCGCCTGATCGAGGGTTTGCCCGCCAGGGTGCGGGAGGTCTTTCTGCTTTCTCAGCTCGACGGGCTGACCTACCCTCAAATCTCGGAAGAGATGGGCGTCACCGTGAACGTCGTGCAAAAAGCGATGGCACGCGCCATGGCCCATTGCTACAAAGCGGTTTACCGGGACGCCTTTTGAGGGAGGAGAGCAGGATGCCGGTTCCATCGTACGCGGGTGAAGACGTCGGCCCGGCCAACTCGAGCCCGGGCCGTTCCGCTGGCGAGCGTCCTATTTCCGATCACATCGTCGAACAGGCCGTCGACTGGTATGTGCGCCTTGCATCCGGCACGCAAACCGCGGCTCAATGCGATCGCTTCAAGCGCTGGCATGGCGCCCATCCCGACCATGCCCGTGCCTGGGACCGCCTGCAGTCCATCGGCGGCCAGCTCAAGAACAGCGCATCGTGTGTAACACCGGCCGTCACCCACGCAACCATGGCGCGACTGGAGGTAGCGTCAGGCCGCCGCAGAGCACTGAAGGTGCTGATGTGGGCGGGGGCGGCGAGTACCGGCTTGTATCTTGCGCACGACCATCTGCCGGTCCCCAGGCTGGCGGTGGTGCTGGCCCAGGTGCGCACGGGAGCCGGAGAGCGCAGGCGCCTGGTGCTCGACGACGGCACCGAGCTGCAACTGAACACGGCCAGTGCGATCGATGTGGATTTCAGCGCTCGCCGGCGCCGCATCGTATTGCTGGACGGCGAGATCATGGTGTCGACCGGCAGCGATTCCGCGGGCCGGCCCTTCGTCGTCGACACCCCGGAGGGGCTGCTTGAACCGGTGGGTACGCGCTTCATCGCACGCCACGACGACGGCGCCCAGGGGCGGCCCGCATCCACCCGGCTCGCGGTGACCGAAGGCGCAGTCCGTATCCGGCCCGCGGCTTTCCCGGCGGACGAGCCCGCCCTGGTTGCCGCGGGACAGCAGGTTCATTTCACGCGCGACCATGTCGGGCCGCCCGCTTCGCTGGACGAGCATGGCCAGGCCTGGGTCGACGGCACCTTCGTGGCCGAGCGCATGCGCTTGGCGGATTTCCTGGCCGAGCTGGGCCGTTATCGCCGCGGCCATCTGGGCTGGGCTCCCGAGGTGGCCGATCTGCGCATCACGGGCGCCTGGCCTTTGGAGGGCGCGGAGGCCACCGACCGCATTCTGGATTCCCTCGAGCGGCGGTTGCCGGTGCGCATAAGCCGCTACACCCGCCTGTGGGCGAAAGTAGTGGCGCGATAGACTCATTTGGTTACAAAATAGCCGGCAGCTTTTACGGTTTCAGGCGGCTTCTCCTATAGAAGCAGGCCGGGCCCATTCCTGGCGGTCCCCGTCCTCTTCACCGCATAACTAGAAGTCGACGAGGAACCCACATGGCCGTGAGCCACCCGCTTTCATTTCTTTCATTACTGTTTTCACAATTGGACGGATGCCGTCGCCGTGGGGCGATGGTGCGCTCGTCGGCAGGGCGAGCGCCGCTTCTGCCTCTTGCCTGCGCCCTGGCCCTTGGCCTGGCGGCATGGGCGGGCGCGGGGCCGGCGCATGCCCAGAACGCCGCCGTGGCGGAGGCGCGACATCATTTCGATATTCCGGCCGGCTCGCTGGACCAGGCTTTGAGCCGGTTCGGGCGCCAGAGCGGAGCGGCGATCTCCGTCAATGCAGAGCTTACCCGCGGCTTGGACAGCCCCAGCTTGAGCGGCAGCTATACCGAGGCCGAGGCGTTGCGGCGGCTTTTGGCCGGAAGCGGCTTGCAGGCCATCCGCGATTCGAGCGGTGAATATACGCTACGCCGGGCGCTGGTCCCATCCGCCCAAAGCGCGGCGGGCGATGTGGCGACCTTGCCCGCCGTGACGGTCGCCGCGCCGATGCAGGACGGCAGCGCCCGGCAAGGCTATGTCGCGCAGACGCTTTCGCCGGTGGGGCCCTGGGAGGGGCGGACGCTTCAGGACACGCCTTATTCGATCAGTTCCGTGCCCGCCGAACTGATCGAAAACGTCCAGGCCGTCACGCCCGACCAGATCTACAAGATGATGCCGACCACCCAGATGACCTGGCCTTCGGCGCAAAACGATACGCCTTACATATACATGCGCGGTTTCCTGAATGGAACGCCCGCGCGCAACGGGTTGACCGGCGCCATGTATGGCCATGGCACCAGCACCGAGGATATCGAGCGCATCGAGATCCTGACCGGCCTGTCGGGCTTCCTGTATGGACCGGGCAATGTGGGCGGCTTGGTCAACTACGTATCCAAGCGTCCCACGCCCGAGCGCTACAACTCTGTCACCCTGGGCTACACCGGCGGCAGCAACGGTTACGCGCACGGCGACTTCGGCGGGCCCATCGACGCCGAGGGACGGTTCGGCTACCGGATCAACGCCGTGGCCCAGGATGGCCGGACCCAGATCGACGACTATCCGCTCAGAAAGAAATTCGTCAGCGCGGCCTTCGACTGGCACGTGACGGACCGCCTTCTGGTTCAGGTCGACGGTTCGTACCGCGACTATCACGCCCGGCGCCAGGCGTACTGGTCGCTGGCCCCCGGCGCGGTGCGCCCCTCCGCCGACGACCTGGACCCCAACGAGCTCTGGTCGCAGAAATGGACCTTCTACGACGTGGAAAGCAAGCGCCTGGGCGCCAACATACGCTGGGAGGCGACCGACGCCATCACGCTGCGCGCCGCTTATCTGAAACGCCGGGACATCCGCAGCTATGCCTTCTCGGCCAACACCGTCCAGCCCGACGGCAGCTACAACCAGCTCAGCCACATCACAACGCCGCAGGACATACAGGGCGATGCATGGCACGCCTTCGCCGACTTCAGTTTCGACACGGGCCCCGTTGCGCACAAGGTCACCGCCGGCTACCTAGCCAACCGCAACACCCGCTACGACAGGGCGGACGGCGCGACCAGCTATCCGACAGTCATCGGCGCGCCCCTGGACGGGCCGACCCACGTGCCGGAACCCGACTGGCCGTCCTACGGCACGCAAGGTTTCTGGAACAGTTCCGTCAATCGTCAATCGAGCTGGATGATCGGAGACGACATCACCTTCAATGAGCGATGGTCCATGCTGTTGGGCCTTAACCATTCCACCATCAAGACGCGGCGCCGCCAGAGCCCGACTGCCGATTGGGAAACCTCATACAAAGAAAGCGCCGTCACGCCCACCGTGTCGCTGATCTACAAGCCGCTACCCAGCGTGACCACTTATGCCACCTATATGGAGGCCCTGGAGCAGGGCGGTCTGGCGGCCGACGTTTACAACGGTCAGCCGGTGCGTAACGCAGGCGAAATCATGGCGCCGCTGATCAGCAAGCAGGTCGAGGTGGGCGTCAAGGCCACGGTCGG
>Ga0180220_1000555_pt1 | contig 39061 bp, 27 predicted proteins | sample eDN5th37CBELigBY_FD_151335 | JGI IMG/M metagenome (GOLD analysis project Ga0180220, IMG submission 151335) | Enriched backyard soil microbial communities from Emeryville, California, USA - eDNA 5th pass 37_C BE-Lig BY (version 2) (version 2) | ecosystem: Environmental > Terrestrial > Soil >... | reverse complement strand
CGATCTGGGTCGAGCAGCAACCTTCCGGCGTTGTCTGCCAGCCAGACCTGCCGGCCGGCGGCGGAACCGCGGGCTATCAGGGCGATCTCAGATGGCTGTGCACCGGCTCAATGATACCAGGCGCAAAGGGCGAAGTCCGGTTCAGGGTCAAAGTCCAGGAGTAGGATCAGAAACGATTGCTTATTTTACTTTCACAAATCCAGCGAGGTTACTTGCACAGGCTCTAGCCATCTTCGCAACTTCAGCACCGCTGTAGAAATCAATATAAATCACGATTTAGGAAAAAGGCATTGCCGGGGGCATGCCTGAGTGCCGGCTAGCTGACTACATGCTATTAGCCGCGGCCGTTCTTTCTAGCTCCCTCGCGTTGATCTCAGGCGCGAGCGTGGTCGCCGTCAAGAACGATGCTCAATCTGGTGCAGGAGGCGTGTGGATGGCGAGCACTGGTGCTCCGGCGACGTGCTGGCGAAGGTCGCAGGAGTACCGGATAAGATTGGATGGCCATCACCACGTCCAGCCATCTGCCGCACAACACGTGCTCGACGCACCGATCCAGGTTATCGATAACCCGCCCGGGCTCGCCTGACAGTCTGCCTCCACCGGCCAGCGACGAAGCAGTCGGTACAAGGACCGCTGGTTAGATCTGCACCAGAACACGGTACGCCAAGAACCAGGCTCGTTCGAGATTGGCATCGATCGGGAGCAGTATGCGGTCAGGACGGCACCCGGTTATTTTACCCTCAGGCGCCCCAGCACGATCTTTTCCATATGAGATTCGATACGACCACGCGCCCATGACATTTGCTCCATCGACACATGCGCGAAGCGGTTGATCCGAGCAGGATACAACGTTCGGCAGTGTTGATGACGAGATGGCAATGGCGTCAGAGGCGAGACCCTTGATGACGAAAGGCCAAGACAACAGCCGATTGCAACTCGGTATACTCATCCTGTTTCGCTACTTGGCCACCGTAATAGCATGCAATGATAGAGAACCGATAACAGCGAGGGGAGAGGATCACTCCGCAGGACCGGCATTGTCACTGATACATCGCTTGGAGCCGATACTTCGGGGGGCGGCCATCTTTCCAACAAGAGTTCTGATGGGCGCGCTCATTTTGCTCGGAGCGATTTCCCCAGCCGATGCGCAACTCGTGACGCGTCTGCAAGAGAGCTTAAGAGGTGGTGTCACGCTGGTAGGAAATTCCTGGTGGAATAACAATACGGCAATTGATGTGGACAGCGATGCCGCGACTGGGATTTCAAGTTCTGCAGATCTTGTACTACCCACAGGATCGGCGATCTATAAGGCGTTTCTGTACGTTGAAAGTTACAACTACTGTTTTCAGAGAATATTGTTCAAGCCTCCCGGTGGAGTTTACGTATCTTTGGCGTCGTCCAGCTCGGAATATTTGGCGTCAAGAGCAACGACCGGCGTTACATGTAGTAGTGGTACTGCCGGAAATATAAATCAGCTTGTTTTTGATGTAACGAACAGAGTTCGAGCTGGCGGGACCGGCACCTATACCATGGGAGTGCCGACCGCATCGACTTCGTCTGGCGGGGGTTGGTCTATCATTGTGGTCTACAAAAATCCCGCGTCGAAGCTCCGCTATGTCGTGGTTGCAGACAATTGGCAGCGATTTGCTAACTCGCAAGTCCAAACCACGATCACGGGCGTCCTCCTTCCGGCTTCCGGCACGATAAACGCCATAGTAGGCCTTACAGGCTCACAGGGTAATGCAGGCCTCACCGACGAACTCCTTATCATCGGAAACAATGGCGGCGTCGCGCGGCGTCTGTTGCATCCCGAAACAAACGTGGCGAATGATACTCTCAACGGGTCAATCGCATTTGCCGCCAACAATAATGTTCAGACGGATGGCGGCAATCTTCAGTTCCGTGGCCGGTGCTGGGCTCAGCGTAATCCCAACAGCGGGTTTACCGGCGGTACCAACGCCTGTTCAAGTTTTTATGACGCTAGCATTTTCGACGCCAGAACGGGTCAAAACACCAGTACCGGTGCCGTCGAGCCCATTTTCCTCCCGAGCAGTACACCCATCAACATAACACTCCGGCAAGCGAGCACCGGTGGGGACACTTTGGTAAGCGGCGCCTACTTTGTATCAGTCGACATGGCAGGGCCCGCGCTTACAAAATCGGTCGCGCCTGCTCGGATTGCAAGCGGGCAGACAGCCACTTACACATTCACAATCCGCAATACGGAATCGGGCGCTTCGAACCAGACGAACCTGAGCTTCACCGATACTTTGCCTGCAAATCTCAGGGTCAAAAGCCCGCTGAATTGGTCATCCACGGGAACCATAGGAACGCCCACGGTAGCTGCTCCCGGCAATACCGCGATCCAAGTAAGCGGGCTCGGAATCGCGCAAGGTGCAACCGCGACAATCAGCGTTGACGTCACCAACGTACCGGGGCAGGCGAATACCAGCTGTGCGCAAACGTTGCCTGCGTTTACAAACACAGCGGAAAATATCACGTCCATCGATTCCAGGTTTGCCAACGATATCCAGGATATCTGTCTTGAGGTTATGCCAATTTCGGTTTCCGGGCGGGTTTTTGAGGACATCGATGCTGATCTGCTCGCCGCCGGGCAAGGTGCCGGTGACGCAAGGAATCCTGGTATCAGTGGGCGAACTGTCAGGCTGTTCAACGCCAGCGGCACCGAGATCGCATCAGCGACCACACAGACAGACGGTACATACAGCATGGTTGGCCTCTTCGCTGGAGAGGCGGCCTACATCGCGGTTGACGCTCCGACTGTGACGTCTGCCGGTACGTCCGGTGTGATTGCGGAGCAGACTTATGCAAGTGCCGGAACCGGCAACAGCGGGACAGCTGGTGGAACGGGCTACGGCCCGCTGTGCGTAAGCAGCGATCTTAGCTATACGCAGCAGAACGCGACGACGACAGCCGGTATCGCCGCTAATCCGGCGAACGGCGCCTGCTATGGCGGCAGGCGAGGCGCCGTGGCCGACAGCGGGACGACGACGCTCAATTCCAAGGAACATGTGATCCGCGTGGTTTCCGATGGATCTGCATCGGTCTCCGGGGTTGATTTCGGTTTTTCCTTCAATGTGGTGACGAATGTGAACAATGGCGGTCAGGGCTCGCTGCGCCAGTTCATTGCCAACGCCAATGCGATCACCGCCACGTCGGGTGGCGGTGGTGAGCCCGATGGCGGCGCCAACAGAATGCGCTTCGTGCCGGCTATCGCCATGAATGGCAACGACTGGTGGGAGGTTGCTCCTACTACACAATTGCCGCCGCTAACAGCCGCGGGCACCACTATTGAAGGCAAAGCGTATGACAATGCGAATGGGACGGTGGCCTTTCTTCCCGCCGCAATCGGGTCGGGCGGGCTCGTCGGCGCCGATTGGAACGCGGCCATCCTCAGCCAGGTAGCAAGCCCGAAACTTGCCATCGCCAACGGCCTTGCTGCGGATGCACTCACCATAGCTGCGGGCGCGAACGACACTACGATCCAAAATTTCGGCGTTTTCGGAACCACAGGCAGTGCGGGCGGCGGCATCGCCAAGACGGCATCAGGAGCGATCACCCGCCTCATGCTGCAAGGAAACGTCCTCGGCGTCCTGCCAAATGGGGTGGCCGCTGCGGGAACCCTGTCCTCCGGGATCCGGATTGCCAACATGACGTCGGGCAGTTTCGAAATTTCGAACAATTATATGAGGGCGGTTCGGGATAGCGGCATCGATCTTACGGCCGTCACCCAGTCCACAGTCGGAAACTACGTCATCAGCAACAACGAGATAAGTAGGACCGGCGGCAGCGGCATCAGCCTCGAGACTTCATCCCGCATCTCGGTGCAGGGCAATCTCGTGACGCAGGCGGGAATGACGGGCATAGAACTGCGCGACAATGGCGGCGACAGCCTACTCACGCAAAACACGGTCAGCGACAATCGCGGCACAGGCAGCGAGGGTGCAGCGATCCGGATAACTGCCGGCTCGAACAACACGGTGACCTACAACAAGCTGGTCGGCAGCACGAGCGGCCCCGGTATTCTCCAGCGCAGCAACAGCGCCGGGAACCGGCTGAGCGAGAATCAGTTCGGCGGCAATGCCGGCAATGCGATCGACAACACGCCGAGTGATTCGCCGAACGGCGTGACGATCTCCTCGGCCTGCCAGGTCAACGGCACGCAGCTCGGACGGCCCGTGCTCGCCTCCGCCATTCTTGTCGACAACACGCTGCGCCTTTCCGGCAGTTACTGCGCCACCGGCACTTTCCGGCTCGAGGTCTACAAAGTGGCGCCGGGGACGGCGGGCGATATCGGTACGGACGGTCTGCAGGCAGGTGAAGGCGGGACCTTTCTCGGCGCCCTGACCGGCCTTTCGGGCGGCGTGCTGGATGGCACCCTTACCCTTTCCCCCGGTGACCTCGTTGCCGGCACGGACCATGTCACGGCCATCCTGATCCGTGAGACGGCCGAGGGCGGGGCGGTGGGCGACACGTCCGAGTTCAGCGCCAATGCGCTGGCCGTCTCGGTGCCGTTTGTCACCATCGCGAAAGTGAGTGTCGGCGGGGTTGGGCGGTTCGGCTTTGCCGGGGCGGCGGCGAATGCCAATGGCTTTCCCGCCGATGGCAGCTATGCGGTGGAGACGATCACGCCGGGGGAGGCCGTGGAGGGGGGAGGTGTTCCGCTTGCCGCCGCCGATGTGGAGACCCGGATCGTCGAGGCCATTCCGGCGGGCTGGGTGCTGGAGAGCGCCCGCTGCGAGGACCGAAGGGCGGCGGCGACCGGCAATCCCGCCGGCCAGGTGATCGGCTCGGTCAGCGACGGCAAGACGCTCGTCATCCCGGCCGGGAACGCCAGGGCCGGGGCCGACCTCCTCTGCACCTTCACCAACCGCTTTCAAGGCTTTGCCGTCGAGGGGCGGGTGATCCTCGACAATGGGGCGGGCGGCGGCACGGCGCATGATGGCGGGCAGAACGGGGCGGAAGAGGGGCATGGCACCGTCCTTCTGCGCCTCACCGATTGCGCCGGCAGCGAATATGCGAGGGGCGAGAGCGACGGGGCGGGCAATTTCTCGCTCAGCCTTGCGAAAGCGCCCGTTGGTACGCCGGTCTGCCTCGAGCGTGGCGAGATCGCCGGCCATCTTCCGGTCAGCCTCCATGCGGGCGATACCGGCGGCGCCTCGCTGGCGGCCGGCGAATACGACAGACTGCGCTTCACGCCGGCGGCGAACACCAATTATCAGGGCGTCGTCTTCGGCCTGATCGCCCAGCCCAGACTTGCCACCGACAGCCGCGCGATCGTGGCACCGGGCGGCGCCACCCTCCTGCCGCACCGCTACACCGCGACCACCGCGGGGGAGGTCACCTTCCAGATCAGCGGCGCGACGGGAACACCCGATGCGGCGCTGTTCTCCACCACCATCTACCGCGATACGGATTGTTCCGGCGACATCGATGCCGGAGACGGGCCGGTGTCCGCACCCATCCTCGTTGCCGCCGGCGACGTGATCTGCCTTTTCGTGCGGGTGCAGGCGAGCGAGGGCGCGCCGAAGGGCGGCACGCTCGACTACACGCTGTCGGCGACGACGGCCCTTTCCGGCACGAGCACAAGCCTTCTGGCAGCCGCCAACCGGGACATGGTCACGGTCGGGACCGGCGGCACGGTCACGGTCACGAAAAAGGTGCGCAACGAGACGCGGAACGGCCCCTATGGGATGACGAGCACCGGTGCGCCGGGCGACGTGCTGGAATATTCCATCACCTTCAGCAATCCGTCGGCTGGCTTGGTGAGCGACGTCAGGGTGCATGACGAGACGCCGGACTACACGACGCTCGACGGCCCGATCAAGGTGGAGCAGAACCCCACCGGGCTCGACTGCCAGCCCGCCCTGCCGACGGCTAACGGAGCGGCCGGTTACAAGGGGCCGCTGCGCTGGGACTGCACCGGCACCATGTCACCCGGCGCCAAGGGAGAGGTCCGCTTTACAGTGAGGATCGATCAGTGAGCGAGCGATGTCCGGTAAAGAGACTGCTTTCGACTTTGCAATGAGCTGGATGGTCGCTTATGCGCCTGCTTATTCCACCTTCACGAAGTCTATGACTACTCTACCATGGTGCCTCTTTATCCGGAGACCATCGCGGCCCGTCTCTACCTCTCTGTAGTGAGTTCATCATTCATGAGCGATGTGCTCACTGTGGCAGCCGCCGAGATGAGGACAAACCTGTGAACCAGCCACTGCAGGGCCTCTGTCGAATATTTGCTGATATAGGCCGCGCGGCGCAGCGCAGTTGTCGCCAAGTCTCCGGCCTTCTGTTGGCTTCGCTGTTGCTGATTTACGCAACCTGTGAAGCGCGGGCTCAGGTTCAGCGGAGCATGATCAATACTGGCTTCGAAGCGCCGGTTACCTGCCGAACGGGAAATTGGAGCCTCATACCCAGCCAAGTTGTCCCGGGGTGGGAAACCACTCACCCGGTATTGAACAGCCACTGCAACTACGGGATGGGCCCGTCTCTTGAATTCCACTCATCAGGCTATGAGGGGGTCACCTCTCGGGAGGGCAGACAGCACGCCGAGCTAAATGCGGAGCAGGCATCTCGCATCTACCAAAACATCTGTCTTACAACAGGTGAGCGTATCGATTGGCGTCTCAGTCATAGAGGTCTCTATGGTACCGACGTGGCGGAGTTCAAGATTGGGTCGTCCGGCAATCCTGTCGTGCGTGTCGCAACTTCAACGACATCGGTGGGAAATATTGTATCCTGTTCTGGCGGGAATGTTACCTCAGGTAGCTGCAATTCTGCCGCGGCTCCGAACGGTTGGCGGGATTATTTCGGAAATTTTGTCTGGAGCGGTCCATCCGGAACTCAGGAGATCGGATTCGAGGCGATATCGAGTTCTGACGGGAGTGCCAACCGAGGCAATCTCCTGGACGCGATCCAAATAACCCTGACGCCTTACGTAGAGCTGTCCACAGCGACCGCATCGGGCGGGGAATCGATGGCAAACGCGAGCCTTCCCAAGATCCTGATCAGCGGCGCGACCACGACGCCTCTGACCGTTAAGGTCACGGCGAGCGGCACCGCGATCCTTGGAAGAGATTATACAACACCGACTGGCAGCCAAAGCTTTACAGTTACCATTCCCGCAGGCGAATATGCGAGTACGAGTTTTCCGCTCGGTGTTCTGATCGTCGATGACGGCCAGGTTGAAGAGAATAAGACCATCATCTTCAGCATAGATGAAGATTCTTCCTACCTTGTCGCCGGCACTCAAACCTGCGGCGACGCACCGATTGCCACTTCCACCTATACTATTACGGATGACGACACGCCGCCGAGTTCATCAAACATATGCGATATAGCCGTTAACGGCTCCTTCGAAAGCCCCAACATACAGACCGGCGGCGTCCCCGGCACCTCGATGGTGGGCGGTTACGCGGTCTGGGCTACCGGCGCCTTCACGGTGGATGGGTGGCAGACGGTAAGTGGAACGGTAGACATCCTCCGCCACTATACCAATGCCAGTCATGGGACCCAGAGTATTGACCTCTACGGGGCGCAAGCAGCAACCTTTCGGCAGACATTCACCGGGCTTCATCCCGGGCGGCGCTACACGTTTTCGGTCGATTATTCCGGCCTGAGTAAAGACCTCTCGGCAGGCATTGTCCAGTTGGGGAACGGCAAGGGTCAAGCACCGGTGACAATCAGCACTCTCAGGCCGTCCATCGATGCGGTTGCCAACGGAGACTCCGGGCTACCGACGCGCCCGCAATTGACCGTTTTCTGGCAGACGTTTGAGCACACGTTCACTGCCGCAGATACCGAGGCAACCATTCAGTTCGTCGACAGTGGAACGGCAGTAGGCGGCACCGGCACCGGCCTCTTCATCGATAACTTCCGGTTCGAGAGCGCCGATCCCTGTTCCGACCTGGCGGTGGAGATAGACGACGGCAGCCTTACATATTTGAATGGCGCTGACAGCGTCTATACGATCTCCGTCAAAAACAACGGCCCCGCATCCGTGACCGGTGCGAGAATCACCGATCCCCTGCCGTCGGGTATCACCAGCGGAACTTGGATGTGCGAACCCGCGGCGGGGGGTGCCATGTGCGGCGAGCGCGATGGTTCGGGGGGGATCGACACCACCGCTGATCTGCCTGCCGGTTCCTCCCTCACCTACACCATGACGATGAATGTGCCAGCTGGTTTCCGCGGCGATCTCGTCAATACGGCAATGGTGGAAACGCCGAGCGATGTGATCGACGTGATGCCTGAAAACAACACCGCCTCGGATACGAACAAGCCGGGATCGCCCGTGGTCACCATCGCGAAGGTGAGTGTCGGCGGGGTCGGGCGGTTCGGCTTTGCCGGGGCGGCGGCGAATGCCAATGGCTTTCCCACCGATGGCAACTATGCGGTGGAGACGATCACGCCGGGAGTGGCCGTTGAGGGAGCATCGGTGCCGCTTGGCGCCGCCGATGTGGAGACCCGGATCGTCGAGACCATGCCGGCGGGCTGGGTGCTGAAGAGCGCCCGCTGCGAGGACCGAAGGGCGGCGGCGTCCGGCAATCTGGACGGCCCGGTGATCGGCACCGTCACCGACGGCAAGACGCTCGTCATCCCGGCCGGGAACGCCAGGGCCGGGGCCGACCTCCTCTGCACCTTCACCAACCGCTTTCAAGGCTTTGCCGTCGAGGGGCGGGTGATCCTCGACAATGGCTGGGGCGGCGGCACGGCGCATGATGGCGGGCAGAACGGGGCGGAAGAGGGGCATGGCACCGTCCTTCTGCGCCTGACCGATTGCGCCGGAAGCGAATATGCGAGGGGCGAGAGCGACGGGGCGGGGCAGTTCTCGCTCAGCCTTGCGAAAGCGCCCGTTGGTACGCCGGTCTGCCTCGAGCGTGGCGAGATCGCCGGCCATCTTCCGGTCAGCCTCCATGCGGGCGATACCGGCGGCGCCTCGCTGCAGGCAGACAAGTACGACGCACTGCGCTTCACGCCGGCGGCGAACACCAATTACCAGGGCGTCGTCTTCGGCCTGATCGCCCAGCCCAGACTTGCCACCGACAGCCGCGCGATCGTGGCACCGGGCGGCGCCACCCTCCTGCCGCACCGCTACACCGCGACCACCGCGGGGGATGTCACCTTCCAGATCAGCGGCGCGACGGGAACACCCGATGCGGCGCTGTTCTCCACCACCATCTATCGCGATGCGGATTGTTCCGGCAGCCTGGATAGCGGGGAAGAGCCGGTGCCGGCGCAAACCGCAGTCGCCGCCGGCGACGTGATCTGCCTTTTCGTGCGGGTGCAGGCGAGCGAGCGCGCGCCGAAGGGCGGCACGCTCGACTACACGCTGTCGGCGACGACGGCCCTTTCCGGCACGAGCACAAGCCTTCTGGCAGCCGCTAACCGGGACATAGTCACGGTCGGGACCGGCGGCACGGTCACGGTCTCGAAAAAGGTGCGCAACGAGACGCGGAACGGCCCCTATGGGATGACGAGCACCGGTGCGCCGGGCGACGTGCTGGAATATTCCATCATCTTCAGCAATCCGTCGGCTGGCTTGGTGAGCGACGTTAGGGTGCATGACGAGACGCCGGACTACACGACGCTTCACGAGCCGCTGCAGGTGATCAAAAACCCTTCTGAACTCGACTGCCAGCCGGCCCTGCCGACGGCTAGCGGAGCGGCCGGTTACAAGGGGCCGCTGCGCTGGGACTGCACCGGCACCATGTCACCCGGCGCAAAGGGCGTGGTCTCGTTTAAGGTCAAGATCGATCAGTAGGAGAGGGTGGGCCCAATCAGGGATGGGCGTGCTGATAGTGAGGGTGACCGGGACTGCGTCCATAGGAATCGGTGTAGCCGCTGCTTCCGGCAGCGGCTTGCGCACCGATGAAGTAGCCGGAGACCCCGCCGAAGACCAAACCCGCCAATAGGGCCATCCAAACCCATTGAATATGCGTCCCGCCTGTCGGGCGCGGCGCTCCCTGCGGCTTTCTCTCTGTTTTCTTGCGTGGCATCTGAATTCCCCGACTCGGCCCCTTCAAATCATTACCCGCCGAAGGCGAGGTGTAAAGGCGTGAGCGCTAGATGCGCCCGATCAACCGGCGCATGCGGTTGCGCAGAATGCGCAGCACGTTCCGCGTTTCGCGGTGGAAATGGATTTGTCCTGCTGCTTGATGAGCGAGCCGTTCCGTCCCGGGCGTAAGCCCCACGACAAAGGTGCCGATCGCCTGCCGCTCGCTCCAGAGCCTGCTCATGACCGGATGATCCGGAACGGCACAGGAATCGGTGGCGATGATGTTCGGATCGTCCAGGTGAGCTTTCGTCACCTCGATCATGAGTAGCGTGCCTGGCGAAAAGCCCGCGTAATTCTCGTCATAAGCCGTCTTCCAGGTGTAGGCCATTCCCGCTTCCACGAAGACCACCAGGCTCGCAAGGGCGTGGTTGTTGAGCACCAGCGTGTGGATCCGGCAGAGATCGCGTTCGGCGAGCAGATGCACAGCCTCCCGGGCGAAGGCCGCGCGATAGCGGTCGACCACCATCGCGGTCCGATCGCGTCCTTTCCAGCCAGCGGCCTCCAAGGTCAGGAATGTCTCGATGGCGGGGCGGATCTCGTCGGGCTGCCTAGCGACACGGTGCTCCAGCCGGCCGAGATCGGCGAGACGGCGCTTCAGGCGGCGGAACTCGCGATAATGGTGGGAACGCAGGCTCTGCCGCAGATAGGCATCCCCATCGACGCCGCTTTCGAGGAAGGGGCGTTCGACCTGGCTTGCCACGATCAAAGGCAGGTTGCGCGTCTCCGCCACCGAACGCAGCGCGGCGGCGAAGGGCCCGTCCAGGCGCGTCTCGGGAAAGACGAAGATCTTCGGGAGGCCGAGATGTGGACGCGCCAGCATCGCGAAGAAATCCTCGATCACGCCAACCGGATCGTCGCCATCAACCAGCGGCGTGCCGAGGGGGCCGAATGGGTGCGCCCAGGCCCGCATGACTGCGGCGCCGAGCGGGATGGCCGGCTTTTCGATCGAGAAAGGCACAAGGAGACGTAACCTGCTCTTCTCCTCGGTTCCGTCGCGGATTACCGCCAGGCGTATCTCTCTGTCCTCCAGCCGCGGCATGGCGGGAGCAAGGAAGCGGGGATTGAAGAAGACATTCGGCTCGATCGCGCGTGCCGCGAGATAGTCGAGTTCCTCCACCAGTTCGAAGCCGGCGGAAGCCGCATAAACGGCCATGCGGCGCAGTGGCCGCCTTGAAGAGAAGAGTTCAATGTCGGCGCGTTCGGGACCTGCCGCCACTCCGGCGAGGTCGCTTATCAACGCTCCGGCGGCGCTGCCGCCGGTTTCTTCCAACAAGGGAGTCGATGCCATCAGCGCGTCTCCTTAGGCGCCGGCAGAAGCGCCACCATGAGGATGCCAAGTTTACGCCAGACCGTAAAAGCCAGTAGCGTCGCCTCCAGAACCAGGGAGACCGACGTGGCTATCGCCACGCCCCATAGGCCCAGGGAAGGTATCAATAAAAAACTGAGTGCAATGTTGGCGGCAAGCGTGAAGCCATAGATCGCAACACTGCTCCTCTCATGGCCGCTCATGGTGAGCAGGCTTTCGGCAGGGCCAACGGTCGCGCGCAGGATCACGGCTGCCACCAGCGGGAAGAGGAGCGGATAGCCGGCCGCGAAACCGGGACCGAACAGCATCAGGATGGGTTTGCCGAGCAGGAGGACGATAAAACCCATCACGGTTGCCGGAATGAAGGTCCAGTACGCTGTTTCGCGGGCAAAGCGTGCGAGGCCAGCCATGTCGCCGCTATGCAGGAAGGCGGAATAGCGCTGAATGGCGCCGGTTCGCACGGCATAGTAGACGAAATGCACGAGGGCCAGCGCCTTCGTCGTGGCGAAATAGACCGCCACATCCGTCGGCTGCATGAAATGACCGACCAGGAGAACGTCGGCATTGGTAAGCAGATAATAGAAGCCGTTGGAAAGGAAGATCGGCACCGACACCATCAGCCATGAGCGCAGGCGGAAGACGGGTTTTACCGACCTCAACGGATTTTCCGTTTTCACGGCAACATAGGCGATCTGCAGGATCGTCGTGAGGTAAGTGGCGAGGATAGCCGCCAGCACGGCAGCGGTGGCGTTGGGGGAAATTCCGCCTACATGTAGTCCCCAAAGGAAGAGGAGGATCAGCAGGGGCCGTATGAGGAAGCTCGGTATCATCGACCACAGCGGCCAGGCATAGGCTCTGGCCGTGCCTTGGAGCAGGTCTCCGACCGCGATCATCGGCAGGCAGACCAGCCCCAAATAGAAGGGAAGCACGTAATAGCTCTGGATGCTCTCCTCGAAGAGCCAGATGCCGAGGGCGCCTGCGAGCGCAATGATGGTGGATGCTGCAAGCACCACGCGCCAGCTCGCCACCAGCACGCCGCGCAATTCTCCGGGGCTCTTCTTAGCTTCGTATTCTGGCACGAAACGGATCACGCTGGTCTGAAAACCGAGGCATGCCGTATTGCCAAGGATGATCATGGTTACCCAGACAAGCACGAAGATGCCATATTCGAACCCGCCCATATAACGGGCAAGCAACACCTGGCTGACAAAGGCTATTACGGCGTTGACGACCCTCAGCGCGAAAGCGATGAGCGACATCCTCCCCGCCGCGCCCCGCGCGTCCGGTGCAAAGATGATCGCGTCGAGTCGGTCGGCCCAGGGGCGCGCGCGAACCGCAAGCCGCCCCGGCAGGAGACGTTCAGCCGCTGCCGCCGCCGAAAACCGCACTGGAGCCCCCTTCCTTCAGATCCGGAGGCCTAGTTAGCCGGAGAGTCTTTAAGAGCTGGTTGAAGACGCCTTTTCCTGCCCCTTCGGACGATTCGGGATCGCGTCTGGGGGCGGTGCAGGCGGCGTTCTACACGAAATCCCGCGCATCAGGCGGTACGTTTATTGCGTGCCGACTACGGAAACAGGAAGCTCCGCGATCGCGGACAATGCTGGAGATTCAGGCAGGTAACCCAGGGGCAGGCCCCTGGGATGACGAAGCGAGGAAGTATTCGCGGATCCGCAGACTTCGCGGTTAAGCGAACGCGCCGTGGCAGTGCTTGTATTTCTTGCCGGAACCGCAGGGGCAGAGTTCGTTGCGGCCCACCTTGCCCCAGGTGGTTGGGTCGTTCGGATCCCGTTCTTCTGCCGGAACGATGCGCGCATCGGCCCGCGCGAGCGTCATCGTGTCGCCATTCGCGAACTCGTCCTCGCCGGTTGTCGGATCGAGGTGGTGGGCCTGCATCGTGGCTGGAGGGGTGGGTGGTGGCGGCGCGGCTTGCTCGCGCACCAGTTCGACGCGCATGAGCTGTGCCGTGACGGCCTGGCGGAGATTGCCAAGCATGGCCTGGAAGAGCTCGAACGCTTCCGATTTGTACTCGTTCAGCGGATCGCGCTGGGCATAGCCGCGGAAGCCGATCACGGAGCGAAGGTGGTCGAGATTGACCAGATGTTCGCGCCAGAGATGGTCCAGCGTCTGAAGCACGATGGACTTTTCCACATAAGCCATGATGTCCGGGCCGAAGCGTTCGGCACGCTCGGCAGCGGCCTTGTTCGCAGCCTCGGTGAGGCGCTCGCGGATATTGTCCTCCGCGATGCCTTCTTCCTTCACCCACTCCTCGATCGGCAGGTCGAGGTTCAGATATTGGAGCACGCCTTCCTTGAGACCCTGAGCGTCCCACTGCTCGGCATAGGCGTTTTCCGGGATGTGGCGATTCACCAGATCGTCGATGACGTCCTGGCGCATCTCGGCGACGGTTTCGGAGAGATGCTCCCCGTCCATCAGCTCAAGGCGCTGGTCGAACACGACCTTGCGTTGGTCGTTCATCACATCGTCGTATTTGAGCAGGTTCTTGCGGATGTCGAAGTTGCGCGCCTCGACCTTTTTCTGCGCCTTCTCGAGAGCCTTATTGATCCAGGGATGGACGATCGCCTCGTCCTCCTTCAGCCCCAGCTTCTGCAGCATGCCGTCCATGCGGTCGGAGCCGAAGATGCGCATCAGGTCATCCTGAAGCGACAGATAGAATTTCGAGCGGCCGGGGTCGCCCTGACGGCCGGAACGGCCGCGCAACTGGTTGTCGATGCGGCGGCTTTCGTGACGTTCGGTGGCGAGCACGTAGAGACCGCCGGCGGCAAGCGCCTTCTCCTTCAGCCGTTGTACGTCCTCGCGGATCGCCTTCTCCTTCGCCTCGCGCTCCGGACCGGCTGGCATGTCGCCAAGTTCTTCCGCGATTCGCATGTCGGCATTGCCGCCAAGCTGGATGTCCGTGCCGCGTCCGGCCATGTTGGTGGCGATGGTGATGGCGCCGGGCTTACCAGCCTGGGAAACGATATAGGCCTCGCGCTCATGGTGGCGGGCGTTCAGGATTTCGAAATCCTTCAAGCCTTCCTTGCGGAGACGCTCAGCCAGATATTCGGACTTCTCGATGGACGTGGTACCGACCAGGATGGGCTGGCCTTTGGCGCGCGCTTCTTTGATCTCGCGCACGATGGCCCGGTACTTCTCCTCGACCGTGCGATAGACCTCGTCGTCCTCGTCAATACGGCTCACCGGCAAGTTGGTGGGAATCTCGATCACGTCGAGACCGTAAATATTGCCGAATTCCTCCGCTTCCGTGGCCGCCGTGCCGGTCATGCCGGCCAGCTTGCTGTACATGCGGAAATAATTCTGGAAGGTGATGGAGGCGAGCGTCTGGTTCTCCGGCTGGATCTTGACGTGCTCCTTGGCTTCGAGCGCCTGATGCAGCCCTTCGGAATAGCGCCGGCCGGGCATCATGCGTCCGGTGAACTCGTCGATGATGACGACCTCATCGTCGCGCACGATATAGTCCTTGTCGCGCTGAAACAGCTTGTGCGCCTTCAGCGCATTGTTGAGGTGGTGCACGATGGCGACGTTCTCGACGTCGTAAAGCGATTCGCCCTTGAAGAGATTCGCCTCGCGCAGGAGGTTTTCCACCTTCTCCGTGCCTTCCTCGGTGAAGGTAGCCGTCCGCTGCTTCTCGTCGACCTCGTAGTCGGATGGATCGAGCTTCAGGATGAAAGCGTCGATGGTGTTATAAAGCTCGGAGCGGTCGTCCAGCGGGCCCGAAATGATCAGCGGCGTGCGCGCTTCGTCGATCAGGATCGAGTCCACCTCGTCGACGATGGCATAGGCATGCCCGCGCTGCACCATCTGTGCGCGCTCGTATTTCATATTGTCGCGCAGGTAATCGAAGCCGAGCTCGTTATTGGTGGCATAGGTAACGTCGCAGGCATAGGCGGCGCGGCGTTCCTCGTCCGAAAGGCCGTGAACGATGACGCCCGTCGTAAGACCGAGGAAGCCGTAGACCCGACCCATCCAGGCGGCGTCGCGCTTGGCGAGATAGTCGTTGACCGTCACGACGTGGACGCCTTTGCCGGCGAGCGCATTGAGATAAGTTGGAAGGGTGGCGACAAGTGTCTTGCCTTCGCCAGTCTTCATCTCGGCGATTGCGCCCTGATGAAGCACCATGCCGCCGATCAGCTGCACGTCGAAAGGGCGGAGGCCCAGCACCCGGCGGGCCGCTTCGCGCACGACGGCGAAGGCCGGCACCAGAATATCATCCAGCGATGCGCCATCGGCGAGCTGCTTGCGGAACTCCTCGGTCTTTCCCCGCAGCGCTTCATCCGAAAGCGCCTGCATTTCCTTTTCAAGGGCGCCGATGGCCTCAACACGGGGCCTTAGACCCTTTACGCGACGTTCGTGCGACGATCCGAAAATCTTGCGGGCAAGTCCGCCGAGACTGACCATCCTATGGTCCTTTCACTTTGCGATATGCCGGCTACTCACCGGCTCGTTCCGCCAGTCGGCCAACGGGGGCAGCCAGCATTTCCGAGGCACCCGGACGCTTCTGGCGAATGCTTCTGGACGCTGGATCGAAGGAGAGATAAGAGGGGTCAACCCTTATGTCAACTTTGCCGGGAAGGCCCTTTCGACCGCACAAATCCGCCACATCGTGTGGTTATTGGATTATTAACGGCCCGCGTAGTTGGCCATTTGAAGACATCATCCCACCGGAGACACACAATGTATGAATCCCTTCGCCGCAATCTGATCGCGCGGGCCGGCGCTGTCGCGATTCTCGCAGGGCTCGGCGCCCTTCCGGCCGTCGCTCAGGAAAATCCCGTGGTGGCGACGATCAATGGCCAGCAGGTGACACAAGCCGACCTCGACCTTGCTGCTCGAGAGCTTGGGCCGCAATTCGGCCAGATGTCGGAGGAACAGCGCCGTGCGGCCGCCCTTTCGGCCATCATCGACGTGCGCCTGTTCGCCGCCGAGGCGCAGAAGGAAGGGATCGACAAGAATGAGGACTTCCAGCGGCGCGCTGAATTCTTGCGGGAGAGGGCGTTGCACAGCGCCTATATCGACGAAAATGTGGTGAAGCCGATCACGGACGAGGAAGTTCGTGCACGGTATGACGAGGAAGTGGCGAAAATCCCGCAGCAGGAAGAAGTGCACGCCCGCCACATTCTTGTGGAGAACGAGCAGGAAGCCAAGGACATCATCAAGCAGCTCGACGAGGGCGGCGACTTTGTTGAGATTGCCAAGGAGAAGTCCAAGGACGGCGCGGCCGCGAATGGCGGCGACCTCGGATATTTCACGGCTGGCGCGATGGTTCCCGAATTCAGCCAGGCGGCCTTCGCCATGGAGCCCGGATCCCATTCCAAGGAGCCGGTGAAGACCCAGTTCGGCTGGCATGTGATCAAGGTCGAAGACAAGCGCATGCAGCCGCCGCCGGCCTTCGAGCAGGTGCAGGATCAGATCCGTTCGCTGATCATCCGCGACAAGTACATGGATAAGCTTGCGTCGCTGCGGGAAGAAGCTGAGCTTGAAATCCCGAACGCAGAGCTCAAGAACGCGGTCGATGGCCTGCTGCGCCAGCAACTCGGGCAAAATGAGGAAGAGCCCGCCGCTGAGGCTCCGGCCGCAGGCGAGGCTCCCGTGGAAGGAGAGACCCCGGCGGAAGGGGAAGCTCCAGCAGAAGCTGAGCAGCAGGAAGCGCCGGCTCAGTAAATCCTTCGTCGTTCCAGAAAAAGCCGTGGAAGGTCTGCTTCCGCGGCTTTTTTATTATCTTGTGGATTGGGAGACGAGCTGGACCAGCTGTTTCAGCTTGCGTCAGCCACAGGCTTCGGGCACACGAAGGCGCATCGAATCCTGCGCATTTTTCCGGAATCGCCCATGTCCTCAGTCGTCTCGCCGCTCGCGCCGAAACGTTATCCCCAGATGCCCGAAGTGGAAGGCGTGCGGATCGCCGCCGCCGAAGCCGGCATCAAATATAAGAACCGCAAGGACCTGATGGTCATGGTCTTTGATGAGGGCACTGCCGCGGCGGGTGTCTTCACTCGCTCCAAATGCCCCTCGGCGGCCGTCGAATTCTGCCGCAATAACCTGCCCGGCGGAAAGGCGCGCATCCTGGTCGTCAATTCCGGCAATGCCAATGCGTTCACCGGAAAGAAGGGCCGCGAGACCACAGCGATGACGGCGAAGGCGGCGGCAAAGGCCGCCGGTGCGGGCGAGGACGAGGTGTTCCTGGCTTCCACCGGCGTCATCGGCGAACCCCTCGACGCGGGGAAGTTCTCGCATCTCCTGGCTGACCTCGTGAAGCGTGCGGAACCCAGCGCCTGGCAAGAGGCTGCCCACGCCATCATGACCACGGATACTTATCCGAAATTCGTGACGGCGACGGCGAGGCTCGGCGAGGCGGAGGTGGTGATCAATGGGATTGCCAAGGGCGCGGGAATGATCGCGCCGGACATGGCCACGATGCTTTCTTTCGTCGCGACCGACGCCCCGATCGCGGCGCCGGTGCTGCAGGACCTGCTTTCGAAAGCGACAGCGAAAACCTTCAACGCGGTGACCGTCGACAGCGATACCTCGACAAGCGATACGCTGATGCTCTTTGCTACGGGCGCTGCCGCCAAGCGTGGCGCGCCTCGGATCACCGAATCAACCGACCCGCGACTGCAGGGCTTCCGCCGAGCGCTTGGCAAACTCCTGAAGACATTGGCGCTGCAGGTGGTGCGCGACGGCGAAGGCGCCCGCAAGCAGGTGGAAGTGACGGTAACGGGCGCGAAATCGGCGCGCTCGGCCAAGCGGATCGCCCTTTCGATCGCCAATTCACCCCTGGTGAAGACCGCGGTTGCGGGCGAGGATGCCAATTGGGGCCGTATCGTCATGGCGGTCGGCAAAGCCGGCGAACCGGCTGAACGCGATCTGATTTCCATATGGTTCGGCAAGAACCGCGTGGCTCATGAGGGCGAGCGGGACCCGGGCTATTCCGAGGAGGAGGTCTCGGCCTATATGAAAAAAGACGAGATCGATATACGGGTCGATCTCGGATTGGGACGCGGCAAGGCCACGGTCTGGACCTGCGATCTCACCAAGGAGTATGTCGCGATCAATGGCGACTATAGGAGCTGAGTGAGCGGAAGCGTGGATAAGAAAGCGGTCGAACGGCTGGCAATGATCCGCCGTTTCGAAGCGGCGGGTTTTCGCGCCTGGCCGGCGACCTCGGTACAATATGACGGTACCTGGGCGGTGAGGCTGACGGCGAGCCATCCGGCGAAGCGCCTGAATTCGGTCAATCCGCTCGATCCCAGCGACGACCGGCGTCTGGAGCACCGCATCGAGCGTGCGGCCAGACGGTTCAAGGCTTTTGGCCGGCCGCTCACATTTCGCATTTCTCCGCTGGCGGCGCCTGCGATCGGTCAACACCTGGACGCCGAGGGATGGACGGTCTTCGGCCAGTCCAAGGTCATGCGGCTCCGCCTCAATGAGGCGGTTGTCGAAAACGCGGTGGACCAGATCCCGCTCAAGGACTTGAACCGCTTCGTGTCAGCCGCATTCGAAGTGCACGCCTACGAAGCCGACTTGCGGCCCGGATTCACCGAGGTTGTCAGCCTCATCAAAGCCGAAGCGGGCCTCTTCATCCTCGAGCAGGACGACGTGCCGGTCTCAACGGCCATCTGCGTGCATGACGGTGCGCTTGCGGGTCTGTTCGAAGTAGCCACCGTCAGTGAAAGGCGAGGACGGGGCTTCGGGCGGCGAATGCTGCTTTCGGCGCTCAAATGGGCTTCCAGCCGCGGAGCCCGCGTTGCTTGGCTCCAGGTCGAGGAAAACAACGAATCAGCCCTGGCGCTTTACCGTTCGCTCGGCTTCGAAGAGGTGTACCAGTACCATTATCGCCGACCGGGACGGGAAGGCTAAACTGTGGAAAACTCGGAAAAACCGATCTTGCTCGTCGCGGCCTGCGCGCTGATCGACGCCGATGGGCGGATCCTTCTGGCGCAACGACCGGAAGGCAAATCCATGGCCGGTCTTTGGGAGTTTCCCGGCGGGAAGGTCGAGGCGGGCGAAACGCCTGAAGAGACGCTCATACGCGAGCTTCACGAGGAACTCGGCATCGAAACGAAGGTGGAATGCCTGGCCCCGCTGACCTTCGCAAGCCACTCCTATGAGCGTTTCCACCTGCTCATGCCGCTTTATGTCTGCCGGCGGTATCAGGGCACGCCCCGCTCCCGCGAGGGGCAGGCGTTGAAATGGGTTCGTCCGCGCAACCTGCGCGACTATGACATGCCGCCGGCCGACGAGCCGCTTATCCCATTTCTTATCGACCTTCTCTGAACGTTAAATCTTCCTTTAACGAAAGCTGACAATCTTACGCTGGGGGCGCATGACCAGCGGAGCTAAAGAACGATGCGCGTGGAGTTCGACGGGGGCTCTGTCAAAAAAGAAAAACTGGTGCGCCTCGGCATGGGCGTGGTCCGGGTAGCGCTGCTTTTCGGCTCGGCAGCGATAGCCTTGGCCATGATTCTGACGCCGCTTCTCGATCGGCGCACGCGAGACATGGCGGCCCATGGGATCGACCCGGTAGCGACCGGTTCCGTTCCGAATCGGGTTTTCACGATTCGTCCCCCACGGGCCATCTGCGTCGTGACGGAGGATGGCGCCGGGACCGGAACTGGGGAGTGCTGATGCGGCATACTCCCGTCAGGATTTCCTAATGCTTCTCCGCAAGCACGGCCAGACCAGGTTTGAAGCGCCCGCTGTGAGACATTTTCTGCGCAGCAGAGATGGCGCGACGGCGGTGGAATACGCCCTCATCGTCGGAATACTCGTGATCGCGATTTTGGCCGGTGCAGTCGAACTCGGCCGAGTTGCTGGCCAATCCTATGGAAACATAGCGGAAGATCTGGCTGAAATCGGGAGGTGACCCGGGTTTCTGCCTACGCAATCAGACCAGCGCAATCAGCGGACAATCCCGCTCCTGTGCGAGTGGCGCTGCCGTTTCTCCATCGTATCCGTAGGCATACGAACCGGATCAGTCCTTTTTCTCATCCGGCGACAATACCGATTTGAGGGATATCCGAGCGCTCCCCCGCCGGAGCGGTTTCTGCTGTGATTCGTGCGGGGCCCAACCGGAAAGCCAGACGATGTTGAACGTGGCGCGGATCCGCCCGTCGGGATCAGCGAAGCGTTCCTGGTAAATCTCTGCGGCGCGGAGAAAGAGCGAGCGCGTGGCGGGACGGCGGCTGCGCTCGCAGAGCGCATTGGCGGCACCCATGGCGCGCAGGTCCCGCATCAGGTCGAACATTGTTGAGTAGCGAACAGTAACGGTTTCCAGATCCGCCACCGGAAGCGCAAAACCGGCGCGCTGCAGGAGCGCGCCCACGTCACGAACATCGGCAAAGGGACTGACGCGAGGTGTCGCGCCGCCGGTAAGCTCGGCCTCCGCCTGTAGCAGGCTTTGCCGCAGTTCCTGTAGCGTGCCGGCGCCGGCAAGCGCAGCGAGAAAGAGGCCGTCCGGTTTGAGGGAACGGCGAATCTGCACAAGGAGGCCAGGAAGATCGTTCGCTTCGTGAAGCGTCAGGAGAGAAACGCAGAGATCGAGGCTTTCCGGCGGAAGCGGAACCGTCTCGGGTTGTGCAACAAGCCCTTCATACGGGCCTTCCAGAAAGTGCTCGTCCGATTCGACGCGCAGGATGCCGTCCGCCTTGCCGCTTTCCGCGATGACATCCGCGGCATCCCGCCTGAGGCAGAAGAGGGCTGCCGCGCGCGGAAAGCGACGCTCGACCGTTGCCAACCGGTCCGAGAGATCTTCCGCCGCGCGGCGCATCAGAAATCCGGCAGCTTCGTCACCATTGCGCAAGGCGCGCAGCTTGCGGTGGAGTGCGAGATGCGGGTCGAAAATCGGTTCCATCGGATCTTCTCTCGTCGTTGATGCGCAATCGCACGAAACTGCTATGCTGGCAAAGGTGGGTTGTTTCTTGGTGCGGGCAAGAATGGGGTTTCTCCGGCAGGCAGGAATCGCGATACGGGATTGGCCGGTACGGCTGCTCTTTCCGCCGGCCTGTCTTGGCTGCCGCAATCTCGTTACCGCACCGGGCACGCTGTGTGCCGCATGCTGGCCGGGCCTGCGCTTCATCGAACGGCCGTGGTGCCCAGTGATGGGCACACCTTTCCCTCACGATATGGGCGACGGGTTTCTGTCGGGCGAGGCGATCGCCAATCCGCCTCCTTTCGCACGGGCACGGTCCGCGGTTGCCTACCGGGGCGTTGCCGGGCGCATGGTGCAGGCGCTGAAATTTTCCGACCGCACCGATCTCGCGCCATGGATGGCGCGTTGGATGGTGCGGGCGGCCGTCGAACTCATTCCGGATGCTGATGTGGTGGTGCCCGTGCCTTTGCACCGCAGGCGGTTCTTCCACCGCCGCTTCAACCAGTCTGCCGAGCTTGCTCGTGCCTTCGCCAGGCTCACCGGTCTCGATTACCAGCCGACGGCTCTTCTGCGACGACGGGTCACGCGCCAGCAGGTCGGGCTTGGAGCCCGCGAGCGGCAGGAAAATGTGCGCGGCGCGTTCTACGTTCCGCCCGCGGGAGAGCGGATACTGAAAGGAAAGCGGGTCATCCTCATCGATGACGTCTTCACGACCGGAGCGACGGTCGCAGCGGCCACGAGGACGCTCAAACGGGCCGGCGTGCGGGAAGTCGATGTGCTTACCTTCGCCCGCGCGCTCAAGGAAGACTTTGCGTCCGAGGAAGCGATAATTATATAGGCGGCCAAACAATGCGGATGACGCTATGGCAGATGTGACGATCTATACCCGGATGGGCTGCGGTTATTGCGTAGCAGCCAAGCGGCTGCTCGAACGCAAGGGCATCCCGTATACCGAGCATGATGCCAGCTTCTCGCCCAAGTTGCGCCAGGAGATGATCGCGCGGGCGAACGGCCGCTCGACCTTTCCCCAGATCTTCATCGGCGATTTGCATGTGGGCGGTTCGGACGAGTTGCATGCATTAGAGCGCGAGCGCAGGCTCGACACGCTGTTGGAAGAACAAGGCATAGCGAGAGTTTCGCAATGACGGCGATCCGCGTTGCAGCATTGCAGATGCGCTCCGGCACGGAGCCCCAGGCAAACCTCGCCGCATTCGAGGCGCTGGTGCGCGAGGCCGCTGGGCAGGGCGCCAGATATGTACAGAGTCCGGAGATGACGGGCGTGCTCGTGCGCGGGCGCGAGGCGCTTCTCGAGCGCATCCGTCCGGCGGACGAAGACCCGCTTGTGCGGCGCGCGGCGGAGCTCGCGAAAGAGTTTTCCATTTTCGTCCATATCGGATCGACCGCCATTCCGCTCGATCGCGGCAAGGTAGCCAACAGGGCTTTCCTGTTCGGTCCCGACGGCGGCCTGATCACCACCTACGACAAGATCCACATGTTTGATGTCGATCTTGACAAAGGCGAGAGCTGGCGGGAATCGGCCACCTATAGCCCAGGCGGACGTGCTGTGGTGGCGGGGCTTCCATTCGCCCGGATGGGCCTTGCCGTCTGTTACGACCTCAGATTCCCGCAGCTGTTCCGCGCGCAAGCGCTTGCCGGGGCCGAGCTGCTCACCGTGCCGGCCGCCTTCACGCGGCAAACGGGTGAGGCGCACTGGCATGTGCTGACGCGTGCGCGGGCGATCGAAAACGGCGCATGGGTGATCGCGGCGGCGCAAGGAGGCCTGCATGAAGACGGGCGCGAGACATTCGGCCATTCCGTGATCATCGATCCATGGGGTCGTGTCGTCGCAGAAGCCGATCACGACGAGCCGGCCGTGGTGCTCGCGGATATCGATCCCGCAGCGGTGGCCGAGGCGCGGCGGAAGATCCCCAATCTGAAGAATGCCCGGGAATTTACCGTGGAGGAGGCTCTCTTCGAGGAGGTGGTGGCATGATCCGCTACGGCCTCATCTGCGATAACGATCACGAATTCGAAGCGTGGTTCCGCAGTGGCGAGGATTTTGAAGCACAGAAAAGCCGCAAGCTCGTTTCTTGTCCCGAATGCGGGTCACACGAGGTGCAGAAGGCATTGATGGCGCCGGCGGTCTCGACCAGCCGCAAAAAATCTCAGATCGCGCTTGCAATGAGCGAGGAGCAGAAGCGGGCGCTGGCCCAGCTGAAGGAGCTTTCGCAGAAGATCCGCGAAAATTCCGATTATGTCGGCGACAAGTTCGCGGAAGAGGCGCGCAAGATTCACTTCGGCGAAGCAGAGGCTCGTGGCATTTACGGCGAAGCGACGCCCGACGAGGTGAAGTCGCTTGCCGAGGACGGCGTCGATTTCATGCCCCTGCCGGTGTTTCCCGAGGACAGGAATTAAGATCTTCCTGTCCTCGCATTGTTCACTTCATGAAGGGGATGTTCAGATCATCGCCTCGGCTTTCGGCTTCTCGGCCAGGACCATATAGTTGACGTCCATGTCGCGTGCGCGCTGCCAGCGATCCGTGAGCGGGTTGTAGACGACGCCGGTGCGATCCCTGGTGATAAGGCCGGCATCGGACAGCGCCTTCTCGAGTTCCTCGGGCCGAACCAGCTTGCCGTATTGATGCGTGCCGCGCGGGAGCCAGCGCAGCACATATTCGGCACCGATGATGGCAAGGCCCAGCGCCTTAAGGGTGCGGTTGATGGTAGCGACGAACATTAGGCCGCCCGGCTTCAGCATTTCCGCACATTTTTCGATGAAGAGACCGACATCGGCCACATGCTCGACCACCTCCATATTAAGGATGATGTCGAACTTCTCACCCTGGTCGGCGAGCGCTTCGGCGGTTTCGGCGCGGTAGTCGATGGTGACGCCGCTTTCGGCGGCATGAAGCTTCGCCACCTCGATATTGGTCGCGGAGGCGTCGGCCCCCACCACCGCGGCGCCCAGCCGGGCCATGGGCTCGCAGAGAAGGCCGCCGCCACAGCCGATATCCAGGATGCGCAATCCCTCGAACGGCTTGGCGGCACGCGGGTCGCGGCCGAAATGGGCAGCGACATTGTCGCGGATATAGGCCAGGCGGACGGGATTGAACTTGTGCAGCGGGCGGAACTTGCCGTTGGGGTTCCACCATTCCTGGGCGAGGGCGGAAAAACGCTCCACTTCGCCGGCGTCGATTGTCGTGCGTCGGGCTTCTGGCATCACATTCGTCTCCTCTCGCGTCAGCATGAAGTCGGGCGGCAGCGGCTTCATGTCAAGTCTCGGCTTGCTTGCAGAATGCAACGCCTTTGGATATTGAGACCCCGCTGCCGGAGTGGCAGCTTCGAATTCAGACTTCCCGCAGGCTCGGCCTCGTAGCAGCAAAAGGCTTTTCGCAAGACCATGGCGCGCATCGTGATGAAATTCGGCGGTACGTCCGTCGCCGATCTCGACCGCATCCACAATGTGGCGCGCCATGTCAAACGCGAGGTGGATGCTGGGCACCAGGTAGCGGTGGTCGTCTCGGCCATGTCCGGCAAGACGAACGAGCTCGTCGGCTGGGTGCAGGGCATGCCGAAGGCATGCGGCGCCAGCTCGCCTCTTTACGATGCGCGGGAATATGATGCCGTCGTCGCTTCAGGCGAACAGGTGACGAGCGGTCTGCTCGCCATCGCGCTGCAGTCGATCGGCGTGGACGCGCGATCCTGGCAGGGCTGGCAGATTCCGATCCGCACAGACAATGCACATGGCGCCGCACGCATTGTCGACATCGACGGAAGCGAAATCGCAAAGCGCATGGAGCGCGGGCAGGTGGCCGTAGTCACCGGCTTCCAGGGCCTTGCGCCCGACAATCGCATCGCCACGCTCGGACGTGGCGGGTCGGACACGAGCGCGGTGGCGGTTGCCGCAGCGCTCAAGGCTGATCGCTGCGATATCTACACGGATGTCGACGGGGTCTACACGACCGATCCGCGCGTCGAGCCCAGGGCGCGGCGGCTGGCGAAGATCTCGTTCGAGGAAATGCTGGAGATGGCTTCCCTTGGCGCCAAGGTGCTGCAGGTGCGCTCGGTCGAGCTTGCCATGGTGCACAAGGTGAGGACCTTCGTAAGATCGTCATTCGAGGACCCGGACGCGCCGGGGATGGGCGATTTCGAAAATCCGCCCGGCACGCTCATTTGCGACGAGGAAGAAATCGTGGAACAGCAAGTCGTCACCGGCATCGCCTATGCCAAGGATGAGGCGCAGATCTCGCTGCGTCGGGTGGCCGACCGGCCAGGCGTCTCCGCCGGCCTTTTCGGTCCGCTCGCCGAGGCCAATATCAATGTCGATATGATCGTCCAGAACATTTCCGAGGACGGGTCCAAAACCGACATTACCTTCACCGTGCCCACCGGAGATGTGGAAAAGGCGCTGGCCGTGCTCAACAAGGCGCGGGAGAGCGTGGGCTTCGATGCCGTGCAATCCGAATCCGGGCTGGTGAAGGTCTCGGTGATCGGCATTGGCATGCGCAGCCATGCCGGCGTGGCGGCCACCGCCTTCAAGGCGCTCGCCGACAAAGGCATCAATATTCGTGCGATCACGACTTCGGAGATTAAAATTTCCATTCTGATCGACGGCCCCTATGCGGAATTGGCCGTGCGGACTTTGCATTCCGTCTACGGTCTGGATAAGCATTAGGACGAATGTCTTGAACCATGCTTCGCGCACTGCCACATGGGTGGCGCCCGCGAAGCTTTGGAGAAGGTCCGATGCGCGACACTGGCGGCGGCCCGCGTGTTCTCTTGAAGCGGCTGCGCGAATTGATGGCAGAGCCAGTCGAGCCGCAGCAGCGGCTCGATCGCATCGTGCGCGAGATCGCGCAGAACATGGTGGCGGAGGTCTGCTCCCTCTACGTCCTGCGGGCCGATTCGGTCCTTGAACTCTACGCCACGGAAGGCCTCAACCCGAACGCCGTTCACCTGGCGCAGCTTCGCCTGGGTCAAGGTCTTGTGGGCACCATCGCGGCAAGCGCCAGGCCGCTGAACCTTTCGGATGCGCAGAAACATCCCGCCTTCGCCTATCTCCCGGAGACGGGCGAAGAGATATACCACTCCTTCCTCGGCGTACCGGTCTTGAGAGCAGGGCGCACCCTCGGCGTGCTCGTCGTGCAGAACCGCACCATGCGGGTTTATCGCGAGGATGAGCTGGAGGCGCTGGAGACGGTTGCCATGGTTGTCGCGGAGATGATCGCGACGGGCGATCTCGCGCGGCTCACGCGACCGGGAATCGAGCTCGATCTGCGGCGCTCGGCGAGCTTCAAGGGCCTGCCGCTCAATGACGGCGTGGGTCTGGGCCATGTGGTTCTGCACGAGCCGCGCATCGTCGTTACCAATCTCTTCAACGAAGACAGCGATCGCGAGATGGAGCGGCTGGAGGAGGCACTCTCCTCGCTTCGAATTTCCATAGACGACATGCTGTCCCGGCGCGATGTGGCGTTCGAGGGCGAGCACCGGGCGGTGTTGGAAGCCTATCGCATGTTCGCCAACGATCGCGGATGGGTGCGGCGGCTGGAGGAGGCGGTGCGCAACGGCCTCACCGCGGAGGCTGCGGTCGAGAAGGTGCAGAGCGACATGCGCGCGCGCATGATGCACATGACCGATCCTTATCTGCGCGAGCGCATGAGCGATTTCGATGACCTCGCGAACCGTCTCTTGCGCCAGCTCATGGGTCGCGGTCCGGAAGCGCTCGCTGAAATCGTGCCGAAGGACGCGATCCTGGTCGCCCGCTCCATGGGAGCGGCGGAACTTCTCGATTACCCGCGCGAGCGCTTGCGTGGCCTGGTGCTCGAGGACGGCGCGCCGACAAGCCATATCGTGATCGTCGCGCGCGCAATCGGCCTGCCGACCGTCGGTCAGGTCAAGGGCGCCGTGGCGATGTCGGAAAATGGCGACTCGATCATCGTCGATGGCGAGGATGGGCAGGTTCATCTGCGTCCGCAGACGGATATCGAGACCGCCTATGCCGAGAAGGTGCGTTTTCGGGCCAGGCGGCAGCAGCTCTATCGAGAACTGCGCGACAAGCCCGCGATCACCAAGGATGGCGTCCCGATCGAGCTTCTCATGAATGCCGGGCTTGCGGTGGACCTGCCGCAGCTCGTGCAGGCGGGCGCGGACGGGATTGGCCTGTTCCGCACCGAGCTGCAGTTCATGGTCGTTTCCACCTTCCCCCGCGTCGAGGCGCAGGAGCAGCTATACCGTGAAGTGTTGGAAGCGGCCGGTGACAAGCCGGTGACCTTCCGCACGATCGATATCGGCGGCGACAAGGTGCTGCCATACTTCAAGAGCGCGCAGCAGGAGGAGAATCCCGCCTTAGGCTGGCGTGCGATCCGGCTGACGCTGGACAGGCCCGCGCTTTTGCGCACGCAGATCCGCGCGCTGCTCAAGGCGGCTGGTGGCCGCGAGCTCAAGCTCATGCTGCCCATGGTCACCGAGATCGATGAAATCAGGCAGGCGCGCGCTATCATCGACCGCGAGGTACGGCATCTTTCGCGTTTCGCCTATCTTCTGCCCACGAGCCTCAAGCTTGGCGCGATGATCGAGGTGCCGGCGCTTCTATGGCAGCTCGACGAGCTCATGCGGGCTGTGGACTTTGTTTCCGTAGGGTCGAACGACCTTTTCCAGTTCATCACTGCGACGGATCGCGGCAATACGCTGATCTCGGACCGTTTCGATCCGTTAGGCGTCCCCTTCCTCAGGGTGCTGAAGCAGATCGTGCAGGCCGGACAGGCGGTCAATACGCCTGTGACGCTTTGCGGAGAACTGGCGGGTCGGCCGATTTCCGCTATGGCGCTGCTCGGCATCGGCTACCGCTCCATATCCATGAATTCCGCTTCGATCGGCCCGGTGAAGGCAATGCTTTGCGAATTGCCTCTGCAAAAGCTGAGCGAGAGGCTGGATGCGGCTCTTGTCAATCATCGCGGGAAAACCGATATCCGCGCCGAGCTGAAGCAGTTTGCCAGCGAGCATGATATTCCAATCTGACAACAACCAAGGCGATCGATGGCAGAGCTGCCGCGCGAACGGATGGACCAGGTTTTAAAGCGTTTCGAGCTGATCGAAACACAGATGGCGGCTGGTCCCTCGCCTGAGGCCTATGTGAAACTTGCTTCCGAATACGCGGAACTGCAGGAAGTGGCCGCCAGCGTCCGGGCTCTGCGGAAGGCCGAGGCCGAATTGGAAGATCTCGTTGCTATGCTGGCCGACAAGGGCATCGATCGCGAGATGCGCGAGCTTGCCGAGGCCGATCGGGAAGAGGTGGAAGACCGCGTCGAAGACCTGAAGCAGAAACTTCAGGTCCTCCTGCTTCCTAAGGACGAAGCCGACGAGAAGAACGCCATCCTCGAAATCCGTGCCGGAACGGGGGGTGATGAAGCAGCCCTCTTCGCCGGCGATCTCTTTCGCATGTATGAGCGTTATGCCGGCGAACATGGCTGGCGCGTCGAAGTGGTTTCCGCAAGCGAAGGCGAGGCGGGCGGCTACAAGGAAATCATCGCCACCGTATCGGGACGCGGGGTGTTTTCCCGGCTGAAGTTCGAATCCGGCGTGCACCGCGTGCAACGCGTGCCGGCAACCGAGGCGCAAGGCCGTATCCACACCTCGGCTGCAACCGTCGCCGTGTTGCCGGAGGCAGAAGAGATCGACATCGATATCAAGCCGGAAGACATCCGCATCGATACGATGCGCGCCTCGGGCGCGGGCGGGCAGCACGTCAACACGACCGATTCGGCGGTGCGCATCACGCATATCCCGACAGGGATCGTCGTGGTTCAGGCGGAGAAGTCGCAACACCAGAACCGGGCACGCGCGATGCAGATCCTGCGGGCGCGGTTGTTCGACGCCGAGCGGACAAGGGCAGCGAACGAGCGCTCGGAAACACGTCGGCTGCAGGTCGGTACAGGCGACCGATCGGAGCGCATCCGCACCTACAACTTTCCTCAAGGGCGCGTCACGGACCACAGGATCAACCTGACGCTCTACAAGCTCGATCGCGTCATGGAGGGTGAGCTGGACGACATCATCGACGCGCTCATCGCCGACCATCAGTCGAAGCTGCTTGCCGCGGAAAGCGCGGAGGGCTGATATGCCTCCGGTTACGCTCGCTGCCTTGTTGCGGGATAGTCGGCAGCGGCTCGCCAAGGCAGGAGTCGACGATCCGGGTTTCGAAGCGCGGCTGATCGTCGAGCATTTTTCGGACACGACGCAGACAAAGGCGATCACGCATCCGGATTGCCAGGTAGAGGCTCAGGTCACAAAGCAAGTGGCAGAAGCCATCGAGCGAAGGTTTGCCGGCGAACCGCTCTACCGCATTTTGGGTTATCGCGAATTCTACGGATTGAAGCTCACGCTTTCTCCCGAAACGCTCGAGCCGCGGCCCGACACGGAAACCTTGGTAGATCTGGTGCTTCCCGAGGTGCAGCGGATTGCGGGTGCGAACGGACATTGCCGCATCCTTGATCTCGGCACTGGGACGGGGGCCATCGCGCTGGCACTCCTGAGCGTCGTGCCCCAGGCGGAAGCGGTCGGCACGGATATTTCCGACGATGCCCTTGAAACGGCGCGCCGCAATGCCGACATAAACTTCGTATCGGAGCGGTTCACCGCCCTGAAATCGAACTGGTTCCAGAATGTTGACGGCCAGTTCGACGTGATCGTCTCCAACCCGCCTTACATTCCCACGGCTGAACTGGAGACCTTGCCGCGCGAGGTGCGTGAGCATGACCCAAGGGTCGCGCTCGATGGCGGGCCGGATGGGGTTGCGCCCTACAGGCTGATCGCCGCACAAGCGCAGGAACGATTGACGAGGGAGGGCCTCATCGCCGTGGAAACGGGTTACGACCAGAAGGCTGCCGTGGCTGCCATCTTTGCCGACGAAGGTTATGCGGCTTTGAAGGCCGCGCGCGATCTGGGTGGCCGTGACCGGGCGATGCTTTTTGCCTTCCGGCCCGAAAGCTGAGATGCGGAAAAAACGCTTGGCAAAATTGCGGAATGCCGCTAGGTTCGCGCCTGCCGATGAGACGAAGCAGGCAGCGCCGTTTTCGATTCGGTTCCCGCGGATTGACTGCTTTAGCGCGTTTTCAACGCATATGCTTCGTGCGGGGATCATCGAGCAAGTGGAACGAAGAAGCGGATAATGGCTTGCGGCCGCCTTGGATGCGGCAGACCGCCAGGGGGTGATTTGAGGAAAAAGGCCTCTGCGCAATTTCCTCCGCCGATCAACACTCGAATAATCGAATGGTTGTCTCAAAAAAGAGAATGGAATGAGGCCACAACAGCAGAACAGGCGCATGCGCGGACGCGGGAACAACCGGAAGGGGCCCAATCCGCTCACCCGCAGCTATGAAAGCAACGGCCCGGATGTGAAAATCCGCGGTACGGCGCAGCAGATCGCCGAGAAATACGCCACCCTCGCCAGGGACGCCCAAAGCTCGGGGGATCGGGTGATGGCGGAGAATTACCTGCAGCATGCCGAGCACTACAATCGGCTCATCGCCGCGGCGATGGCGCAGATACAGCCCCAGCAGACCATGCGCGATATGCGCGACGACGAGCTGGAAGATATCGACGAGCGCGAGGAGCAGGAAAGCCAGGGCGTGCCGAATGGCAATGGCCGGGCTGCTGCCGGTTCGGCGGTGAATGACGGATCGGGGCCGCAGCCGGTGATCGAAGGCGTTCCTGCCGAGGTCGCCCTCAATCGTGAGATGAACGGTGCAAGCGGACGCGGCCGGCCAAACGGACGCGGCCCGGGCGGAAATGGCGCCCACCGGGTTGCCAAGGAGCAGACCGCGGGCGAGCAGTCAGAAAAGGCAGAGGCGGTTTCGGCCGTCGAAGCGCCGGCGGTTGTGGAAGTTCCAGTCGCGGAAGCAGCTCCTGCAGCTACGGAAGCCGCGGCAGAGGAAACTCCGGCAGCCAAGCCCAAGCGCACCCGTCGCCCGCGCGCCAAGAAGACCGATGAGGCCGCCGAGGCTGCGCCGTCGGAAGAGGCTGCCGCGCAAGGCTGAGCCTTCGTCAAAGAAGTTCAGGACGCGATTGAAACGGCGGGCGTTTGCTCGCCGTTTTGTGTTTTGTGGGTGATCTTGAGACCCTGCAGAATTATTCCCATATTTCCGTGAGTTGGACCTGCCGCTAGGCGCTGAAATCGATCAGTGTTCATGGGGGTCCGTCACATTAGCCTGCTCAACGCCGCTAAGCGGGTCGGCACGGAGATGGAGACGCGAATGAATGTAGAGAAATATTCCGAGCGGGTGCGCGGTTTTATCCAAGCCGCCCAATCACTCGCCCTATCAAGAGACAATCAGCAGTTCACGCCGGAGCATATCCTGAAGGTGCTGGTCGATGACGAGGAAGGCCTTGCGGCCAATCTCATCGAGCGCGCCGGCGGCAATATACGCGATGTCAAGCTTGGCGTTGATGCAGCGCTGGATGCTCTGCCACGCGTCGAAGGCGGCAATGGCCAGCTCTATATGGCGCAGCCGCTTGCAAAGGTTTTCTCCACTGCCGAAGAACTCGCGAAGAAGGCGGGCGACAGTTTCGTCACGGTCGAGCGACTGCTGACGGCGCTTGCCATGGAGAAGTCCGCCAAGAGCGCGGACATCCTTGCGAAGGGCGGCGTGACGCCGACGGCGCTCAATCAGGTCATCAACGAAATCCGCAAGGGCCGCACCGCCGACTCGGCGAGCGCGGAGCAGGGTTATGATGCGCTGAAGAAATATGCGCGGGATCTCACCGCCGAGGCGCGCGCAGGCAAGCTTGATCCGGTGATCGGCCGCGACGACGAGATCCGCCGCACGATCCAGGTCCTTTCCCGGCGCACGAAGAACAATCCGGTGCTGATCGGCGAGCCGGGCGTGGGCAAGACCGCTATCGCGGAAGGGCTTGCACAGCGCATCGTGAGCGGCGACGTGCCCGAATCGCTCAAAGACAAGCAACTCATGGCGCTCGACATGGGTGCGCTGATCGCCGGCGCGAAATATCGCGGCGAGTTCGAGGAGCGGCTGAAGGCGGTTCTGTCGGAGATCCAGGCCGCTGCGGGCGGCATCATCCTCTTCATCGACGAGATGCACACGCTCGTCGGCGCGGGAAAGGCGGACGGCGCGATGGATGCGTCCAACCTGCTGAAGCCGGCGCTGGCGCGCGGCGAGCTTCATTGCGTGGGTGCCACGACGCTGGATGAGTACCGCAAATATGTGGAGAAGGACCCGGCGCTCGCCCGCCGTTTCCAGCCAGTCTATGTGCATGAGCCCACGGTCGAGGATACCGTGTCGGTTCTGCGTGGGTTGAAGGAAAAATACGAGCAGCACCACAAGGTGCGCGTCTCCGACTCGGCTCTTGTCGCGGCGGCCAATCTGTCCAACCGCTACATCACAGACCGCTTCCTGCCCGACAAAGCGATCGACCTGGTGGACGAGGCGGCTTCGCGGCTTCGCATGCAGGTGGATTCAAAGCCGGAAGAGCTGGACGAGGTCGACCGGCGCATTATGCAGCTTAAGATCGAGCGAGAGGCTCTGCGCGCCGAGAAGGACGACGCTTCGAAGGATCGGCTGGAGAAGCTGGAGAAGGAGCTTGCCGGACTTGAGGAAGAGTCCGCGCGAATCACCAGCGCTTGGAAAGCGGAGAAGGACAAGCTCGGTCTTGCGGCTGATTTGAAACGTCAGCTTGACGAGGCGCGCAACGAGCTTGCTATCGCGCAGCGCAAGGGCGAGTTCCAGCGTGCCGGCGAGCTTGCCTATGGCCGCATTCCCGAGCTGGAAAAGAAGCTGCAGGAGGCAGAAGCCACCACCGAAGGCGGACGCAGCATGGTCGAGGAGACCGTGACGCCCGACCATGTGGCGCACATCGTCTCGCGCTGGACGGGCATTCCGGTCGACAAGATGTTGCAGGGCGAACGCGAAAAGCTTCTGCGGATGGAAGACGAACTCGGCAAGCGCGTGGTCGGGCAGGGCGAGGCGGTTCAGGCGGTCTCGAAGGCGGTGCGGCGCGCACGCGCCGGCCTGCAGGACCCCAACCGGCCGATCGGTTCCTTCATGTTCCTCGGCCCCACCGGCGTGGGCAAGACAGAGCTTTCCAAGGCGCTGGCCGCTTTCCTGTTCGATGATGAGCATGCGTTGCTGCGCATCGACATGTCGGAATTCATGGAGAAGCACTCCGTGGCCCGGCTCATCGGGGCGCCTCCCGGATATGTAGGCTATGAGGAAGGGGGCGTGCTGACCGAAGCGGTTCGCCGCAGGCCCTATCAGGTGATCCTTTTCGACGAGATCGAGAAGGCGCACCCGGATGTCTTCAACGTGTTGCTTCAGGTGCTGGACGACGGAAGGTTGACGGACGGCCAGGGCCGTACGGTGGACTTCCGCAACACGCTCATCATCATGACGTCAAACCTCGGAGCGGAATATCTGGTCAATCTTCCCGAAGGGGAAGACGTGGATAGCGTGCGCAACGAGGTGATGGCGGTGGTGCAGGCTTCCTTCCGGCCGGAGTTCCTGAACCGGGTGGACGAGATCATCCTCTTCCATCGCTTGCGCCGGCGCGACATGGACGACATTGTCCGCATCCAGCTCAAGCGGATCGAGCGCCTGCTCGAGGACCGCAAGATCAAGCTCGATCTCGACAACGAGGCGATCGAGTGGCTTGCGGACAAGGGATATGATCCCGCCTATGGTGCGCGGCCTCTAAAGCGCGTCATGCAGAAGGAACTGCAGGATCCGCTCGCGGAGAAAATCCTTATGGGCGAAATCTTCGATGGCTCGACGGTAAAGGTCACCGCCGGCTCGGACCGGTTGATCTTCCGGCCGCGGAAGAGTGCGGCTGCGGCGGAAGCAGCTTAGTAAGATCTGCCCGGCGCTTTTAAGCGCCGGGCAATATGGGGGGCGGATGCAGCTTGAAGATTACAATTGCTTCTGCGCCTCCCTTCCACATGCCACCCATGTCGTTCAATGGGGTGGCGCCCATGTATGGAAGGTGGGCGGAAAAGTGTTCGCCATTGGCGGGCCGCGTGAAGGAGGAACGGTCGCCGTAAGCTTCAAATGCTCCGACATCGCTTACGAGGTTCTCAGGGAGCAGCAGGGATTGAGACCTGCTCCTTATCTCGCCTCCCGCGGCATGAAGTGGATCCAGCGGCAGACCGACCAGTCGATGGATGACACGAGGCTTAAGGAGTATCTTGCCGAGAGCCACCGGATCGTCTCGGCGGGCTTGCCGAAACGACTGAAGAAGGAACTTGGCATGTTATGAGCGAGTCGCCGTTCTCCGAAGCTGTATCGGCCCCGTCAGGAGAATCGGTGTGCGGATTCATCGCCTGCGGCTTCTTCGAGGCGGCGGCAATTCAATGGTTATCCCTTTATTAGCCATTTTCATGCCGGGTTCATCTTTTATGTCCTACGTTTAAGGAGCCGGCGCCGAATCGCGCCGTGGCTGTGCATTGGTGAGTCGGGGAGCGCTGCTTGAAGAGATATCCGTTGGCCTTTCTTTCCAGTCTCCTTGCCGCGCCGGCTTTCGCGGCTGTGCCTGCCGGCGATGTCGAAGAATTTGCGCCTCGGCAGCAGGAGCCGGCCATCCAGATCGCGCAGGCCTACGACTTCGATGTCTATATCGACCAGTATGGACGCGAGGTGATTGTCGATCCGCGTTCGGGGCAGGTCGTGGAGATCCGGCCTCCGATGGGCGCGGCACCGGTCGAACGCAGACCCAGCTATCGCGGAGAGCAATATGGCCGGCGCGACTACGATTTTACCGATCCGCGAGACGTCGAGCGGTTCCACCGGGACCGCGAGGCGGCGATAACCCGCGGGTGGCGCGAGCCTTATGAGCCCGATTACCGCGATCCGGGCTACCCGCCGGCGGAAGAATATCCCTATGAGGAACGCGACTATGGGTACCGGGAATACCCGGGGCGCCCCGACTTCGGCATGCCGCAGGAGAGCGGGATCGATCGCGCTCCCCTCGACCCGCCAGGGGACGATTACGCGGCCACGCCCCAGTCGGGCATGGAGCCCGTACCCGGAATGCCCGGCACTGCGCCGCGCAGCCCCCTGCCGGAGGTGCCCAGCATCGAGGTGCCCGGTTCGCGCCGCGCTAGCCAAGACGTGGCGGCATATCAAATCCTGCTGGATCGCGCTGGCGTGTCACCGGGTGTGATCGACGGTCACATCGGTGACAATGTGAACAAGGCGATCGAGGCCTATTACGAAGTCACGGGCCAGCGGCTCAAAACCTATGACAAAGAATGGATTGAAGCGGAGTTGGAACGGACGGGAGGGCCCGCTTTCGTCGATTATACCATCACTTCGGAAGATGCAGCCGGGCCTTTTATCGCTTCGGTACCTGAAGACTACAGCGAAAAGGCCCAGCTCGAGCGACTGAGCTATACGCGGGTGAGCGAGATGCTCGCCGAGCGCTTCCATATGGACGAGAAGTTCCTCATCGATCTCAACCCCGGCGCCAATTTCAACAGGCCGGGCACGATCATCAAGGTCGCCAATCCCGGCAAGCCCGCCACGAGTCCCGTTGCGCGCATCGTCGCGGACAAGAGCCTGAAGCAGGTGCGCCTCTATGATGAGGGGGGCCGGCTCATCGGCGCCTATCCCGCGACCATCGGTTCCTCCGATACACCATCGCCGACGGGCACCCATCAGGTCGAGCGCGTGGCTTTGAACCCGAACTACACCTACAATCCGAAGAAGAATTTCAAGCAGGGTAACAATGACAAGGTGCTGACGATCCCGCCGGGGCCGAACGGCCCGGTGGGCTCGGTCTGGATCGCGCTGTCGAAACCCACTTACGGGATCCACGGGACGCCGGATCCTTCCAAGATCGGCAAGACCTATTCACATGGCTGCGTGCGCCTGACCAACTGGGATGCGGAAGAATTGGCCAAGCGCGTCAAGCCAGGCGTCGTCGTGGAATTCAGCGAATAAACCGGAGCCGACTGAAGCGGTCTTGTTGGCTCCTTAAAATAATGTGGGTCCTTCAGGACTACGAAGGAGCCGTAAGCTGCTGATCCAGCCATCGCCGTTCCTTCCGAAAATCGATCATGAGCCAAGGCTCCCGTCTCTGCGGGAGGTCGGGCCTAGGCCCGCGGCCAGAAGGACGCTGCAGCTACGTGGGTCCGACCCTCCCGACGTGGGGGCCGCATCCCTTCGCCCCGATGGGGAAGGGTAAGCCGCAACGGTTCGGTCAGTTGGAGATGCCGGCGACCGGAATCGGATTGTTGGGGTTTTGCTGCAGCAGATCCTCGACGCGATCGCGCTCACGCATGAAAGCTTCCAAAGCTTCCCCCTCCAGCACTTTGCTGTCGGGCAGACGCACGCGCATCGGGTCGACCTTGCGCCCGTTCACCATCAGTTCGTAATGCAGGTGGTTGCCGGTCGCCTGACCAGTTGCGCCTACATAGCCGATCACCTGCCCCTGGCGCACCTTGGCGCCTGGAACGATGCCTTTCGCGATGGCACTTTGGTGATTGTAGGACGTCTCGTAGCCGTTCGCATGACGGATGATGGTTTGCCGGCCGTAACCGGATGACCATCCCGCCTTCTCCACGACGCCGTCGCCGGAGGCGATGATCGGCGTGCCGCGCGGTGCTGCCCAGTCGACGCCGGTATGCAGCCGCGAATATCCCAGAATGGGATGGCGGCGCATCCCGAAGCCCGAGGTGAAACGGCCATTGGGCACGGGCACGCGGATAAGGAACGGCCGCGCGCTGCGGCCTTCCCGGTCGAAATAGTCGACGGTGCCGTCCGGCATCTCGAAACGGTAATAGGCGCGGTGCCTGTCGCCGAAACTTGCCGAAACATAGAGGATTTCGGAATTGTCCGAGGCACTGCCGTCTTCATTCGGCTGCGAGAAGAACACCTCGATCTTGTCGGAGGCCGAAAGGCGCGACTGAAAATCCACATCCGCCGCCAGCAGGCGGATGAGCTTCTGCGTCATGGGCGCTGTGAGGCCGTAGGAATAGGCCGCATTGTAGATGCCGTCATAGACGCGCGGCAGATCGGCCCGCACCGGCGCCTGCTGCGGCTCGGTATCGAGTGCCGCAAGGAGCTCGGGGCCGTGCTTCGGCTCGTTGGCCGGTACATACTGGCCTCGATCGTCCACCGCTATCGTCGCGATATGCTGCTTGCCATCATAAATGCTGGTGCGCACGATCCGGCTCGTCTCGCCCTCGGCTTCAATGCCCACGCACAGGATGGTGCCGGACTTCAGCGCAGGAGCGTTGAGCAGCTTGCTGATTGCGGCCGCCATGCCCTGCGCGTCGGATCCGTCATATCCTGCTTCCTCGAACGCCTTGAGAATGGCTTCGTTCTGGGAAAAGACGATGATGTCCTCGGCAAAGCCGGTGGAGGGTCCTTCCGGCACGGAGCGGGGAGCGACGGAGACATTTTCCTGCACGATGCGGGCGCTGAACTGGGCTAGCGCCTGCGTTGCGAGCGTATCGCCGAATCGCTGCGGATCGACGTAGTGGAGCGCGGCCACCTGGACATCGCCATCCGTGAGGATCGCACCGGTGTTCCGCACCACCTGTTCCACTTCCTCCGCGGAAAGGTCGCTGTTCTCGTCGAACACGCTCTCCTCGAGAGGGAAGGGCTGGGTGCGCAGCCGGACCTCGCTTTCCACCTTGGCCCCATAGATGATGCCCATGCTGGCGCTCGCCGCCGCGCCGTCTTCGGCGAACACGGCGAGCGGATCGAAAGGCGGATAATCCTTGTGGGTCCGATGGCCGGCTGCAAGGCTCATCCGCACATGAACGAAGGGAAGCGTGCGAACGACCTCGCGGTCCCCCTCCTTCAGGATTGTGGAGACCTCCATGCGGCGCCGGTCGTCCTGGCGTGCCAGAAGCCTGGCCGGAACGAGGCGGGACGTCTTTGCCGCCTCTTCCACATCGCTGGGAGGTTGGGGGAGGAGGGCGATCTCCGGCGGGGTAGCGAGCTGTTCGCGGCCATCGAGCGCCGCCGAAAGTGCAACGCCCATAAGCACGGTGGATGTGAGCCCTGTCAGGATTGTTCCGGCGAGCCAGCGACCGGAGATTTCTCGTCGATCAGGCGGCCCGCTACGGCCATCCGCGATCAGGGGTGGCTCATCGCCAAGCGGAGGCTTTGCTCCAGCGTTGTCGTCCAACGTCTTTCCGCTCCCTCTCAGTCCGTCCCGCTTCGCTGGTAGCACTTTACGGGAAGTGATGCCCTTCACGCCCTGCCAAGTCAATGCGTGAGAACGGGTTCCCACGTCTAAGCCCGGGCGGAAGAATAGCGAAATAACCCGCGACCGCGGCACGCGAACCTGGATATGTGAACTTTCCCACCTATATTAAGGATGCGGTAAGAATGAAATCGGGCTCCAATGTGGCCGGCGGCCGGTCTCCAGGGTGTCCCGAGATCTTTGTCGCAAAAATTTCAAAATAATCGAAAATGGCCGTTGACACCTGACTGAGGCCACGACTATATACGCCTCACAACGAGGGCGGCGGCGCCGCTGGCGACTGAAACGCTCGCTCTTGTTAATCCAATCAGAGAGCCGCGCAAGCGACCTCGAAAAGGGCTGAGGAAAGTTTTTTGGCCCGAGGACAGCAGACGTTGTCCGTTCTTTGACAATTGAAGAAGAAGAAAGAGAAGCGTGGGCGGCAGAGGCTTGCGGTTTTCGGATGCCCTTAGGGGCTGAAGGGGACCATACGAGACTTTGGCGGACACGTTTCGAGAGAAATGTTACGCTTTGCGTTTTGGTGCTTAGCACTGGAATGCTTAGGTGTGATGTTCTCGTCGATCCAGACGTGACCATAA